>Ga0179587_10000742_pt1 | contig 13958 bp, 8 predicted proteins | sample CZODoug2_1_08_16_FD_185932 | JGI IMG/M metagenome (GOLD analysis project Ga0179587, IMG submission 185932) | Vadose zone soil fungal communities from Angelo Coast Range Reserve, California, USA - CZODoug2_1_08_16fungal | ecosystem: Environmental > Terrestrial > Soil > Vadose zone | place: USA...
TCAAGCGCGCGCCGCTGCGGGGCGTGATCGACCTGTGCGGCCTGCCCTGGTGAGCCTGCGCATGCCGGTGTGGCGGATATGGCATTTGCGCAAAATCGATTTGTTGTTATGCAGGCCTGTTTCTCGGGGAGAAGTCCATGGCGTGCAGACCAGGTTTCATCATCGTAATTTTGACGGCGTTGCTTGGCGCGGCGCCGGCGAAAGCGCAGGCCGGCGGCGACGTCGGCGGTGTCTGGCTGACCCAGGCGGGTGACGCCAAAGTGCGGGTCAGCAAGTGCGGCGGCGGAATTTGCGGGCTCGTGGTCTGGCTGAGAGATCCGATCGATCCCGCGACCGGAAAACCTCAGATCGACGACAAGAATCGCAACCCGGTCCTGGCGAAACGCCCGATGATCGGACTTCCGCTGTTCGGCGGCATGCAGCCCTCAGGGCCGAACAAATGGACCGGGCAAATCTATAATGCCGACGACGGCAACACCTATGCCAGCAACATTTCGGTGACGGGCCCGGACACCTTGAAAGTCGAAGGCTGCCTGGGCGCGCTCTGCGGCGGCGAAAACTGGACCCGGGCCGCGCGCTGAGCATTTCGGCAGACTACGCCGCCATCGCCTTCAGCGCCGTCGCCGCCGAGGCGTATCCGCCGCGCGCGCCGTCGATGAAATGCACGTGATCGCTGCGCAGTGCCGAGGGCGTAAAGCAGGTCATCATCGCCGCGTCTTGCCGGTGCAGGCCATAGCGCGCAATCCCGCTCGAGGCCGCAGCAGTGAGGCGCTGCGTGAGTGCTGCCTCCAGCTCGGGCGTGCAATCGAGGATCATGCGCAGGCCGTCGTCATATTTGCGGAAGTCGGAATTTTCCACCACCTGCTGCACATAGGTTTTCGGCACGAAGCCGCCGACGCTGATGCCAAGGCGCATGATCAGATAGGCAAACAGCGTGTGAACGAGCACGGCGGCCCGCCGCTTGAACAGCGGTCCGCCCCGCGCGGCGCGGGCCTCGAATTCGAGGCCGGCCGACGGCCAACGCAGCGGCGGGCCGCCCGGCGGCACCGGCCGCCCCGCATCCGGACTGCGCTCGACCAGCGTAATGATGTCCTCGATCAAGTCACGAAAGGCGAGCGGATCGGCGCCGCGCGCCGGCACCACCAGCACCGAGAGGATGAGCCCGCGCGCGGACGGTATTTCCTCGAACCGGCACGATAGCCCGGTCAGATCGGGCTGCGTGCCGGGGGGCGCCGCCGGCACCGCAAACTCGCCGCGCTTCATCGCGGTTTCGGCCCAGCCGAGGCCGCCGCCGGAAAACATCGCATAGGACAGATTGGGCGACGGCCCGAAGCGCGCCACGCGAACGTCAAAACCCTGCGCGCGGACAGCTGCGACCGGCACCAGCGCCACCCGCATCGCGAGGCCGAGGTCTTCCTTGACCCAGATCGCGGTCGCCGCCAGCGCCTCGCGCGCCCGCGCGAGATCCTCATGCGACACCGCAAAGCTTGCACCATCGCCGCCGAACACGAACGGAAACTCACGCCCCGCAAGCGCATTGGTGACCGCGGCGATCACCGAAGCACCGGCCATGTTGACCGCCTTGTAACGCGCTTCCGCGATCGCCCTGGTCGATTCCACGACATCGGCAACGCCGATGCTCCAGTCATCCGGCAACGGCGAATACAGCGCCGGATCCATCAGGCGGGAAAAGCCGCGAAAGACCGGAATCTCGCTGTAGAAGGTGTCGTTGGGCGTGGTCATGGGCGCGTGACCGCCGGATTTGAGATCGTCTGATAGATACGGCGGGACTCAGTGTTTGGGTTCACAGCGAGTGCATGGTGCGGCGTGCCATGAGCTCATATTGAAGAAAAAAAGCCTCGAAAACAAACTGTTTTCAGAGACATTGTATCGCCGGTTACTGCCCGTGGATTCTAGATCGTTGTCGCGCCGGGCAACGGGTTGCCGAGATCGTCGGTCGGAACGAGCTGCTGGTTGAACGCAGCGAAGTATGCCGCCCATTCTTCTTCGCCGAGATCGACCATGACGGCCCCATCCTGCCAGATATCGTTGTGGTCGTTGGAGTCATCGCCATCGCGATGGATGAAGCCCTTGGTCGATCCCTGATTTAGATGGGTGTCGTGTATCCCATTGCCTTCACCATAGAACCGACCGAAAACATAGACATCGAAATTCTGCTGGTGTGCTTTCGACAGCAGGCGTTTGAGCGATGCGGAAGGTTCGGGAAAGTCGGACCCGTCCATCACGTCGCTGTCGCGCCACTTGCCAGTGTCGGCGAGCAAGTCGCTGCGAATGAAGTCGAGCGCAGGCACGGCGGCCTGTCCGGTCAGTTCATGGGAACCCGCTTGCGCGGCCGAGAGCGTCTGGATGACCGGATGCCTGAAATCGAAAGCGAGTTTGTACTTCAGGAGGTCGTCGGCATCGTTGGTTCCGACATTGACCGCAACGTCCCACTTCTCGCCCTGCACCAGAAGGAGTGGAGGTGGTACTGGATTTCGTGCGAATGGCGCGATGGCTTTAGAACCGGCTGCGAGACGATTTTGGCTTTTGCATATCCGTAGGCGAGCGTCACCGTTGAAATCCCTTCCGGTTTGAACTTCAGGAGATTGGATCGGCGCTGTCGCCCGACACTGGCGTTAGAAGAGATGCAGTCGCTTCCTGCTGCATGAAACAGCTATTGGCCGGAAAAATACGCCCGGCGCAGCGCGCCGGACGTGCCGGCGCCTTCGTAGCGCTTGATCCACGAATTGTCCGTGAACAGATCTTGTGGCTTGAAGCTCGCCGCATCGGCTCCCTTGGCCGCGGCCGCGTCGCGAAAGGCATAGCTTGAGAACTGCCGCATGAATTCGCCGAGATAGATATCCGCGACCCGGGTGTCGCCGCGGATGACCAGCATATTCTCGTGGTTGGTGTTCACGCTGGCGTCGCTGAAGTTCGCCGAACCGGTGATCACGACGGGATTGCTGGAAAGCGGGTCGACAAGCATGAATTTGGTATGAACCCATCGGACATTTTCCCTGGCCTGGACGCCGCTGATCTCTTTCAGCCAACGGTCGAACTCGTTCAAGGCGATGTTCTGACCGACCGCGACCACGGCGTTTCTCAGACTGCGGATCTGTTCGATCGTCGCCTTGGCCTCCTCGATGCCTTTGCCGGTGCCTTCCTTGTCCATGAGCGCAAACCGCAGCACGTCATCCTCCTGCAGGTAGATCGGCACGAAGGTTTTGTTCATCCCGAAGGCGAATGTCATGAAGAGAGCGCGTTTCGCCGTGCCGGAAATTTCGCCGTACCGCGTGAGCGTTGCCTTGCCGGTTTGGGGCGAGAAGACTTCATGCGTTCCCGGATCCGGCGGGTTCGGCGGCGCGGGGGTGTTTTCGTCATTCCATGGACGAAGCTCGGCGAGGGCCAGGTTCTTTTGCAGCTCAGTCCAGTAGCCGAGATATGTTTTCGCAACATCGGCGTCATTGACGATATGCGCGCAGTTAAGATGGCCGAACAGTCCATTCTCGGTATAATTGGTCGATCCCGTGAGCACCTCGACCGGCTCGCCCCGCTGCAACAAGACGATGAATTTGTTGTGCATGATCTTGCCTTCGGTAATGCCCTGGCAGAGACCATCGATCTTGGCCGTAGCGATCGCTTCCTCGTTGGGGTGAACCGGATCCTCCTGCGCATTCTCGATGGCGTCGAACAAAACCTTGACATCGGCTCCTCGCCCGGCGGCGGCATGAATGGCGTCAAGAACAGCGGGCCACTGAAATTCATAGATCGCCACCCGCAAGCCGAAGCCCGGCCCTGTAGCCTTCCCGATAAAGGTAATGATGGCCTCGATCAGGCCGCGCGACAACCAGTCGAAAGCCGCCTGGCCGACCACGCTCGGCCTTTTGTCCTGAAAGCGGCGGGCGTATTCCTGCGATGCGATCGCGCCACGATTGAAAAATACGCTATGGGTGCCGTCCCATTCGGATTCAGTCGTGACGTCGACGGCGAGTGATTGACCGTCGGTCAGCGCGCCCGGACGGCCGTGCATGGCAATGATGGAATAGGTATAGGAATGTCCGGGCTTGGCGGCGTAGTCGGCCCACTGAAAACTCTGGAACGGCTGGTCGTGGCTTGAGGCGGTGCCGCCCAGCGGCAATTGTGGCGATGTGTCCGGAAATGTCTTCATGCCACGCATGAAGTGGGTCTCATTTTCGGTATGATCGACCCTCTGGATGGCAAAGCCGAGCAGGCCGGTTTTGACGCTTTCCTGAGTGATGTCCCAGCCCAGCGTGACGACATTGGTGCCGGCAACAGCTTGCAGGACAAGGCCGTTTCCTTGAACCTTTTTCCTCACGATAACACTCCAAAAATATGATTTTTCAAAAACCGATGGTTCGCGCTTGATAAGCTAAACAAGGCAATCGAATTCTGTATGACGATACGCGTCGGCCCCGGCGATATCTGCGGTTGCCGCACCGGAATTTGGATTTTGTCCGGCAGCCTATGCTAGGTGTACAACAAGAATATTACAACCTTTCGAAGAAGCGATCTAGACGGACGCTGATATGCCGGTGGATTTGAGCCGAGTGAACAAAAACACTGCCATGGGGGCCACGGTGCGGGCCAATGGGACGGGCTTTCGCACCTGGGCGCCGAATGCCAAGCAGGTCTACGTGGTGACCGGCAACGCACTTGCAGCGTACCACGAACCATCCTGGCGCCCGGCTCCGGTAGATGCTTTGACGCCGCTCGGTGACGGAAGCTGGGGCGGCTTTCTGGCCGGAGTGGGCGACAGCGAGCCTTACATGTTTTTCGTTGAGGGGATCGGCAGCGCCGGATGGAAGCGGGATGCTTATGCGCGCGAGCTCAGCCTGTCGCCCGCCTTCCCCGACAGCACCTGCATCGTTCGCGATCCCCAAAACTATTTCTGGCGCGACCAAACCTGGCAGCCACCGGAATTCAACGATCTCATCATCTATCAGCTTCACGTCGGCACCTGGTGGGCGCAGGACGAGACCGGCCGCGATGTCCGCAAGCTGCATGGTGGCACGTTTCTGGACGTCATCGAAAAACTTGACCATTTGCAAAATCTCGGCGTCAACGCCATTCAACTGCTGCCGATTCAGGAATTCGAGACGGCCTTTAGCATGGGCTACAATGGCGTCGACTATTTTTCGCCCGAAGGCGCATATGCCGTTGCCCCCGAGCAACTCGGCTGGCGGCTTGCGCGTATCAACCGAATGCTCGAACGCTTCGGCAAGCAGCCGCTGACGGCTCCCGAACTTGCCCACTGCACCAATCAGTTGAAATGTCTTGTCGACCTCTGCCATCTGCATGGCATCGCCGTGATTTTCGATCTGGTCTACAACCACGCCGGGGGCGGTTTCGACGATCGCAGCATCTGGTTTTACGACCGGCAGCCGAGCGACGACCAGAACAACAGTCTTTTCTTCACGGATCATGGCTGGGCCGGCGGTCAAATCTTCGCCTATTGGAATGATTGGGTATCGCAGTTCCTGATCGACAACGCCTGCTTCTTTTTGACCGAGTTTCGGATCGACGGCATTCGTTACGATGAGGTGCGGGTGATCGAGAACAATGGCGGCCGCCCGTTCTGCCGGCGCCTGACGGACACGGTGCGGGCGACCAATCCCGCGGCGATCCAGATTGCCGAATACTGGAACGAAGATCGCGCCGGCGCGCTGCGCCCGCCTCCAGACGGACTAGGCTTCGACGCCGAGCTTGGCGATGGTCTGCGCGACGCGCTGAGCGATCTGCTCAGCCAGGCCTCCGCCGGTGCCTCGGCGACGCTGGATCTTTCGGAGGTGGCGCACAGCCTTGTTGCACCGGCTGCGATTCCCGAGGCCTGGCGGCTGGTGCAATGCCTCGAAAATCAGGACGTGACGTTTGCGCCGCATTCGGATGCCGCGCGGGTCGCCGTGCTGGCGGACTCGCTGGACCGAACCTCCTGGTACGCCCGCAGCCGAAGCCGGACGGTCACCGGCCTGTTGCTGGCCGCGCCCGGAATTCCGGCCTTGTTCATGGGCCAGGAATTGCTCGAGGACAAGAACTGGAGCGACAACCGGCAGGTCGATGGCCTCATCGGATGGGCCGCGCTGGATGGCGCTGATACCGCAAGGCGTGATTTTCTAAGATTCGTCGCCGACATGATCGGGCTTCGACGTTCGCAGCCGGCGCTGCGCGGTAGCGGCGCGCGGGTGTCGCGCGCCGAAGATTTCGAGCGGGTGATCGTTTTGCACAGATGGATCGAGCAAGAAGGCCGGGATGTGGTCGTGATAGCCAATCTGGCCGAGCAACCGAAACAGGATTATGCGATCGGACTGCCGTTTGCCGGGGACTGGTTCGAACTGCTCAACAGCGATGTCTATGACAACTTTCCGAATCCCGCGCCGATCGGCAATGGCGGCCACGTGCATGCCTGGAGCGAGCCGCTGGACGGCTTTTCGGCAAGCGCCGCCGTTGCGCTTCCCGCCAACGGCGTGATTGTCCTTGCGCGTTCAAGGGCACATTAAGCATCCAATGAGCGCAGCGCTTCAGGCCACAAGCGCTACGTTCCGGAACGCTTTCACCAGCGATCGTTCCAGCTTTCCGTCCATGCCACACAGGATCTTGTAGGCGGTTTGGCGGGGCATTGCCGGTCGATACGGCCTCGACTCAATGAGAGCGGCGAAGATATCGGAGACCGTCAGCAATCTCACCAGATCGGAAATCTCCGGCGCCGTCAGCCCGTCGGGATAACCAGAGCCGTCCAGATATTCGTGGTGGTGTCTCACGCCGTCAAGAACCTCGGGGGTGATGTCTGCGATATCCTTCAATAATTCATATCCGATAACCGGATGCCGTCTCATGATCTCTTCTTCGCCCGGGTCAAGGCGATCGGGCTTGTCGAGAACCAACAAGGGAATACGGGCTTTGCCGATGTCGTGAAGGGTTGCCGCGATTCCCAATCGCTTTACATCCGGACTGGCGAACCCGATCTCCAACGCAAAGCCGACCGCCACTCCCGTAACCAGCAGACAATGCTGGAAGGTTCCTTCGTGATAGCGGCGTACGTCGTCAAGCCAGGCGGCAAGCCCTTTTTCCGAGATGCTGTTGATGATTTCCAACGTGGCGCGCTCGGCATCTGACAGGTTTATCTGTTTGCCGGCCCGTACCGCCGAAAACATCGACGCGAAGGCCGCCGTGCTCTCTGTGATCTCGGGTGAGGCAATCGCAAAGTCGCTTTGTGCTGCCTTCTCGGCGACTTCGATCTGCGCCAGCTTGAAGATGATTTCTTTTGGACGCGAAACGACGGCGGTCGCTCCGAGCGCATAGGCCTGCGCAACCATGGAGCGAACTTGGTGATGCACGACAAACAGCCTTTCGGAAATGCAACTCAGTTCCTGCAAGACAAGCCTGATCTGTTCGACGCGATCGATCTTGCGCAGGTCGGCGTCAACCATCAGCACGCCGTTGGAATGGACTTGCGCGTCGCCCATTCCCAGCAGTTGGGGGGCAACATGATATCGCGGTTCCAGCATCGCGCGGATGGCCGGTATTTTCGCAGCGTCATCGGTGACGAAATGAACAAGCATTGACGCCCAAACCGTAAAAAACTGAAGCCGTGGCCTCCACTTCAAGGCAGTAGTACTAACGATGACCCAAATTGTACGGGAACCTGCCTAACTTCCCCGATCGAGGGCTAACGACATCTTACGATTGTTGGATGAGCGGTATCCTGTGCCGGGTTTATCGATCTCGATTGCGCCAATTCGAACTCACCCTCCGGCTATATCGCCTGGCCGCTCCCCTTCGACATTCCGCGCAGCACCAGCTGGTTGAGCCGATTGGCAAACGCGGCCGGATCTTCCGGCAACTCACCGTCGAGAATTTGCGCCTGCTCCAGCAGCAGAAAGGACAAATCCGTGGCGGCGTCCTGGGTACCGGATATGGCCGCAACCAAGGGATGGCGCATGTTGATTTCGAGAATCGGCTTGGTGCCGGCGCCTCTGTTCTGCCGTGCCAGCAATCGCTCGAGCTCGCGGTCCGGGCCATGGCTGCCGGCGACCAGACATGATGCACTAGACGTCAGCCGTTGCGAGGCGCGCACATCGGCGACGCGGTCGCCGAGGGCGGCCTTGATCACGGCGATGGTCGCGGCCTCATCGGTGTCCGGTTTGGCTTCGTCCTTGCTGTCGTCGATGCGCGGGATCAGGCCGAAGTCGATGTCGCCCTGGCTCAGCGATTTGAGCGGCTTGCCTTCAAAATCCAGCGGCGCCGAGGTCCAGAATGCGTCGACCGGATCGGTCAGCAACAAAACTTCGATGCCGCGCGCAGCCGCCTGCTCCAGCTTGGGATTGGATTTCAGCCGCTCGATGCTGTCGCCGGCCAGAAAGTAGGCCTCGGTCTGATTGGGTTTCAGGTCCGCGACATATTGCTTCAGCGAGCGCTTCTCGCCCGCGGTGGTGGTGAAGCGCGACAGCGCCAGCAATTTCTCGCGCCGCTCATAGTCCTCATAGAGGCCTTCCTTGATCACGGCGCCAAAGGCGTCCCAGATTTTTGCAAAGTTTTCTGGTTCCTTCTCGCCGAGCTGCTCCAGCTCAGTGATCACGCGGCTGGTCACCGCTTTTCTGATCTGCGCCAGCTGCGGATTGTTCTGCAGCATTTCGCGCGAGATGTTGAGCGGCAGATCCTCGCTGTCGACGACGCCGCGGATGAAGCGCAAATACGCCGGCAACAGATCGGCATCGTCGGTAATGAATACCCGGCGGACATAGAGCTTTACCTTGCCCTTGCGCGACGGCTCGAACAGATCGAACGGTTTTGTCGATGGCGCGAACAAGAGCACCGCGTAGGAATAGCGGCCTTCGGCGCGGTAATGCAGCGTCATCGCCGGCTCATCGAAGGCGCCGGCGATCGACTTGTAGGCCTGCTTGTAATCCTCCGGCGTCAGTTCCGATTTCGGCCGCTGCCACAGCGCGCTCGCCGAATTGATCTGGCGCGGCTCGCCGTCCTCCGATTTAAGCAGAATCGGAAACTGGATGTTGTCGGAATAGGCGCCGACGATACGCTCGATCTCATACGTCTCGAGATATTTCTTCGCTTCAGGTTTCAGGTGAAGCACGATCTCGGTTCCGCGCGCGATACGCTTTGCGTCGTCCTCGCTGGCGGGTGCGATTTCGAATCCGCTGCCGCCCGATGACGACCAGGTCCAGGCCTGGTCCGCTCCGGCGCGGCGGCTGGTGACGACGATGCGGTCGGCGACCATGAAGGCGGAATAAAAACCGACCCCGAACTGGCCGATCAGGCCGGCGCCATCCTTGGCCTCGGTCAGGCGGGACAGAAACGATCTGGTGCCGGACCGCGCGATGGTGCCGAGATTGTCGATCAGCTCCTGCCGGTCCATCCCGATGCCGCTGTCGATCACGCTAAGCGTATCGGCCTTCTTGTCGGGCGCGATCAGGATTTTGGGCGCCTCACCGTCGGCGATCAGGTCGGGCGCGGCGATGGCCTCGTAGCGCAGCTTGTCGCAGGCATCCGACGCATTCGAAATCAATTCGCGCAGGAAAATATCGGTTTCCGAATAGACCGAATGCACCATCAGGTGCAGCAGTTCGGCCACCTCGGCCTGGAACGGCTGAGACATGGGGGCGGCGGTGTCGGTAGTGGTGGTCATTGTAAGTCTCGCTGGTGACGGGGCGGAAACGGAAGAACGGAAATCCGGAAAAGTCCGATATAGCAATGCTATTTTGGCTGGCAAGCTTTATGGGGCCACACCGGAGAACGGAAAACCGCCCCGACGGGCCGCTTTCGAAAAGTGGCGACCACGACAGGCCGATCCTGTCGGGATCGGAACTACAGCCGCTTATGAAACGCGATGGTCTTTTCCGCAATCCCCGGTTGGCAGTCCTCCACCGCGAAGTGCGGTGACCGGAACGGCGCCCAGATCTGCTGCTTTCGTTCAAGCCCGCGCAGGGCAAACGTGCCGACCAACTCCAACTGACGTCCGCGAGAGTTTCGTGCAGCGTTCGCGACAGACTGACTTTGCACATGGCAAGCCCGAGCGTGGGAAGCACCTCCACCAGGATCGCCATGTCGTCGTCGCAAAAACCCGACGGCCTATTAGTGGCGAACGAAACCGCGACGCCTTTCAGCGCCGTTCCCGGCGCGAACCATATAAGATGCAGGACATAATCGGTGCCGCCTTCCGCGCGCAGTTCGAGCAGCGCCGGAACAGCCTTTGCGGCATCCGGATCATCATGAAGACGCCACCGGGCGAACGTCCGGCCCTCCGCCAGCAGGACGTAGAGAGGACTGCGTTCCGCGATCGTCGACGGCCCCGTCCGAGCCATGGTCCTCAGCGGCAAGACCGCGAAATCCGAGAAAGACTCGCGCGAGCGGATCACGAGCGCAGTCGGACTCTTGTTGGACGGATGCCGCGGCCATCCTGCGCGGCGCAGCTAGTTCAGTCCGGACTCCGCAAGCTGGCGGCAAACGTGGTGCTGATCTATCCGCATCAGCCGAGCGCAATATCCAGCCAGCCCATTGCGTTGACGGTCACCCGGTCGCTGGCGTTGACGACGACGGTCGTGGTTTCGGCCTCGACGATTGCAGGACCGTCGAAGGCGTGGCCGGGCTGGAGCGCATCCAGCGCATAAACCGGCACATCGCGCCACGCGCCGAAAAAGGCCTGTCGCGTCGTGCGCGGCGCGCAGGCCGTGGCCGATGGTGCCGGCCGCTCGTCTTGTCCGCGCCGTGACACTGCGCCGACCGCTGCGACCCGCGCATTGACGAACACGACTTCCTGATCGCGCGAGGCGTACGTGTAAAGCTCCTCGTGACGACGATGAAAGCGGTCCTCGATTTGATCGATCAGCGAGGCCGCATCCCAGTCGAGATCATCGAGCGCAACGTCGATCTCGAAGATCTGCTCGCCGTAACGCATTTCGGCGGAGCGTTCGATGGTCATGGGGCCGTCGAACCAGGCGCGAAGCCGGCCGGCGGCCTGTTGCTCCAGCTGACCGAACAGCGCGCGCGCCTCCTCCGCCGCGATGCGCGGGCCGGCGCCGTAATGCGTGCGGCTGACTTCGTAGCGCAGGTCGCTGGTCAGCATGCCCCAGGCCGACAGCACCGACGCGGCCGTCGGCACGATGATGCGCCTGATATCGAGTTCGCGCGCGACCTCGGCGGCATGCAAGCCGGCCGCGCCGCCAAAACTCAACAGCGCGAACCGCCGCGGATCGACGCCGCGGCGCAACGTCATCAGCCGGATGCCATCCGCCATCTTCAGGTTGATCATCCGGTAGATGCCCGCGGCGGCTTCGAGCCGCGACAGACCCAAAGACGCCGCGACCCGGTCGACCGCCGCTTCCGACGCAGCGCGATCGAGCGGGCGTTGCCCGCCCATGAAGGCGGCGGCGTCGAGATAGCCGAGAACGACATTGGCGTCGGTGACGGTCGCGGCGGTGCCGCCATTGCCATAGCAAGCCGGCCCCGGCACCGAGCCCGCGCTTTCGGGGCCGACGCGCAACGTGCCGCCGGCATCGACGCTGGCGATCGAGCCGCCGCCGGCCGCGATGCTGGCAATGTCGAGGCTGCGCAGGGCAATGCGTTGGCCGGCGAGCATTCCGTCCGCCGAGAGTGATGCGCGGCCTTCCGAAATCAGCGAGATGTCGGTGCTGGTGCCGCCCATGTCGAACGGCACCAGATCGGAAATGCCGAGCAGATCGGCGCATCGCCGCGCACCCGAAACGCCGCCGGCGGGACCCGACAGCACCGTGCCCGCGGCGAGCCGCGAGGCTTCTTCCAGCGGCGCCATGCCGCCATGCGACAGGATGATGAACAGGTTGCCCTTGAAGCCTGCGTCCGCCAGACGCTGCTCCAGATTGGTCAGATAGTGCCGCACCAGCGGTCCGACGTAAGCGTTCACGATCGTGGTCGAGACCCGCTCATATTCCTTGATCTGCGGCAGCACATCGCTCGACCTGGAAATGCTGAGACCGGGAAGTTCGCGCGCGAGGCGTTCGACGGCGGCAATTTCGTGGAGCGGGTCGAGATAGGAATGCAGAAAACACACCGCGACCGAGGTGGCGTCAGACGCGCTGATCGCGGCGATGGCGTCGCCGAGCGAGCGGTCGTCGAGCGGCGTCAAGATTTCGCCATTGGCCTTGAGCCGTTCCTTCACGCCAAAGCGCCGCTCGCGCGGCACCAGCGGTTCCGGGGGCGGCGAGCGCAGATCGTAGCGGTCGCCTTTGAGACCCTCGCGCATCTCGACGACATCGCGATGACCCTCGGTCGTGAGCAGCGCGACATCAGCGCCCTTCCGCTCCAGCAAGGCGTTGGTCGCGACCGTGGTTCCGTGAACCACCCGGTCGGTCACGCCAAGCATTTCCGCGCGCGTCAGCCGCAGTCGCCGCGCCAGTTCGTCCAGCCCGGCCATGACGCCGACCGACTGATCGGATGGCGTCGATGGCGATTTCGCGAACACGGCTTTGCCACGCTCGTCGAGCGCAACCAGATCGGTGTAGGTCCCGCCGACGTCAATTCCGATCGTGAACATCACCGGCCGCCCTGCCCCTTCGTCGCGCTATCTTGGGTCAGGCCCTGTTCGCGGTCGCGCTGACGCGCGGCCGGCGATCGCCGCGCCGGCGATCCCCAGCCGCCTCCGCCGGAGGAACGCACTTCGATGCAATCGTTGGGGCGAATTTCGATGCCGACCTCCTTGGTGCGCAACACGCGCGGCGCGCGGCCTTCGGAGATCAGCCGGTAGTCATGCGGCACGCCGTCCTCGCCGCCAAGCATTCCGCAGGGCCCGTGACGCGCGCCGTCGCCCGCCGTGTTGGCACGCGCCGGCTTTTCCGTTTCCAGCACCAGATCGAGCGCGACACCAAAACCGCCGCGAAACTGTCCGTCTCCGCCGGAGCCTGGGCGAAATTCGTGGTGACGGAAATGCAGGGGAAACCGCACCTCGGCGACTTCGATGCTGCCGAACTTGATGCCGCCGACGCTGTGCCATTCGCCGATCGACGACCAGCCGTCGCCGCCGGAGGAAGCGCCGCCGCCGGGGCGGGCCTGAAACAAATGCCAGATGAAATTCCGTCCCGAACGCGGATCTTCTCCCTGGATCGCGATCCGGAAGCGGCGGCCCCATCCCGCCATGGCGCGGTCCGGACATGAGGCCGACATCGCCTTGACGATGGCTTCGACGATCTCGTTCGAGGGATGGCTGGTGCACAGCGTCACCGGCCGGCCCGGATCGGCCCATACGATGGTGCCCTGTTTCGCGATCACCTTGAGCGGCCGCAGCGCGCCGGCATTTTTGGGAATATCGGCGTCGATCAGATAGGCAAAGGCCATCACAACGGCGGCCTGCATGTTGGCATGCGAGGAATTTACAAAACTGGTCGACTGCGGATCGGAGTCCGACAGGTCAACCTCGATATCGCTGCCCGATTTCGTCACCTTGGCTGCGATCCTGATGTCGCTGCGGCCATGACCGTCGTCGTCGAGAAACGCCTCGCCATAAAACACGCCGTCTTTCCAGGTCGAAACCACCGCCCGCGTCTGCGCTTCGGCCGCATCCAGAATGGTCTCGACCGCCGCCTCGACCACCGGCGCGCCGAATTCCGCAAATAGCCGCGACAGCCGGCGCTCGCCGAGATGCGCCGCACCGACCATTGCCGCCAGATCGCCGCGAAACTCTCTGGAATTGCGGATGTTCAGCGCCAGCAGGTCGAGCAGATCGTCGCGCAGCCGGCCAGCTTCGTACAGCTTGATCGGGGGAACGCGCAGTCCCTCCTGAAAAATCTCGGTGGCGCCGGGATTGTAGCCGCCATGGGTGGCGCCGCCGATGTCGCTCTGGTGCGCGCGGACGATGGTCCAGAGCAACCGTCGCTCGCCATCGAAGATCGGCACGAACGCGGTCAGATCAGGCAGATGGCTGCCGCCATGATAGGGATCATTGAGCAGAATAACGT
>Ga0179587_10000744_pt1 | contig 13948 bp, 9 predicted proteins | sample CZODoug2_1_08_16_FD_185932 | JGI IMG/M metagenome (GOLD analysis project Ga0179587, IMG submission 185932) | Vadose zone soil fungal communities from Angelo Coast Range Reserve, California, USA - CZODoug2_1_08_16fungal | ecosystem: Environmental > Terrestrial > Soil > Vadose zone | place: USA...
GCCGATCGGGCGAATTTACCAGCGCGATGGCCATAGCGGGCACAAGACACATCGTGTAAATGCGCTCCTCTTCGATGAGCCTGAAGATCTGCGCACAGTCAAAGCGCCGAAGAATGACATGCTTTCCGCCGATGAGCGCGAGGATGTGCGCGACGCCCCAGCCGTTGGCGTGAAACAGAGGAATCGTATGAAGCTGGGCGAAGTCCCGCGTGGGGTCAAACGTCAAGCAAACATGCAAGGCATGCAGATAAACATTTCTGTGCGTCAGCATGACGCCTTTGGGATTGGCGCTGGTGCCGCTGGTGTAAAAAAGCTCGGCTAGCGCGTCCTCGTCAATTTCCATGATGTCTGCACGGCAGGGCGAAGCTGAGGCGAGAATATCTTCGTAACTGTGAGGAGAAAGCCAGTCTGCTTGGGGCCGAGCATCCAGGAGGATGAAGGACTTGACTGTCGAAAGTTCGTTCCGGAACGAGTCCACCACGCCGAGAAACTCTTTCTCCAGAAAAAGCACTTTGGCCCCGGAATCGTTCAGGATGTAGATGAGCTCCTGAGAGGCCAGCCTCACATTCAACGGAAGGAGCACGGCACCGGCTTCGAGAACACCGTAGTAAGCTTCGAGCAGCCGATGGCAATTCATGCTGAGAAATGCAACGCGGTCCCCTGGCTCGACAACGGCATTCTTCAGCGCGCCGCCCAACCGGGCGGCACGGTCCGCAAATTGCGCGTAGGTAAATCGCTCGTTCCCGCACACTACGGCGGTCCGATGCGAATACTGTTGTTCGGCGTATCGCAAGCACCGCAGAGGTGTGAGCGGGATATTCATGGTGTAGCTTGCCCGGGGCTAGGCGGTCTGCCCTCCGTCCACTACCAGGACATGTCCAGTGACATAGTCAGATGCCCCGGAAGAAAGAAACACGGCAGCACCCTTCAAATCGTGGTCATTGCCGAAGCGGCGCAAAGGGATCTTACTCAGAAAAGCTTCTTTGTTTCGTTCCATGACTACTTGCGACATGTTGGTTGGGAACCATCCGGGCGCGATGGCATTCACTTGGATATTGTGAATTCCCCACTTGCACGCCAGATCGTGTGTGAAGGCGATGACACCACCTTTGCTGGCGTGATAACCGATAGCCTGAAATTCAGGAGGGGCGCCGCGGAGCCCGGCGACCGAAGCGATGTTGATAATTTTTCCGCGGCGCTTGGGGACCATGACTCTGCCAGCGGCCTGTGAAAAGAGGAATGTCCCGGTTAGATTCGTCTCAATCACTTTGTTCCAGTGTTCGAGGCGCATCTCTTCGACGGGAGCGCCCCAGGATGTACCAGCATTGTTGACCAAGATATCGATGCGGCCGAATTCGGAGACAGTTGCGTCCACCACTTCCTGGACATTGGCTGGGTTCTTTACGTCACAGCCGAGCGCCAGCGTCTTCACGCCAAGTTTCTGTAACACTTCCGCAGCCTCTTGGCAGCGCTCCTTCTTGCGCGCGCAAAGCACAAGATTGGCGCCCATCTCCGCGAGGCCCTCGGCCATCTGGCGTCCTAGTCCAACGGAGCCTCCGGTAATAATGGCCACACGCGCTGTGAGATCAAAAAGTTCTTTCGTGTTCATTCGAATGCCTGGCCATTAGCATCGACCACGAACTCCTGCAGAGGACCGCAAGTTCTCATTTTTCTGTCAAAGCGTCGAACGGGCGCAGGTAGCGAGCCGGTTCAAAGTCGATGAAGGCCGGCGGAACAGGAACTATGCCACTCGGCGTAGGGAAAATATTGAAACCAGGGCCGAGCGCTGCCGCGACATTGTTCAGATCTTGCGCCTCAACGCCGTGCCATTCCCCTGTGTCGAGCCGATCGAGCAGCTTTAGCACGGAAGCAATGGTTTCCGCCGGGGTAAACGCGCAGTGTCCTGCTCGAGAAACAAATGCCCGGCGCAGAAATTCTTCATTGCCCGCTTCATCAACAACCTGCTTGTAGGCAGACTCGTCTTGTACCACTACCAGCCCGTCTCCCTTGGTATGCAGAGTCAGCACCGGAATATGAATCTCGCCGTTGAAAATGATATTTCTCTCGAGATAATGAACGGCCTCCGGGTCGGCACTGACCCTTACGGCGTTTTGTAAGGTTTCCAAGTCGGCATCCAAACTGAGACCGGCTTGCCGATAGAGGGCCACGACTTCGTCTCTATCGATGGAGTTCGCCAACTGTACTCTATAATCCACGCCAGTGTTCCAGGAGACATTGCCCCGTGCGCGCGCTTCCAGTTCGGCACGAAACTCAAAGACAAATGGGAAGTCAACCATCCGGTCCCAGAAGAACTGATTCATTTCCTGACTGGTGAAATCAGTGGGAGATGGCTCTGGTAAGGTGGGGACGAACCACCCCGGTCCGTCAGCCAAGGCGGATACCAACGCCAGCTTTGCTCGCCCCTGGGGTGTCGACTGAGCGATGGCGAGAAACTGTTCAGCGAGTTGGAGATTGCCGAACGGGTTAGAGATGTTAACAATTTCCAATCCGGTTCCCGGCGCAAGCAGCGTCTTGAAAGCAAACTCCGAGTCGAGCGCGGTGTTCCACGTTGCCACTCCACCCGAAAGGACGCCGCACATTGGCAGTGCCGCATCGAAGCGGTCGGGGTGCGTCTGGATGAGCGCAGCGGTAACCATCCCTCCCAAGGAATGTCCCCACGCGATGGTTCGTTTTGGCGCAGCGACCATCCGCTTGAACAAGTCGAGAACCGCGATCTGGTCCGGAATTGCATCATGAATCGCCCATCCGGTGGTGGCATAGGAGGAACCCGCCAGAGCGAAACCGCTCGAAAGCATGAAGAAGCGAGTGGCGAGGTCTCCCTGCGCCACGTCGCGCGCGGGATTGGGGCTACCCGGAGGCACATAGCCATGGCTATAAAGAAACAAGGTTCCATTCCAATTTACTGGAACCTCTATCAGATAAGTTGCTTTGCCATTAGGAAGCGTTCCGTTTATCGTGGTGACGCCAGTCTGCGCATGTCCCGTACCCGAAACGGTGAGAAGAAAGGCTGTTGTCAACGCCAAAAGAGAAAGTATTCGCTCAGTTATCCGTCGCATTTCAGGACCCTCCTATTTCAAGACCTGGACTGGCTGGGGGACAACAGCCATGATCCGGAACTCGTTTTTGCGGACTGTCTGAACCTCGCGGCTCGCACCTGGCATTGCCAGCCGCAAGAACCATTTCAGTCTTCAGTGGGCCGCGCCCACTGCGCCGGGGACGGCGCGTACAGCAATGATGATCTCTCAACCTCTAGAAACTCAGGCGCACACCGAGCTGAAGCTCGCGCTTTGGGAACGCCGAAGTGAAGCCCAGGGGCTGGCTCGGAAGAACGGCACTCGTTCCTGTCACGCTGAAGGTGGTTGAGCCGGCACCACCGGCTGCTAGAGGACGACCGAAGTCGGGCCCGACGACGTTGTTCACGCTGGCAAAGTTGGTCCGGTTGATGAGGTTGAATCCCTCGGCCAACAGTTGGAGGCCGGCCTTTTCGCCGAGCTTGAAGGTGCGCGACAAGCGCATGTCGAAGCCGACGAAATTCGGACCCCGTCCGGTATTGCGGCCCGCGCCGATAGGCCGGTCGTTCGTGGAATGGCGATCCCCATTCACATCGGCACCGGCCAGAAGCTCGAAAGGATGGCCGCTGTTAAAGCGCACAATGGGGGAGAGCTCGAAGCCGGACAGGAATGCGTTTTTCCACGGGCTATCGAGGACAGCGGCGGCGACAAACTTGTGCCGTTGATCAAACTCGGAGAGGCCGCGTTCAGCAGACAGATTGGTATTGTCCTGCGGCCCGAAGTCACTGTTGAAGTCTGTGGAAGTGTCATACGCTTTGCTATAGGTGTAGTTGGCGAAGAGCGTGAAGTGGTTGCTGAAGCGTTTTTTAAGTTCGATGATGCCGCCCTCGTAAAGAGCGGAAGCTCTTGAAGAGTATTGGTCCGCCTGGAGAATCAAGGGATTCACGAAGCAGTTAACAATGAGCGCATTGGCGCATCCAGGACTCCTCCAACTCCGGAACGTAGCGGTGCCGCCGTTCGCCAACGGGACGCTTACCGTGGGCGCCGGAAGAGCATTGATGTCGATGGCCACGGGAAGCCGGAGGGTATGGGAATAGATGCCACTGATCGACAGAGACAGGCCATTTGCGAGTTCGCGTTCGACACCCAAGGAAGCCTGCTCGGAATAGGGATTCTGATAATCGGGCTGGCCGCTGAAAATTACACTGAGCGGGGGAACCGGACCGGTGTGCGTAACCGCGATGTTCAGCGATGGCTGGGCCAGGTCAGCCGGCGTAATGCAAGCGGCATTGCCCGGTGCTGGGGTTGTACACTGAACCTTGCCTTGTGCAAACAGCGTCTGGAAAATTTTCGCCGACGTAAGGGATGCGTTCCCCGGGGCTCCGGTAAGGGGCACAAACACCTGGGCAATCTGTCGGAAACCATTGACATTGCCCAGAGTCTGAACTACATCGGCAATCTGGCCATAGACTTGAGAATAGAAGATCCCGAACCCGCCGCGCACTACAGTCTTGTGATTTTTGAAGGGATCCCAGGCGAACGAAACGCGGGGAGCAAAATTGTCCTTGTCCGTGTTCAGGGGACCATACTGGGAATCCAGTTCGTAGCGTAGGCCGTAGTTCAGGGTAAAGTTATCGGAAATTTTCCAGGAGTCCTGCCAAAACAAGGCGGTGAACGGCCTGGGGTAGGTGTAGTTGGGATTGTCAAAACCCTGCTGATAGAATTGCGGCAATCCGAAAGCACCTGACTGGATCGAGTCGATACCCGCAGGGAAGACGGTCGGCGCGAGTCCGCACCCTGGATTTGTGGTCGAGCTAGGAGAGCCACCCGGGTTCGCAAGGCACGGGCTGAGCAATGATCCTGGAAGCAAACCGAATACAAACCGCCCCGGGAAGAAGGTATGTGACTCCGAGTGATTGCCACGATACAAGAATTCCCCGCCAAATTTCAGAGTGTGATGTCCCCGAATCAAGGTGAAGCTGTCAGTGATCTGTGGGCGGCGCATGATCGTGAAGTTAGGCAAGAAGATCTGGGTGCCGAGATTTCCGAAACCGGGGATGTCGAGACCGACTTCTCCCGGAACATTAGGAATTACGTCAAAGTTGGTATAATTCCACTGCAGTTGAAGCGCGTTTTGCGCCGACTGGCTGAATAAATGGAACCAAGCGCCTTGAATGGTATGGTAAAAGGCGTGAATCGAACTGCCGCGCGAAAAACCGGTAAGAGATTGGACGTCCGGAGATTCTTCAAGATCATGGGAGTAGTTGTAACTTAGAAAAACCTGGTTCTGATCGTTGAAATGGTGATCCAGCCGGCCGGAGGCTTGATATCGGCGCGTGTTGAATGGGAACAGGCCGCCGTTGTTTTCAAATTGATTTACGAGGAAGGCGCTCAGAGGACTCGTAGCCGGATTGACGGTCAACGCACCACTGAGCACAGAAGCGCAAACAGCTGCCGGCAGAGTAGTCTGGTTCGTAAAAGGGGGCGGTAATTTAGCGGCGACCGCAGCACCGACTGGGCCGCTCAGACACGGCACGAAGCTGGTGTTGCCTTGCGCTTGTAGCCCGCCCAAGATCGCCACTTGATTAATTCCCAAGTTTGCTTGGGGGCGGAAGATGGAGGTGTTCGTCAGCAGCGGAACCGCATTCTGCGCGTCCTGGCGCAAGCCTTCGAAGGCGGCAAATAGAAATGTCTTGTCTTTCTGAACAGGAAAGCCGACAGTGCCGCCGAATTGCTGGCGGCTGAGGGAGTTTTTCACGTTCTTGCCTTGCGTGTCGGGCTGAGCGGGATTGAACGTCGCGCCCGGCTGCAGCGCCTGACTAAAAGCGAAGGGATCGGCCGCATCAAAAACGTCGTTGCGGAAAAAACCATAAAGGCTTCCATGAAGCCGGTTGGTCCCGGTTTTCGAGACGATATTGATAGTCGCCCCGCTGGCGCCGCCAAGCTCGGCCATGTAGTTACTACGATTAATTTGAAACTCCTGCACGGCTTCCTGGCTGAGGTTCAGGCGCACGCCGCCGGAATCATCGTTGGCTTCGCCGCCATCCACAGTCACGCTGTTGCCTCGACCGTTGCTCCCGTAGAATGAAAGGCCGCTCTGGGGCGTTTGCTTAACGCGAAAATCCTGGTTTTCGGTGACTCTGGTGGAATCCGACACACCCGGCAGTAACAATGTGAAAGTGAGGTAGTCGCGGCGGTCAATGGGCAGGTTGGCGATTTCTTCCTGGGCGAGCGTATCTGCCTGGCTTCCCCGCTCGGGTTCCAAAATCGGAACTTCCGAAGTCACTTCAATCTGCGATTGGACCCCCGCGACTCTGAGGCGAAAGTCAAGGACGATCGTCTGCCCGACGGATAGCGTCACGGCTGAGGCAATCACGGTTTGAAAACCACTGTGCTCTGCGCTGACTTTATAGTTCGCGGGCGCTAGTCCCGATAAACGGTAAGAACCGTTTTCGTTAGTCACAACGCTGCGCTGCTCACCCCTAGCGGTGTCGATCGCGGTAACCCTGGCGTTCGGTAAGGCGGCGCCTGATGGATCCGTAACTGTCCCCGTCAGATCCGCGGACGCCCCCACACCTTGTGCAGAGACCACTGGGCTAGCCGGAAGCAGTCCTACCAAGAATACGAATAGGACTGCCCGTAAGGACGATTTCATAGCTCCTCCTAGTTCCTCGAAGGCATCTTGTTTTTGGATTTGATCGAACTCAAGTTTGCGTGCTCCCCTTAAGATGAGTCTCGCGACGGACAAGGATGATTGTCGACGTCGGCACTCCAACTCGACCCAGAGAATGCAGCACCAACCAGGCAAGGGATTTAAGACACTCGCAATCTACCTGAACCTCATCCCTCCGGCAGAACTATCAAATATTGTGATAGTCCGTATCACATATTAGGAACTAACGTCAATACCCAATGTGATCGTGCGCCGGAGACTTGCTTGGCCCGTGCGAGTGGCCTTCTCCCCGCTCTACCTTCTCACTGGAATTGGGCTTGCGGTCATACCGGCTCCATGAACTCATGAGCTCTTGACTCGGATTATTCTTGCTCGCGATTTACGGCATGACTAGTACGATCCGGCCGGAGACTTGCCCGGTCCGCAACTGATCTAACGCTTTGTTTGCTTCGGACAGCGAGCGTGTGGCGACCCGGCAGCGGATTTTTCCCGCTGCCGCCATTGCAAGAACCTCACGCAAATCCTGACGCGTGCCCACGGCGCTCGCCTGGATGCGCACTTCCGCTGCTGCCATCATTATTGGCGGGAAGCAAATATTCTCTGCAGGCAATCCGACTGCTAGGAGTGTTCCCGTCGAGCGCACACAAGAAAATGCCATGTCGTACGCTGCTCTCGAAGCGGAAGTGACAAGCGCGATATGGACGCCGCCTTTAGCTCGCAACTCCTTCACTACGTTGTTCGAGGCCGCATTGAGCGTGGTCGAAGCGCCAAGCGATTCTGCAAGCTCAAGCTTCTGGTCTGAAATGTCTATGGCCGTAACGTCCGCGCCGAGCCCCAGCCCAATCTGAACCGCAAGATGCCCCAGGCCGCCCACGCCGAATACCGCCAGCCGCTGACCAAGCGATACGCTTGCTTTTTTAAGTGCGCGAAAAACGGTCACTCCTGCGCAGAACAAAGGTGCGGCTTCGATGGATGAAACATCATCAGGAATACTTATCGCATGGCTTGCCGGCGCCTTCACGAACTCTGCGTACCCTCCATCCACCGTCACTCCGGTTATCTTTTGCTTGGAGCAGAGGTTCTCATTCCCTTCCCGGCAGAATTCACACTCGCCGCAGCTCCAGTGAAGCCACGGTACTCCGACCCTGTCACCCACCTGCAATTCATGGACTGCGGCGCCCCTCTCAACTACCCGCCCGGCGATTTCATGCCCTAGAATCAGCGGCTTTTTGACCATGCGAGCGAATTGCGTCCAATCTCCATCGGCCACATGCAAATCGGAATGGCATACACCGCAGGCTTCCACCTTGATCAAGACATCTCCGGGCTCCAGCTGTGGCTGCGGGACTTCTTTGAATTCCAAGGGCTCCTTGAATTCATTCAGGACCGCGGCCTTCATTTCGATTCCCTCGGCGAGAGTGTGGGATTCATGGAACGGCTAAGAGGACGAAAGTGTCATGGACGCGATGTATGCGAAGAATTCATTTCATTTGACAGTTGCGAGCCATTGACTAAGTACATTCAGAACAGCGTGCAGGTGCTTGATTATTCGTTGGTTCCGTCGTCAAGGCCGCACCCCGCGCAGGAAAAATGCGACGGCGCTGCTGACCCGGTCGGATAGTTTATGAGGGCCTGTGAGATCTACGGCCCATTGGCGTACGGTGGTGTTGTAAAGCCCATCCATGAACTCCGCAAGATGCTCGACGGGAAAGGCGCGGGAAACTTCGCCGCGTTTCTGGCCCTGGGCCAGAATCTCACGGAGCAATCCCAGCGCAAATTCTTTGTGCTCCCGCATGTCCGGAGAACGCACCGGATCCATTGCACCGGAGAGAACCACGGCTTGCCACAAGGGACGGTCCGCTTCCGCGCGACGAGCCAACTCCTGATACAAACGGCTTAAATGCTCGTCGGTCGTGGCTTCACTGGAAAGCTCGTTTCTCAAGTGCTCGGTGATGCAAGCAAATCCCCGCCTCCCGACTTCGCCCAAAACCGCGTCTTTACTCGGAAAATAACGGAAAAAAGTTGGTTGGCTAATTTCGAGCGACTGCACGATGTCGTCAATGCGCGTCTTCGCGTACCCCCGCTTGCGGAACAATCGAACCGCAGTATCGATGATCTCCTGACGAAGACGCGCCTTCTTACGTTCGCGGAGCCCGAGCGGTTCAGTATCGCCCGCCCATTTGCCCCTCGACGGGATTCGGTGCAACTCCATTCCTAGACGCCTTCGTGCCACTGGTGGTCGCACAGCAGCAAGATTGGTCCTGGCGGTCTTCGTGCGTCCCATGTCTAGCTGTTCTCCTGGATGAACGAGCGCTTCCACACCGCGCGCAGGGTATATTCTGCGAGTTACTCTAACATGAGAGTGGCACACGTCAAGTAGAGGAGCGCCCTGCTTTCAGACGCGGAGGTCCATCTCCGACAATTCGACCGTCCCGAGCGTCGGAACGCTCCGCTTTCAGCGACCCGGAAACCTGATGATTGCGCGCTGTGGCTGAAATCAGCTGCCATCCAGCACCGCTCGCGCAGAGTCAGCAAAAGTGCAGTAGAATCGATACTGCACAGCAACTGTCGGGGCGTAGCGCAGCCTGGTAGCGTGCCTGCCTTGGGCGCTAACTCGACTCCAAACACACCATCCATCACTTATAACTGCCAACGTTGGACAGCTCACGCACTAGCGAAAAGAGATCGGGCTGCTCGAGCGATCCCCTGGAGGATTCGGAGGCCATCCTCTTGTGAGCCGGTATCGAATTGCGCTCCCGCATGATCGACGGCATTGCTGACCATGGCAACCGAGGCCACGGAAGCTTGCCTGGCTATGCCAAAGGCAAAAAGCGATGCGGCCTGCATCTCAACCGCGAGCACGCCCTCCCGGATCCATTTATTGAGTTGCGCTTTGGTCTCGCGGTAAGGAGCATCCGTCGTCCACACCTTACCCGAGCGGACGGGCCATCCGGTGCCGATCAACTCATGCTCGAGAAGCGGGACCAGCGGCGACTTGCACGCGACCTCACTGTCTGGCGGAAGGTAGTGATAAGAAGTTCCCTCGTCACGAATCGCGCTGGTTGCCACCACGAGACACGGGAGCGGTAAAGCGGGAGACACGCGGCCGGCGGAGGTCAGCCCGATGATGAGTTTGGCCCCCGCGGCTTGGAGCTGCTCGGCAATCAGTACCGCGTAGGGTCCGCCGATAGTTCGCGCGATGATTCCGCAGGTAACACCTTCAAGATCCGTCGCGAACATCGAGGTGTGAAAACACGCCCAGGGCCCGAAGGGCTTGGCTAAGCCATCTCGAACCAGCCAGTCGGTGATATCTCCATCGAACTCCAGGATGCACAAAGGAGGAACGATTCCGGCCGGGATTTGGCGGCTTCGGCGCACATCGTCGATCAAGTTATTGGGGGTGAATGCGGACGGTTGATCCAGGGGATGGCCGACGATCGGAGGAGCCGAATCTTCCGTCATACCTTGGATCCCTCAGATCGCCGGGTTCGGTTTGAGATAATGTTCATTCCACGATGAAGCAGTATAGACGACGTCGACGGACGGAACGAGTCGCGCGTTTCCTATTGCGCGTCCGTCCACTTGTCCGAGCCCACTAGTTTGACGGACACATTCGAAAAGAAGATATGTGCCGCCTTGCCGTCGGCCGTTCCGCGGTGCTCGGTTGAGATAAGGAGAGGGCCGGCTTTCTTGTAGCCCGCCCAAGTTGCTGGGAGGAGACTCGGCTTCTTGGGTCCACCGCGATGATAGAAGAACTGCACAATTCGTCCATCCTTCCCGACATACAGATCCCAGGTGTCCCCCGGCGTGTAACCGCCAACCTCCGCCGGATATTTCACCGACACGAGCTTCGCCGTGCCCTGTCCAATCGGCAATTTTTGCTTGTCCTTGACCGTCACATTGGCGCTGGTGTCCCAGTACGCGTGGAAAGGGAAGATGAACCAATAATTGTCGTTCACGAAAGCGGGCTCAATTTCGTCTTTCACGTTGGCCGGCGCGTTGTTGAGCTGTGACCGGTTGTACGTAACCTTGACCGGCTTGCCATCCTTGTCTTTTGTTTCGTAAGTGACCTGGCCGGTCTTGGGCTCCCAAGTCCAGCTATGGGAGAGACTCAATTTGAAAGCCGGTAGATCGAGGTTGAACGTATAGCGCACCGCCTCAATTTGCCCGTAGGAATCCAGCCCATAGGTTTTGGCAAGTTGTTCGACTTCGGGTGGGCGTGTCTGTGCCCAGGAGGGTGCCGCAAGGACCAGCACCCCCAGAGAGAGCATAAGAATCGTCGCGGAACGGGTCGACTTTGTCATGAAGGGTCCTCCTCAGTGAAGTGAAACGAACGTGATGTTGGATGCACACAAACGCTACTGGATACCCAAAATCGTGTGTGGTGCGGTTGGCCTCACTTTAGTTGGTTCGCTGAACATTGTAGTGCGGCCGATCGCGTGATCCTACGAAAAACGATAATGGCAGCAACTACTGCCACGGATCCGTATTCCAAGATCATGATCCAGTCAGGAACTAACCACGGCCGTCCAACGGTGCGCAGATGCCAGACATAATAAGTGGGAATAATGCTCAAAGTCCAGACCATGATCGGCACCGTTGAGTTCGACTTTATGAACGGCAGCACCCACAGCAGGTACCATGGATATACAACCGGCGCGCAGAAAAGCGATGCTGCCATTGGCCAAGCAAACGCATCCGAAGACCCTTCCGCGGATTTTCTTCTCATCCAGATCGCGGTAAGAAAGCCGACGAGCACTGCCAACCCAGCCACAAGCTGCGGAGCAGCCACTCGCTCGAGCGTTGCAAACACCGGATCATTAAAGCGAAACCTTTGCACGTAGGTGCCGAGTGAGCCGATCGGAATCCGGCCATGGTTGAGAAATGGTACGTATAGGAGTCCGACGACGATTGCCGCCAGCGCGGCGTCACGCATCCGAACCCGCTTCCAGTAGAGTGGCAGAAGTACGATCGGGAGGAATTTCACTGAAACAGCCAGCCCAAATGCCAGGGCTGCAACCGCACGCCAGCGGCGCACCAGCGCGGCGACGGACACCAACAGGAGCAGCACGCCGACGATATCGACGTGACCGCTGCCCGCCACCTCAATCGCTAGCAGCGGGTGCCAGGCATAAGCCAGAACCCAGTGCTCTCCCTGCCGGGTAAGACGCAACACATAGAGCAACACAAACACAATCGCCAAATCGCAGACTACAAATGCTACTTTCAGCGCGAATGTAGATTCCTGAATCGACGTCACGGCACGGAAGAATAGTTGCGCCCCCGCTGGATAGGGGCTCGGCACCTCTGGATTGTTCAGCGTACGCGTCTCGGATGTGTGCAAGCCAGCGAGTGCCGGGTCGCTGGGAATCACTATATAAGGGTTATAGCCGAGCCGCTGCACGCGGCCGTCCCAAACATAGCGATGAATGTCGTCGTCTAAACCCGGCGGCATTCGCAAGAATTGAAAATGCCACAGAGCAGACAGGGCGAGACCGAAGACGATGACGCGCTTCGGAAATTCTGGCGTGGAAAAAAGCTCGCGGATGGCCAGGAGGTAAGCGACCCCAGCAACAGCCAGAGGAATGAAAAATGACGGTTCACCTGTGCGGCTGAAGTTACGCGAGCAGATCGTCAGCGCCACAAGCAAGATGGCGCCGAGTCCATACAGCCTGTGCGACGGTGTGAGTTTCACAGGCCTCCCATTCAATGGCGAAGTTGCGCGACTGCTTGCTGCCATTCGCTGAACCAGCCTGCAGTCCTTGGGGCCTTCGCGGGAGCGAGTCGCAATTCCCGAGCCAGCAGAATCAAGTCGTTTGCGACGTCGATGTCATAGAAGGTTTCTGTCAAGCCGGTTGAGAGTTCAAGGACCTTCGCGCGCGTCAGCAATCTGTCGAGCGCACTCTTTGTTCCCATAGGATCGCTTTCGAAGAGCGCCGGGTGAACGGCCTTGGCGCCAACCAGATAGTAGCCTCCATCGTGGGTTGGCCCGATAACCACATCATACGTGGCAAGTATTTCGAACGCGCTGTCCAAAACCGACGGCGCGAGGTGCGGACTGTCGCTGTTGAATGCGATGACGTGCTGACGGCCGACGGCAGTGAAATGTCGAAAAACAGAGGTGAGTCCTGCTGCGAGCCCTTCTCCTTTTTGCGCCACGATCTGCACGCTATTACCTAATAGGTGCGCCAATTCGTCTTGATCCGACTCAGGGCACATCACCGCGACCTCCACGTTCGCCAATGATGTTGCCAGCGCGAGAGTGTCCTCCAAAAGACAGCGATACAGCGCTGTCACTGCGGGAGAAGGAAGGCTCTCCGTGAGACGGGTCTTGACCATGCCGGGCTTTGGGGCTTTCGCCATAATGACTAACGTGCGGTTTGGGTGAGAAAAACGCTTAGTCGTCTGGCTAGAGGATTCCATGCGAGATTGGTCCATCGGGACTTACGCCGGTCGTGGCGTTCCCGACCTTCGACGTCGAAAATAATAGCGCACGATCCGGCTCAGGATGAACCACGCTGCTCCTACCGTGCCCTTCACCGTACCGCTAATTTTGGACTTTCCAATGCGCGGGTAGTAGCTCACAGAGACTTCCACGATGCGAAATCCCGCGATGGCCCCTTTCACGATCATTTCCACCGCCCAGCCGTAGGTAGCCTCTTCAAGGGCGAGGGAGCGCAGCACATCTGCACGGCCGGCGCGAAACGGACCGAGGTCACTGACCTTCACGCCGTACAAAAGCCTGATCAAGCCGGCGGCGAGGCGATTGCCGAATGATTGGTGCCACGGTAGCGCACCGGCGTTGCTTTTGCCGCCGAAGCGCGAACCGAGCGTAATGTCAGCGCGCCCCCCGATGATCGGAGCCAGTATAATCGGTAACTCCGAAGGGCGGTCACTGTAGTCACCGTCGAGGAAAACGACCACATCAGGGTCTTGCGTATTCGCAAGCCCCGTCAAACAAGCGCGCCCGTATCCTCGGCGAGGCTCCTGAATGACTTGTGCCCCCATCTTTCGGGCGAGATCGGGCGTTCCGTCAGTCGAATTGCTGTCGACAACGATGACCTCCGTGACGAGACTGGAAGGCAGATCGGAAAGCACACGGCCAATGGCCTGCGCTTCGTTATGGGTAGGAATGATGACCGATACTCGCACGCAGATTCGCTCATCACCACCACGGGGACGAGGGGCGCCGCCGTGCCAGCAACGCGTCGATGCCCCAGGCTCGACCTGCGCGTCCCACCGC
>Ga0179587_10000745_pt1 | contig 13943 bp, 14 predicted proteins | sample CZODoug2_1_08_16_FD_185932 | JGI IMG/M metagenome (GOLD analysis project Ga0179587, IMG submission 185932) | Vadose zone soil fungal communities from Angelo Coast Range Reserve, California, USA - CZODoug2_1_08_16fungal | ecosystem: Environmental > Terrestrial > Soil > Vadose zone | place: USA...
GTCGCGTGTCGTCAGGTTAGTCAGGGACGCGGACGCCGGGCGTCCGCATTTCATCACCGTCCATCGCACTCGATAATAAGGCGAGCTGCGCTCGAAATACTGGTAGTCCGGCGTTCCCTGGCGCGAGGAAGTAAGGTGAATGTAGATGACGGACCGATATTGGTAACGGGCGCCGCGGGCCAACTGGGGTCGGTCGGACGCACTGTCGCTGGCCTGCTCCTCGATCGAGGGTTTTGGATTCGCGCCATGGTGCGGCGCGAGGACGAACGGGCTGCGTCTCTGCGAGCCGCCGGCGCCCAAGTGGTGATCGGCGACCTCCTCGAACCGGGTGATGTCTATCGCGTCGTCAGCGGCTGCGGCCGGGTCTACTTCGGCATGTCCGTGTCCGCCGGGTACCTCGAGGCGACCGTAACCATGGCGGCCGTGGCGCGGGTAGCCGGGGTGAACGCGTTGGTCAACATGTCCCCCTACACGCCCGAAGAAGCCGCCAAACTAGGCAAGCTGCACATGGAAGGCGCTCAGTGAGAAGCCACTTGGAACGAATAAGACGTAATCGTCATTGGCGACAGAGCCTCCATTGATACACCGGGCCTGAGGAGCGCAGCGCCTAACGAGGCGGCGTCCAGCTGGATGCTCGATTATTTCGCTACACAAGTTCCTGCCGGTCGCGTCGGCACACAGTCGGATATAGCCGAGGCGGTCGTTTTCTTGGCATCCGATGCGTCCAATTACATTAACGGCGCGGATCTCCAGGTCAATGGCGGCTGGTGTCAAGTCTAACGCCGGATACCGCAAACATTTTCGGACTATTCGATCTCCTTAGCGGATATGTTCCGCTTCATGCCCAAGATCGGCGGCGCATTGGCGTTAATGTCTCGATCTACCTAAACCAGCCTTGCGTTGCCGCGTAAGCGCCGCAGACTCTCGACGGAAGGCACAAAATAATAGGCGCCGGTCAACGGCTGAGTAAAGCGTGTGAGCGCATCCCGCGTGCCGGTGACTAGACCCGCCATGCTATCGAGCATTCTGGAAAGTCGCTTCTGATCTGCACTGAGGCCAACGAACATGGTGCCATGGTCGTCGACACTTCCATAGGGCATGTTGCGGCGAAAGATGTTCCCGTACTCATCCTGATCTGTGCGAGCGACATGCGAGTCTGATGCCTTGTCCTCGAGTTCGGTGCTGTCGGATTTGGTGCGTCCTATGATGCGCTCCTGCTGGTCGATCGGCAGAGATTCCCACTCAGTTACTTTGTGCTTCCACTTCTGAAGCAGCAGGACTGTGGCGGCAGCACCGGGAACTCCTTCGGGCACGAGTGCTGCCGTAGGCGCGTCGAGCAGCGTCGGATTTTCCGAGCCATCGATGAAGCCGGTAAGGTCGCGATCGTGCCGGTAAGACCAACTCGAGGTTTCTTCCCCTAGCGAGGCTTGGCCTGCGAGGTTATGGACTACCGAGCGGGCCATATCGAAGACAACGTCATAAGCACTGCCAGACAGCCATACCAGCGCATCATGTTGCGTGCTTGGCATAACGAATCCTTCTGTGCCCTGGATCTCCTTGTTAAAGCCCTCTACGCCTGGCAGGGCGTCATCTGGATCGATATCGCACCAAAGCTCAGGCCGAAAGCCGATGACGAAGTTCACCCCTCCTGTGGTGGTCCGTGGTTCACGGATCGCGGAAATTGTAGAGGCGAACTCCTTGCATTTCTTCGCGTCCAGAAGGTCAAACTCCAGGTACGCGTGAGAGGAGGTTCCAAGGGCGAAGATTCCGGCCTGAGGCGTGTACATCCAAGCATTATATCAGGCGCCGTCTTGAGCCTATACAAGTGATCGATCGTATCGTCACCGCGGTGCCGTGAAGGCCAGTTTAATTAATCCCGCAATTGCATAAATGGCCAAGCGGATAGGCTAACAGTATCGAAGCGATCGTCCGGGCGACCACTCGCCTCCAGGCGATAGCGCGCCGGCCCCGACTTGCGGCGGCGGTAGCCAATTGCACACTCTCCAACTTAGAGCAATTCGATCGCGTCTGCGATCTGCTTGATTGCGTCGTTAACACCGGATGGAACTTCAGTCTGAGCAGGTTCGGTGGTTCCTTCTGCGCTTGATACAGCGCGCTGCGGTAGCACCCTAGGCAACTGCTCAAGTTCGGTTGATATCGCCAGAAGATCATTTTCCGCACTGACAGCGTCGTTGCGAAACAAGGGATCGCCGGGCGTCAAATTCCGCTCTACAATCCTAATGCGCGAGGACAGCGGATGCTCGGGGCCCAGCGCAAAGCGGGCCAAGCGCAGATGATCGCGAATCGCTTTTAAGTCCATCGGTTACCTCGCCTCGGCAAGATTTGGCGCCGCCTTTTCATTGGCAGAGGCCAAGGCACCCAAAAACGTGCTCCTGAGCATGGTGTCGCACGCGCCCGTGTTGGTCTTTCCGCCACAGATAGCAGCCTGAGAGTTAACGCCTCCCCATCCGTAAGCAAATAAGCAAATCGTCGTACCGCCGGTCGCGCATTTTGGCCTCGGCGAGCACTGATTGCCAAATGTGCCGTTTTCGAATTTTACCATTGGCTTAAGCGCGAGCAATGTCTTGAGGGCAATCACAGAGGACGCGCGTACCGCTGCGGCCGTAAGGCGCGATCTCGAACCGCGCTCCTATCATCGAGGCGCGGTATTGCATCGTGCGTAACCCAAGTCCCGGCGTATGTTGACCTACGTCCTTTACTCCCGCACCGTCATCGCAGATTTCCAGTCGGACGCGCTCTCGCTCGACATCGAGTGTTACCCTAATTGAGTTCGCGTTCGCGTGCTTGAGTGCGTTTGTGAGTGCCTCCTGCGCGATCCGGTAGAGATGATCGGTCGTCGCCGGACTTAGGCCCAAGCGCGACACTTCGCTCACCGAGATATCCACGCTGGGTTTCGACGCCGCCCCCTTGAGTCGAGAGACGAGCGCGCGCAGCGCACCGATCAAACCGCCTTCACCCGGCCCGATCGGCGACAATCCGCGTGCAATCGTTTGACAGGATTGAAGCGCGTGCCGTACGACTGTGTGAGCCCGCTCAAGATCTGCGGTATGGGGACTGTGTGACGCCCGCGCGGTGCTCGTGAGCGCCGAGATGAGCAGCGAAAGGCCGGTGAGCTCCTGGCCGAGTCCATCATGCAGGTCTGTCCCGAATCGACGTTGTTCTCGTCCCACCGCATCGAGCAATGCCGCCTCGAGCTCTCGGCGCTGCGACACGTCGTGGACGACCCCGACGAACAGTGGCTGTCCCGCGGAGTACGCCTCGCCGACAGATATTTCGGCGGGAAAAGTGGATCCATCCCGGCGGATGCAGTTCGTCGCGCGCGCGCTAACGACCACCGGCCGGCGGATCTCCGGGTGATCGATATTGAGGGGACGGCCGTAGGCGGTGGATAATGGCGACGGCATCACGATCGCAATGTCGCGCCCGATCATCTCGCCGGACGTGTACCTGAACAGCCGCTCGCACGACGGATTGAGCATCCGGATAGTGCCCGCGGCATCGAACATGAGCACCCCGTCGACGGCGGTGTCGACTACGGCGCGCAATTGTTGTGCCATGGCCCGGAGGTCTGATTCCGCCTTCCGCGCCTCTGTCACGTCCCGCAGCGCAATGGATGCGCCGACGACACGGCCCAGGCTGTCGACCACGCATGACACACCGCCGTCGATCGGTACACGTGTTCCCTCGCGGCTGATCACAAAGGCGTCACCGCCAAACGAAAGTGTGGTCCGCGCGATCAGCACTCGCGTGACGAGTTCGGTCGCCGCCTGATCGCCACTCGAGTCGACGATGTTCAGGACCGTCCTCAACTGCTCTCGCTGGGCTTCTCGGGTCGGCCATCCGGTCAATCGCTCGGCGACCGCGTTCATGAATCGGACGTGACCCTCGGTGTCAACCGCCATCACGCCATCCGCGATACTGCCGAGGATAGTCGCGTAGGTGAGCTGACTGTCCTCCAGCCGTCGTTCCATCTCAAACCGATCCACAGCCACCTCGATCGCCACGATCAGGCTCCTGATACGGAATGGTTTGAGCACATACCCGTAGGCCGAAGCCGACTTGGCGCGCAGCAGCGTCTCGTGGTCCGAATCCCCCGTAAGATAGACCACCGGTACCCGCATTTTCTCGTTGATTAGCTCAGAAGCGCGGATACCGTCCATGTCACCCTTGAGTCCTACGTCCATGAGGATCAGATCGGGGCGGAGCGTAAGGGCGGCCTCCACCGCTCCGGCCCCGGTATCGGGGCTGCCAATAACCTCGTATCCCGCGTCGGTCAGGCCATCGCGGATAGCCTGGGAGAGCACGCCTTCGTCCTCCGCGAGCAGAACTCGAAGACCAGCGGCCGATTGGTGTTCAGAGGACATTGTATTCCTTCCCTGGAAAGCGCTTTGACCGTAAGGGCGCCGAGGATTCCACTAATAACAACACGAGAGCTTTCCGCCAATGCACAACTTGGACCCGCGCCGACGTGCGATGGATTGTCCCTGCGCCACGCCGATTGAAGCGGCAGGCAAACCCGCGCCGAGCATAGCGGGACGCGAGGCAGAAGTCCCGTTCATGCCCAGCTCCATGGTGCTCCGTAGAATACCCCAGATCGTGCGTCGGGGCGTCAGCTGCATGATCGCAAACTTCGCTACCTACGTCGCGCTAGATTTGGCCAAGCGCGTGCGCGACGGGAACCGCAGCGTCGCTATGACTTGGTGGGGTCGGCGGTTCGATCGCGATGGGGGCACCGGCATCTGGTCCATGCACTTCGGTCTTTCCATCGCGCGTTCACGTTTAGGCTCGGCGAGCTGAAATGCGACGACGAGATGCGCCCAGGGGGTCCCCAGAAGGTGCCCACGGTTTACCCGTGCGTTCCTCGATGTAACGCCGGATTAAGCGACGCACTACCTGTGAAGGCGTTGCATCCTCCTCCGCACACAGTTGCTCAAACAGCTCCTTCTTGTGTGGGTCAATCAGAATGGTCAGCCGGGCGGTGCGATTCTCGGAGGCCAAATGGAACTCACATCAAGTGACATGTCAATGTGCGGGAGATTATAATAAAATACCCATGGCCGTAAATGGCTGTGTTCGGCTAAGTCTACGCAGTCAACGATTGTTCCCGACTTTTGGGGGCCGGTGCCTTTGTGAGCTATGGTTTCAACTCGCCCTTGACCGTATGTCTGCTGCTGCTGACGGCATGGTGCACGGTAGCTCTTGCGGGATTGGTGCGGCCCCTGAGTATCGCTTTTGTCGGGCGAACTCTCTTTCCGGTGGGTGCGTTTTGCGGTGCCGCATTGGCATTTGTAGCGGCAACAAGTCTTAGGCACCCCAGCGAACAGCTCGTATTACCTATCGGGTTGCCGGACTTGCCTGTTCATCTGCGCCTCGACGCACTCTCAAGCGTATTTTTGATTTTGCTCGGCGCCGCATCCGCCGGCATTTCGATTTTTGCAGCAGGCTACTTCCGACGGGGTGAAGGCGCGGCGCCCGGACTTCTCTGTCTGCAATACCACTTGTTCCTCGCCAGCATGGGCTTCGTTTTCCTCGCCGACGACGCGTATGCATTCATGTTGGCCTGGGAGACCATGGCCCTGTCGTCTTACTTTCTGGTCACCACGCAACATCGCATCCCTGAGATTCGCCACGCCGGCTTTCTCTACCTGCTGATGGCTCACCTCGGTGCGATCGCCATCCTGTTGAGCTTTGGCATACTTCAGGGCGGCAGCTGGCATTTCACGTTCGACGCCATGCGTGCCGCGCACCTCGCCCCCAATTGGTCCACGACTGCCTTCTGTCTCGCGCTGATTGGCTTTGGCGCCAAGGCCGGTCTGGTGCCGCTGCATGTCTGGTTGCCGGAAGCGCATCCCGCCGCGCCCTCCCCTGTTTCGGCGCTGATGAGCGGCGTCATGCTCAAGACGGCGCTGTATGGAATGATCCGCGTAAGTTTCGACCTGATGGGTCAACCGCTATGGTGGTGGGGACTGGTGCCGCTCTCCCTCGGACTCTTCAGCGCTCTGTATGGGGTTGTATTCGCCGCCGCACAGACCGACATGAAACGTCTGCTGGCCTATTCGTCCATTGAAAACATCGGGATCCTTTTTACCGGCCTTGGACTCGCGATCGTATTCGCGGGTGTCGAGATGCGCGCAGCGGCGGCGCTTACGCTGATTGCCGTCATGTATCACGCAATGAATCATGCGTTCATGAAGAGTCTGTTGTTCTTGGGCACAGGCGCGGTATTGCACGCAACCGGGGAACGCAACCTGGGGCACTTGGGCGGCCTCATTCACCGAATGCCCTGGGTGACCTGGCTGACGCTCATCGGTGTGCTCGCCATCGCCGGGCTGCCGCCTTTGAATGGATTCGTGTCGGAATGGCTACTACTCCAGTCATTTCTATTCGCGTATAAGGTGCCGCATCCGTTCATCAATATGCTGTTGCCGCTGGGTGCTGCGCTGCTCGCGCTTGCCGCTGCGCTTGCCGGTTATGTCATGGTCAAGTTCTTCGGGGTCATCTTTCTAGGGCAGCCGAGGGAACCTGCCCTTCAACGGGCAAACGATGCCGGGTTCGCAGAACGCCTCGGACTCGTATGGCTTGCCGTCGGATGCGTGCTTCTCGGCTTCCTTCCTACGCATTTCATCTCAATGTTCGGCATCGTCACCCAACAACTCAATCTTGGCGGACTGCCGGCCAGCGACGCGCCCTGGTGGCTCCTCGTGCCGATCCCCGAGCGCCAGTCGTCCTACGCGCCCCTGGTGTTCTTTGCGGCCATCGCCATTGTGGTGGTGTTAGCCATCGTCAGTGTGCGCTTGTTCTATCACCAACGAATTCGAAAGGGCGCTGCCTGGGATTGCGGATTCGGCGGACTCAATAGCCGCATGCAGGACACGGCGGAAGGATTCGGACAGCCGATTCGACACTTATTTCAGCCCCTCTTCGCCATAGTCCGGGAGCTGCCCACCGCCTTCGACAGTCAACCTAAGTATCGCTTGGAAATTGGCGATCGCATTTGGCGCGCTTTGTATCAGCCCCTGGGTGCGCTCGTTCGTCGAGTGGCGGATAAGGTGGCCTGGCTGCAGCAAGGCCGCATTGCGACTTATCTGCTCTATAGCTTCGTCACGCTCGTCGTCTTGCTGGCGCTCATGCTATGAACGTTTTCGATTGGATTGTGCAATTGATGGGCATCGCGTTGGCGGTGGCCGCGGCCCCGGTGTTCGTCGGTTGGGTAAATCAATGCCGTGCATGGCTGCAGAACAAGTCGGCCCCCGGCCTCCTGCAGCCGTATCGCGGCATCCGCAAACTTTTTCACAAGGATGCCGTGATAGCCGAGAACGCTTCACGCCTATTCCGGCTCGCCCCGTACGTGGTGTTTGGCGCCATGGTGACGGCGGCCGCCGTCATTCCCTCGATTGCAACACGTTTGCCGTTCACCCAAGCCGCGGATGCGATTGCACTGGTCGGTCTGCTCGCGACTGCGCGCGTATTCTTGTCTCTAGCCGCAATGGACGTCGGTACTGCGTTCGGCACTATGGGCGCTCGCCGCGAAATGATGATCGGTTTCCTCGCGGAGCCCGCGCTGCTGGTGGTGATCTTTGTATTTTCGCTGCAGTTCTCAACCACAGCGCTGCCGATGATCGCGGAACGCCTGTCTGCGCAGGCCTTCGCGCTCAACCCGAGTCTCGCCTTTACCGCTGTAGCATTCACCATGGTGTTGTTGGCGGAGAATGCCCGTATCCCAGTTGACAACCCCGCAACGCATCTTGAATTGACGATGATTCACGAGGCCCTGCTGCTCGAATATTCGGCGCGTCACCTGGCGCTCATGGAGTGGGCCGCTGCATTGAAGCTCTTCAATTACGCGTGCATTGGGCTTGCCGTGTTCATTCCCTGGGGGATCGCGACCAGCCACGCTCCCTCGAGCCTGGCTGTGTCGGTGATGTTGCTCGGCGTGAAACTGCTGGTTGCGGGTGCGGGATTGGCGCTCATTGAGACACTGTCGGCAAAACTGCGTGTGTTTCGCGCTCCGGAGTTTCTGGCAACGGCCTTTCTGTTCGCCGTGCTCGGGCTGCTCGTGCGGTTGTTGTTGGGGGCATGAACATGACTGCGTTGCCATGGGATCTGCAGCTTCTGAACACTCTGGCGGCTCTATTGCTTCTGCTTTCCTTCGCCATGCTGTCACAGCGGCGCATCGTCGCATTGGTCGATCTCCTCGCACTGCAGGGAGCCCTGTTGTGCATCGCCACCCTACTGCTCGCCTGGCGTACCGGCAGTCGCCACCTGTTCGTATCGGCGGCGCTCACCCTGGGCCTGAAAGTGATCTTCCTGCCGTGGTTGTTACATCGCCTCATCCGTCGGCTTGGCGTGTATTGGGACACGGAACCGCTGCTCAATATCGCGGGGACCATGCTGGTGGGAGTCCTTGTCGTCATCTTTGCATTTGGACTGGCGCAGCCGATCTCGGCGCTGGCGAGCACCGCGACACGCAATTCCATCGGCATCGCCCTGGCGGTGATCCTGATTGCTTTCCTCACCATGATCACGCGCCGCAAGGCGATGTCGCAAGTGGTCGGATTCTTGTCGATGGAGAATGGGCTGTTTTTTGGTGCGATGAGCGCCACCTACGGCATGCCGATGATCGTCGAATTGGGAGTTGCTCTCGACGTGCTGGTGGCGATGCTGGTGCTTGGTGTGTTCTTTTTCCAAATTCGCGAGCAATTCGACAGTCTGGACCTGAAGCACCTCGAGTCCCTAAAGGAGGATCAATAACATGGAGTTCGTCATTCTTTTGGGCGCCCCGCTGCTCGGTGCGCTGCTCCTGGGTGTGTTGGGGGGGCGCCGTTGGGCGCCGGAGGCCAATGTCGGCTTTTCGCTGGTTACGTTCCTCGCAGCCTGTGCCCTCACGTCGAGAATCGTCGCGCATGGCAATCTACTGGTCGCCCGCGAGCAGTTCTTCATCGACGCATTCAACGTGTTTCTGGTGACGCTGACTGCGTTTGTCGGGTTGACCACCTCGTTGTTCTCGCGCCCCTACATGCGCATCGAGGCTGAGCACGGGAGGGTATCGGCGGGACAACAACGCTTGTATCACAGCATGTACCAGCTGTTCATGGCGACGATGCTGATTGCCCTCACGACCAACAACATGGGGCTCATGTGGGTAGCGATGGAAGCAGCCACGCTATCCACCGTGTTGCTCGTGACGCTCTATCGAACCCCGGCGAGTCTCGAGGCAGGCTGGAAGTATTTTATACTCTGCGGCGTCGGCATCTCACAGGCCCTGTTCGGCACCATTCTCCTGTATTTTGCGGCGGAGAAGGTCCTCGGCTCCGAGGGTGTCAGCGCCCTCTTGTGGACACACCTGAATGCGGTCAAGGGTCAACTCGAGCCGGCCGTGCTCGGTCTGGCCTTCGTGTTCCTGCTCGTGGGATACGGCACCAAGGTGGGCCTCGCGCCGCTGCATAATTGGTTGCCGGACGCGCACGCCGAAGGCCCCACGCCTATTTCGGCGGTGTTGTCGGGACTGCTGCTCAATGTGGCCATGTACGCCGTCGTGCGGTGCAAGGTGCTCGTCGAGGGCTCGCTTCAATCGAGCCTGCCGGGCCGCATGTTGATGGGTTTTGGTTTGCTCTCGGTGGTGCTCGCCGCGTTCTTTCTGTGGCGGCAACGCGATGTGAAGCGCCTGTTCGCCTATTCCTCCATCGAACACATGGGCATCATCGCCTTCGCGTTCGGCATGGGAGGACCGGTCGCCAATTTTGCCGCGCTCCTGCATATGACCGTGCATTCACTGACGAAATCATCGATCTTCTTTGCCGTGGGGCACGCGACCCAAAAGGCGGGGTCGCAGATCATGGACAACATTCGCGGGCTCATCACGCTGAGTCCCACTGTGGGCTGGGGCTTGATGATGGGTACGCTGGCCATTCTCGGCACGCCGCCGTTCGGCGTATTTGCCAGTGAATTTCTCATTCTGACGACCGCCATGAAGCAGCAGCCCTGGGCGACGCCGATTCTGCTGCTGGCGCTCGGTGTGGCGTTCGCGGCTATCTTCGGTCGCGTGCAATCAATGGTCTTTGGAGACACGTCGGCCAAGCGTCTGCCGCATCCGCCCGCACTCATACCGGTATTCACGCATCTCGGTTTGGTGCTGCTGCTGGGTTTCTTCATTCCGCCCTATCTTGCAGACTGGTATCGCGCTGCCGCGCGTTTGATCGGAGGGGAATAATATGGCGCTGCAAAGGTGGTTTGATCGGGCGGCACAGCAATCTGAATCGAATGTCGGTGCAGCCATCCGAGGCGTACCGGAGGCGCGGGGCCTCACCGTCGCGCGCGACGAATGGCGTCAGGCCGCCGAAGACATGGCTGCCGGCGGCGGTCGGTTGCTTGCACACTGGGCGAGCCGCGATGCCAATGGCGACAATATCGTGCGGGCCGCGTTTATCGCTGACGCGGGGGTGCTCGTGCTGAGCCTGCCTCTGACGGCGGCTGACGCCGACTATCCGGGGATCGAGCAATGGTTCCCCAGTGCAACCCGTATGCAGCGCGCCGTAGCGGATCTTTCCGGATTGCGCACAACCGATGCCGATAGGCGGCCGTGGTTGCGTCACTCCGCTTGGCCCGTGAGCTTTCATCCGTTGATCGACGCCTCTGCGCCGTCGTCACCCGCGATGCCTGTCATCGACAGCTACGCCTTCGTGCCTGTGGAGGGCGACGGAGTGCATGAAATCCCGGTGGGTCCCGTGCACGCGGGCATCATCGAACCCGGCCATTTCCGCTTCTCGGTGGTCGGTGAGAAAGTCCTCAGACTCGAGGAACGTCTGGGTTACGTCCACAAGGGCATTGAACGGCGTTTTACCGAATTCCCGCTGCTCAGCGGCCACCGCTTGGCGGCGCGCGTTTCCGGCGATTCCGCTGTTGCATTTTCGTGGGCTTATTGTCAGGCGCTTGAGGGCATAGCGGCCGCGCAGGTGCCCCCGCGGGCCGCCTGGTTGAGGGCGCTCGCGTTGGAACTAGAGCGTCTTGCCAATCACCTGGGCGATATCGGCGCGATTGGCAACGATGCCGGCTTTGCCTTTGGTCTTGCCCAGTTCTCTAGGCTCAAGGAACACCTGCTGCGCGCGACCGAACAGGCGTTCGGGCAGCGTTATCTAATGGATTTCGTTGTGCCGGGCGGCACACGCGTGGACTTGTCAGCCCCGGGCGCACTCTTGTTGGTTGAATCCATCGAATCGATCATGGCCGAGGTCCACACGCTGCGTACCATCTATGACGAACACGCGGGATTGCGGGATCGGTTTGCGGGGGCCGGTGTCGTCACGCCCGCCCTGGCCGCGAGACTGGGCCTTACCGGGCTTGCTGGACGTGCGAGCGGCCAAGGGTTCGATCTGCGTTGCGACCTGCCGTGCGATCCGTACGGCGAACTGGCGCCCACAAAGGCCGGTCGCACCGAGGGCGATGTCGCAGCGCGGGTCGGCGTGCGCTTCGATGAAGTCGCTGAATCCACCCGTCTCGTGAAGCGGATGGTGGGACACCTGCCGTTCGGTTTGCATCATGTCGATCTTTCAATTCCCGACGAAGGTGGCTCAGGGCTAGGGCTGATCGAGGGCTGGCGTGGCCCGATATTTCTCGCGCTCGAAGCGGGCGGTGGCGGAATGATTCGACGATGTCACCCACACGATCCGTCGTGGCAGAACTGGCCGGTGATCGAGCATGCCGTCATCGACAACATCGTGCCGGATTTTCCGCTGATCAATAAGTCCTTTAACCTATCCTACAGCGGACACGATTTATAGCCATGTTGAAAACGCTACGCCAGATCGGTCGCATCGGGATCATCACGGAGCCACCGCCGTCAAGCGACGACACGCTGCGTGTTGCCGACCAGCTGCAATCGCGCATTCTTGAAGTACTTGGCCGTGCGTTGTGTATTCGAGCCGTTGACGCCGGGTCCTGCAATGGTTGCGAGCTGGAAACCCATGCCCTCAATAATCCGCTTTACAACATTGAAGGGCTGGGTATCCGATTCGTAGCCAGCCCTCGCCACGCAGACCTGCTGTTGATTACCGGACCGGTCGCAAAGAATATGGAGCTGGCGCTGCGACGCACCTACGATGCGACCCCGGACCCGAAACTGGTCGTTGCGATCGGCGACTGCGGGTGCACGGGCGGCATCTTCGGCGAGAGCTACGCCAGTTGCGGCCGCGTGTCCAATGTCATCCCGGTCGATGTGGCGGTGCCCGGGTGTCCCCCGAGTCCTCATCAGATCTTGAGTGGCATTCTGACAGCCATCGCCAAAGCAGTACCTGACACCTCGAGTTTGCGGAGCCGTGAGTGATCTAAGTCCAGGCTGTCGAATGATGTCCTGCGCACTCGGTAATGGCATGATTTGTTTTGGCTTTGCGCAGTTTGGTTCAACGAGGCACGACGAGCTCGGCATCTCGTGGTGACTGGGGAGCTGATATGCAAATCCGTCGTGTCACAGCAAGTCACGAGCCCATTTTGTTGCTCGACCCTCATATGGAGAGCGCAGCGGAGCTTGCGACGCAACTGGAATGGAATGGCTTTCCCACACGCGTCGAAAGTAGCACTGCCGGCGCACAAGCGGCGATTGAACACGCCTACTTCGCGACGCTGATCGTAATTGCTGACCTCGACGCTTCCGCCTGTCTTGACTGGCTCGATGATTTGCGCCGCAAGGCAGCACGAAGCTGGATGATCGTCGTCAGTCCTCGGTGCGATACGAAGACTTGTAATCTCATTTATCGCCACGGCGGGGATGCGTGCATGACCGCACCCTTGTCAATCGATGACCTGACCAGGCGACTAACCGCTTTTCAGTTACGCACCCGACCTGTGTTTTAGCTCCGTTTATGCTTTACTCGATTCGAGTCTTTTGCTCTTAGTAGCGTAGGTGACCCCGTGTTTGGCAAGATACTCGCGGATGAGCTGGCGGACAACCTGCGAGGGCGTCAGGTCTTGCTGCGCGCACAGTGTTTCGAACGCTTTCTTCTTGTTTGGATCAATTAACAGAGTGAAGCGAGCAGTTTTCGATTCCATCGAGCAATTGTACCATAAGATGTGTATAGGATGTGAATCATATTATCATCGTAGCATTTCCATGGACAGTAAACCCGCGGCATCCGCTCCAGCGGCAACGGCGGTCGACCGGGCATCGACCCGATGCTGGCAGCTGAGATGATCTACCGCACTACGCCCGAGACTTGGGATCTAGCAGATCTATTGCACATCCGAAGCCGCTTCCTTAGGCAGGATTGCGGACACAAAGACACGATTGGGAGAGCCCGGACGGCTCCTGTAGGGTCACGGTCCCTAGTTTCTGGCGAATATTAGTTCGGGGTTCAATCGCCTCGGCCATGGCGAGGCGGCCGCCCTCCAACGTCCGGAACGTGTCTTTGCGAGCCCCTGCTGCGGACCGCGGTCCAGCTTGCGGTGGTTGTGTTGATTGGACTTGCGCTAATCCTCGGGCACTGTAATAAGGACATCGTAATAAGGAGGACTTGAATGACCCGTGATGAAATTCTCGGCGCTTCATCGATGCCGCTGGCCAGCCCAAGCTACCCGAAAGGACCGTTCCGCTTCATAAAACGCGAATATCTGCTGATCCATTACGAGACGGACCCAGACGCGTTGCGCGCGTTTTTGCCCGAACCCCTGGAACCGGATGGGAACGACGTGTTTTTCGAGTGGATGAAAATGCCGGATTCCACGGGGTTTGGTGATTACGAGGAGAGCGGCTGCGGGATTGCAGCGCTGTATAATGGGGTGAAATGCAACTACAGCTGCATGATGTTTCTGGATGACGAGTCGCCGACGACCGGAGGGCGTGAGATCTGGGGGTTTCCGAAGAAATACGGCGTTCCGCGATTATCGGTGATTCACGAGACCTTGACCGGTATGTTGCATTACGACGAGGAGCG
>Ga0179587_10000747_pt1 | contig 13929 bp, 17 predicted proteins | sample CZODoug2_1_08_16_FD_185932 | JGI IMG/M metagenome (GOLD analysis project Ga0179587, IMG submission 185932) | Vadose zone soil fungal communities from Angelo Coast Range Reserve, California, USA - CZODoug2_1_08_16fungal | ecosystem: Environmental > Terrestrial > Soil > Vadose zone | place: USA...
TCTATGTCTATGTCTGTCTCTTTCGCCTTCTGTTACCCTAAGTCTTCCTCCCTCTTCGACTGCTGGTCTTACTTTGTTGCTCTCTGACACCCTTGTTACCTCCCGATCCTTCCTGCCGTTTTCCTCTCTCATCCTCTCTTTCTGCCTGTCTCCGGGTTTGACATTCCTTTCATCCAAGCCCCTTGAATACGCATCTCGCTCGTTGTGCTTCGAAAAGTCCGGTAACTGAGGAGGGATAGACGAAACTTCAGGAGGCGGAACGAGACGGTCGGTTCTCGACCGGTCGCGACTAGATTTTTTGACAGTGTCTGCGTCCCTAGCAACGGACCGATGATTAGAAGCCTTTGTCGCATCCTTGTAAGGCTGGGTACGTATCTCATGGGCACCTGACTGCTGTTGAAAAAGGGGATGGGAGGAAGATTGAGGGGGGAGAGGAAGCACTGTGCTGGGTGTTGTTTGACGGCTACGAGTTGGTAAATTCTTGCTAGAAAGCGGCAGTGTCCCGTAAAGTCGACTCGAAGACGTCGTACGGGATTCATGATATGGCCCTGGTTGTTGAGATGTGTAACCGGTACTTGCCTTTTCAGCGGGTCTTCTGCTACTAGACTCAGTGTCAATTTGTTCTGCGCGAACGATTCCGGCGGCTATACGACCGCCTCGTTCGGTCTCGGCGTTTGTATATACGATGGGTTGGTGTGGGTCCTTAGGGTCTTTGGAAGGTGGCTTACGGCGTGCAGCAGAATGGCTATCGTGTATGCGTTGAAAGAAGCTCTTCATCCAGAGATAAAGGAAAGAGCAAACAGCCAAGACTACTCCCAGACTACTCCACCCTCCTTAATTGGGAAAAAAGGTGGCACAGGTGAAAGGACTCAAGGGAGTGGGCTGTCCACCTGCTGTCATTGACATGAGGCAAAACTCCATCACTTGCAGTAACAAGTCAAGCAGAGTATCTATCTACGCAACACATGCACATAACATGTAACACATATATTGTATTCACAAGTAAAACTAATATTACACAGGAGTCACAAAAAGAAAATATGTGCCAGAAGCACAACCCAACAGACATCCATGGTTTGCTGGTAAGCGCGATCCAGGCGATGCCAAGGAAGGGATGTCTGACTGCACTCAAGACAAGCACAGCACAGAACATCACACTCCCTCAGCTTGTTCTTACACAATTTTGACTCATTACAAGACAGTAAGACAGCGGAGAGGCTGAAGAAGATGGAATCTTCCTGTCGAGACAATTTAAGGATTGTGTTACTTTTGCAAATTCTAGCTGGCAGGGCTAATATATATGAGCTGGCAATTGCCGGATGATTCGGCATTAGCCGGACAGTTCCTCTGACTTTGTAAGGCACTTCGTATCAAGGTCACTCTACAAGTCGGCACACTCTACCAATTGCAAGCTCAATCAAGACAACGTTCACAAGGTTCTTTGATTTTATTTGAAAGGCTGGGCCCATTCTCATCACGTAGGTTCCGCTGTAGATGGTATGTCATTTTTTCTACTAGCCTGGGCGGCTCCCGTTCACCACCTATGCCTCGTTTTCCATGCTAGAACGACAGCATGGATGTTCTGGATGAGAAGCAGAATGGTGCACCCCCGATGGAAATAGACGAGGTTGTATCTGTGCGAGATCGTAAGTTGCGCATCTCTGTTTATATGCATACTCTCAATGTTGTCGTCATCGTATCATGGCAGACGAGGCTTTCTCCGCCAAGCATATGCCGGACCTCGGGCACGACGTGAAGGATTTCAAAGTATTTACTTGGCGCTTGAGCAACTGGAGAAAGCTAGAAAAGAAATTGACAAGCCCAGAGTTCGATTGTGGCGGTCACAAATGGTTATGCTCATAGAGACCACTTCTACCATGATGACGGACTCACATCGTCGATATTTTCTCCCTCCAGGCGTATTCTTTTGTTCCCTTTTGGAAATTCGAATGCACCGCCAAACGACACAGTGTCAGTGTACTTGGACTATGCTGAACCCAAGAAAGCACCAGAAGGATGGCACGCCTGTGCCCAATTTGCCCTTGTTATATCTAACATTCATGACCCCACTGTCTTCACCGTGAGCCGTGCGTATTTGCATCAGTCATTACACTTGAAGTCTTGACATCGTAGCTCATAGATGCGCACCATCGCTTCATCGCGGAGGAGTGCGATTGGGGTTTTACTCGGTTCAGTGAACTGCGCAAGTTATTCAATGTGCAGGAGGGACATCCTCGGCCGACCATCGAAGAGGAGTCTGCGGAGATCACTGTCTATGTTCGGGTGTTGGAGGACCCTACAGGCGTTCTATGGCATAATTTTGTCAAGTAGGTTGTCCCTTTGTGGAATTGCTGGGGCCTGGTGTGTTCATAGCGTTCTAGTTATGATTCCAAGAAGGAAACTGGCTGTGTTGGATTGAAGAATCAAGGCGCTACGTGTTACATGAACTCTCTCCTACAATCTCTCTACTGTACACGCTATTTCCGAAAGGTGAATCACATTCCATCTCTCTGCATCTGCCGCCTGAGTTGATTACAATTGCCGAAGGCTGTTTATCAAATCCCAACAGAAGATGATCATCCTACCGAGAGTGTCGCCCTTGCTTTGCAACGTGTATTCTATCATCTTCAGACGTCGGACCAACCAGTTGGTGGGTTGTATGTGTTGCAATTCAAAGCTCCATTTGAATCAGGCTTGCTACTACAGGCACGACCGAATTAACCAAATCTTTTGGATGGAAATCTTTGGATTCATTCCTTCAGCATGATGTCCAAGAATTTAATCGCGTTCTACAGGATAAACTGGAATCGAAGATGAAGGTTCGTAGCTTGGAGGCTTTATCGTTCAACTCAATATCTTTCATGCAGGGTACCAAAGCAGAGGGTGCTATAGCAAAGCTGTTCGTTGGAAAAATGAAGAGTTATATAAAGTGTGTCAACGTGGATTACGAATCATCCAGATCCGAGGAGTTCAATGGCGAGTTGAGGTTTATGACACAAGATCACGCTCTGATTGTGTCGCAGATATCCAACTCAACGTGAAAGGAATGAAAAACTTGTATGAATCCTTCCAGGACTATGTTGCGGTCGAGATGCTCGACGGAGAGAACAAGTACCAGGCTGAAGGCTTTGGTTTACAAGATGCCAAGAAGGGTATCATTTTCGAGTCTTTCCCTCCCGTTCTTCATCTGCAACTCAAACGCTTCGAATATGACATCCAGCGTGATGCAATGGTGAAGATCAACGACCGCCATGAGTTTCCCTTCGAGATTGACCTTGATGAATTCCTGGACTCGGGCGCAGATCGATCACAGCCCTGGATATACAAACTGCATGGTGTTCTGGTGCACTCGGGCGATTTACATGGAGGCCATTACTTCGCGCTAATTAAACCTGATAACGAGACAAGATGGCTGAAATTTGACGACGATCGCGTCACCCCTGCCACTGACAAGGAAGTTTTAGAAGAGAACTACGGTGGTGAGGCTCTGAATGGAATGCCACCTTCTTTACAGCGTAATCAGGTCCGCGCGATGAAACGCTTTACCAATGCCTATATGCTGGTATACGTCAGAGAGTCAGCGGTCAAAGAAGTGTTGGCTCCATTCACTGATGAAGACACCCCTCCTCATCTAAGTAAGCTCATACATTCTTATTGTCCATGAGATCCCAAATTACCTTTTCTCAGAGCGAAGGCTTGACGAGGAACGGCTTCAAATAGAGGCCAAGAAACGAGAGCGAGAGGAGCAACATCTGTTTTTGACTGCCAAAGTGTGTTAGGCAGTCTTAAATCTCAACTGCAACTCATTTCTACACAAGGTTATTACCGATGATACCTTTGCGAGGCATGAGGGATTCGACTTGGCCACCTTCGACGAGAAAAACTGGCCGCCATCTGATCTCCCCAGTTTTCGTGTGCTGAAGCAAGAAACCTACAGCACCTTCAAGACCCGTGTAGCACAACATTTCAAATACCCTGAGAGCCAAATTCGGCTTTGGGTATTGGTAAATCGACAGAATAAGACTGTACGCCCAGATACTCATATTCCGGAGAATGAACCAACATTAAGTGGGTATTTCTCTTACCGTCATCAGGTTGTTTTATAATTGTACATTTCTAGCGGTGGAGGTTATCCGGAACAACATGGCAGCTAGACAAAATGATCTTCGATTATATCTTGATGTTATCCCTGATCCATCCAAGGTATCTGCTATCACATCCTTTTTCGCCTTAACTCCCCCAGTTATGAAGCCCGACCCCCCCCCTCAATCTATAATGATATTTCTGAAGCACTTTGATACGTCGAAGCAATCACTGTATGGTGTCGGGAAGACATATATGCTACGAACGAGTAAAGTTGGTGATCTTGCTCCGGTCATCAATGAGAGAATGCGCTGGACGCCCGGCACTCCTCTTAAACTATACGAGGTACTGGACTAGCACCGTTGGCGTGCCGCGCTCACTGACCTTGTATATGCGCAGGAAATCAAACCAGGGATGATCGAGCTTATGAAACCGAAACTGTCGTTTGCCCAGAGTGAAATCCAGGATGGCGATGTCATATGTTTCCAAGTTGATCTTCCAGACAAAGAGTACGCCCCTTCTTTTCGCTCATTGTCCTGCTGAATAATTTTATAGGATCCATGATTTGGAGAGTCAAGGGCTACACTCCAATCCCGCTCAGTACTATGATTTCTTGCAGAACCGGGTCTTGATTATATTCAAACCGAAGTTCGAGGAACCAAATCACGACCATCCCGAGTTCACTCTCACTCTGAGCAAAAAACAGAATTATGATACGGTATGCTGCCGGAGTCTGCTCCGTACTAGTTGTTCACGTGTTGCGCAGATGTCAAACAAGGCCGCAGAGTACTTGCGACATGACCCTATCAAGTTACGTTTCACAACGACGCATACCACGAACGGATCAGCAAAGTCTGTTCTGAAGAGATCGTTGAACCAGAGTATAGCTGAAATCATGGCGCCTACATATATCAATCCAACCACAACCATCATCCTGTATGAGAAGCTGGATGTCAGCATCGTCGAACTCGAGACGAAACGCAGCTTGAAGGTCATTTGGACTGGTATACATAACAAGGAAGAGGCACCACATCCATTCCTTCTTCCAAAGACGAGCATGATCCATGATCTGGCGGATCACCTTGCGAAGGAAGTAACTCTCGCGCCCAATGGTACAGGGAAAATACGTATTTTCGAAATATCCAAAGATGGAAAGACCCAGAAAGAGTTCACTGGCTCAGAGATGATCGGGAATATCCCTGATCCAGTGGAACTCTATGCTGAGGTACGTCGGAAGTCCTCTCTACTACTGGTTACTTATTACGAGTTGTAGGAAATCCCTCGAGAGGAGCTTGAAGCTGATGATTCCGATAAAGTCATTGGTGTGTTCCATTTTTCAAAAGAGCTTTCACGAACACACGGTGTGCCATTCAAATTCGTTGTCAAGCGGGTAATCTGCTGTTTGGATCGTTTGCTTTGCAATCTGTTGACGAATTCGTAGGGAGAAAAATTTGCAGACACGAAAAAGCGGCTTCAGGCACGCATTGGCGTGTCCGATAAAGATCTGGCAAGATACCGCTTCGCCCTTATACAGGTTTCTACTTTCAAACAACCTTCTTATATTGAAGATGGTATGTAGTTCCATGATCTCCCAAATAGTTGATTTATCGTGTTATAGAGGACACCATCTATGAACACCAATTCGCCCCTGAAGACGCCCTTGGCTTGGACCATATTGATAAAACCGGCAGGACAAGAGCAGGAGCAGGGGAGAAGGCCATCGTCATCAGAGGCTAACTGTCATGCACTCGATCACACAGTTCACGACACATCTCATATCACCTTAATTTCTTTTAGCATTTGTACTTTGTCCTTCTGTCACTCGAATATTCTTTTTCTCGAATACGCCAACCACATTAATTTAGGGAAAATGTGTGCTGTACTGATTACTTCCGCTTTTTAGACTTTTTGCCCTGAAATTATAGTTGGCAAACGAGTCCTGTAACACAATGGTAAACAACATGAACTAACCGATTTCTCAGGCGAGGGGGATGAAGTCTCCCCGTCGCTCGATGCTACACTTTCAGCGCCAGCGCTTGCAGGGGCAGCAAGACTGTTAGTCGTGTCGGTATGTGTCCCAGGTGTGGAGACCATGGCAAGTCCTTTGGCCTTGACTCCGTACTTCAATTCTTCAGCAATTGTTGGAAGTTAATAGGTAAACGCCAAGGTTGATTATTGAACACACCCAGCTGCAGTTTGACTTCGGCAGTATGTTCGAACACAGAGCGCATTTTTTCGTTCGCAATAATCTCATTTGCGGTGGGGAAGATGGCCTGCCCCCATCCCTCTACGAAAGAGTTTGCCTCTCCCACAACCTCTAAGATCTCAGCTTCCATCTCCTTCTCAGCATTCAGCAGACTATTCCATAAATCATCTCCTATAGAACCTTTCTGCAGAAGATTTTGAAGTGCGGGTTTGTCTTCTCTTATACGCAACACACGATGAACGTCCGCGATGGCACGTCGTACAAGTGCCGCCTTGAGCAGCGTGTCGGATGCAGGGGGGTCGGTCTTCTGAAGTAGAGTGACATAGGCATTGCGTTCTGGATGAGAAGCAAAATATGGTTCGTAGGCCTGTGCTGTGAGTATATTTGGGGTGAAGCTAATATATCGGCAGTAATAATTGGACGTACTGGACGTGTGTTTGCGATAGAAATGACTGAATATAAAAAGGCCGCCGAAGACAATAACAATGTAAGCAAACGGCACAAGGACAGACGCCATGGCTGAAGCTGGAGTCGCTGGACTGGAAGTGATCTATGATATATGACTTGTACGCTGAAACGTTGACATCCTGTATGTGCTGGCCAGTGTGTGTGCTTGTTTGACATAAAGGGCATTCCGGATTCGGAACAGGACCCACCACACTCTCTTCGTGAAATGTTTACTCGAGGGTTGCTGTCACGAGTCCCACTACGAAGCGTTTCCTGCTCCTTTAGAAGGAGGCTGGCGTCGACCAAGGTATCATCTGGCCCCTGATATTCCTGTCTGACTGCTTAAACAGTCCAAGTCTCTAAAAGAAACACTAGAGGAAGTGATTCCAGCTAAGCAGGAACAGCTAAAGAAACTTGTGCGTGTTCGCTGATTGGCGTTAGTTATATACGGACTAATTCCACTGGGTCGCACGATATAGAAAAATGAATATGGACATACCGTTGTCGGTGACGTCAAGGTGGTACTCATGACTGCTCCTCGTAGTCCCAGGCTTATATGAACCGTTTATGAGGTTGAGAATATTGTTGGTGGAATGCGGGGGTTAAAGGCAATGCTTTGGGAGGCGTCCGTTCTGGATCCTAATGAGGTGCAGAACGGCCTCATTTCATGGTACCTAGACTGTAACCTTCCTTAGGGCATCCGATTCCACGGCATGACCATCCCAGATTGTCAAAATGTGCTCCCCCCAGCTCCTGGTGGCAAGGAGATTATCGCAGAAAGCATGTTGTGGCTCCTGCTAACCGGCAAAGTTCCGACAGTTGAAGAAACTCGACAACTCTCCCAGGAGCTCGCAGAGAAGGGTGACCTACCCACTTTTGTCGAGAGTCTTGTTGATTCGTGAGTCCTTCACCATCATAGTTTCCCCCTGCTGGAAGTATCTCTACCTCAGCCTCCCAACATCATTACACCCAATGACCCAGCTTGGTATTGGCGTAGCTGCATTAAATCATGACAGCTCTTTCCAGGCAGCATATGAGAAGGGAATGAAAAAGCACGAATACTGGACGCACACACTTGAGGATTGTATCAACCTTATTGCAAGGCTTCCGGCGCTTGCTGCACGTATATATCGTAACGTGTACAAGCCTGGTACGCCGCTCGTCGCGATTGACAAAGACCTGGATCTCGTAGGTAGGGGCCCTGTTGTTTCTTGTGCATCATATGCTGAGAAAGGACAGGAAACTATTCCAGGCTTCTGGGATACGGAGATAACCACAACCTCACCGAATACCTTCGGCTTTACATAGCGCTTCATGGCGATCATGAAGGTGGCAACGCTTCAGCACACACTTCGCGTATGTGAGTCATTGTACGTTTGATCACTGTATTGATCACTTGCTTCTAGACTTGGTTGGTTCTACGCTATCTGATCCTTATCTTTCTTATTCTGCTGCCCTCTTCGCTCTTGCTGGGCCGCTTCATGGGCATGTATTACGGTTTGTATCTATATGCATAAGGAGTTCTCACTTCTGTTCGTAGTCTTGCCAACCAAGAGGTTCTAAGATGGCAGCTGGCCATGCAAAGAGAGATCGGAGACAACATTTCCGATACTAACATCAAGCAGTACCTTTGGAAGACACTCAAGGGTGGACAAGTTGTGCCAGGGTAATCCCTCGCTTTGCGCTGGCCCAGAGACGCTGATTAGTAAATGTCTAGTTATGGCCATGGGGTCTTGCGTAATCCAGACCCTCGATTTACAGCGCTGCAAGAATTCTGCAACTCGCGACCTGAGCTCAAAGATAGTCCTATCATTCAGCTCGTGAACAAAGTCGGTGGTTGAGGTTCATTATCATCCTGCTCTGTAAATCAAATTTCTCCAGACTTCCGAAGTTGCCCCAGATGTACTGAAAGAGCATGGAAAGGTGTGGCTTCTCCCCCCGTCTATCTAAACCTTGGTTAACTACTTTCACACAGACCAAGAATCCCTACCCCAATGTTGATGCCACTTCGGGTTGGTCATTGCTAAGGTTATCAGTTATCAGTCTATGATACCATCATCGTTTAGGTTGCGTATTATACCATTATGGCTTAACCGAGTTTAAGGTAAACATATTTCGGAAGGGCGAGATCTTGACCGCTGACATGAATAATTTCTACTTCTCAGTACTATACGGTTATCTTCGGTGTCTCGAGAGGTTCGTGCTTGAACAACGTGGATGCTGTTATCTCATAACTTTGATAGCCCTCGGCGCTTTAACACAACTTGTTTGGGCTCGAGGTATGTCAACTAAATATTCTGCGTGGATGTCATTTGTGGACTATGTTCTTTCATAGCACTCGGCTTACCCCTCGAGAGACCGAAGTGTATGTCATTTCTCTCGTTTTTAAAACTTCCTGTTCTGATCTTACATTCAGCATACTCCATGGATGCTCTGGAAAAGCTGATTAAACCATGATTTTGGCGGACATCATTGGGTCAATCCTAGAAGTTTTATACGTACAACCCGGAAGTCTGTTGCAACAACAATATATACACATGGAATGAAACTATTTCTGGCCGATATGCAGCACCCCATAATCCAAAGTTCAGAGGTAAAGTACCTCACAACGCGTAGGCCCATGAGCGTTAAAGGTGAATAGAGATAGCAACAACACCCCGGTAACCACAGGAACACAAAGAAGAAGAGATGAATGAGGTAATGAGCCCAAGAGTACCTCAAAATCTGCGGCTTTGGTTCTGAGGGGGCGGGCCCAAATGTTGCGGTTGTCCTGACCCCTGCATCTGCGGAGGCGGGCGTGCCTGATGTCCCGTAGGAAGGCCCTGCATAGAACCTGGGGGCAGACCGTTGCGGACTTGTGCTGGAGGTTGTCGGGGCCCCGGGCCCGGGCCTCCATAAACCTGGGGCCCGTATCCACCAGATTGAACAGGGGGTCCCTGACCGGGTGCATGTCCACGCGGCGGTTGAGGTTGGACATATGGCACGGGAGCGCGACCTCCAGGTATGGGTATCGACTGGGAATGCTGCGGAGGAGGGCGCTGTTGAAGTGGCTGTTGTTGTGAAGGAGGGGCTTGACCGGGACGAGGGACAGGAGCTGTGGGACCAGGATCGCGGAGGGACACTGGTGCTGGACGGCCACCAGGCCCGGCACCGGGTGAAGGGTTCTTCTCTGCAGCTTTCATGATCTCATCACTAGAAAAATATTGACACAGCGTTCATAAGTACGTCTGGATGCAATAGAATGGTCCTACTCGAGAAGGTTCAAAGCCGCACAAAGTACGACCCATTCCACGCAGTCCTCATTACCCTCTCCCAAAGTCTGCCAAACTGCTTTCTCCTCTGGAGTTTTCCCCGTTATACTGATTCGAGTACCACCACCATTGGGACCAGGAGGATTCTTCTGGATTTTTCCAAACTCAATTCGTTTCGGAGGGATGTTATGACCAGCATATGCGAAATAAAACATGCTCCAGAAAGCTGCATTGGGATTAGGCTTGGATATCTGAAAGAGGGGAAGATCGGGGGAATCGGGAGATGGGAGGGAGAGCTTGTATATTGGAGATATGACACCTGTGTTAGCAATAGACCACTTGAGATTACGCGATGCTTCACAACGAACAACGCGAGAAGCTGATGGAGAGGAATGACCCGGATCAGATGCAGACCCCTTGCCTCCTTCCTTAGATCGCGGTGGGAAGAGCTTCGCGACACACAGATCGCCCTGGGGAGAGGGGGTCAAGAGGTAATTCTCAGCGTTCTGGCAGAGGGATTAAATTCAGCTTCTGGAGAGAAAAATCAACATACAAAATTGGTATGAAGGTAAGAATAAAGTATGTTGGAAGGTTGGCCTGATATTATGTGACGTGAGTCGCCACTTGGACAGATGATGAATAGGAGATTCTATACCATGAGGTGTGACAATTAAGGTCGGTAGATGGTTGGGGATGGGGGGATGGTTTGGAGAGGTATAAACAGCATATATAGCTACACAACACGGTGAGCACCCGTCAATACCCAGAGAGCGAGATACTGACCAGCCATGGTATAGAGACGACCTGAGTTCACTGTTGTCCGCAACGATAACCGTTGTTACCACGTGACTCGTAACTACGGGGTGACAGATCGGTCACACCTGCTAACCAGGTCTTGTTCATCGATTCTGACGGTGAGCGTGGGCGGCGGCGACAGTGCCAAGCATTGCTGGTGACGACAGGACCTAACCCAGTCTTCGTTCGCTCGACTATCCCCTCTCCTTGGCTCATCATGAAAAAGCTTCAAAAGACTTTAGTTTGTTTCGTCCGCCTTGATCTTAAACATTCACTTCTGACACTTTATTTCTCTTCAGCTCAATAGAAAGAGCTCACAGGAATCTAGCTCCTCCAAGAAGGAATCCAAATCTGCTAGTGCCAATTCTGTCTCGGTTCCACCACCTCCTCCCAACACCGCTAAACCCCTTCCCGTGCCAGGCAGTTCCGCTTCCAACAACCATCTAATTACAACCAACCATGTTGTCTCCTCCCAAAACATCTCCTCGTCCAACAGATCTTCTTCCCCAGTCTCTTTAAGCCTTAGCACGCCCGATCGCAGATCCTTAGCCGATAATGGTTCTCCAGCTCCACCCATTGTTGTCGTGAGCGCCGAAGCACCTGACGCACCTCTTCGCGCAGGTCATTTTAGCGGCGCCCCAGAGAGGCACTCCCTCATTGACCATGGAAGTGCCACACCTCCTCGCGCAACAACATTGAATCGTCTTCGGGCTGGTCCCAAGGATACCATTCCTATGGTGGGCAAGCCCCCGCGAAAACAGAGGAGCAGCCGTTTTGTTGTTACGGAGAAGGTTGACATAGAACGCCTTCCTCCTTTCATGGGTAGACTTTATCAATTTTGATCCCCTTGCCCCTTCTTACCTTTTTGTCTCTCAATTTCAGAAACTCCACCAAGCGAACGGCCGCTGCTCTTTGTCAGGAAAATGCATCAGTGTCGTGTCCTCTTCGATTTCAATGATGCAAGTACTGAGCTCAAAGGAAAGCAAATCAAAGCACAGACGCTGCATGAAATGCTGGAATATATAACAACCCAGCGTGGAGTCATTACAGAGAACATATACCCAGAGGTGGTCAACATGGTAGGTTCACAATAAGATTTGGTTGGGTCATCTAACAATGGCTGTCGCTCAGTTTGCTACCAACCTCTTCCGTTCTATACCCCCCCCTGTTAATCCGACAGGTGATGCGTTTGACCCAGAAGAAGACGAACCTGTCTTAGAGCTTGCTTGGCCTCACCTGCAAATTGTTTACGAGTTCTTCCTACGATTTGTTGAAAGTCCTGACTTCAACACCAACATAGCAAAGCGTTACATCGATCAACCGTTCGTTCTTAACCTTCTCGAGCTGTTTGACTCGGAAGATCCTCGCGAACGCGATTTCCTTAAAACAACATTACACCGAATATACGGCAAATTCCTTAATCTCCGAGCTTTTATACGCCGCTCGATCAATAACGTATTCTTCCATTTTATCTACGAGACAGAGCGTCACAACGGCATCGCCGAGCTTCTGGAAATTTTAGGATCCATCATCAACGGATTTGCTTTGCCTCTCAAAGAGGAACACAAGACCTTTCTTACTCGCGTCCTCATCCCTCTGCATAAGGTGAAAAGCCTTTCGTTGTATCATCCACAACTGGCGTACTGTGTTGTGCAATTCCTGGAAAAAGATCCTTCTCTCGCTGAGGAAGTTATGATGGGCCTGTTGAAATATTGGCCCAAGGTCAATTCTCCGAAGGAAGTCATGTTCCTTAACGAGGTCGAAGAAGTTCTGGACGTTACGGATCCGGCGGAGTTCCAGAAGATACAAGTGGCCCTGTTTCATCAGCTTGCCCGGTGCATCAATAGTCAGCACTTTCAGGTGGCAGAGAGAGCACTGCTTTATTGGAACAACGAGTATGTTGTAAATCTCATGAGTGACAACCTGGCCATCATCCTCCCCATTGTGTTTCCGGCTTTGTATACAAATTCGAAGACACATTGGAATCGGTGAGTTATTGTCTGTTCTGCAATCGAGCCTTCTAAGAGGCTATTTAGAACCATCCATGGCATGGTGTACAATGCATTAAAGCTATTTATGGAGATCAACCCTGATCTTTTTGATGAAACTATGCAGCAGTACAAGCAGCGAACAATTGTGTAGGTGTTCTAATCTCATTTGTATCAGTTAGGCAGGTTGACAGGGTTCTCTACGTAGGGAGCAGCAACATGCTGTACATAGATATGATGCATGGCAAAAAATGCGCGAGATAGCACTGAAAAATGCTCCTGGCGGGAAGATGCCGGAAGGATATGTCGAGATTCCACATGCGCCACCACCCCCGCCGTCGGCTATCGACGATGCTGATATTTTGGACTTGTCAATGGAACTCAACGCAGCATCGATAGACGATGTTTCGGGAGTCCTGGACGAACACGGCATCGAGAGAGTGCCCATGGCTGATCCTGGTCTAGATGTATGTTATTTCACCCATTTTTACTCATGGGGATCTAAGTAACGCATTCTAGCGACCACTTCCCGATATCGGTGGAGATCACTCGCCAACAGGTCAAGGATTGCATTCGCGTCGTAAGAGTGTTCTCCCAGGTGCGCTTAATATGCCTGCCAATTAACTTGGGCTTAACATGGATTTTGAACAGTTGACCCTTCTGTACTGCGTGATCTACAAGCACATCGGAGCTTAGACGATGCATCAGGGCCGAGCACATACAAGCAAGAAGGCTCATAAGCCTTGTTCCCCTGCATCGAAAAGATACTCTGCTGTTGAGTTTCTGGACGTCCTTGTCGTTGATTGATACCTTCATCATGCCCTGATATATTACGCTGTCTATTTACTCGTGTAATAGATGTACTATACACTGGGCAGGAAAAGTCTTGACTTTTTCCTGGGAAAAGTAAGATTATAGCACGTGACTTGTCAGAAAGTTCCAGAGAGTTCGCAGCTATTCTGGAGAAATGAACGGAAGATTATATATTAGGATGAGACCACGCTCAACCTCTTCATTATCTTCTTCTTTCCTCATCACCAACGACTCTTCCCTTAATGTCTACTTCAAAAGCTATTGGTATCGATCTTGGCACTACCTACTCGTACGATTATCTCGTCTGGTCTATTCTATCTTTATTCATCATCTCCCATAGGTGTGT
>Ga0179587_10000748_pt1 | contig 13910 bp, 9 predicted proteins | sample CZODoug2_1_08_16_FD_185932 | JGI IMG/M metagenome (GOLD analysis project Ga0179587, IMG submission 185932) | Vadose zone soil fungal communities from Angelo Coast Range Reserve, California, USA - CZODoug2_1_08_16fungal | ecosystem: Environmental > Terrestrial > Soil > Vadose zone | place: USA...
GGGAACGACTGTAGATGCGAAGGTGATTGAGAAGCGCGTCGCCGAGAAAAACTATCGAGCAGTTGTGGTTACACATAATGAGAGCTCGACGGGAGTGATTGCGAATCTGGCGCCGATTGGCGCGATCCTCCGCGATCGCCCTACTTTATTGGTGGTGGACTCGGTCAGCGGACTTGGCGGATTGGAGATGAAGCAGGACGAATGGGGCGTTGATATTGTCGCTTCGGCTTCGCAAAAGTGTTTGATGTGTCCGCCGGGAATCGGCGTGGTGAGCCTGAGCCAGAAGGCGTGGAAAATTGTGGAGCGCGAAGATTGCCTGCCGCGATACTACTGGGATTTTCGGAAGACGCTGGCGTCGGCTGAAAAAGCGGAGACGGCATTTACAGCGCCGGTTTCGTTGATGGCTGGATTAAAAGTGGCGCTGGAAATGATTCACGAAGAAGGTTTGCCGCATGTGTTGGCGCGGCACCTGCGATTATCGGCGGCGCTTCGGGCGGGTTGCGCGGCGTTGGGACTCGCCGGATATGGAGATGCGGGCGCGCTTTCGCCGACGGTTGTCGCGCTGCAAGTTCCGGAAGGAATGAATGGTGGTGACATCGTGAAGCGTCTTTATGAGAAGCACCGGACGGTGATTGCAGGCTCGCGAAATAAGCTTTCTGGAAAGGTGATTCGCATCGGAACGATGGGGTATTTGAGTGAAGAAGATATTCTGACGGACTTGCTGCATCTGGAAGGCGCGCTTTCTGATTTGGGTTTTTCGGTCGCGCCGGGAGCGGGAGTTGCGGCAGCGACAGCGTCGCTTCGCACGTAAGTCGGGCTTCGCGCAAATTTCAAATCGCGGATTGTTTCCGGGCTGGTCGCAGACCCGCCCCTACGAAGCCAGCGACGAATCAGAAGGGAAATTATATGGCGGGAAAAGTTGGATTCCGAGTGCAGTTGCCGTGGCGGCGCCCGGAACATTCTTTGTTGGAAGCGTTTGGTATAGCTTCCAGCGCACAGGTTGCGGATTGCATGTCGCGGCTTGGCGCGATGGACGTTGGAATCAAACCGATTTGGCCTTCGCCGCGAGTGATTGGTTCCGCCCTGACGGTGTGGTGCCACGCCGGCGATAACCTGATGTTGCACAAAGCGATTTCACTGGCTGCGCCCGGCGACGTGGTTGTTGTGAATACCCAAGGAAACGTGACGAATTCTCCGTTCGGTGAATTGATGGCGACGAGCGCGGTGAAAGTTGGAATTCGCGCCGTGATTGTGGACGGAACGGTTCGAGACGCGGACGCGCTGCAAGAGTTGAAACTGCCAGTTTATGCGCGCGGGCTTTGCGCGAATGGATGTAATAAGGATGGGCCGGGAGAAGTGGGTGCGATCATTGCGTGCGGAGGAGTGGCCGTGCGTTCGGGCGACATTATTGTTGCGGATCGCGACGGGGTGGCCGTGGTGCCGCTGGATGCCGCGCCGGAGATTGCGAAATTGGCGATGGATCAGGTTATTCGGGAAGAGAAGCGGTTGGCGGAAATTGCGAAGGGGATTTTGTTTCGGCCGGAGATTGACGAGCAGTTGCGGAAATTGAAGATTATCGAGTGAAGACCACTGCAGATCGTGAAATAATTCCGAGAAGAGAAGTGCTTTGGCGCGATTCGAGACGGGCGTGTCGCGGCCCCGCCCCTACCAGTCGGTTGCGAATTGTTGACTCCGCAAAAATAAATTCTTAAATAGAACGGCTGGGTACTACGCGATGGGTGATATCTCGGCGAATTGCGAACCATTCCAGTTTCAACCCCACGATTTCTTAGTTGGATGTGAAACTCTGAGTGGGAATGTGCGTATTGATAGGTGAGGTCAAACATGGAAGAACTTCGTGATGGACGTGGAATCCGCAGGGCGAGATTGCTGAGCGCGGTGGGACTGATGGTGGTCGCCGCGCCGGTTATGTTTGGATTGGTGAGCGCGACGCCGAGTGCCGCCCATATTCAGGCGCAGGCGTCGACGCAACAGACGCAGGGTGCGGCTGCTGCAACTGCCGCTTTGCCCAGGTATGAGTATGAGGTGGTGTCGATCAAGCCGAACAAGTCGGGGAGTTTGATTCCCGGCGGGAGACAGATGGACGACGGCATCAACGTAACAAACTTTCCGCTGCAGTTTCTGATTCAAGGGGCGTTCGGAGTCAGCAACGATCGGATTGTGGGATTGCCGGGTTGGGTGTCGTCGGACCGATTCGACATCAACGCGAAAATGAATCCGGAAGTGGCGGACGCACTGAAGAAGTTAAGTGCGGACGATCGAAAGGAAGCGCAGCAGCACATGCTGCAGGCGCTTTTTGCGGATCGCTGCAAGCTGACATTCCACCGCGAAACGAAAGAGCTGCCCACGTATACCCTGGTGCTTGGAAAGAACGGTCCCAAATTTAAGGAATCAAAACCGGGAGAAACTCCGGAAGGCGGAATCAAGGTTCCCGATGGAAAGGGAGGAACAGGCAGCATAACGGTGGGAGAAAAGGGAGCGATCACGTTTCGCGGGCTGCCGCTGAACTTTATTGTGCAGATATTGTCGATGCAATTGGGGCGCACGGTTGTGGACAAAACGGGACTAACGGGGAAGTATGATTTTTCGTGGCAGTTTACTCCAAGTGCGAGCCAAGTGCGGGCGTTTGGCGGGACACCCGCGGAAGGCGGGGCGAATGGCGTTTCGTCGGGAATTCCGGCAGATCCCGATGGCACGGATTTGTTCACGGCGGTGCAGGAACAGCTCGGATTGAAATTGGAATCGGGCAAAGGGCCGGTGGAAATTATAGTGATCGATCACATCGAAAAGCCTTCGGATAATTAACGGCGCGCGCAAAGCGCATTCTCGGAAGAGACGACGCGACAACTCTTTGCGTGGTTCCCGCATCATTGCTCGTTAAGACGCGAAACCTTTCGTCGATATCGGACGTATATATCAACAGGTTTAAGATACACGGATACTCACCATTAATCGGGCCCCTACGCGAACGGTTTCGTCCTGCAAGTAATGGAGGTTGGAACTATGAAGCGAGCACTTGCCGGCCTAAGTTTTTTCGCTCTGCTGTGTTGCGCGGCATTCAGCCAGTCCACAGAAACACCAGCAAAATTTGAAATCGCGGATGTTCACGCAAGCCCGAAGACCGGTGGCTTCCAGTTTTTCAATGGCGGCAGTCTTCAACGTGGCCGGTACGTTGCCAAAAACGCGACCATGTTGGATTTGATCGCGGCTGCGTATGGAGTTGAAAACGAAAAGGTACAGGGCGGCCCGATCTGGCTGGAGAAGGATCAATTTGATGTGATCGCGAAGGCTCCGGCGTCGACGACGCCGGAAACCGTGAAGCCGCTGCTGCAAGCGCTGCTGGTGGAGCGATTCAAGCTTGTGGTGCACAACGCCATGCCGGTTTTTGCTCTGACCGCGGGGAAGGGAAAGCTGAAACTGAAGGAAGCGGCCAGCGCGAGCGACAGCGGCTGCGTGCCGCGAACCGATCCGCCGAACCCTACGCCGCCGGCAAACTTTTTTATTATTGCCACGTGCCACAGCATGACCATGGAGGCGTTCGCGCCGCTGCTGCATCAATACGCCGGAGGATATTTAACGAATCCTGTGGTGGACTCGACCGGATTGAAGGGGAATTGGGATTTTGAATTTAAGTGGAGCCCCCGGAATCTGGTCGCAACCGCCGGAGCGGATGGCATTTCGATTTTTGATGCAATGGATAAACAACTTGGGCTGAAACTGGAAGCGCAAAAGGCCCCCACGGCCGTGATTGTGGTGGATAGCGTCAACCAGAAACCGACTGACAATCCGCCGGAAGTGACGGCAAGTCTGCCGCCTACGCCGCCGGCTGAGTTTGAGGTCGCGGTGATCAAACCAAGTCCTCCCGACGCGACGCCGGGCGGAAGAATTGATGGCGGCCAGGTGAGTTTGCAATCCACGCCGCTGAATTTCCTGATCGCGTTCGCATGGAACCTGAATCCGAATGACAAAGAACAAATGGCTGGAGCGCCGAAATGGCTGACGACCGCGAAATGGGACATCGTCGCGAAAACTTCCGCCGATGTAGCGGCGGCAATACCGACGGCGCCGGGAGCGGGGAATGCGCCGCAGATCGACATTGATGATTTGCGGCATATGGTGCAGTTGCTGTTGATTGAGCGGTTCAAGATGAAGGTCCATATGGAAGACCGGGAAGTGAGCGCCTATACGCTGACCGCGGTGAATCCAAAACTGAAAAAAGCTGATCCGACGAATCGTACGGGATGCAAAGAAGGTCCCGGGCCGGACGGAAAAGATCCAAGAATCGCGAACCCAATTCTTGCGCGGCTGATGAATTGCCAGAACATGACGATGGCGCAGTTTGCAGAAGCGCTGCCGATACAAGCGAGCGGATATATTTTTAGTCCAGTGAAGGACGCCACGGGACTGGAAGGCGCGTGGGACTTCATGTTGAATTTTAGTCCGGCGGGTTTGCTGAATCCCGGCGCGGACAACACCGCGGTTCCGAAGCCGGCGGGGGACGCAAACGCAGCGCCTGATCCAAGCGGGGCTCTTTCCTTGTTTGACGCGGTGTACAAGCAGCTCGGGCTGAAACTTGAAAAACAAAAGCGTATGTCGTCCGTGCTGGTGATCGACCACATCGACGAAAAGCCGACGGATAATTGAGCGATGCTTTCGCGTTGGGCTTGTGTGGAATAGACGATTTTGATGCGAGACCGACAACGGTGAGTCGCGTCTATGTAGTGGGGGCCTGCGAAATCATGAAATCGAGCGATAGGATTGTGCGTTACAAGAGACGATTGTTGAGTGTGCGTGTATTTGTGGCTTTCGCTTTAGCAATTCTCATTGGGCTCGTGAGCACGACGCCGAGTACGGCTCAGACCCCGGCCCAAAACGCCGCCGCTGCGGCACCGGTGTTCGAATATGAAGTTGCGACGGTGAAGCCATACAAACCTGTAGCCGGAGATGGCCCGGGCGTGATCAGGATGGGGATTATGAACGCGCCGGACTCGTTCAGTGCAACCGGTGTTACCGTGAAAGATCTCGTTTCAAACGCCTACGGCGTCCAGACTTATCAGGTCTCGGGTGGACCCGATTGGTTCAGCACCGAAAGGGTGGAAATTGACGCGAAGATGGATACCTCAGTGGCCGATGCACTGAAAAAACTCAGCAGCGATGATCGCAATTTGATGCGGCAGAAAATGCTGCAGGCGCTTTTGGCGGATCGGTTCAAGTTAACGATCCATCGTGAGACCAAAGAGCTCACGGTTTACTCGCTGGTGATCGGAAAGAACGGGCTGAAAATGCAGGAAGCAAAGCCGGACACTACCCCTCCGGACCCAACTGCGGGGCGTGGTGGACGCGGCGGTCGAGGCGGGATGAATATCAGCGGAGGCGCGGAAGGATTCACGATGACAGCGACAGCAATTCCCATGACGACGCTGACGCGAAATTTGTCGGGATTTTTGCACCGTCCCGTAGTGGATAAGACGGGGCTTACGGGTAATTATGATGTGACTCTGAAGTTCGTAACGGAGGAGTTGGCGCAACTGCAAGGTTCTGGAGCACAGACCGCGGTGCCGGGCGGCTCGCCGAATGCCGGGTTACCGCCTGCGCCATCAGGAGATGCAAGTTTTCCAACACTGATGGTTGCCGTCCAGGAACAACTCGGTTTGAAGTTGGAAGCAGGCAAAGGTCAGGCTGAATACATTGTGGTCGAGTATGTTGAGAAAGCATCGGATAACTGACGGGGGAGTGTGGGCTGGATGGCATTGCAGCGATTTGAAAACTATATGTGTATTCTGCTGGCGATTGCGTGCCTGGCGGCATCCAGTTTCGTCCCCTCTCCCGGATATCAGGGCCAGGTGAGCTTTAACGGATTCGCGGTGCCGGGAGCGACCGTAACTGCATCTCAGGACGCGAAGAAATTTGTGGCGGTTACCGATGACCATGGCGTGTTTACATTTCCGGAAATCACAAATGGCACTTGGACGATTGAAGTGGAGATGTCCGGCTTCGCGACGATGAAAGATCAGGTGGTGGTCGGGCCAAATGCGCCAGCCGCGCCGCCGTGGGAATTAAAGATGTTGCCGCTCGAGGAAATGAAGGCGGAAGTGCGCGCTGCGGCTCCCGCGCCAAGCGTTGCGCCTGCGCAGCCGAAGAACGAAGAAGCTAAATCATCGGGCAAGCCCGGCGTTGTGAAACCGCCTACGAAGATCGACCCAACGAAACCAGTGGCCAAGACCGCCGCAGCGGCAACACCGGGGCAGACCGCGCCGACAGCGGCTGCTGCGTCTGCTGAGGAGCCTGACCAGCGCGCCGCGGACGGATTTCTGATCAACGGAAGCGTGAATAACGGAGCGGCTTCACCTTTCGCGCAAATCGCGGCATTTGGGAATAACCGTGCGGGAGGAAGATCGCTCTATAACGGCGGAATCGGCATGATTCTGGACAATTCCGCTTTGGACGCCAGTCCGTTTTCGCAAAGCGGACACGTGACGGCAAAGACGGCGTACAACCGAGTCACGGGCGTGGCGAGCTTCGGCGGGCCGTTGAAAATTCCTCACTTGCTGAAGAATGGCCCGTATTTTTTTGCCGGATACCAGTGGACGCGAAATAATAATGATTTTACGCAGTCTGGCTTGGTGCCGACGGTGGCGGAGCGAGACGGAGATCTTTCGGCGCTGCCGGTTCAAATCTTCAATCCAGCGACTGGAATTCCGTTTGCGGGCAACATGATTCCGGTGAGTACGCAGGCAAAAGATTTGTTGATTTTGTACCCGCAGCCCAACGTGACCGGGAATCCGCAATTCAATTTCCAAATTCCAATCATCAGTAATCAGCACGTGGATGCGCTGCAAACACGTCTGAGTAAGACTATCCATCGAAAGGACTCGCTTTCGGGTGGTTTCTCATTTCAAAGCTCGCGGTCAAGCGCCCCGAATCTTTTTGGCTTTCTCGATACTACGGATGCGCTGGGACTCAATCTGAACGCCAGTTGGTCACACACATTCACTCCGCGCCTGCACCAGACGATCACGTACACATTCACCCGGTCGGCGACACAAGTGACGCCGAATTTTGAGAATGTCACAAACGTCTCCGGCGCCGCTGGAATTACAGGCAACAATCAAGACCCGATCAACTGGGGACCGCCGGCCCTGAGTTTTTCGAGTTTAAGTTCATTGTCCGATGCGCAAAGCTCTCATAATCGCAATCAGACAAGTTCGGTGGGGTATTCCATGCTGTGGAGTCATCGAAATCACAGCGTTACATTTGGCGGTGATTTCCGCAGGCAGGAATTCAATTATTTTTCCCAGCAGGACGCGCGCGGCACGTTCACATTTACGGGAGCGGCCACCCAGCAAATTGTCGGCGGCAATCCGGTAAAAGGAACCGGATCTGATATTGCCGATTTTCTGCTGGGAATTCCCGACACGAGTTCAATCGCGTTTGGAAATGCGGACAAATATTTTAGAGCGTCCGGGTACGACGCGTTTATCGATGACGATTGGAGAGTGACTCCTCAACTGAGCGTGCATGTGGGAGTGCGGTGGGACTACGGCGCGCCGATTACGGAGTTGTTTGGCCGGCTGGTGAATTTGGACGTTGCTTCGGGATTTTCGGCTGTGGCCCCGGTGCTGGCAAACCATCCAACCGGCTCGCTGACGAATCAGGCGTATCCGAGTTCGCTCATCCGTCCGGATAAACACGGCCTTCAGCCGCGCCTTGGAATTTCCTGGCGTCCGATTTCCGGGTCATCCGTATTGGTGAAGGCTGGATACGGAATTAATTTCGACACGTCGGTGTATCAATCGATCGCGCTATTGCTGGCCCAGCAGCAGCCTCTATCGAAAAGTTTGATTGAGTCAAACAGCGCGGCTTGTCCACTGACGCTTGCGAATGGATTCAGTCCGTGCACGCCGTCTCCCTCGTTTGCGATCGATCCGAATTTCCGGGTGGGCTACGTGCAGACCTGGCAGCTTTCGGTGCAACGGGATTTGCCGTGGTCGCTGCAAATGACGGCAACGTACCTGGGAAATAAGGGAACGCGCGGCGCGCAGGAATTCCTGCCGAATACGAATCCGATTGGAGCCGCAAATCCGTGTCCCACCTGTCCGGCGGGATTTGCGTTTCTTACGTCAAATGGAAATTCCACGCGCGAGGCGGGCACGCTTCAACTGCGGCGAAGGTTGCGCGCCGGTTTGACGTCCACGCTGACCTACACGTTCTCGAAATCAATTGACGATGATTCAACGATCGGAGGCCTGGGCGCCGCGGGAGCCGGTGGAGGTTGTTCGGTGTGCGCGCAGGACTGGACCAATCTGCGAGGGCAGCGCGGACTTTCCAATTTCGATCAGCGCCATGTGCTGAGCTTTCAGTGGCAATATTCCACGGGGATGGGACTCGGCGGGAAAACGCTGTTGACCGGTTGGAAGGGAAAGCTCTACAAGGAATGGACGTTCGTCAACACGGTCACCGCCGGCAGCGGTTTGCCGCAGACACCTATTTTCCTTGCAGCAGTGCCGGGCACGGGATTCACAGGAACGATCCGGCCGGACATTACCGGCGCGCCAATTTATGCGGCCCCGCAGGGATTATTTCTGAACCCCTCGGCGTTTGCTGCTCCGGCGGCGGGGCAATGGGGAACGGCGGGAAGGAATTCGATCACCGGCCCCGCGCAGTTCAGTTTGAATGCTTCGATGTCGCGCTCATTTCACTTGAAGGATCGTTACAGTCTTGATCTGCGATTTGACTCGTCGAACCTCTTGAATCACGTCACGTATGCTTCCTGGGACGCGGTGATTTCGCAGTTTGGCCCCAATCCGTTGTTCGGAACGGCAATTAATCCCAATCAAATGCGCACGGTTAAGACCACATTGCGCTTGAGGTTCTGAACGATGCGACGCGCGATTGCCGTATTTCTATTTCTGGCTCTGACCACCACCGCACAACAAGTGGGGCAGAATGCGCCGCCTCCCGGCAGTGGAGGCGCGCAGCAGAAGATCGCCGTGACCACGCAGATAGTGATCGAGCTGGTGAGCGTAAAGGACAAAAAGGGAAACCCGATCAAGGGATTAACCGCGAAGGATTTCACGCTCACCGAGGACGGCGTGGCGCAGAAAATCAGTTTTGTCGATCAGGAGGATTTGCCCACGACGGCGTCCGACGCGCCGATACTTCCCGCCGAGCCGGAAGACATCAAGATTTATAACAAGCTGGGCAGGAGTCAAATTTCGACCGAGACTCCCGGAAGCATTCTTTACAAGGATCACCGGCTGATCACGCTTTATTTCGACATGAGCGCTATGCCGCAAGCCGATCAAATACGCGCGCTTTCCGCGGCGCAGAAATTCATCCGGACGCAAATGACCACGGCGGACCTGGTGGCCATCATGAGGTATTCAGGCGGGTCAGTGGACGTGCTGCAGAATTTCACCGCCGACCGCAACCGGCTATTGAGTATTATTCAGACGCTGGTCGTGGGAGAAGGCCAGGGACTGGATGAATCGACCAGTGATGCCAGCGCTTCCGATACGGGAGCCGCTTTTGGCCAGGACGACAGCGAGTTCAATATTTTCAATACGGACCGCCAATTATCCGCGCTGCAGACGGCGGCGAAAATGTTGGGACAATTGAGCGAGAAGAAATCGCTGATTTATTTCGCCAGCGGACTGAGGCTGAACGGCATCGACAATCAGGCGCAACTGCACGCGACGGTGGACGCCGCAATCCGGGCGGGCGTGGAATTTTGGCCGATTGATGCGCGTGGATTGGTGGCGTCGGCCCCGCTGGGCGACGCGACGCGCGGATCGCAGGGCGGCGTTGCAATCTATTCGGGAACGTCTGCACAGGCGGTAACCACCGGCTTTCAGCAATCGCAGGATACGCTGTATGGATTGGCTGCGGATACGGGCGGGAAGGCGCTTCTCGACTACAACGACCTATCAAGAGGAATCGTGCAAGCGCAGCAGGCGGATTCGAGCTACTACATCCTGGGCTACTACACGACGAACACCGCGCAAGATGGAAAATTCCGGCGCATAAAAATTTCGGTGAGCGGGGAATTGGAAGCCAAACTGGATTACCGCCAGGGATATTATGCGGGCAAAGTTTTCGCAAAATTCACGGCGGCGGATAAAGACCGGCAACTGGAAGACGCGTTGATGCTGGAAGATCCAATCACGGAACTCACCATCGATATGGAGATCGACTACTTCCAATTGAATCGGGCGGAGTATTTCGTACCGATCATTATGAAGATTCCGGGCAAGGAACTGGTGCTCGCCAAGAAAGGCGGGGCGGAACACACGCTCATCGACTTCATTGGCGAAATCAAGGACGCGTATGGCGGCAGAACGGTGACAAATCTGCACGACAAGGTGAACATCAAACTGAGCGACGCAACCGCGGCGGAATTACAAAAGAGGCCGATCGAATACGACACCGGATACACGCTGCTGCCCGGAAAATATACGATCAAGGTGCTTGCGCGCGATGATGAGACCGGGCGAATCGGAACGTATCAACGGTCATTCGTGATTCCCAATTTGAATAAGGAAGATAAACAAATTCCCATTAGCTCGGTCGTGCTGAGCAGTCAAAAGGTGGACCTGAAAGATGCGATCTATAACGCCACGAAAGAAAAAGAGCGCAACATTCAAGAAGCCGTGAACCCGCTGGTGGAGAACGGATCGAAATTGATTCCGAGCGTCACTCGAGTATTCAGCAAGAGCCGGGATATGTATGTTTTTCTGCAGGCGTATCAGCAGGGCGTAACGACGGTTCAGCCGTTAGTCGCGTTCGTCAGTTTTTACCGCGCACAGACAAAAGTATTTGAGACTCAGCCGCTGAAGGTGACGACGGGGATGAGCAACAAGCTGAACACGATGCCTGTAAACTTCAGCATCGCGTTGAAGGAGATTCCGTTGGGCGAGTACGACTGCCAAGTAAGCGTATTGGATCCAGCGGGACAGAAGGTGGCGTTCTGGCGCGCGCCGGTGAAGCTGGTGCCGTAGGTAGACGTAGAAAGCGATCTCTCAATGAGAGACGGGCATGGTTGCAACGATGGACCGCCGAATGGCTGATAGCTCCGCATCTTCACGAAAATGAGCGACGCCGCCCTCAACGCTCACGCCCAGTTGTTTCCATAACTCGTCAAGATTGGCGCCTGCCGGCTTATCTCGCATTTGCATGTAAAGGTTGGTCAGGACGTGAGTGCCGGTGGTGCGATCTCCAATTTGCAGAGCTTTTTCCAGTTCCCAATCGCGCCGCATGTCGCCGCCGGCATCGAGAATTCCACGAAGGGCATCCTGGAGTCCCTTCGAGTTTTTCGTCTCACGGCGAATTTCAATATCCGCAAGAAAACAAAATAGCGCGCCTCCCCAATACGTCCGGCCCCACGTGTGTGTTTTGTCCAAACCTTGATCGCCCGCCGCGGGTAGGCCTTGCGGCATATCGCGAACAAGATCGCGCCACATGGACGCCGCGTCAAGGTGGCCGGCTTGAATTCGAGCAATCGGCTCAACGTATGTGGCGATGCCTTCCTCGATCCAATGGTGCTGGTCAGGGACGGACGGAAAAGCTAAGTGGACCATTTCGTGCGTGAGCATCCAATCGGATGCGAGATCATTCGCGGTGGTTCGAGTTCCGACGCGCAAGCGGATTAGGCCGCCTCCCGACTGAAATGTTCGTCCGTCGCGCACGCCCGCACCTGCGAACGTACCAATCTGAATGACCGGATTTGGTGTGGGGAAGTGGCCGTAGTATGCCGTCACCGATTCGGCGGCGTTTCGCACCCAGTGCCCCAGCTCATCTTGCGAAAGCGGAAGAGAATCACCGTTTACGATGACTTCGATGCGGGAACCGCCTACGTCGAAGGTCAGATTCGATTGAGCGTGACTCGTGGATTGTGGCATGAAAAACACCAAGATACAGAGACCAAGGCAGCCAACGATGATCCCAGTCAATGCGACTTTGCCTTTCAATCCATCATCACCGGAGGCATCAGGAATCCTGCACGTCTGAGTCTATGTCGCGTACCGGGGGCTTTCCGTTTTACCGGGCAGATGCGCGAACCGGCGTAACAATGTGTCGAGACACAATTTCCCGGGGCCGAAGATAAGCACCAAGACAGAAGCAAAGAGAAAAGTATATGGAGCCGCGGCGATAAATTTATCGGGATCGGATATGACGGACACAAGCGCGTCGTGATCACCAATCACGAACGCCGCAATCATGTTGATCGTAAGTACCAACGCTGTCATACGCGAGAAAAGGCCGAAAGCGAAGAGAATGCCTCCGAAGAATTCCACGCAAGCGATGAAGAGCGCCATGCGCCCTGGGAACGGCAAGTTTAAGCTGGTGAAATAGTCGGTCACCTGGGCGAGGTTGTGCAATTTTCCCCATCCGCTCTGTGCCAACTGCCAGCCCCAGTATAGACGGACGAGCAGGAGAAAGGGCGACTGGGCAAAGGATACCAGATGAAAGACCCGGTCGTGGATTGCGGAAAGCTTCGATAGAAAATGTCTCATGGGCGTTTTGGATTCGCGGCTACTGAAAAAGTGTCAGCGCGCCGGCCTCTTCCGCGCGCCGGCACAAAACCAGCCAAACGACATCCAATTCTGGAACCACGCAGTGACCTGCGCCGGGTCAAGTTCGGACGCGCGCGCCTTCTTGCCAAAGGAAGAAGTCACCGCTTTTCCGAGGGTTTTCCCGTTTTGTATGGCGAGCAATATATCGTACTCGTTTACGTGCAAGCGGCGGAAGTAAACTGAATCTTGCACCCGGTGAACGGCGAGAAAAATGCGCGCGGGTTTCAATTTCGCCACGGCTAGAACTTGTTTGCGCTTGCCGCGTTCGCGGAATGCGTTGCTTGAGACTTCAGAGTCGTCGTTCAAATCCTTAACTTTGAGGAGCAGCTTATCCACGGGATAGCGCAAGTCCAACAGCCGCACGTAGGGCTGCAGTCGCAGGCGCAAATTCGCTCCATCGGGGCCCGCCGCAGCCTCTATTTTCATCGGCTCTTCCCGTTCGCCGTCAAAGGCCTCAATGTCGGCCCACTCCAGACGAATCATGTCCAACGCCACGTTTTGCCGCGATCCGGCCCAGCGCGGATTCTTTTTCACCCAGCCTTCCAGATTGCGTCCGAGATTCCGAAGGGTGAATGAGCGCGAAGGGTGCTCGATTAAATAGGCTTTGCTCAGCTCTTCAAATCGCCGGTTGCCAAGAATCGCCTGCAAGCCCGGAAAATCCTCGGCGAGCGCCGCTAGGACGCGCCACCAATATTGACGGTTATAAATTTCCAGGCGTTCAAACGAAGTCAGCCGGTCATTTGGTTTGATGAACCGCGCGGCATATTTCTTCATGCGCTCGCCGTTCGGCGCGACGTTGCTCATATTCTCAGAGCGCGTAAGCGGTGTCATCACCGCGCGAGCCATGGTCCGCTGCAGAGTTAGCAGGTTCATACGGCACGGGCCAGAAGATGCTTCGCCAGAAAGCGATTGGCTTTCAAAGCTTCGTCGTGAACTTCCTTGAAGCTAGGGATGCTGTCGTCCCATTCGAGCAGAGTAGCAGTATGTCCGGCGCGTTCAATCGCGCGCTGGTATAGTTTCCAGACAGGATCGATGACCGGATGGTCGTGCGTATCAAGAATATATTTTTCGTATTTTGAATGGCCCGCGATGTGAATCTGCGCCACGCGCTCGGCGGGCACGCTATCCACGTAGGTCATGGGATCGAAGCTGTGATTCCGCGATGACACGTAAATATTGTTGACGTCGAGAAGAATGCCGCAGTCCGCGCGCTCGACGACTTCGTTGAGAAACTCCCACTCCGTCATTTCGGAAACATGGAATTCCGCGTAGCTGCTGACGTTTTCGACGGCGATGGGCACCTCGAGAAAATCGCGA
>Ga0179587_10000749_pt1 | contig 13891 bp, 9 predicted proteins | sample CZODoug2_1_08_16_FD_185932 | JGI IMG/M metagenome (GOLD analysis project Ga0179587, IMG submission 185932) | Vadose zone soil fungal communities from Angelo Coast Range Reserve, California, USA - CZODoug2_1_08_16fungal | ecosystem: Environmental > Terrestrial > Soil > Vadose zone | place: USA...
GCGCAGGGCGTCGATGGCTTCGTGGTAAGCCGTCGAGGCGCTGGCCGTGATGATCTCTGGCGCTTGCATTTCGGTTCGGTCGATGTGGATGGCACAACCCTCGAGCCAAGCGGGCACCGATCGGGGCCCCGCGATCCAACGGACCGGCACCCGCGTCGCAAGACCCAGCAATAGAGGACGCCAGCAGGGCGCGAGTTCGGTGAGGCCGACGACCTCTACGGGCCCGATCAGCGTGGGCGCATGCTCGAGACGAACGAGTGCGGCGGCGACCAGATCGGACGGACGCATCATGGTCGGCGGCAAGACAGTCAGAACTGCTGCTTCTAGTGTCGCAATGGAGGCGAGGCGAGGATGGCTTGCAGCGCGGGCCTGCAGATCGATGCCGGCATGCCATACCTTACTGATGGTGTCTACTGCCGCGGCGACCATGCCCGGGAGCGCTTTGAGACTGTCGAGTTCGCCGAGAGCAAGCGCGGGCAATGTCGCCTGAACGGCCTGGCGCAGGGTCTCATCATCGACCGAGCAACTGAAACCGCCCGCGAGTCGAGCCGCAAGTTGCTCCAAGGTCAGAATGTGCAGTCCGTGTTGGCGCTGACGCGCGGCGGCCAGGCGCCGCTCGCGCATGGCATGACGGCCATGGGAAATCACAGTGCGACGGCGCAAGCTCCCCCCTCCTCCGCTGCAAATACCAACGTCAACGGTAACAGCACAGCCAGATGGTGACACGCCGGATAGGCATTCGCTATCTGCCGAAGCACGGAATTGGGAACGTAGTCGCTTGCATCCAGCGTGGTGCCGGTCATCCGGACGAAACCCAGCTGGAAAGCTGCACCCAGGCACAGTCGGCGTAGGTAGCAAACGCGAGGCTCGCAGCCATCCGATGTCCGTACGCCTCGGGCGGCCGCCTCGTATTTGATTTTGTTGTATAGTCTGATTGCAATATAAATTAGCCTCGGAACCATAGTGCGCAATCGATGGCAGCACGTCTCACACTACCTTCAAATAGTCTCACCTCGACGTGGTTCCCGGCTGCCGGGGATTCCTGAATCTGAAGCGTAAATAGCGGCCACCCGCATGGATCGCGAGCAATTTGAGGTCGTGGATTCCTTTGCTCGAATAGAGCCTTTATTACCAAACTTGTGTGCTGCGGCCGATGCCGATCGCGATGCCCTTGGCTTTTACGCAGAAGGCGTCTTTCGAGAATTTGCCCGCCTCGGTAAACTTTTGGTGCTAGCAAGTAAAGGCGCCGCAGTTCCGAAATACGCAGGCCACCTGTTGTTTGATCACCGCTTCCCGCGCGCCAAGGTTCTCCAATTACACGTCATGCCGCCCCTCCGGGGCCGAGGTTTGGCCGGTCTCCTGCTCAACCACTTGCGGCAATCACTGACCAAGGACGGATTCACGTCAATATCCGCTCGCGTCGCCGAGGAACTCACGCAAGCGAACCGATTTTGGTCCGCCCAACACTTCTATGTGCAGCGGACCGAGGCGGGCGGGACGACCCGCAATCGCGCGATTTTGGTTCGTTGTCACGAGTTGGTGACGCCGCAACTCTTCCCACCCGCCGGCCTCGATGGAAACAATCCCTTGGGACTCACCGTTCCGGCGTCGAACGAACTGCCTCTGTATCTGCTCGATCTCAACGTATTGTTTGATTTCGGTCCGCGCCGACAACGCCGATCGGAGGCATTGAGCATCCTGCAAGTGGAGCGCATGGATTTCTGCCGGCTCGCCATAAGCGACGAAGCGCAATCGGAATTGCAACGAACCGCCACGCCCGGTCGCACCGATCCCATGGCCGACTGGGTCGCCATTTTCCCAATCTTTCCCTTGAGTGATCAAACGGAGGTCGCGCAGCTGCTGCAGGAACTGCGCGAAATCGTATTTTCTGGCAAGACTGCCGCGACGCTGACGCCGAACGAGACCTCCGACATTCGCCACATCGCCACCGCCGTCGTCAACAAGTTGGCCGGCTTGATCACCAATGACACGGCGATGCTGAACGCAGCCGTGCCGATCGCGCGTCGATTCGGCATTCAGGTCCTCTCCTCCGCTGCGTTCAGGCCCGACACGCGGCAAGCACCGGCACGACGCGACATTCAGAGCGCATCGCGTTCGGTTCTCTCCCTCGATACCGTGCAATCCAGCAACGCCGAGCAGATCCGCACTTTTCTGTCGACGATGGGACTGTCGGGCTCGGCTCTGGCCAGTGGTTGGCTTCCGTCCGATCCTTCCGCCCGATCCGTACCCCAGTGGCTAGTGTCAGACGGCTATCACGTCATCGGGTACCTTACCTGGCTCGCATTGACGCCCGAATCCACGCTCAGCGCCCGGGTCATCGTCGACGAGCAAAACGCGCAAGCGCAGGATGCCGCCAGAATCCTGCTGACGCATTTGATCGACCAGCTGACTCGAGGCGCACCACAGAAAATTCTGCTGCACTTGGCTCCACGGCAATCGATACTCCGGGACCTTGCCAACGGGCTTGGGTTTTGCTCATCGCGTGACGCCCATATATTGATAAAGGTCGCGCTGGGGCGACTTATCACACCGGACACGTGGGATTTGCGCCGCCAAGAACTCAAGGATCTCATCGATATTCGATTGTCGGAGCGGATGCCGCCGTATCGGCATCCGGACCCCCACATCGAAGTTGGCACCCCGGATGGAAATCGACACTTCATCGGGCTACTACAATTGGAGTCATTGCTGTCACCGGTGTTGGTCATTCTGCCCGGCCGGCCGGCCGTCATCACGCCTATCCGGACCAAGTTTGCGGAAGCTCTATTCGGACACGCACGCCAGGGCACGCTGCTACCGACCAACACATCCTCGCAGTATCGGGAGCGCCACTACGTGAGCGGTCCGCAAACCCTTTCACAATTGAGACCCGGCACGCTCATGCTATTCTACGAATCATTGAAAGATGGTGGCCGTGGTGAGTTGATTGCCGCAGCGCGCGTAACCGAATCCTATCAAAAGGCCGCCAAAGCATTGCGACGTGCCGATCTCGAGCAATCCGTCCTGACGGCCGATAACCTACCGGACATCGGCGCCGCAGCGATGAAGACGGTTACAGCCTTTGATAACGTGTTTTTGTTTCACCAGCCGATTCCGCTGAAAAGGCTGAAGATTCTGGGATGTGGACAGCCCGCGCAGTTGATAACTACACGCGCGATCGACGACACCCAATTGCAATCTATTCTGCGCGAGGGATTTATCGATGCACAATAGAGAGCACGTATTGATATCACTGGCACCCCGTCACGCCGATAACATTTTGAACGGCATCAAATCGGTCGAATTTCGCCGGCGTACAATGAACATCTCCCCCGGCGCTATCATTTGGATTTACGTCAAGCTGCCCGTCGGCTCGATCGTCGCACGCGTCAAAGTAGCCTCGGTACATCGGTTGTCTCCAACCACGCTATGGAAACGCTTTGGAGCGGTTTCCGGACTGACGCGAAGCGAGTTCTTTGGCTATTTCCGCGGGGTCAAGCGAGGAGCGGCATTAGTGCTGGAGGACTGTCGGCGTCTGCACCAGGCATTCTCGCTTGCAGCGTTGCGGAAAATCGATGGCGCATTTCATCCGCCGCAATTTTTTTCCCGCCTCCACATCGAAGCGCCCTTATTCAATGCCATATCCTCCCCTAATGGAAACTGGAACCCCTACGCCGCGTGAAGAGGCGTGGAGCAATTGGACCCAGCATACCGATTCAATTCGACCCTGTGTTTCGGGCGTTCATGCCTATTCCATCGATCGTGGACAGCGCCGGGGATTCGGCGGCGAACGCCGCCGATTCTTCTCAGGTGTCCACGATGAGTTGGTGGCGCGAGGGTTTCGCAGTCGTCGCGGGCCTCGCGTTGATTTGCATGCCAAGAGTGCCGGTTGAAAATACCGAGAATGATAGATCGTCCTTCCACAGCCTGCGGATTTTGCGCAAGTTCCTGTTCGCCAGGACACGGCCGTTTTTCCTGCGGCAATCGCGCGCAATTCCCTCTTCGAAGACCGCTTTACTTGCGGTATTTTTCTTGCAAATCAAGCCTACCCCTCATTAGAGTTGCGCTAACACTTGACCGGTTATCGAGAGCGAGTGTTCGAAACGAACGGATACGCCGCGGCAACTATAGGGAATGTTGTGGTATGTTGGCGGATGCATCCCGAGAACCGGCTCCGCCCGAGTTAGCCCATGCCCATCGCGAGAATCGCGGCTCGCGTGGGCGAGTCGTAGAACTGCCACTGGATCGCTGTGAGGATAGCGTCCGGCACATCGGCGAGGTCGCGCTTGTTCTCGCTCGGGATCAGGATGCTCTTTGCTCCCGCCTCTACCGCCGACTGCATTCTCTCGGGTAGCGCCGCGACCTTCAGGAGCATGCCTTGCACGCTCATGTCTCCCAGCACGACGGTTCGGTCGAGCACCGGTTTGCCGAGCAGCGCCGAGACCATCGAGAGGAAGAACGCGACCGCCGTCTCGGCACCCTCCTTCGCCTGGTTCAGGTTGATCGCCTGGACCGTGAAGTCGTACGCCTTGAGGTCCTGGTCAATGCCTAGGTTTTTCAGGTTCGCCTTGATGTAGGCGTCGGCGGTCTTGACGGCGTCCTTCATCTTGCTCGACAGATTCCCGAGCAGAACGATGCGACCCGAGCCTCGGGTCATCTGCGTCTGCAGCAGGAACATCGCTAGTCGGTTGTCCGCCGCATCGCTGCCTATCGTGTAGATGCTGCCCGGGGGGAGCCCACCCTCGGCGATGATGCGGCCGCTGCCCATCTCTGTGACACACACGAAGGTCTCCTGGCCGCTCTCCATGTCGACGTACGAGAATGAGGTGTCCCAGTACTCCAGGCCGCCCATCTTCTTGAGCTGCTCCTTGACCCGCCGCCGCCCCTCCATCGCGTAGGCGAGATACTCCTCGAGCTCCAATTTTGAGACCTCTCCGTCCGGATGTAGCAGCTTGATGAGACCCGACACGGTCTTTCGCACCGCCTTCTGATCGCGACCGCCCAGATGGTGTCCGAAGCGGAAGTAGCGCTCGGCGAAATCGCCGTAGCTTCGTTTGCGCACCTCGCGGAAGACCTCGGCGAGGTAGTCGGTGACGATCCCGAAGTGGTTCGTGTACGTGGCATCCGACGTCTTCTGGAATTCCCAGCCCGGTATGTACGCGTGTATGCGGTCATAGAACGCCGTGTCCATCTCCTTCGGCATCGGATAGAAGAGATTCGACGTGCGGATGATCGTGTCGATGTCGCCATCAATGTTGCCAACGAAGACGACAGAGCCCTCTGCAGTGATCACGTCACTGCCACGGCTGAAGGCGCCATCTTCCATATAGCCCTTCATAATGTTGATGCCGTTCTTGTCCGTGAACTTGATGCCGGCCGCCTCATCGAAGGCGACGACATCCCAGAGAGCAACGAGGCCGCGCTGCCCTGTGCTGAGGTTCACGAACATCTGCGCGGTCGTGGTCTGCCCGCCCGAGACGAGGTGGCAGTACGGACTTAGCTGCTGGTACACAAAGCTCTTGCCCGTGCCTCGAGGCCCGAGTTCAATCGAGTTATAGTTGCGCTCGACGAGCGGGATGAGCCGTTGCAGGTAATGAAGCTTTCGCCGCTTCGTGTAGTATGGGTGATCCGGCTCGTAGCCCATCGAGCGCATGAGCAGGTCGAGCCACTGGTCGCGCGTGAACTGCCTTCGCCCCTCGACGAAGCGCTCGATGTTGCGTGTCGAGAGCTGAATCGGCCGAATACTCTCCACGAAGAACGGTCGGTTCTGGCCCTTGAAGACGTAGGCGTCGTCGTAGCGAAGCTTGATCTCCGCCCACACGCCGCCCATCAGCAGGCGGTCGTGCTCGCGTACCTGACTCTCCTCAACATTAATGAAGTCGAGATCGAGGTTTGATAGACGCCCCCAATACTTATCGTGCGTCTCAATGAGGCGCACCGAGATCTTGTCGATGATTTCGTAGCTGCTGTGCTGCTTGATCGCCGACTTCACAGCCTCGCGCTCGTCGGGTTTCACGAACTTGCTGCTCAGGGTCTCACGAACGAACTCCAAGCCCTCGCGGATAGCCTCTTCGTCGGTCGACGCGCAGTACTTCCCGAGCAGGAACTCGATCACAAACGCGGGAACGCCGAACGCGCTCCGCATGCGACGAAGTAGATCCTTGCGCACAACCAGACCAGGGAAGGCTTCGTTCGCTAGCCGGTCCAGTTCGTCGAGCTCGATGGTTCCGTTACTCATGGCGCCTCACATGTCTCTTCCGACGGTCAATTTGATACCGCTCGGGGGGAATTGCTCGGTAGTCTCCAGGTCGCGGATGTCGAGTTCAAGCATGTCGCCCTTCCGAAAACTCATTGCTGTGTGGAAGAAAAGCGTCACGCTCTGCTCTTTGTCTTTGGGTTCCACTCGGATCTCTTTCGCCTTGCCGGCCATCACGGAAGTGGTGGTACCATCGGATTCTTTACGAAGCACTTCAAGCGAAAGCGTGCGTCCCAATTCCGGGAAGATTTGCAACTGCGTCTCCTTCTGTGCCAGTGGTGGAGCGACACGGACGGTGAGCTTCACAGCCGGACGCTGCAGCTCGAAGGCCGGGAGAAGGACCTCAAGCGCGACCCTCTTGGCGTGGGGCGCTTCGCTTCGCGACACGAGATGCGGGATCACCAGCTCCTGGAGTGCTGCACCGCCGTGCGAAAAGGATTTCTCGGCCTTGAAGAAGGCTAGGCCTGGCGGCACTGCGACGCGATAGTCCGGCGACCACGCAAGAGGCAGTGTCACAAGCGGCAGATCGGCGTTCGCGGGTACAATGGCATAGCGCTCCTTGAGGACATGGCACCAGGACTTGTCGCACGGAACCTCGCTCGGAAGCCTCCGCTCGTCGAGAAGGATGAAGCCGTGGTCCGTCACGATGTGGACGTGTTCGTAGCCCCAGCGATGTAGCTTCCGCACGAGGCGCGCGATGCGCTCGATTTCGAGGTGTACATGACGAATCAGCGTCTCGGCTTGACCGTGCCCGATGCTGTCCACTTCCTCGTGTCCGTAGATGACCAAGAGTTCGCCCGTCTCGGAAGGCGACGACGTCGCCTCGACCTCCGAGATGTCGCGGCAGTCCGCTCCGAAGTCGGCTAGGAAGCTCAGGCGAGCAGATCGAGCAGCGAAGTCCTTCCCATCCACCGTCGGGTGGAGCGAATTCTGCTTGAGGTCGAGTTCTACCGTTGTGCCGGAGAGCGGTAACATCGCCGTCATGCCGACAGGTGTGACCGTGGGGAGCATCGTCAGCAGGGGCGTTACGGCGACGCTTTGGCCGCGCAGACGCTCACCGATCGTCACCGCGCAGTCGTAGCGAAGCGCGTCGACGATGATCACCGCCCGTCTGCCATGCCCCTTCCAGATAGTCTCCTCGAGATGTTGCGTGACGCCGGGTATACCGAGGCCGTCGAGGCTCTTCGCGATCGCGACCTGCTTGAAGAACGCTTCGTTAAGCGTGTTGGTGTACGCGGCGTACGCACGGTCCGCGACCTTCGCGACAGAGGGCAAGCCCGCCTCCTCGGCGGCGTAGCGAATCTCTAGATGCGCGCCATCGATCTCCCGCGCGTGCTTCACGAACAGGGCCACGTGGGAGTGAGCGGAATCCGCCATAGCGACTTCTTTCCGGGCCGCAGCGCAGGCAACGACCAGCGCGTCGAGGTCTCGCAAGAGCTGCCAGTGCCCAATCTCCTGGACTCTCGCCTTCAGGAACTCGGCCTGCTCGGCGAGCAGTGCGCGGGCGTTGTTGAAGAACGCCTCGGTCGATGAGTCCCTCGCCGAGCCGGCTTCAAATTCCCGCCATATTCGCCGCCAGCGTTGCCAGACGAGGTGCGGGAACGCGACCGACCGCCCCGATGAGTGACCGTCGGCCCAGACCGAGAGGTCCACCTCAGCCTCGATCTCCTCCACGCGACGGTCCCACGCCGGACGGTACTCGGCATCGCGCAGCCAGCGATGCACCAGAGTCACGTGGTGCGCTCGAACGGGAAGCAGCGGCAGCTTGTTCTTGAGCGGGAAGTCGGCCGGCTCACCATAACCGAGAAACGTCTCCGTGAGCGCGACTGTGGTTACGAACTCGCCGACCCACTCCGTCGGCGAGCGTCCGGGCGCCTCGAAACCATAACGCTCCTTCACCATCGCCATGAACTCGTGATCGAGGCCCTTGTCGCGGAGCGATACCCACGCTGCCTCGGGATCGGCGGCCACCTCGAGGATAGTTTGATCGACGTCACCGATGAGTCGGGATTGGGCGACGTCTGCCGTGAGCGTAGTCTCCCAAAACACCCGAGGCCGATCGAGGAACTTGGCGCTGTACTTCGCGAGCAGTGAGTCGCGTCCGCCCTCGTAGATGCGTCGCTGATCCGAGGAACCATCCGGCAATGCGACGCCAGCCTGCTTCAGGAAGCTGAATAGCGTCGGTCGCTTGCCCCCAATGCGATAGAAGACCCCGATAGCGCGGAACTCCTCGAGCAGGCCCAGGCTTGCGTCTTCGTTGTTTCGATCGGTTGCATCGAGGCGCTCCTCGGGCAGCGGGACGTAGACTACAAAGCGGAGTGCCGCGCGCTCGGCAGGATTCGCAGCTTCAATCTGCCGATGCACCTGATACTTCAGCCAGATCTGACCGTGACGCTGCGTCTTGTCGTAGGCGAGGAGGACGAAAGGAGGCTTCGCGCGCGAGTTCACGTGAGTCGCGAGCAGCGGCAGGAGCCGCCCGAACTCACTCCGCTCGTCGAACCAAAGACAGACGCGCGCACGCTTCTCGTGCTGGAAGCGCTGCTCGAGCTGGCTCATCAGTGCTTCCAGGATCACTCCGCCACCCCTGCGATGCGCAGCACGCCCGCCCGATCGAGCGGTGCGATATTCACCTTCACGCCATCGTCGAGGTCCGGTGTCCACCCCCGAGGACGGGCGCTCGGCTCTTTCCACAGCGTAAGGATGCGGAAATCTTGCTCGCCGCCTTCGGGCCCCTCGTGGTGCCCCTCCTGAATCTGCTGCAACTTCTTGTCGAGTGCCTGCACCTCTTCGAGCTGCGCTTGCAACTCGATGCGGTCGTCTGTCCGGCCCGCCTTGTCGGCGATGCCTGTGTCGCGGCGTAGCTCTTCGATGGTGTCGCGCAGGTAGCTCGCGCGCAGCTTGGCCATCCGGTTCTTGTCGAAGCGGTGATAGTGCACGAGCGCACCGAACGCGAAGGGACCGGTGTCCTGCGCCGAGGCGATGTGCCAGAATATAGGGCGGCTCTTATAGAGACTCGCGTGGTACTCGAAGTACGCGTTAGCCAGCCAGTCGTCGAGGCTCGTGCACTTACGATATCCCTTTACGCTGCGCTTGAGTTCGTTGATGATCTCGACCTCAAGCTGGCTCTCCTCGCGAGCGGCAAAGAGAGCTGCGAGCTCCTGCCGGACTCGCTCGCCGAGCGGCGTCTCGCCGGTGGATCGGTTGAAGGGAACGATGCCATCGTCGCTCGCTTCGATGACACGCTTGACTGCGTACGAGAGCAGTCTCCAAACGTGCTCCATGCGCTTCTGGTCAGTGCTCTTGCCCTCCATCTGGGGCCATATGACCTCCGAAGGGCGTTCCCCGAGGCTCTGCTCGATCTGGGCGCGCGTAACGGCGGGAATGGCATAGAGCTTGTATGCCTCGGTGTTGAGATCGTTGTAGACGGGCTGGATCTGTTTCTCGGCCTTCCCCTCAGCGTTGAGATTCTCATCCAGCGCTTCGGACAAAGACTTTACCTCGCCGAGCCGCAGCACCCAAGGCCGCTCGAACGATCTTGAGATCTCGTTCCCGCTGTCCCACTCATGCTTCGCATCGTGAATCGCCTTCGCCAGGCTGGCGACGCGATCGGCTTGCTTGGTGTTCGCCTGCGGCACGGGCAGGCGCTTGATGACGCCAACCTCCCACGAGCCAAACGACATGAGCCCGCGCAGGAGGAACTCGGCAGGCGCAGAGTTCGCGATACCCAGGATATAGAAGGTCTTGCTTGGCTCCACAGGCAGTATGGCTGGCCCTTTGTGACCAAAGATACAGCCCTCCGGCATAATTCGCAGATTGAACCCGCGCTGCGTGCGAAGTGGCCAGGTCATCCCCGGCTTGAAGTAGTGCTGCTCGTTGCGGATGTAAGCACCGTCGAAATGGCGAATACCTGCGCCATTGTCCCGCCAATCCACAACTAAGTGAACGTCGGCGTAGAACCTACTGAACTCGCCGCCCTTTGCGAACGGAAACCAAGTACACCCGCGACCTCTCGTGTCCTGCGCGACCTCCCAATAGCAGCGAATGAACCTGTCATCAGCCGCCGTAGCAAGCCCCTGAGCCGCCGTCGCGAACGTAGGATCAAGCGGCACTGCCTCTCGGAAAATGGGGGCCATGATGCCGACACGGTCGTACGCCAGGGGAGATCCATCGATTGCGGCGAAATCTCGCCGCGCGATGTCATGCCGGACCTCGTGGCCCTCGGACCGGAGCGATTTCACGAACATCTCGTGGCGCTTGTCCTGCTCGCCCTTCTTGCCGCCCTTGAAGCGCTCGAGCTCGAAGAATGCTGCCTTCTCCGCCTCAGTGACGACATAGTACGCACGGTCCGCTTGCGCCGGACTCGTCTCGATGCCTTCGCGAGCCTGCGTCGCCTGGATGGTCGAGACCATCAGCTTCCGACGAAGGTCGGCATCCGCGAGGATGGCCCTCACGTTCACGCGCTTACTGGCCATTTTCGGACTCCCATCGCTCCTGCGCGAATTGCTGCCACTCCGCAATTAGTCTTGCGAGAGGTGCATAGTTTTTGTGGACCCGAACGTCCTCACACGCAGCGTAGTAGCGGGCCTCATCCGCCCTCCTGTCGTAAACGTCGAGAGGCAAGAGGTTATTCTGCATGAGCACGAGGTTGCCTACGATGAAGGCCGCGCGTCCGTTTCCCTCCCGGAAAGGATGGATGGCGATGAGCTCTCCCATGACCTCGCTAACAAACCCAAAGACTATGCTGTCGTCGTCCGAAACTAACGGTGAACGTGAAAAAACGTCGCGCTCGAGCACATTCATCACAGGCTCGACTCCCCCGGGCGGCAGCGGCCACCTCGTCGGGCCGTCGCCCTTGTGGAGCGAGACGGTGCGCCACTGTCCCGCGAAGGGGTAGATTGCACCCATCAACTCGGCGTGAACCTGCCGGACCAATGCAGACGACAGCGCGACGAGCTCCACGCGATTGAGATAAGAAATTACCAACTCCATCGCGCGTGCGACCCCCTCGTCCTCGCGGCGGTGAATCTCCTCGTGCTCGAGGCAGCCTGCAACGTTGAGCAGGATCCCGTCAGCGCTCGTGATCCAGTCCCACTCACGTTCGTAGTCCTGCCATGGAATCGGAACGACACGCGGCGACGTTGGAACCACTGCCGCGGCAAGTTGCTCAATCCGCTCCTTAGAAAGTTTCCGGTGCTTGGCGGGCACAGTGTAGAAGGCACCCGGCTCGCTCGCCTGGTAGTACTCTGCCTTCGTCCTCCCGCTACCGGCGCTGAAACGGAAACCAAAATCCTTCTCGTCCCATCGCCAGTACACGCGGCTCATCGCACACCTCCGTGGATGACCAGTGCAGCGGCTTCGACGGTCGCGCCGTCGAGGATGCCGAAACCGAGGTCGAGCATGGTGATCAGCGGGTTGCGCTTGAGAAGGATTTCGGTTCGCAGCTTCTCGAACGTAGTGAGGTTCACAAACGTCGCAGACACCAACGCACCGACGTAGCCTTCGGGCTCAGTCAATTGGGTGCCGCGATCGATGAACGCTGCGTAGATGTCATTTGAAGTGAGCGGGTATGCGGCCTTCACGAACTCCTTTACCTTCGGGACGAACGACCCGTAGGGTGGGTTCATCACCGCGATGTCATAGCGACGTGCCAGCATCTGAAGCAGTTTGAGGCCGCGGGCCGTGTCCTCTGCAAATAGCCGCTCAGCCGGGTCGGCAACAGACTGCGAAGCGGCCTCTTCGATCGCGACGAGCAGCTCTTGCTGGAGTTGCGTCGCCTCGTGCTCGAGCACCTTTCTCTCGCGCTCATGCTGCCAGGCTATCGCTCGCTCGTCCTCGGTGAGGATGGAACCGAGTTCCATCTGCGCACCCGTCTTCCTGCGAATGAGCTTCGTCAGCCCCTTGTCCTTAGCTCGAACGTCCACCCACTCGTCGAGTACTTGCGCGACACCCTCGCGAACCTGGATGAGGCTGCCAAGCTCACCCACGTGCTGAAGGTTATCCCACAGGGTCTTAAGCAGGCGATGGCGCAGCGCCTCTGAGCCGAGCTTCGAGCCCACGTGCTCGACGAGCTTGCGAAGCCGATCTTCGCCAAGGTCAACCGCGTTGGCGACGACCAGGTTGCTTCGCCGCACCTGTACCTCGAGTGGAGAAAATCCGTGACGAAGTGCAGCCTCTTTCGCAGTCAACAGCAAAGAAAGTGAGGCGATCTGGATGGCACGCGGGTCGATATCGATGCCGAAGAGGTTGTGTTCGAGGATCACGGCCGGAATTGCGCGCAAGTCGACGACCGACGGCTCCGCTGGCCAGCCTGGATTCCCGGCGTTCTCGATCTCGTCGAGATACATGCGGTAGAAGAGACCGAAAGCGTACTGGCCAAAGTGCATCGTGCCGCACGCTGGATCGATCAGGGTGATGTCGATCGCACGCTTGAACACCGCGACCTGGCCGTCGTCCGTCACGCGCTGATACCGAATGCGCTCTCCCGTGCGCGGCACGAGGTAGTCCGCGACTGGCGCGTCGCTAGCCTGCTGGCCGGGCAACGGCGGCGGCAACTTCGGTTGGAGCCCGGAGTCGGGGTGCATCTGAAGCCATAGGCGACCGAGGGTGTTGTCGACGAGCGCCTTCACTACCCACGACGGCGTGTAGAACTGGTTGATAACGGCCAGCTCGTACGAAGAGCGTGGCGTGCCCTTGGTCTCAAAGCGGACGCGCTCCTTCTCGTCTCGGTTGAAGAACTGGTACACCCAACCGAGGAAATCCTGTGCGCCGTATGCGTCAGCAGGCAACCCCTCGTTGATGAACTGCAACACTTCGGTAAGGGCGGCGTGCGTTGGCCAAACGCACGCGTACTCGTGGTCAGGGTCGAAGAGGACCCGGATCTCGCTCGTGACCTGCCGGAACGCTGAGGTGAGTCCATCGCGCAGCAGGGCTTCGTCCGCGTCGTCCTCGTACTTGTAACGGGTACCTCCGACGGCGCGGAAGTCACGAAGGTACCGCGATCGCGCCTGGCCCAATATCGGAGTGACTACCTCGGTTTCTTCAGGGGAAGCCGCCTCGTTGCCAGGCGGAGGCAGGTAGAGCAGCTTGCGGACCTCCATCGCCTTCAGGCCGACGAGCCGGTTGAGAAGCGTGTAGGTCAGCTCACGGACAACGTTGTCGTAGCCCCGCTGTGGTGTTCCTTCGGAGAGGGACTCGTGCGCCACGAGCGCCTCGACCCGATGCCGAACGCTGACGGACAATGGTGGTAGGACCATCTTGTCAAGCGCTATGTGCGTGCCGTTCCGCCGAATGCCCAGCCGCTCGAGTTGCGCGCCGAAGTCGTCGTCGAGTACCTTCCGGATCTTCGGCACCCACGACTTGACCGCTTCCTTGAGGCTGTCAGATAGCGCCGACGCCGAGCCTTTACTGTCTTGGTCGCTCGGACTCACTTCACCACCACGGTGAAGCCCTCGCGGACACGGGACTTGAGGTCTTCGGACATCGCGTTAAACGCAGTGTCGATATCCTCCTCCTTCGCGAAGCGCTTACCGATGAGGATAGGACCCGGCCGCCACTCGAACACCTTCTCGCCGGGCGGAGGTGGCGGCTGGATGAGTTCTGCCAGCTCGGACTCCACCTGGGATCGATACGCAGGGA
>Ga0179587_10000750_pt1 | contig 13882 bp, 12 predicted proteins | sample CZODoug2_1_08_16_FD_185932 | JGI IMG/M metagenome (GOLD analysis project Ga0179587, IMG submission 185932) | Vadose zone soil fungal communities from Angelo Coast Range Reserve, California, USA - CZODoug2_1_08_16fungal | ecosystem: Environmental > Terrestrial > Soil > Vadose zone | place: USA...
AGGAGGTTGAATGATCTCGACGCAAATAGCAGGGCTAATCGCATGACCGAGGGCTTGGAGTGGCGCAGAGGCCTTCGAAAAAACCTCCTTACCCTTGGAACCCATTTTTACGTCGAGCAATCTCTCGTTCCTCGAGATTGCTCATCTCGGAATATCGGACCTCTGCCATTGGGAGGGCTAACACCATTCAATGTGTACGTTGCATTGTCCTGACAGTCACAGGAGAATATCAGACTTCTGTGCAATTTTGATGACAACTCCTACAGAACCAAGTAAATTTTTTTGAGATTGGAAGACAAAATCCGGATGGGAGAACCAAAGGCTGGTGGGGAAGGACTCAGGAGGAACTTGGTAGGACAACATGCACCAGTAGCTAGATCAATGTGCACAATAACAGGATTTGAGACAGAGAATTTGAGTTTTGTTCGGAAGCAATAGTGGTAGCCAACATTCTCAGTTGCAGTGACCTTGTTTGACAACAAAGTGAATAGTATCTCATAAACCAAAAGGGATTACTAAATTGTTTTACAATAAAAATGAATAAAAAACCCGACGATATGTATGCAATAGAAAAGAGTGACAACGGTCCACGCGACAACGCACGAGGCGATGTGTTTAGCGGCATGATCCACAAGTAGATGATTTAAAAAAGGATGAGGATCAGCGCTTAGCCCTGATAGGCAAAGGAGACGGCTCCATATAAACCATCCTCACGTCCCAGCATTCCATGACCATGTAGAACCTATGTCCAATATTAAATTCGAATCGACCACTAATAGGCATTCACGTACCTCCATCTTGCGAGCATGCCATCCAATACCGCTACTGACGTTCCCATTTGCGTCAGCCAATTTCTCGAGTTCGAGTCTCAGTGGATGCGTCGGTCCCAAATCTCTTCTCAGCACGCTGCCCTCGCCTGACTGTGCCACCCAACCACTAGCCGTATCGACGTACCACCCCCGACCACCTTTACTTCTTACAATTCGCCATGCACCTGCGCCAGCTCCGAGGCCGCCCAGCAGCATAGTAGATAACTCGATTACTCGGAGTCGAGAAGGAGGAGCTGCCGGTGGCGACGTTGGCGCTGTCAGGCTGAACGAAAAGGGAGGTGTGCACAACGGACGGATGAGCTGCGTATGTAAGGAAATGGAGGAGTTTCTAGGGGAGCCTCTTGAATTGATATCGGTGTTACCTGCCCGTAGTCCGCAGTCCAACTCGGGGGAGGTACCGACCAGCGTCAGCACCTCAACATTCGGTGCCTTGCTTTCGACAAATTCGCTCACAGCCTTCAATTCCAGACTCGGAATGTGCGAAAGACCGAGGGACCGTAACTTGAGCTGAGGCCGACATGCAGTTAACAGAACGTCCTTCGTAAGCGGAGCGCTAGAAAGGTCCAGATACAAAAGGTTCCCACTGACAAAACAAGGTGCCAAAGTCAGGATGTCTCGAAGGTCACGTTCGGTGAGTGGCGAGGTGAACGTCATATCACCATAGAGGTTGAGCTCTTTAAGTTGGCTCGTCACAGGGGTATCGATGAGAAAGGTTTTTATACTGGCACTCGTGAGTTTGATGCATCTAGCTAAAGCCAGTGATTGCAAACGGACAGTCTGTGACTCTCCAAGCGCTTGCAAAATATCGGGTGTTACGCGGGTGCCAGAGAGATCAAGGTGGGTTAGAGAGGGAAACGCGAGAAGAAAGGGAGACATGATACGAGACGCTATTGACTTTACTCCACGCATCCCAAGACGTTGTAGGCCGGGAAATATCATAGGTTCTTCAAGGGGACGCATAGTAATGGACCGTCGACTACCAGAGCCGCTGTCCCTGTCGACGTCACTCAATCCCATGCCAGCGGTGGGAAGTAGATGGGCATTTACAAACTCCGTGAGAGCATTGACAAACACGGCGCTGACGCAGCCTGTGAGATCCACGGCCTCCAGATCTCGGCATTCCCGCCTCCTCTCACGTTCTTCCTCCTCAGCATCGGGACCGTCCATGACTGCACTTCCACGCCCCCGTGATGGACGGCCACGGCCACGAGAAGGAGCTCCTCGAAGGAATAGCTCATCAAGTACAGGGAGAGTCAAAGCGCCATCCATGTATTCAGTGGCGCCAAACGCAGTCAAATGAGGCATTTCCTATATTTGTGCTGCTCAGAATGGAAAGGTGCACGATATAGGAAAGGCTTACCTTGATGACCGCTTGAACACGATCCCCTGTGACAAAACGGCTGTTGACACCTTCCTCGACGGAACGACGCATCCCTATGGTACGGAAATGATTAAAGTCTAGATGTTGGGTGAAACGCCCTGGACGCGGATCACAGGGTACAGGTACTACATTGATTGGTAAGGTGATATGAAAGGGAGGAAGGTATCAATGACATACTATAAACGCCAGGTTCCCTGCGCTCCATAACATGATGGATAGCGTCGCTGATTGATAGCAGAAGTTTCCAGCGGGCAGGACTTTTGCTCTTCGGCCTCAAACGTCTTGGACTCGGATCACGGGATGCGACCGGAGAAAGCAACTCTGGAGAAATAGTGGTATCGGGACCTCCAAGGGTGTCCAAGATGCTTTCTTCAAGACGGAGTTCTTCCTCCGTGTCACAAGGGGACCCTGGGTTGGACGAGGCTATTGCTGCTTTGGCGGCGGCTTTAACTGTGTGGTCCACCACATCATCAAGAGTCTCTTCGCTGTAGTCCCACGCAACAGTTTCAAGAAGAGAAAGCCAACTACGAGGGAGCCGAACCTCGACTCTAAGATAGTCAGCGATTTAGTGAAGGGAGGTCTGGGTATGTGAGTTACTTACTTCATCCAAAGCCAGGGCTTTGCAGCATCATTCCAGGCATGGTTTACAAGGCAAAGGCTGGCTAGTGTGCGACGAACTACAGGTTCCGGCCAGCTCGCCGAGGGTAAAGAGGACGGGAGAGCTACTGGTACGCCGTAGTCATTTGGTATGATAGGGTCAAGAGAAGATTCAGGAGGGTGAAGACAAGAGGAATAGACATGTGCACAGATAACGAAGAGCAGTTCTGGTGGGTATTGGTGATTTCCAGCCATGGGGTCGGTCGGTAACGGAAACGAATGGTGTCTTATATAAATAAATTATGTCACGCGCATTTAAGGAACATTGAATAGAAATTCGTATAGGCACATACATTAAATTTATTTATTCTATCAAAATTCAATATTGATCTACCTGTTCTAAACAAATCACTCGATTTCCTGCACTGAAAAACCAGGATATTCAACTCCGATCCTTTGTACCCATGGCCACTACCTAATCCTCATATTCTTGAATCTTCTCAGCAACGCCACACATGCCCTTCTGGGGCTTTTAGTGTTCGTTACTTCCGATTGGATGCACTCCTCGCCGAACTTCGCTCAGCCGTGCGTAATCACAACACAGGCAACGACTCTGTTTATCCGGCCGGATCCTGCAGGTAGTTTGACCATCAGATCACCACCACCCCAGTCTCGGGCTTGCAGTTGGCGTGTTAACGGAAATTATTTACTCCGCACAGGAACAGTTTTCTCCTACGGTTCATGATGACCCCTACTGAAAGCCTCAGGCACACAACCTAGCCATCACCTCTACAATTTCTATTTCAATAACCATTCCTATGTAACGCTCCACCGACAGGATTGAGATCATGTCAAGTCCTGAGGGAGTCAACTGGTGATTTCGAAGATCACACATGACCCTCAGTCTTTGACCTTCGAAGAAGGGTTCATCCTGATACGCCTGAAACTTGTAATCATGTCATGGTATCGGCATTGGTCAACGCAGTAAATCTTCAGCTCCGCATGGACGCAGACGTCGAATCTTGTGCCGTAAATAAGCTCTTTGTCCGCGGTATGCTCTCCCATCGCTCCTCCGTACTGCCCGTAAGTATGTGAAATCGGCAGTAATCACAGACCCGTTTTATGAAGTCCCTTCCCTTAAGTCGTTATCATCCAAGGAATTTTTGCGTACTGGTGGCTTCCGTCGCTAGATAAAGGAACACCGCCATCAGATCTGGCCTTTTTCCTTCCTCCGGCGAACCACGTGCCCATGAAGCTTGTGTTATTTCTGTCTGTGATAAAAATAGCAGTACACTCGCGGATTCCCGATTTATTGGCATGGCAGGGATCAGAATTCTGTCGTCACTTCCCACCTCAAATTTGTGTCCATTTCAAAGTGTTTTGTTTGAGCTCTTATCTGTCACCCAGCGTATCTATAGTAGGCCAGGAAGCACCAACTGCTTCCCAGACTTCTCCAATCGGTCGTGGTTCTATACTTCAGCGAAGGTTGCTAGCTTATCTATCGCCACCTTTTCTGACTAGATTCACCCAACAGTTCAACGTCGTGGGGGATAGCGCAATGTGATCGCTGGTACCGCTTCACTGAAATAGCATTACTAGAAGTTTGTTAGTGGTCACCACCATCGATCGAGGTCTGCACATGGATTCCATTTGTGTTGCATTCATTCCAATATGAAGACGCTACCAAAGCACAGAATGGTCATTTCCTTTCCACCCAACTACTTCGATCGATAAACAACTATAACTGTCACTCCGGGGCGTATAGTTGCGAACACAGCGGAGCGTGTCATCCCATTCCAGCAGATAGCTGCAATAGGTTGCTCTCCTAGTGCTTAATGTAAAAATTGTATTGCTTGAACATCCATATCATCGAAGCAGCTGTCAAAATAATTAGATCTCAATCCCAAGAACTCTCAGTAAGGCTTACTTGAGACAAGGATTGGGGAAAGAAGACCAGGGCCCACTTTAGCTGAGCGGAAGATGAGCCATTCTGATCCGAAATGGCAGAAAGCGATGAGATAGGTGAATAAGGCCATATCATATATGCTATGCGCACAGTGAGTATTTAGATCGTGAGAAGAACACTCGAGAGTTACACTTTGTCGTGAATGTGATACGCAGCGTAGGCACGTACAACCGCAGATGTGAGCGTCCAGGCTGCGAAAGTGCGTGCTTGAAGAGCCGTTACTATATAACGCAATTGAAAAGTGTGTTGTAGAGAGGACTAATACAGGGAGATGAGTCTTACCACTGGCGGATGGTACACCGTTATAGATTCTACGAGTCAGTTTCAGAGTTACAAAGTTTTGGAAGGAGTTGAATATGGCTGTAGCCGCAACAAATAGTTGCCAATGCGCAAGCCATCCTGCTGTTTGGGGAAGATCTGGATAAACAAACCTGCATGAGAAGCCTTAGAGATGGACGAGAAAAAGAGCTCACAAGGAGAGATAGTAGTGAGCATTATTAGGCTCCAGTTGAGCATTGACGTTGACACTTGGTTTATATGGATTATGTAATCAGTCATGTGCTAAACTTGTGCTACACCACAGGAGCGTTGGAATTTATTACGGGATGTGCTCTGGTCACCTTTTTTATCCTCGTACACGATGGCCGACGCTCTTCTAGGCCAGGGTACACATCGACCAGCCTCTCTGCACTCAGTAGCTAGCAATTCTAGTGTTGCCAGCGGTGTCAGTCTCACACGAAGAGCAAGAACCAAGACCAGGCCAAAAACAGCAGGATCGTCTGGGCGTGCTGATAAACTTTCTGAAAGTCCAATATCTGAACTTCCCCACATCGATATAGACTTTGTTCTGGAGCCATCTGAAGGTCTACTTTCGACCATTGCAGCGGAACCCCTGAGTTTACCGCCACGTTCTCATAGAGATGAAGCCGTTGAGATTCAAAATGATAATACGTCTTCACGGGCAGAAGGACGCGTTGTTGTTCGGGATGGTATCTTGGAGCACTCGCAAATGCCTCCGGTGACCACGAGACTGGTACGTATCAGAACCTAGACGTATTCAGTGTGCTGAACTTGCCATAGTCAAGGTCAGCAAGACAGACTTCTGGTTTGCGAATTCAGCCGACTGCTACTCAGCCTGAACCTCCTCCCTCGGCCTTTTCTCGCGACCCCTCCTTGACGCGCATAAACGCTTCTGGAGCCAATGTACGGGATTCGGTATCCACTCATGGCACATCATCTTCACTCTATCCTCTCACTATATCTACCACCTCTGGCCCAGACTCTCCCCCTTCCCCACGTTCAATGGTAGACCAGGATGATGACTACAAGGTATCCTCGTACGATCCCGAGGTCGGTGATGCCCAGGAATACGACCAGGACGATGTTTCCTATCGTCTTCGCCTATTGGTGAACAATAATTACTTCCTACCTCCTGCCCATGCAAAACCCTCTCCCTCCGACTTCGCACCTTCTGGTCTCTCGATATCCAAAAAGCCTTCGACGCCGACTTTCATGGACCTTTTCCGTGGCAAGTCAAAGTCAAAGCCAACGACCCCGACTTCGTCTCCTACAGCTGACCCAGCTTTACCTGCGTTACGAACCGCCGCGGACTCCATAACTGTATCTCACGCGTTGCAACCGCAGCACCGTTCTTCATCACAAACCCCTCGTATCCCTTATCCTAGAGATCGCTCTGGCCGCGTAGTTGTCGTACGCGAGAAAATGCACGATTTGGCTGTCGCTGCTAAACAAGCAGAACAGGACCTCAAAGCTCGAGGCATCCGTCGTGACCACGGATCTCAGACCGGTCAAACAACGTTTGACAATGTTATTGACCCTACAGATGTCGTGGATCTTCCGCTCCCATCAGCTACCTATCCATTTGCCGTCCAAGCTTCTGCGTTGCATGGTTTGGGAGTCCAGGACTCAGTAGGTGCTGCAGTTCTGGCAGACCGGTTGCCTCCGCCGAAGAGTCCTGGTATGTCTTCGTCTGATGCTGACGAGGATTGGAGGAAGGCCTTGTTGCAACAGGCTGTTCATCTTTCGCTGGATTCTACATCACCTGATGTGTCGTCGTTTTCCGCCATGATTGGCGCTTCGTCGACACCTTTGGCTTCGCCACGGCTGACCCCCACAGGGGTCCAGGAACTTACGCCTGCGAAGTGGCTATTGGAACAGCGAATAATCAGTAATCCAAGGTTCTCAGACGTGTCGCCCCCCCATCTATCGCGGAAGAAGTCAAGCCAGAGCCAGGCTTCTGGGTCTTCCTCTACAGGACGAAAGAAAGAATTCCTTTCTCCTGATACTTCTGGACCAAGGAGTTCACTTCCGCTTCGTGCAGACACGCCCTCGGGTCCTATGACGCCATTATCGCCGGCACCTCGAAAATTTCTTATCAATCCTTTGCATTCCCTCTCACAGGTAGAACTCCTTGAACCCGACCGGCAGCCGGGGTCTAGACTGGTCGATTCGTCGCATACCTCTCCTCGAAAAGTCATGTCTTCTCCAATGCTCTCCGATGCATATGAGTCCGATGGTAGGCATTCGTTGGTGACTCCACCACCATTACCCATCATTTCATTGTCCTCGCGCTCTTCATTTCAAGATTTGGCAATCACGCCCTCGTTTGAGACAAGTCAAGAGAGGCCACAAACGGTCGTATCGGACTCACAGTATTCGGAGGATGAGGTGACGGACGAGGATGATATGCCCCGGTCGTCAATCGCATTGTCGGTGGTAAATGAAGGTCGGCCCTCCTTGTCTGACTATGCTCAGCCATCGCCAGCAACTTCGGCGTTCCGGGACGCTCTAACTTTTCCTGGGCAACACTCCGCCTCGTCTTCTTATCACCCTCTGCGGCGAAGTTTGGATCAGGCATCTTCTGCACGCGACAGCCCAATCCCGCGCCATTCGGCTATGTCACCTCCTCCAAGGATATCTTCCTCGCTCGCCCATGTTGCCCTTTCCCCGCCTCCCCGCACCTCGTCCCTACATCACCGAGCTATGCAGGCGCGAATGTCTGCCTCTACTCCTGTATCAGAACCTGAACATTCGCCCCTCACTGATGACACGACCCTGGTGATCGTCGCGCCAGAGCCCACTACACCGCCGTTTCCTATCTCTGAACGACGTGGGGATCCCCCAACAAGACAATTATCCCTTGACATTCCCTCCACAACCATTGCCGTCGCCATACATTCAGCCCCTGGCCCTTCGTCGCCTACATCATTTTTTGACAGCATCCAAGCGCAGCCCAACGCTATGGATGATCTGGATTCGTCTAGTGAGAGCGAAGAGGACGAAAATGTCCCTACGACTAATCTTTACGTGGACCCTCGTACTCGTGTGATCTCAAGTGTCTCAGAGCCAAGGCCTACACTAACGCGACTCGGGAATCACTCCACACCTTTCATTGGCCGGGTCATTGAGGCCCGTCGACCGTCCCTACCGTTTGGAGTAGGAGACCAGAAACCCGTGGGCAATACTCCCGCCCGACCTTCGTTCTTCACAGAACGTTCAGGGAAGAGCGATCAAGGCCATGGTTCCCCAGTGTCCTCCTTCGAGTTCTATCGGAAGGTTCAGCAGCAGAATCGTCCTGCTACGGCTACCAGCGGGCCAAGTACCATGTTCAGTAAGCCTAGGTCGGCTACCGTAGGGCCCGCAGTATGGCCGCCCAATCAGAAAGCGCAGGAATCACTCAGGAGATTGGATGGTATGCTCATTCAGCATATGGAAGCGGAAAGGGACACAATCAAAAGGATCGCTACAACCGCTCGTTCCCATATTCCTGCAAAGACTAAATTTGACCATTATATCTGACTTGCATTTATACCACTGCTACATTCTAATATACCTATCTTGTCATACAGGCTGTGCCAGTGACTCACTGACATGTGCAGACACGTGATACGTGGCATTGGAGTTCTGAAGTTCAAACGTAGACATTTCTGCATGGACAAATATGAATGCCCCTACTACTCTTATTCATGGCATCAGGTCAGTATTCACCTGCATTTTCCTTCCCGTCAGTAAAACCTAATACCAATACCGTTAGTCTCATGATCAGGTATTTTAATTCCACTGGAATTGTGAACGCCATTCAAAATATCATATCTAGGCCACTGTGTTGTTAATGGTTCCTTATGATACCCAGAAGGAAGATGTTGTGGTAAGCTAATCAGTGTCTGAGCGACTGTGAATTGTAGTGACTCGTGGTAATACGAGGTGATCATTGAGCGTAATTACCTTATTGTGGGCGTTCGAGGGCAACCGCCAGCTGTGAAAGTGAGTGCCATAATGTGCCCTCTGCTCATGTTTTTCTTATTGTTGCTGCGCAGGGACGCCTGTACAGCACTGTCGATACCGATAGTTCGGTATGGCAACTTGAGCCCCGGGCATCCCGACTGTCAGCACGAGGACGAACGACATCTACGACGTCCACTGCTTCGACACAGTCGTCGTACGCCTTTATCTCTGACCCAGAAATCTCTAGCAGTTTTGCTGCATCACTTGAAAGTGGGCAGGTCTCTGATGCTGATGATATCTTGCCTTCTCCAGCGTTATCGTCTCCTAGCCTATCTTCAGCTGACGAGCGGGGCCTTCCACTTCTGTCACACCGCAAAGCCGTTTCTAATGCCGCTGCGTCATGTCCTGCATCCCCTGGCCATGCCTTGCGCAGCATGACGTCCTCGTATTCTTCTCTTGAATCACTACACTCTCTCCCATCCGGGAGACTTTTGACACTTCATCTGGAAAAAGATCAGTCTATCATCTGGCCGGCTTTAGTCGTGGGCCCAGTCCCGGATTCATTTTCCGCTCACTTAGCTAATTCCGTGGTCGTTGACTCAAACCATGAACTCGAACATCAATATAATATGGATGCTACGAGCTTAGTGTTGATAGCACTAGAACAGTTCGACATAAGAAAAGACAAGGAAGAAGCTTTTGAATGTTTCCTGTGAGCACCATCCCATCTTACATTGTTACCTTATCACTTGAACATTTTTTTCAGGCGCGCGTGGCACCAGGCGCATGTCCCATCTGCAACAATGAGACTTGCTTCGCATTACCTGCCCTTAAGTTCAACGCTTAATCTTGACATCCCCACAAAGCAAGCACCACGTGGAACTTTGGCTTACTACCTACAGTGCATCGGTGGAAGCCGTGGACTGGCCCAGCTCTACCTTGAAGCAGGACTCCTTCATCTGGAAGGTGCAGCGAGCACTCTTCTTTCTTCTTCATATTCGAGTCTGTCATCAATTCGACTGCCACTTCGTTCGCAAGTCGGAGAAGGTGGGACAGAAGCTTGGAAGCGGGATCGAGAAGCTGCTGCAAGGTACTTTGAGCGTGCCCAAACGCTGCAGCCTAGTCTAGAAATCCCTATCCTCCCATACGAGAATGGTCCTATCCATGGCTCCGAAGAACTAGAGATGCCTTCAATTGAATTGGGAACTTCGGGAGCCGGAAGTACTCGTTCTACAGAGTCTCGCCAAACAGACTCAGGCACTCCAATCGTTAGACGGCGCCGGAAGGAGGAAATGACGCTATTCGACAATCATGAAGACATGGATAATACGTGGTACCTGTATATTCCTGGATTGGTGGGGGCGGGGACTGCATTGCTCGCTGTCGGGATCATCGGTGTGTTGAGCTTCTCGACATGGTCACGGCGGAATCAGGGATCATAGATGGATTATGGGGATATTTTACCAGTTGTAGAACGTGTTGTACTCTCTTGTAGCAAGATACGGATGCTGTGGGGACCATTCTTCGCGAATTTCAAACTTTACTCTTTACATTTGGCATATCACCATGACCCTTCTGCCTCCAACAATCCGTTCTTGGAATGTCGATTTTCTCCAGAACTACGCCTCATCTTCCCACCGTGCTCTGATCATTCTCAACCAGCCCTTCTCTGCCTGTCTCTTCCTCCGCCTATGGAATGCATGCTCATGGCGATGCTGCGCTGATGGTGGTGCCAACTGGCTCTATGACGTCTTCGAAAATCCTGAATTTGTGAAACGCAGGACATCCCGTGGCCAGTGAGCTGGTATTCCAATAATATCCTGTGTTCCTTCCAACGATGCGTCTCAAGATATCTGCCGGATTTGATTAAAGGAGATATGGATTCTATACAAAATGATGTTAGGTCTTACTATGCCTCGTGTGTAAGTCTGCATGCTGTAGCGGAATCGTGGTCAATATGCCCTGATGACCTCTGCAAGGGAGTCCCAATTGTAGAGGATCACGATACGGGATCGACAGACCTCATGAAATGCGTATTGGCAGTTCAGGAGGGGGAGCAAACTCAGGTGGAGTTCTGTCTCTTGCTCCAGTTCAGTTCTTCTGATGTACGGTATCTAGCAATACGATATTATCATTCTAGGAGGACTATCGGGCCGTCTAGACCAAACTATCTCCACACTTTCATTCCTACACAGACTTCGTAAAACACGCACACGAGTCTTTGCAATTACAGATGACAATGTTGGATGGGTTCTCGATACTGTATTCTTTTTACCACATAATCCCTCCCGCTGCCGACTCATTCCAGAAACTAAGGGCAATCACTCTATCAAGATTGATCACGATTTACTGGGACAGACCTGCGGCCTCCTCCCCATCGGAATAGATTCCACTACCTTGACGACCTCAGGACTTCGGTGGAACTTGAGTACGCATTTGCCTTTCCAACTCTTAGGAGACAATACATAAACTATCTACTTGAAGCTGGCCATCTTTCGTCATTTGACGGCATGGTATCTACATCTAACCATCTCGTTCCGGAGGAAAAGGAAGTCAAGGTCAGTACTTCGAAACCGATTTGGTGGACGGTTGAATTGAAGAAATTGAGCTGGGATTGAGTGGATGGAGTACATGTATAAACGGATCGACTAATTTATGCATGTGTAGTCACATTACTTCTTGTTCTACGCTCATCATGGCAGATCTTCGTACGCGGGAGATCACTGTTCTGTACTTTGCAGCTGCATCGACGGCAACGAACATGACCTCAGAAAGGGTCCTGATTCCTCAGGCTTTTCTTCTTTCGTCTCTCGGCGAGCTACTCATGAAACGTCATCCTCACACCAACCTGGGGATCATATTGAAAGGCAGCCAGTGGAGTGTTGACGAAGAAATGGTTGACGATCCACGCACCGTTGAGCTCAGGGGCGGAGAGGAGGTCGCTGTTATCTGCCCGGTTTCTGGAGGGTAAGACAAATTGGTGATATGGTCCTCTTGTTATCCTCTCTCACCCTGCTTATCATACGAGCTCCATCTATCTGTAGCACGAAATACAAACCACCATCAGTCCCTTATACCACTATCACATCAACATTCCTGATCAATGAGTATAACGATGTATCCTCTGAATAAACTCGGTGCGATCACGCTGACCTGCGTGGCATAACTCATCTTTGAAAGACGGGAGGATGAAATACCAAGTACTGCCGTATGAGATTTAACACGAGCAGGATCCTGACGGTGACCACCTGTAGTCAGTTCTAAGAATATATGTATAACGCGGCTCCCATTCATCCTGAGATGCCTCAACAAGGATTCACCGATTCGCGTTCACCTGGCTTGGCACTGCCAGGGGGCTGCAATTTGGCACACCAATCCGTTCGTATATACCAGTCTTCATCCTATGCCTTCGCCAATAGCCAAGATAGGGCCGTGGTCATCCTCTCCGTGTGACCATTGTTCATCACCTAAGACACGCGTCTAACGAACTTGGTCAATGTGGTGATGAGTATTATTTTCCCCAAGGCTCGATCGTCGAGTAGCTGATCGAAATGCGGCAAGAGAAGAGTGTTATTCTACCTGGGGGTATTGGAAGAACCTAGGGCATTCGCAGAACACTTCAGGTGGTCGAAGGACGCTTGTCCATGCGAGAGAAAGGACCTGTCGTGTGCAGGTGGAAAGCTGGGAGAGACTCGTCGAAGATGGACCCAACTTGAACATAACGAGCATCCGCTTACGCCAACCAAGCGCGTTGACCGGTAACCTTATTTCTTTTTCCTCGAGGCAAGAAAGTCCTGCTCCAGTTGAGCTAAGAATACGTCGGCCTCGTTTGCTGGTGATTTCGTTTTTCCTTTCCCTTTCTCTCCGCCTGGGATTGTGAAAGGATCCACAGAAGCAGAAGCAGAAGGGGCACTAGGAATCTTGTCAACAGTAGCTGGTGCCTTTGATGTCGAGGGTCTCGGTTCAGAAGTTGAAACGGGGTTAAACGCTACTTCAGTATCTCCCCTGACTTTTCTTCGTTTCGCATCGATCACCCTCCGCCGTTCTTCCAGCTCCCTCTTTCTTTTCTCCATAGCACGACTCCTGACTGCTCCGTCTCCAGCATCATTCCGCATGCCCTCGATCTCTCCAAGCTGGACATCAACGGCACCCGTCTCCTGCCTCGTCTTCTCGGTTTCTTCTCTCGCCATTCTCAGCTCCTCCATCTGTGCTCGCCTAGTCTCTTCATCTCCAGAGAACTGATAGAAGCCAGCACCTTTGGCGCGGACCTCCTGGGAGGCGTCGTAATGTATGTTCAGAGGATTATTTTCCTCTGCGTGAGCAGCAGCGATCTCAGCAACCCGTTCCGCTGATGGTTCATAGACAGGGAAGTGGTTCACGGGATTTCCTGGATAGAGGGTGATGAGTGGTTCAGTAAATTAGATGGGAAAGACCTACGAATTATGAGATGCCTAACACAACCATGAATCAGGTTAAGGTATCGAAACATATGGCCAAGTGGTGACGTACTCGTCATCATCGGATCCTTCGCCACCCGAGGTAGGCGCAAAGTCTCGTGGTACTTCAGAACGTCGAGCAGTCCGTATCCTACCAAATTCGTCCTCAAACTCCACCATTGGGTCATCCTAGATGCACCATAGTTATAAGTTGTGACTCCAAGGTCATGCGGATAGCATATAACGAACCTCATAGTTCTGGAGTGGCTGAGGAGCGGCCAGTGATTCGTCCTCATCATCACTGTCCGCTTGGAAGAATTCCGACACAGGTTTTGAATCAAACTGATGCGCCAATCAATCTAACGATCCACACTCGGCGGGAGATCATTCACTCACATCGACCAAAAGTGCATCATATTGCTTATCA
>Ga0179587_10000751_pt1 | contig 13879 bp, 11 predicted proteins | sample CZODoug2_1_08_16_FD_185932 | JGI IMG/M metagenome (GOLD analysis project Ga0179587, IMG submission 185932) | Vadose zone soil fungal communities from Angelo Coast Range Reserve, California, USA - CZODoug2_1_08_16fungal | ecosystem: Environmental > Terrestrial > Soil > Vadose zone | place: USA...
TGCGGAGCCACTGCCAGAATCGCTTTGATCTCAGATCCAAAATATAGTCGGCCGCCGTCCAACGCATAATGCAAGGGTTTCTTGCCCAGCCGGTCGCGGGCCAGCAGAAGAGACTGTTTGCGCTCATCGTAGACGGCTAGAGCAAACATGCCTCGCAGCTTTTTGACACATCCCGCGCCAAGGTCTTCATAAAGATGAACGATGACCTCGGTATCGCTATGGGTATAAAACTTGTGGCCTTTTTGTTCTAACTCGGCTCGCAGTTCGGAAAAGTTGTAAATCTCTCCGTTATAGACAACCCAGACTGTCTGATCCTCATTGTGGATGGGTTGGTGCCCGCCTGAGACGTCAATGATGCTCAGCCGCCTCATGCCGAGTCCGGCGGGGCCGCGTGCATAGATACCTTCGTCGTCCGGGCCACGATGTACGATCGTGTTGCACATGCGCCGGACTTCCTCGGCCACGGCCATGTCGCTTCGGCCGCCGACAAAGCCGGCTATGCCGCACATCGGTTGACCTCGGATTTTTCAGAATCTTTGGGTTCCGCGCCTTGCGGGGGCCGCCGTCCCTGTACTGAAATAGGCTGTTGAATTACTCGCAGATCCCGCAGGCCGGAATCTTCAAACCAACGGAAAACTTCTTCGTAAGTATGTTTTGACTGGTACCACGGCGAATACCAATCCAAAGTGTCGAGCACCCTCCAACGAGGATCCGGATTGAACGACATCGGCAGAAGATATTTCATCATGCCGCTAATCGGCTTGCCCACGAGCGGCACGGAGCGGAGAAACTGATGCAGACCGTACATGGGTATCGCAATGTGAGCCAGCCGGTAGAGGGTTCTTGGCGACATTCGGCGAGTCAGCTTCCGGTAGAGATCGCTCATGCGGTACCACTTGTGGTAGCCACTGTAGAGCCAGATGGCGATGCCCCCACCCGGCTTCAGCAGGCCGGGCAATACCTTGAACGCCTGCTCGCAATTCGGAGTGTGGTGCAGCACCCCGATGCTGTAGATGTAATCGAAGGACTCGGATTTGAAAGGGAGACGGAAAACGTCGGCCTGAAAAAAGGTAGCATCCCGGTCTCTAAGGTTCTCACTCGCTGCCTCCTCGGCAAGACTGAGATCGATACCCACCACATAAGCGCCCCAGCGTGTAGCGACCTCGGCAAACCGCCCCATTCCGCATCCCACATCCAGCACCAGCTTGCCCGCAAGCTCTTCGGACGTGAAGCCGGTCCTGCGACGGAAGTCTGCTTCCGAACTCTGGCTTTGGTCCGTATCCAACTGCGTGTCCCGGAAGGTCAGCCACTGGAAACCAAAACTTCCTGCATAGTGTTCGGCATCGACGAACCGCACGACCCCTTTCACAGCCGGATATTGCCGCCGGCACATCGCACAGGTGAGGCCGTTCTCCTCCTGGAGAAGCGCGCCATGGCATGACAAGCAACGCAGAATCGTCAGCACACGGTCATCGAGTCCGGTCCAAAGTCTTGGTTCTGTCTTTTCCATAAAGGTGTTCTCCGGAGTACTTCCTCCACAAATTGTTCTTCGCTGGAGATTTCGGCGGCTTGTTCTTCGCTGGAGATTTCGGCGGCGCTTCTCCCGCACCTGGCAGAACCTTCTCCGAGGCCAGGCGATATAAGACGGATGTATAGGCCATTAAGAAATACGGGAACAGCTGATACTCAAAGCTGGCAAAGAGAGCTCCCACGGAGAATGCAATCAGGCTGGCCCACAAAGCACTGCTGAACAAACGAATCTCTGGATTCTCCCGGTAGGCTGGCAGTAAAGAGATTCTCCGGAGATTGCGTGCAGCCAGGTACAAGATTGCCAGGAAAAGAAACAGCGCCGGGAAGCCTCCCTCCGCGGCAAACTCCGTGTAAGTGTTGTGGGTTACCCGCCAGGTGAGAGTCGCCGCACCAAAGTTGCCCGGACCGATGCCGAAGACGGGATGATGAATTGCCTCTTCAACGCTGTCAATCAGCAACTGCCGCCGGGCCTCCAGGGAGCCGCGGTCTCCGGAGCCCTCAATGTTTCCCTGAAAGATGCTCGCCACTCGGGTTAAATAGCGTGGCGTTCCCGCCACCATTCCCGCGCCTATAACGCTCAGCAGCACAGCCGTGACGATGAGATGGACGCGCTTGCCTTTGACGCCGAACTCCCAAAGGCAAATTCCCACGGCTACAACCATTGCCAGTAGGCCGCTACGCGAGTACGTTAGGACCACCCCGAGCAGCATGGCAAGAATTCCGATACCCCAGATCGCTTTCCTGGCGACCCCCCGTGCCGCCAGCAGGAATGCCAGGCACAGCGGCCAATTGATTGAGATGTTGATGGCCAGGTCGTTGGGGTTCTCAAAGATCCCGCCCAGCGCTCCGATGAGCCTGCCCTTGGCGGTATGGTGGATCAGAATCGACGCGACCGTCGTGGCCACCATCGCCCCCGCCTGGACCCAAAGAAGCCGACGCAGTTGGATAAAGTTCTCAACAAGCAAAGTTACCAGGAACGCCACCACGATCGCCTTCGAGAACTTCTCGAACACCGTCACGAGCGCTCCGGAGCGCCAAAATGCGAAGGGAATCGTCAGCGCCAGATGGGCAAAGAGAAGCAGAAGTACCTTGAATTCCAGAGGGAGCTTTTTTTTTCTCCCCCCGGAGCCAAGCGCAACCACCAGGGCAATCAGCGCCACACCCCCAATGATCTTCTCCAGCGGGATGACGTTCAGGCCAGGGATCAGGTCTTCCGGCCGCGTGTAGTAGATGAACGTGAACAGCAGCAAAGCGCCATACGCAAAGCTGCTTCCGCCCTTGTTCCGCTCCGTCTTGCTGTCGATCGCTGTTGCCAGTGTGGCCAACCAATTCGCTCCTTGACTCGATGTCCAGCTCTTTGATCAATATCAAACGATCAACTTCTCACGAGCTGCAGCTCAACGACCCCATCCCGGCTTACGTCCCACCATGAAATTGGCGAAAGCTACCAGCGCCGCGGTATTCAATATCACAAAAGTTGAGGCGGCACTCGCAGCCCGCGCCAGCGGACCGCGCCCGAGTTGCAGAGCGGCCAGCAAGCTCAGCAGGTAGAAACCCAGCTGCAAAAATAGAGCGATCCGGTAAGTCGAACCGGGAACAATCGCCGAAGTCACGAGCACTATAGCCAGGGCAAAAGGCACAACCAACCGCAGCAGTTTATGGCTCACGAACTCGAACAGGATCGGATTCTCGCTACTCAACAACCAGGGCGCTAATTGCAGAAGCTGATAGTTGCCTCCCAAGGTACGCACTTTGCGCGAGAATTCCCGGTCCGTGCCCAGATCTGGAGTATCCCAAACCCGCGCCCGCGGCTCAAAAATAACCCGCTTGCCCTGCTTCACCACATGCATCGGAGTGTAAACATCGTCCAGGATTGTCTCTACAGGCAGAGGTGTCCACAGTTCCCGCCGAACGGCGTAGAGCGCACCGGTTGCCCCCACAACCGATCCACACGCCGCTTCAAGTCCCCGGATCCGTTTCTCGATCTGCCAATACAATCCCATCCCTTCGGCTACTTCTCCGGACTCAGAATCTCCCAACATCAGTTCCCCGCTCACACCGCCTACCCCCGGATCGGCAAAGCTTTCCATTAGAAGGCGCACAGCTCCCAATTCAATCTTTTGCCGGGCATCGGTGAAAACAATCACCTCTCCTTGAACGAGCGCCATGGCGTCGTTCAATCCGGATGCTTTTCCGAGCGGCAACTGGTTCATTACCAACTGCACTCGCGCATATTGCGAGTGTTCACGCAGAATGGATTCGGTCCGGTCGGTGGAACCGTCGGAGACCACCACGATCTGAACGCGGTCCTGGGGGTAGTCGAGTTGCAGCAGATTCCGCATCTTGCGCTCGAGCACCAGCTCCTCATTCCGCACCACCATCACAATGGAGATGTACGGCTCCTGGGGGGCTCTGAGCACCGGCCGCGGCTGCAGCCGGGAACGCAACCATAACCAAGCAACATAGCCCAGGTAGGTATAGGCGATCAGGAAGGCCACGCCCCAGAAGAGCCACTTCATTGCCCCCCCCGGCCCAACAGGACGATTTTGATGGTCTGGAACATGATGAGCAGATCCAGGCCGAGCGAGGCGTTCTTGATATAGAACAAGTCGTATTGGAGCTTTTCGCGGGCGTCGGCCAGCGTGTTCCCGTACTTGTACTGCACTTGCGCCCAGCCCGTGATTCCCGGCCGCACAACGTGGCGTACGCCGTAGTACGGAATCTCCTTGCTCAACCACTCCACAAATTCCGGCCGCTCCGGCCGCGGACCCACAAAATGCATGTCGCCTTTCAGCACGCACCACAACTGCGGAATTTCATCGAGCCGCGAGGAGCGCAGGAACTTGCCCACGCGCGTGATACGTGGGTCATCGTCGGAGGCCCAGGTTGCTCCGGTATCTGCCTCCGCGTCTACCCGCATGGTGCGGAACTTGTAGCAATAAAAAACTTCTCCTCGCCGTCCCACCCGCTGCTGCCGGTACAACACCGGCCCGGTGGAGTCCAGCTTGACGGCCAGCACCATGAAGGGAAGCAGGGGTAACGAGATCACCAGTCCGGCGAGCGCCACCGAAAAGTTCAGCACCCGCCGCAGCAGGCGAAAGAAACCGCTGAAGCGAAACCCTTCAGCGAAAATCAGCCAGCTAGGGTACAACTGCTCTACCTCAATCCTTCCCGAGATCTTCTCCAGCCACGAGGTAGCCTCTTCGACCTTGACGCCCCCCAAACGAAGCTCCAGTAGTTCTTCTACGGGCAAGGTGCCGCGGCGGTTCGGCATAGCGACGATCACGCGGTGCACGCCTTTTTTCTCTTTGACCAAACCCAGCAGGTGAGAGGCAACCATGTCGCGGGTCAATTCACCGTCAACATCCCCGGTCCAACCCACAACTTCAATGCCTAAAGCGGAGCGCTCGCGCAGGCCCGTGACCAGGCGTTGCGCGCGTTCTCCCGTACCCAGAACATAGACGCGCTCGCGCAGGAAGGGCTGTTTGACCATCCAGAAATAAGCGCCCCGCCAACCGAGTAAAGTGAAAGTCAGAATGATGAGGCCTGCCAGCGCGGACCCATTTCCAGGCAGAATGCTCGGATAGATGAAACCGACCGCCGACAGCGCCAGTGCTACAAACCCAAGCACCAGCAACAGGCGAAATATCTGGTCCCATTTCGCTCCCAGGTTGGAGGAATCGTAGAGGTCAAACCAATGCGAAAAAAGCAGCACAACGCTGGTGACCGCGAGAATCTTCAGATAGCCGTTTTCGACATTGAGCAGAAGCCAGCTGTCCTCCCGGTTTTGTAACATCGTTCCCAGCACGAACGAAAGCCAAACGATCAGGGCTTCGCCCACCAGAAGGACAAGCGTGCGCAACGGATAATAGACTTTGAACAGCCGGATCACGTTTCCCTGTTTCCCTAGGACTTGGAGTCGGTCACTTTCTTTTCATACGCTTCGTAGTAGTAACGCGAATAGGGAATGGCATCACCGTCCGTGCCGTTCAGCACGACCCCCACCAGGGACTGGTCTGGAAATTCCTCCCGCGCTCGTCGCGCCATATCGACCGGCGTAGCATTGGAGCGCACTACCATCAGCACCCCGTCACAGGTCTTTGCCAGTACGCTGGCATCGGAGACCGGCACCGCGGGCGGCGAATCGATGATGATCCAGTCGAACAAAGTTTCCACCCGCTGCAGCAGCAACTTTAGACGTCCATTGGCCACCAGTTCGGCAGGATCGGAGATTTCGTCGCCGCTGGGAATAAAAAACAGATTCTCCATGGGCCCGCGCTGCATGATCGAAAATTCGTCGCTTTTACCCTGCAGGTAGTCGGAAAGCCCGGGAGACGCGGTTGTGCCCAGCATCATGTGAAGGCGCGGACCACGCAGGTCGGCATCGATCAGCAATACGCGGCGTCCGTGCTGTCGCACCAGCACCTGCGCCAAATTCGCCGAGGTGAAGGATTTGCCCTCTTTGGGCAGCGCGCTGGTTATCAGCAGCTTCTTGAGCGCCATTTTTTCGCGGGTGTGATAGAGGCGGGAACGCAGGGTGCGAAATTCCTCAGTGCCGCGCGCGGTATCGTCGCCGTTGAAAAATAGCATCGTCTTCGCATCGGGTGCCCACGGCAGGTGAAGGCAACGCGCCAGCAAGGCGTCAAGGCTGAAGGGACTGGCGAACGACGGCATCGCGGACGTCAATGGAATGCCACCCGCGGGCACTCCGGTTGCGACCGTTACCAGCGGTTCCTCTTGCACTGTCCTCATGGCCGACTCGGGCGCTTCCGGAGTCGCGAAACCGGGCTGCGCCGACCCTCCCTGCGATGTCGCCCGTTCCTGCTCAGCTTTCTTCAGCGCTTCGTGAATTCTGCTCATAGTTTCCCTTCCTTGGGGAGGTCCTTCTCTTCTTCGCGCAACCGGTCGGCTAAGGTGGCTAGCGACCGTAAAGCTTCCACTAAATCAAATCTCTCCGGGCCCGTCGATGGAGGTGGTGCCGTCATCACCCCCGCCGCGATGCTGTCGCTCAGATCAAAATCGCGGGCCACGCCGTCCACTACCGCCGGAGCGATCACTTTCTGTTGATCAACGAATGCGCTCACAAGGCTATGCTCGCAAAGCAGGTTGATGACACGTGGAATGCCATGGGCAAAGCGGTGAATCGAGACCAGGGACTCAGGTTCGAAAATCTCCTGGCCGTTGGAACCGGCAATCCGCAGCCGCTGCTGGACGTAAGCTTTGGTTTCTTCCAGCGTGAGCGGATACGTCTTGGCGCGCAACGTCAGCCTTTGCCGTAGCTGTCGTAGTTGCGGCTGCTTCAGTTTCTGCTCCAGTTCGGGCTGGCCCACCAGTACAATCTGGAGCAACTTTTCGGTAAACGTCTCCAGATTGGTCAGCATGCGGATCTCTTCCAGCACCTCATCGCTCAGGTTCTGCGCTTCATCCACGATGAGCACCGCCGTTTCGCCCGCGCGGTAACGATCCAGAAGCCAGTTGTAGAGCCGCAGGAGGATCTGGCTCTTGGCCTTCGAATCGCATGGGATGCCGAAGTCCGCCATCATGTAATCCAGAAACTGCGGCGTGTTCAGGCGCGAGTTGAAGATAAAGGCAGTCGCTACCTGCTGCAGGCGCAACCACTCCAGCAGCTTGTTAATGAGCGTGGTCTTGCCCGTTCCCACTTCCCCGGTCAGCAGCACAAACCCTTTGCGGCTCTGGATGCCGTAAGTCAGGCAGGCCAGTGCCTCCTCAGTGTGCCGCGTCAGGAATAAATAACGCGGATCGGGGTTGACGTTAAACGGATTCGCCCGCAGGCCATAGAAATCTTTGTACATGGCGTTTGCTTAAACGTTCTCGCCTAGAACTTGGCCGTTTCCTTTCTCTCCTCTGGCTCTTTTTTTCGGCTCCAGAAGTGGCCTTTTCCATTGCCATTTGCCGCAGCCGTTTCCACCACCCACGGAACCGAAACCAGCAGCGGAAGGTCCAGCGCCGCTTCAGCATCCGCCTCAGTGCGAATACTCTTGTCACGCAACTCGAGCCACAACGTCAGGCCAAGTCCCAACATCAGCCCGGCGCCCAATCCTCCCCCGGCAAACAACAGCCGGTTAGGGAAGCTCGGCGAATCTGGAAGGTTGGCGGGATTGAGCAGCGCCATCTGTTCCCCTTGCTGTTGCTGCTGAGCTTGCGTTGCCATCCGCGAGGTACTCTGCTTGGCCAAGTCGTCCTGATAAACCTTCTGCGCGTTGTCGTAGTCGCGAGCCAGCGCCTTATACTCCCCCTCAACCCCAGGACTCGATGCCACCCGGCCTTGGTACACCACGATTTCCTGCTGAAGTTTCTTCTGATCGCGTGTCGTCTGCGCAATTAAATCCTGATACTGGTGAATCTGGAGCCGCAACTGACGAATCTCTGGCGGCTCTGATCCGGAACTCTTGTTGTTCCCAGAATCGGTTGGCGTCGCGGACGTGTCGTTGATTGCCGCCAGTTGCTTCTTCACCTCCGCGATGTCGCCCTTGATCTTGATCACGTCCGGATGATCCTCGGTATAGCGGCCTTGCAGATCGATAAGCTGGGTTTGCAGTTGCGAAAGCTGCGTCTGCAGAGTTTGGGGATTGCTGGCAGACTGCGATGTTTTCCACGCCGCCAACTGCTGGGCCAGCATGGATTCGGTATAGGCCTTGTCCTGCGTCGCCCGGTTCAGACTCTGTGTGTTCGCCTCGAGCTGCGAATTCAATCCCATCAGAATCTTCATGTTGTTGTCTTCGTCGCCGGGAAGTTGCCCCATGTGCTGGTTCTTGAATGCCGCCAGCTTCTTATCCAGATCGTCGAGATTCTGCTTGGCGTCCTCCACTTGCTTAGTGAGGAAAAGGGTTGTGCCTTGCGTCGCATCCTGCCTCGATTTGAGATCTTCTTCCAGCAACATCGAAGTCAGATCGGTGCATATCTGCTGTGCTTCACGGGCGGTTGACGCGGTGTAATTCACGTTAAAGCCGGGCACGGGACTGCTCTGGCCTGGCTTTTTCTTGCCGCCGAACTGCGAGAGATCCGTAATCACAGGCTGGATCGTCATGTTGAGCCGGATATTGTCCATCACATCCTCAACGTTTTGGCCTCCTTTGGCCATCCCCCACCTCTCCATCATAGGCCGCAGCCGGCTGGGGCTTAACACTTGCTGCTCAATCGTGGCGATGTGCTGCGTCAGATCCTCGTTAAAGACCTGCTGCACCACCGCGTCTGGAATCTTCGGTGCCTCCACGAGTACGAGCGACTGCGATGTGTATTTGGGGGAGAAAACATACGAGACCAAGAATCCCGCCAGCGGCGCGAGCAGCACCGGAATCAGAATCACCTTGATGCGGCGGCGCAACATCGCCAGATAATCGTCCATGGTCAGTTCACGGTTTTCCATATTGTTTAGTACCGTTCCGCCGGCCCTTAATGGCCAGCCTCAAAATTAGTCAAGCCGGATTGGCCGCGGAGTCCAATCCAGTCCAATCGAACCTACACTCCTTTGGGAAATATTGCTGCATCCGACTCTGCCGATGGAAGTCACCGGTGCGGGACAGTCAGTATCGAAACTCAAAATATTAAACTGATAGCTCACAAAGCCCCGTAAGCTTCGCGAGAACTGGCGGTGAAGACCCGCTCCGGCAAAGCCATCGGTAAAGGTGTTTGCATTGACCGTGGTTCCCGCCAGTTGCAGCCGTTGGTTCTTCGAATATCCCAGGTCCCCGAAGACATTCCAGACGCGACTCAATGGCCTTTCCACATCGAAGTGGGCAATGTCGCTGAGAGATCCCGCGAATAATCCTGAGCCACTCGTGTTGTAGCGCTGGAAAGAGAGTGAGAGAGTGGTTTTCGGGAACTTGTAGCGCAGCGAAATGCGTCCGGAAAGCGAGGTATGATTGGCCTTTTGAGGCACGTAAGTTAAGTCGAAACCCAACGATGTGCATTGAGTTGGAGGAACACCCAGAACAGGAATTCCCAGATAGTCGCAAACCGGCGCGAGTTGGTCGATATGTGTGAACTGAGGTCCCACGCCAATAGTTAAATCCATACGCCCGGAAACGCGGTGGCCGTACATGAGTTGCACTACGTTGGAGTGAAAGGCGGAATTCGCGGTCGTGAAGTCAAATCCCTGATAGCCATAACTCAGGGCGATCTGGTCTTTCGGATTTAGGGTCCGGTCGTAGGCGACCTGCGCGGTTTCTTCGCGACTCCCAATGAAGAAAATGTTCCTCGGCGAACCAGTAAGGGAAGTCACATCCCCATAAAAATGAGCGATTCCGTATCCCGCTGACAGAGTTACCGACGATTTTGGCGTCAGGTTCTCGATTACATCGGCCAGGCCTAAATTCGTAAGACGTGGCACTTGACCGAGAGCAACGCCACTTCCTCCGTTAAAAGCGTTGTTCTGGCCGCCAAAGGCGCCCGCTCCGAGCATGCTCGATCCCATGCTGCCGAGGCCGGCGCTGTAAGCCCCTTCTCCGCCGTAGGTGCTGGCGCCGAATGTGCCCTCTGGTAGATAGCTGAATGCATCGCGGACGGCTAACTGCCCGCGCTTCCAGTTAATGCGAGTGTCCACGTCGAGTTGCTGTAATTGCTCAAGCCCAATTCCAGAACGCGCGTAGTAAGCCGCGCCACCGATGTAATCCGCCGCCACAGCGAAGTTTTTCCAAAGCTTCTGCAGCGTCAAGCTTGCCAATCCCCTTGTTACAGTGCTGAACGATGAGCCACCCAGCGAGTTTCCAACATTGGAATCCAGAGACTCGCTGAAATGCAGGCCGGGTAACAGGAAGCTTTCCGGCGCGGCATGCGGCTCCAGGCCCGGCTCGTCAATCGCGGAAATGGGCGGGTTCTGGCTCACGGTGGGAGCAGGATTATCCTGCCCGAAGGCGGGCGCGGGGGCGGGCGCGGGGGGTTCGTCGCCCTGCGCCCAGGCCACGCTGGCCACATACAGGGTCAGCGCAAGGGTCAAAATAATCTGGCCTTTGTTCATCCGTATTCCTCTTCCAATTTCATTCGCTAAGCCTACGGAACGACGATGGTGTCGCCTGGTTTTAGCACGATATTCTGCTGCGTGCCCCGTCCTTTGATCGCATCCTTGTAGTTGAATTTCACTTTTGTCTGCTGCCCCTCCTGCACCCGCAGCAGGTAGATCGCTTTGAGATTGGCGAACTGGGTAAATCCTGCACTGGATAAGGCTTGCAGAACCGTCATGTGAGGAAGCAGCGGCATGGCGCCGGTATGAACCACTTCGCCCAGCACGAAAATGCGTTGGCTGTTCATGGCGGTCACCACCACCGTCACTCGCGGATCTGCGATATATTTCTTCAGCTTCTCCTTGATCGAAGAAGCCAGTTGCATGGGAGTCATGCCCGCGGCCTGAACATCTTCCAGCAGGGGTATCGAAATTCTCCCGTCCGGCCGCACCGGTAGGGTGACATTCATATCCGGTTCTTTCCACACCGTAATGCGCAGCGTATCGTCGGCGCCGATGACGTAATCGGCTGGAACACCCGGACCGGACGACTGGACTTCTGGTGGCGAGGCTTTCGGCGTCTTCTCAGCCACGGCGGCGTCCTGCGCCCACATGCCGACGGCGACAAATCCTAACAGCGCCGAGCATGCCAGCTTCGTTACTTTCTTCATGCGCTCTCCTGTGGAGCTAAGTGGCCCCGTACTCGGAGCACTCCATTTGTTTAAGCTTGTACAGCAAAGCCTTGTAACTGATCTGCAGCTCCTGTGCGGCCCGTCGCCGGTTCCACCGCGTACGAGTCAGCGCGCGCAAGATGATTTCCTTCTCCACTTCGCGGGAGGCGGCCCGGGCCGCCTGCTTCAGCGACACCCGGCTGCCGGCGGTCCCCAGATCCGGCCGCTGGAGCATGGCGCGCAAGCCACCCATCGCCACCCTTTCATCTCCCAGGGCCACGATCGCCTTAGATGCATTCTCCAGTTCTCTCACATTCCCTGGCCACGAATACTCCAGAAACAAGCGATGCGTTTCTTCACTGAGTGCCGGCACCGCGCGTTGAAAATCGCGGCCGTATTTCCGCAGAAAATGTTCCACGAGCACCGGGATATCTTCCCGGCGCTGGCGCAGCGGGGGCAGCCGCAAGCACACTCCGCTGATGCGGTAATAGAGATCTTCGCGAAGATTCCCCGCCCTTACTTCTGCTTCCAGGTCGCGGGCGCTTCCGCAAATGAGCCGAGCCAGACCTTGAGCGCGAACCCCATTCCCGTTACTCCTGGTCAGGGCTTGAAGCAACCACGCCTGACCCTCCGCGCTCAGTTCCGCCAATTCCTCCAGGAAAACCGTGCCTGCCCCCATTAAGCCGGCCTGCTCCGCGGAATCTCCAAAGTTCTCAGACCCAAGGCTGGCACAGGAAATCACGCGGAATGTGTGTCTCCCGCGTCGGGAAAGGTCGTGAACCCGGCGGGCCATCGCCTTCTTGCCGACTCCGCGCTCTGCCAGCAGCAGCACCGGAACTTCGCTCTGTGCGACCTCCCGCATGATCGCTTCAACGCTGCGCATGCTTGGACTCGTACCTTCGACAAAGTCCAACCTCATTAGATCGCGAGTCATAGCGATGTTTCCGCTTTCCACGCCTCGGCGGACATGTGATTCCATCTAAGTCCTTTTTCTCGCGCGGGACAAAAAAACTCAGAGTCGTGCTGCATCTAGCACGCTTCTAAGTGCACGACACATACCATAAGACTTCCTCGCGGGGAAAGATCGCATTCCGATTTTACCGCCATGTTTTCAAAAGTATATAAGCCAGAATCCGGCATGGGAGGGAGAAAAACCTACTCAGTAAACCTACACTTTTCGGCACAAAAGGGAAAGTATTTGCCCAACCAAGAGTAACCAGTTCTCCCTGTGGCACTTTACATACGGCAATAGTTGCCAACTCCTTTCCCTTCAGTGGTATGGCGAGACCCTCGCAAAAACAGATTTCCCTCGGCGGGCTGACGGCTGCGGTTTAGAGAGGCCCCCTCGTTGGGCAACGGATCTGTTGCCAACACACCCCTGCGGTACCGCCAACCCTTCCCTTCCTGCCGCAAAACGCGCTCGAGTGATTACCTGCGATTCGGCTTTTGATTGCAGGTCCCATTCGCTTCGCTTATGCTGGAGGCTGTCCCCCGGGTAATAGAACCTGTTTCCAGTGAGCCATGTGCTGCAATCCGAGAGACTCAGTGCGCGAGCGCCTGCGCCTGCCGCTAACCCAGCGGCGCCTTCGTGGTGGAAAACTGCGGTCATTGCTGGGTTATTGCTCTGGCTGTACATCCCCACGCTCAGCCACCTGGTCGCGCAATGGTGGAACGACCCTAATTTCTCCCACGGTTTTTTCGTACCTTTGTTTTCTGCATTCGTGATCTGGCAGGAGCGAGCCCGGCTCAGCACCCTGAGCCCGCACCCGTCGTGGGCGGGCCTGCTGTTTCTCGGGTTCGGATTGTGCGTGCTCATCGTCGGTCAGACAGGCGCTGAGCTCTTCCTTTCCCGTTTATCCTTGCTCATCGTGCTGGCCGGCCTGATCGTACTTTTTCTGGGATGGAACTTCTTCCGCGCCCTTCTGTTTCCCTGGGCATTCTTGCTCCTAATGATCCCCGTCCCAGCCATCGTCTTCAACCAGATCACGTTCCCACTGCAATTATTAGCCTCGAAAGTGGCCAGTATCACCCTGCCTTGGATGGGCGTGCCTGTGTTGCGGGAAGGTAATGTCATTGTCCTTCCTGCCATGGCTTTAGAGGTGGCCGAAGCTTGCAGCGGCATCCGCTCGCTGATGTCTCTGGCCACCCTCGCCGTCATTTATGGTTACCTGATGGAGCGGAGTGTCGGTGTGCGCGTCCTGCTAGCCGTGGCATCGATTCCCATCGCGGTTGCCGCCAATAGCCTGCGCATCGTGGGGACGGGTCTGCTGGTACAGTATTGGGATCCGGACAAAGCTGAGGGATTCTTCCATGAGTTCTCCGGATGGCTGATCTTTGTGGTTTCTCTGGTCATGCTCTATTTGCTGCATCGCGCCGTTCGCGTGTTCTGGCACGACGAGGTTACGAAGCCATGAAGTCATCCGGCTGGTTGCGTTTTGCTTTTGCGGTCATTTTGATTGCCCTCACGGCCATCTTGCTGCAAGCGCGCGGTCGCACCGAAATCATTCCTAATCGTTTGCCACTCTCGTCTTTTCCCGCGCAACTCGGAAACTGGGACAGCACCGAGATCGAGCTGGACAAGAAAACTCTGGAGGTGCTCGGCGCCGGAGACTTCCTGGAACGCCTGTATCAAGACCAGAATGAGAAATTGCCAGCGGTTGATCTATTCCTGGCATACTTCCCCAGCCAGCGCACCGGCGATACCATACACTCTCCGCAG
>Ga0179587_10000753_pt1 | contig 13871 bp, 10 predicted proteins | sample CZODoug2_1_08_16_FD_185932 | JGI IMG/M metagenome (GOLD analysis project Ga0179587, IMG submission 185932) | Vadose zone soil fungal communities from Angelo Coast Range Reserve, California, USA - CZODoug2_1_08_16fungal | ecosystem: Environmental > Terrestrial > Soil > Vadose zone | place: USA...
TAATTTGGACGCTAATCATTGGCTTGAGTGTGGGGGCCGGAGCAACGCTGATCATGCCAGGGAAAGACCCGGGCGGCATCTTGATAACTACGGCCTTTGGAGTTGCTGGCTCCTTGATCGCTACATACCTGGGGCTAGCTCTCGGGTTGTATACGACAGGGCAGTCCGCTGGCTTTCTGATGTCGATCTTGGGCGCGATGTTGCTACTTTTTCTCTATCGGTTTTTTCTGCCCTGGCCAGCCAACGCCTGACCAACAGCCGCGCGCGTGATTTTCACTCTCAAAGGCTTGCGCGGCCCGAGAAACTTGATAACAATACGCCGTCAAACCCGCCGTGGCTCTCGCCTGTCTCGATAGTCCTGCGTGTACTCGCGCATGGGGAGTTGCCAACTCCTGGTTAGTGCTGCAAGCGGGATGAGAATCGCGGAGACTCTGGCTGTCGACATAGCTACATGCCTATCGCCGGACTGTTCCATGATTCTGGTCCGGCAACAGGTCAAGGGCAGCAAAATCGTTGAATACTTAAAAACCGAGGCTTCCTATCGCATCGTTGATCTTTGCCCGGAAGCCGCAGAGTACCTGCGGAAGTTTGTGGGCGACCGCAAGGGGCCGCTATTCCCGTCGCGGAAACGAACGAGCCCGGTCAGCTACCGGAATTTTCTCAAACGACACCTGACGCCCTCAATCAAAAAACTTGGTATCAAGGAGCCCGGAAAGGCGGCACATGCGTTCCGTCGCTTTCGGTCTTCAATCATTGCAAAGTCGGGGACCGAGGAGGACATTCGGAAGTTCTGGCTGGCGCACGAGAACAACGACATCACCGCGCAGTATGCGGAACAAATACGCGAGGACAACGTTTGGCGACAGACCTTGGCGGCGAAAGTGGGACTCGGATTCAAGATTCCGGCGTTCCTTCCCAAGCCAATTGTCCGTATTGTCCGTAAAAATCGTCAGTCGGTTGCAATCGCGGTGACGAGCTAAATGATTGATGGAGCAGGAGAAAAGTGGTGCGCCCGGGGGGACTCGAACTCCCGACCTTCTGGTTCGTAGGTAAGAGGTCGGAAATTCCTAAGTCGTGCGCGTGGTGTCGCATCCGGACGAAAAACACTTTCCTCAGGGCCCCTCAATTGAACCTAAGCTGTACCTAGCGTATCTGAAACGAGCCTTATTATTCCTCGTCCTTTCCCGTGCTATTGGGCAGGAACTCTCAGTGACATAAGGCTTCACGCCCAGATGGCGCCCGAGTAAGAAAGCACTTCATTGCGTCCCACGAGCACGCATGTCTTTGATGTATGGTCCCTCTCGGGGAAAAGGAAGCTCTCCCTGGCACACTATGCACATTAATAAGCGGGGCGTCACAACGACGTTCAAGGGAAGACCAAACCGAGTGCAGTGATTTAGGTGGCGGAGAGGGTGGGATTCTGCCTGAGGCGCATACGGAAAATCCAGACCGACGGGAGAGTGGTTCGAGGATTCGCTGGTCCTCGCAGCCAAGGCAGGGCTGTAGGGTGTTTCCCCGGCGCGATAGCAGGTGTTTCGTGTATGCCGAAATAACTAATCAACCGGCTTGTGTTCGCCAGCCAACCGATTAACGTGTGACCGTCACGGCGGCAAGAACAGAATTTCACGTCGAAGGCCGTCGATCACTTTTTCCGACAAATCCGGCCCAAGCAGACTACGTGGAAGCTCCGATGTTGTGTTTCCAATTGAGAGGCGCACCGAGAAACGAATCCGTATGGGTATCCCGCTGGAGCCTTCGAACCTGCAGGATGCAATGATGCGGAGCGTGCGGTCACCGAAAACGCCTGCTCTATGGCGCTCGCGTTTTAAGTCGACGGCCAATGGCGTTGGATGAGCGGCTGCCCCACGAGTGGTTTTGGACTGGGCTTGCGGTTTCAAAGAATGTCCCGTCCAAGTGGATAAAGAAGTTGTTTGGTGGGGCGCACCAGTCTTCCCCATCGCGGAGAAGCTGTGGACGCTTCAGGTAAACATTTCGGGGCTTTTGCCCCAGTGGGACCCAGTGATTAGGCCAGGGATACCGCTATGAAAACCGGTCAAACATCACCGGCCGTGCCACTTCGCCGGGAGTTGAGGATATCCACGCTGCCGCACAGTTTGAAGGAAGCAGGCGTGAAGATTGATCCCGCGCCAGGAAGCCTAGAGAACAAAATTCCGCCGCCGGTCGCAAACGAATCGCTGAGTAGAAAGAAAGTTCCGCCATCGAAGTCCGCCGCCGGATTCGTGTTGATGGATTCCTCATTGAACCCCATTTCATTCAATGCCGAGGTGATTCAGATCCTTAGTTATCCCAATAAACAGGAGAAATTAAGACCCACAGAGGTGTTCCTTGGTGAAAAGATCCGCTCGACCTTGTTAAGTGGACGGCCCGTGGGTGACGTACCTTTTGTGACCAAGTTTAGGTCAGGCAAGAGAGACTACTTTTGCCGGGCCTTCTTGGTGAGCGCGCACAACGAAGACGCTGCGCACCCCAGCTTTGCTGTCCTGCTCGAACGAGGTCCCTCGGGACTGGTCCCACTGGCAGAGATTTGCGAGCAATTCAAGTTCACGCAGCGCGAAATGGAAACGTTGGAGTATTTATTCCAAGGTTTAAACAGCAAGGCCATTGCGAGTCGGATGAACATTAGCCCAAACACGGTAAAAGCCTTTATGCGAATAATTATGATCAAGACTGGAGTTTCGTCGCGCTCGGCAGTTATCGGTAAAGTTATGATGATGCGGGCTCCGTGCTAGCTCGAGTTTATCCCCTTCCCCATCCTCCCGGCGCGTAACGTCAGGGTTAACTCTTTGAGTAACTCAATTTGTTGTTTAATCGCGGCACCATCCCCGAATGACGCGACACATTTGCATTGGGAATCGATCGATTTGGGTTGAGGATTATCAGTGGTAGTCCTCGAATAATCCAAAAGGACTAATAAATAAGGCTAAGCTTTAGGTAGGCGAGACTTGCCCCGCCGTCAATTGGAGTAACCACCGGATTGTCCGTTGTATCGACATTGTCTAGCGTAACTGCACGTTACCGGGGGCTACAGCATTTGTCCTACGACATGGCGCCACGTGGCCTAAAGGGCGGTAGCGTTGGCAGCTAGCGATTCTTAGATTTGGGGGCGTCCGGATATGAAGGTCGAGGATTCCACGTATGCGTGGTATGCGCTGCGGGTCAGAAGCCGACACGAGAACACAGTCGCATCCCATCTGCAGGCCAGAGGTTTTGAATCATTTGTTCCTCTGTATAAATCCCTGAGGCGGTGGTCCGATCGGTTTAGAGAAATCGAGCTGCCGCTTTTCCCCGGATATGTGTTTTGCCAGTTCAACCTACTCAACCGCCTGCCAATTGTTACGGTACCTGGGATTGTTCACGTAGTTGGCATTGGCAGAATTCCTGTGGCTATTGCCCAAACCGAAATTGCAGCGATTCAGACAGCTATCAAGTCGGGATTACCTAGACAACCTTGGCCCTTCCTAGAGATTGGAAATCGGGTGAGAATTGAGTATGGGCCCCTTTCTGGGATAGAGGGAATCTTGTCAGGTTTCCGGGGGCATCAGCGGCTGGTGCTGTCTGTAACGCTCTTGCAGCGGTCGGTGGCCGTTCAGGTAGACCAGGCCTGGGTAACGCCCCAAACATCGTGCCGGGCTGACAGCCGCTCGTTGACTTCTCAAGGGCATTCGCCACAGCCCATGGCCTAGCCATCCTCGCATCTTAGGGCCGGTTCCTCTAACTTCCACGTAAAAGACGGCAATTCATGCAACTACTTGTGTTCGTCGGCGCCCTTTTGATATCGGCGACACTTACCCGCTTGATTCGTGATTTTTCCGTCGCTCGCGGATGGTACTCCGTTCCCAATTCGGATCGCCATGTGCATACCTGCCCGATACCGCGGCTAGGCGGAGTAGCAATTTTCGTGACCTTGTGGTGCATGGTGCTGCTGGGTCACGTGGCAGAACATTTCGGCGCGCGCGAATTTCTCATTACGCAATTAATTTTCAAGGTCCTGGGACCGGCGACGATTATTTTCCTGCTTGGGTTGGTCGACGATTTTTGGGGAGCGAACGCGTACTTGAAGTTTGCGGTGCAGGCAGGTGCAGCGGCGCTTTTATTCTGCAGCGGCCTAGGGATATCCCACTTGTCGCTACTGGCGGGGCATCCTAATTTAGGAGGACTGGTTGGACTTCCGCTGACAATTCTTTGGGTTCTATTGATCACGAATGCCTTCAATTTGATTGATGGTCTTGACGGACTGGCGGCGGGATCCGCCCTATTTTCAACCCTAGTGACGTGCGTAGTGGCGATATTGTTTCACAATCAAGGAATTCTGTTCTTAGCTCTCACCTTGGCTGGCGCCATTGCCGGATTTCTCAGATACAACTTCAATCCAGCGTCAATTTTCCTAGGTGATTGCGGGAGTCTGCTGATCGGTTTTCTTCTCAGCGCAATGGCAATCGCCGGATCACAAAAGTCTCCGACCGCAGTAGCCGTTGCAATTCCTATCGTTTCCCTGGGACTCCCGATTTTGGACGTGGTGGTCGCAGTAATCCGCCGGTTTCTGAGCTGCAAGCGACTATTTGACGCTGACCGCGAGCACATTCACCACAAATTACTTGGTCGAGGTATCTCCCATAGGCAGGCGGTCTTGGTGCTCTATGGCGTGAGCGCCTGCTTTGGTCTTTTGAGTCTTTTTCTTCTGCACCCAGCAAATGCCGCCGTTGCAACAGTTCTGATTGTGGTTGGAATCGGCGTATTGATTGGTGTCCAGCAATTGCGCTATCACGAATTCCTGGAACTGGGCCGCGTGGCCAACCGCACGCTGAATCAACGCCACGTAATCGCAAACGACATAAGCATTCGGCGGGCGGCGGATGCGCTGCAATCATGCTCGACTCGCGCACACTTCTGTCAAATATTACAGCAGTGCCTGGAGCCGGTCGGGTTTGACGGTTTCAGCGTGTATCTATCAACACAATTGCCCACCGGAGTTGAGGTTTACCCGTTCAGCAGTGCCAGCGCTTCGAAACTTCAGTTCTTTTGGGACCGGTCATTGACATCAACGGAAACGAATTGGAGTTTGAGCTTTAGCCTATTGAGACTCGACGGAAACCGACTGGGTGGCTTCACCCTGTATCGGAAGAGTACGGCGTCTCCTCTTTGGATGGATCCGGATGTTTTTACGACAACTGGTTTCTCCCATGCAATCGCTACGGTTATCGAGAAAAAGCTCGATTCTTGGTTCGTTCAGGACCACAAAGAACAGATACAGATAGTTGCGTTCGAAAAAGTCGTTCCAGTGATAGCTTCAGGAGTGGGTTAGCCAGTAATCGTTCCCACCTCTAGCCAGAGTGAAAAGCAAAAAAATCAGTGTTAGGGAATGAGCAATGGCTGGATCCTGTGGACTCAAAGGGTTAGATTGATGATGATCTTAAGAGTTTTCCCGATCGGCTTAGCAGTTTTGTTTTGGGTTGTGAGCGCCGCCCCGCAAGCTTCCGGGTCGCCGGAGCGGGAGGAACTGAAGGCAAAGTGCGGCAGCAACGTGCGCTCGACTTACCTGTTGGGACCTGATGACCAGCTGGAGATTTCCGGCCCCGAATTGAGTGAGGGCGCCAAAAAGCAGGTCCGTATTGATGGTGATGGCGACGTACAAGTACCGCTAGTGGGACGCGTCCATGTGTCTGGGTTGACAGTGCAGCAGACAGAGCAAGAACTCAACAAGGTCCTGAGCAAATACATTCGTGAGCCGCAGGTTGTCGTAGGTGTTACTGAAGTGCGGAGTCAGCCAATCTCAATCCTTGGCGCTGTAAACGCACCCGGTGTTCACCAAGTGCAAGGCCACAAGACGTTGCTAGAGATGCTGGCATCGGCCGGTGGTATCCGGTCGGACGCCGGGTACAGCGTCCGTATCACGCGGCAACTCGAGTGGGGGTGCATACCATTGCCGAAGACGGAGCTTGACGCCTCGGGTGGTTTCAGCGTAGCCGAACTAAACCTGAAAAAAATCATGGAGGCTAAAAACCCGGAGGAGAATATTCAAATCTTTCCGCATGATGTCATCTCTGTTCCGAAGGCCGAAATGGTGTACGTGATCGGAGAGGTAAAGCGCTCAGGCGGATTCGTTCTGGGAGAGCACGAGGCCATCTCCGTGCTGCAGGCGCTTTCGCTGGCCGAGGGTCTGAACGCCACTGCCGACGCACGGCATGCTAGGATTTTGCGTTTGATTCAGGACGCAGATCAGCGTGAAGAGCTGGCCGTGGATGTTAAAGACGTTCTCAACGGGAAGAAGGCAGACATTGCGCTTCGCGGGAACGATATCTTGTTCATCCCCGGCAGCACGGGCAAGAAGGCGGCCCTACGAGCCATCGAAGCAGCTATTCAAACTGGAACGGGCATGGCCATCTGGCACACACCTTAACGCCTCTCACACCACCGAAATGAAACCTTCCGAATTTCCTCTCGAGAAATCTAACCGATACCCGCCCGAACCTGAGACGGTTGCGGAGCGCCGTCCCTTAGCATATAGGTCTGGCGAATCGTCAGAGGTAAGTGACGACGCTGGGCCAGGCTACCGGAGTCTCGTAGACTACTGCCACACTCTGATCCGCCACAAGAAAACACTATTGTGTTTTGGACTGGGGGGCCTGGTGGCAGCGATCATGATCTCTATGATGCAAACGCCCATCTACCGAGCTAGGACTTCGCTCGAGATCCAGGATTTCAATGAGAACTTTCTGGACTTGCAAAACGTAGAACCGACAAACCCCAGTGGGAGTTTTGTCACTGCGCAATCCTATTTCGAGACGCAGGTCAAGATCTTGCAGAGCGAATCCGTGGTGGAGCGCGTGATTGACAACCTAAATCTCTCCGAGGCACGGCCAGCCAGTGCCAGGCCCACGCTCTCATCTCGAATGCGACGGGCACTGGGATTCTCGGCCTCATCTAGACGTCCAGCCAAGGAGCAATTGGTCCAGCAGGCGGAACATAATCTTGTCGTGCGTACCATCGCCAACTCCCGTCTGCTAGAGGTGCTGTACCAATCGCAAGATCCCAAACTCTCCGCGGAGTTTGCCAATGCGTTGGTTACCGAATTCATTAGGCAGAGCCAGGAGATGCGTTGGAAGTCCGCCCAGCGTACCGGCGAATGGCTCACTAGCCATCTCGATGAGATGAAAGCCAAGTTGGAGCATTCCGAGGCGGAGCTTCAGGACTATGCGCGGGTGTCGGGGCTAACGTTTACGTCTGAAAAGGACAACGTTGCAGAGATTCGACTCAAAGAGCTCCAGGGCGAACTCTCAAAGGCCGAAGCCGACCGGGTCAGCAAGGAAGCAAAATTTGAAGAGGCAAAGAGCAAGCCGGCCGAGTCGCTACCGGAAGTACTCGACGACCCAACGCTGCGCGAGTACCGCCTGAGACTAACCGACTTGCAGAAACAACTCGCCGAACTCAATGAAACGCTGACCCCCGCGCACTACAAGGTGCAGCGGGTGCAAGCACAGATCGCGGAGCTACAAAACGCTTCCCAAAGAGAAAGCAGCCTAATCCTTCGACGCATTGCTAACGAATACGCGACGGCACGCAGGCGCGAACAGTTCCTGGGCCAGGCATACGCGGAGCAGCAGAGAGCAGCGGGGGAGCAGTCCAACAAGGCCATTCATTACAACACACTGAGGCGTGACGTGGATTCCAGCCGGCAGCTCTACCAGGCGATGCTGCAACGGGTCAAACAGGCTGAACTAGCTACTACTATGCGGGCTAGCAACGTGCTGGTCGTTGATGCCGCCAAGCCTCCGTCATCCCCTTACAAACCCGATATGTCGATGAACTCGGCTCTAGGACTGGTTACCGGTCTATCGCTGGGTTTTGCGTTCATCCTGCTACGGGAACGTTTCGAAGGTAAAATATGCGCTCCGGGCGACGCACAAATTTATTTAAACTTGCCAGAACTTGGCGTGTTGCCCGTTCATCGGCGGAGCCCCTCTTGGCAAATGCGCCTGGGTGGGTCTACCCTGACTACCCCCTCTCCGAATCGGCCGGATTCAGCGACGGATGACGGTCCAGAGCTGGCTAGCTGGAAGCTCAAGCCATCTTTGCTGGCCGAATGCACGCGTACGGTTCTAACTTCTATTCTCTTGCCTACTCAAACCGGACTGCATCCCCGGGTCGTGGTCTTCACGAGTCCGTCCCCGGGTGAAGGCAAGACGACGGTAGCTAGTAATCTGAGCATCGCGATGGCGGGTATCGGTCGAAAAGTATTGCTGATCGACGGCGATCTGCGCCGGCCGAGGCTACATCAAGTTTTCGACGTGGTGAACAGTGAAGGTTTGAGTGACGCTCTTTCGGCAGATTATCCGATTGAGACCATTCCCTTTCTGCAGCTTGTCCGCGAAACCAAAATCTCCGGACTCTACCTGATGCCGGGGGGCAGCAACAGCAGCGTGGCACCCTCGAATCTGTTTCATTCTCCGCGGATGCCAAGGCTATTGGCGCGCCTGAAGAATGAATTTGATATGGTCATGGTTGATGCACCCCCAATGATCCATCTCGCTGATGCGCGAGTGCTCGCTCACTTCGCTGACGGCGTGATTTTAGTGATCCGCGCCGGCCAGACCACAACGGGAAGCGCGTTATTCGCCAGTCAGCGTTTCGCGGAAGACGGGACCCGTGTGCTCGGAACGATTCTAAACAGCTGGGATCCCGCCTCCACTCGATATTACGGCTACGGAAAGTACGCCGACTATCAGGCGTACGTTAAGCAGTAGACCTAATCAGTGAAATGTGCGGCTGGATCTGGCTGCTGATTTCTCGACCCATGCATGATTAGTAGCGAAATAGGGCGATTCTAGAAACAGGCCCATCATTTACTCGAGCGCATGGAATCTGTCTCTCTCAATGCTGAGTGTCTAACGGCGGCAGGATGCCAGCGTTCGGTGGCACCGAAAATAGAGAAAACGCAGTCTTTGACATTCCGTTCAGATATTGAGGGACTGCGCGGAATCGCAGTTCTTATTGTGGTTGCATTCCATACTGGTATTCCCGGATTTTCGGGAGGGTTTGTAGGAGTCGATGTTTTCTTTGTCCTGTCCGGCTACCTCATTACCGGCCTTCTGATAAGTGAAATTGATAAGACTTCGCGGCTCAGCTTGTCGCAATTCTACGCTCGCCGTGTACGACGCTTGCTACCCGCGTCCGCATTAACCCTTATAGTCACGCTCATGATCGGGGGCGTGATTCTGGCTCCAAATGAATTGGCCCTTGCTGGGCGAGCCGCGAGAGCAACCGCCGTATACATGAGTAATATCTTTTTCTCTCTGAATGCGGGCTATTATTTTGCCCCAGATATGAAATCAAATCCGATGCTGCACACTTGGTCTTTGGCCGTTGAGGAACAGTTCTACTTGTTCTGGCCCCTACTGATCGTAGTGGCATTGGTGTGGTGTCGATCGAGGGCTGTTCTGGTTTCTGTGATTTTAGCGGTAACAATCATTTCGCTAGGTGCGTGTGTTTGGCTAACGGCTTACGGTGGAACGTTTGCATTCTATGAGTTGCCGGCCAGAGCTTGGGAGTTTGGTATTGGCGGCCTTGCCGTCATGATTCCTCACGGTATCCTGAAAATGCCGGTCGGCTATGGCTTGGCGCTCGGATGGCTGGGCATCCTCGCGATTCTCGGTTCCGGACACCTTATTTCGGGAAGCAATTTCCCTGGATACATCGGGCTAGTCCCGGTGATGGGAACGGCCACCGCGTTGGTTGCGGGTGCTGAATTGCCTCATCGGGGAGTAGGTGTCTTGCTGGGCTCCGCTCCGCTGCAGTTCCTCGGAACGCTTTCGTACTCGTGGTACTTATGGCACTGGCCGTTTCTGGTTTTCTCCGCGGCGATTGTTCCCAAAATCGCTATTGCAGGGAAGGCTAGCGCTGCCGCGGCGTCCTTGGCCGTTGCCTGGATTACGCACCATTTCGTGGAGAACCCGATTCGGTTTCATCCTTATTTGCTTAAGGCTCCCGGACTATCGCTATGTCTGGCCGCGGCACTGACGTTCTGTTCGCTGAGCGCGGCTTTTCTATCCATGCGCTTTGCTTCCGGGTTGGCCAGCGCCCCGAAGATGAAGAAAATCACGGCTGCAATCGAAGACCTCAGCGTGATGCCCATACAGCAATGCATAAGCCTCGGAGATTCCGCGGACGTAAAGACATGTGTTTTTGGCCATAAATCTTCGGTGACAAATATGGTCTTGTTTGGCGACTCTCATGCCAGCCAGTGGTTCGATCCATTGGACCGAATAGCGGAGGAACGGGGCTGGAAGTTGACAACGATAGTGAAGTCCCTCTGTCCCGCGACAGATGTCAGATCGCACGACTCGGGATTTAGCTTTGCAACAGCTTGCGACAAGTGGCGCGCAGAAGCCGTTCGGCGAATTGTTTCGCTGCGTCCCACGATCGTGGTTATCGGAAATGCGACCAATTACTTCGCGCGGGACACGTCCCCCAGCCGATCGAGTTTTTCGGTCGATGAGTGGCGAGATGGAACAAGGCGGACGTTGCAAGCGTTGGCGGCGGCAAGCCTTCCCGTGGTAGTTGTTCGTGACAATCCGTTTTTCACATTTGATATTCCGGCATGCGTCGCCAGGTCCGTGCGTAACTACTGGTATCCCAAGGATGCGTGCCAGATAGATAGATCTACTTCCTTAAACCTCGCTGCGTTTGAGGCCGAGAGAGAAGGGGCTCGCGGTCTGCCAAACGTCCATTTTATCGATTTGACTGACCAACTTTGCAAGGAGGCCATCTGTTGGAGTGTCCGGAGCGGCGAGGTTATGTACAGAGACAACAACCATCTGACGGGGAGTTTTGCGAGCAGCCTCACGCCAGCGCTGAAGGCGAAATTGCTTCCCATCCTAACTACTGCTGATGACTTGCGGGTACCAGCAGGCACTCGGCCGACTGTAGGGTCTTCTGTCACAGATCGACGGGAAGTGGGACCGGGGCCTTTAAGAATCGCGACCCAAGCACGAGCCGCAGAGAGGTGACGAGTGCGTCGTGCCTTCGCGCGCCTCGAGTCGGAAGAAGGACAGGAAGCAGTCATGGAACAAGTCTGCGGCTGCTTGCTGTGTAGCGCCAGTGAGATAACGGTATTAGAAGAATTAGCGACTTCCGACATCGCGCGCTGCTATGAAATATCTGAACCGGCGTTGGCCGACGCTGTCACGCAGAATTTCCAGGGTCATCGGAAGTTGAGCTATTGCCACTGCAAACAGTGCGATCTGCGATATTTCTCTCCGCCGGTTACTGGGACGGTGCAGTATTACAATGCACTGCAGAAGCTTCCTTGGTACTACTTGAAAGACAAGCCAGAATATGAAGCCGCTAAGAAATGGATTTCGCGCGCAGATCGCGTGCTGGAGATTGGGTGCGGGTCCGGGGCATTTTCACGCTATATCAGTGCGAACAGCTATACCGGCCTGGAGTTCAGCGATGAAGCATTGCGATCCGCTGCGCAACAAGGGCTTCATGTTGAGAGTGAATCTGTAGAGCAACACGTGATCGGGCGCGAGAGCGAGTACGATGTTGTCTGCGCGTTTCAAGTGCTGGAACACATTGCTCCCGTTCACAACTTCATAGCCGCGTCTGCAAAAAGTCTAAAGGTCGGCGGTTTGCTCATCTACTGTGTGCCTAGCGAGGAATCCTATGTGTCGCTTTTGCCGAATGCGCGCCTGAACCTTCCGCCGCATCACGTCACACGTTGGACGGACAAGGCCCTGAAGAGCATCGCGCGCCTGTTTCCGCTGGAACTGGTCGCGATGGAGCACGAGCGACTTGCGGACTTCCATAAGGATACATACACCTCCTTGCTGATCCTACGCATGTTGAACACAGTCATGCACCGCCAAAGGAAGACTGCACTGCTGGATCTTTCGCGCGGCCAGCGGTTCCGAAGCAGTATCGCTTGGAGGTTGGGCAGAATTCTTGGAAAGGGTCTCGATGATTCCAGTCTACTCCCTCAGGGTCACACAGTGACCACGGTATTCCGAAAGACGGCCGACTAATTTTCTCGTGCGTTTCGATACGTCAAGATTGGCAGCAGATCCACCCGACATAGCAATGAACTACGATCTACCCATTGGCCAGGAAATAGCGGCTCGCTCACCTCTGCCCTACCAATGGTCAAGCCTGACCTCTTATTTTTGGCGGTTCGAACCCTCGCTTCGGCAACGGATTGTGACTGGAGCTGTGTGGTCTATTGTCGGGGCCGGGCTCGCAAGCGCACTTATGATGGTCAGCAATATCTTCTGTGCCAGATTTCTGGGGGCTGCGCATTTTGGCGAGCTTGGGATCGTCCTGGCTACTACAAATATGTTAACGGTGTTGTTTTCTGCAGGATTGGGAATGACCGCTAGCAGATACGTTGCGGAATACAGAACCGCGGATCCCACACGCGCGGGAGAAATCATCGGATTGTCCTGGGTGACCTCAATCCTGGTCGGCGCAGTAACGGCACTCTTCGTTCTCTTGTTGGCGCCTTGGCTGAGTGGTGAAATTCTCCACGCTCCCAGACTCTCCAGCGCCCTGAATCTGGCGGGTTTGGTGATGTTTTTCGCTGCGCTGAACGGCTCTCAGATAGGCACACTGAGTGGCCTCGAAGCGTTCAAGAAGATCGCGATGGGCAACCTGGTTCGAGGGAGCGGGATCATCCTATTCGTGATTGTTGGGGCCGCGCTTGGCGGAGTTACTGGCGCACTGTGGGGCCACGTCGCCGCGGGAATCATGACCTCAATTTTCTATCAGATTGCGGTACGGCGTGAGTGCGCCTCAAGTGGCATCGCAATTTCCTATCGCTTCCGCCGAAAGGACCTCGGCATACTGCGCCGATTCACGTTTCCAGTGCTGGTGACCAACCTGTGCTTCGCGCCTGCTGCTTGGTGGTGCAACGTGCTACTCGCCAACGCACGCGGCTACTCCGAAGTCGGCGTGTTCAATGCCATCCTTCATTGGCAATTGTTGATCATGTTCTTTTCGAACGCGATCTCGAACATTGGACTACCCATGTTATCGAACCTCCGCGGGGAGCGAAATTCGGCGAAGTACAAGAAGTGTCTTGCTATGAATCTATGGCTGACATCCGCTCCGGCCATAGCGGTTGCCGTCCCTGTGGCGATTTGCGCTCCCTTCGTCATGCGGCTGTACGGCCCTGCATTCGCGCATGGCGCGGCCGCACTAGCGTTGATCAGCCTTGCCGCGGTGTTCTCCGCGGTCACTCTGCCGATTGGTCACGTAATTTGGTCTTTGGATGCCACAACATCCGCGGTCCTGCTTGCTTTGCTCAGGAGCAGTACGCTCGTGATCGCCTCTTACGCTCTAGCCCGTGCAGGAGCAACCGGTCTTGCGGGAGCATACGTGATCATGGGCATTGTCCAAACGGCAGCGGCTGTGCCGTTCGCGCTTTGGATACTGCGTCGAAGGCTGGTGCCCACTTCTTCCTTGGAAGAAACTGCGATGGCGTGAATGCGATGCTAACCCTAACAGGGGCCCCAATCGAGCTTTGTGCGTCTCGTCGGACAGGATGGACGGCCACGGAACGCCTGGTCCTTGGGCTTGTTGTCGCGGGAATGCTGGCTTCGCTGGTCGCGTTCATAAGCTACCAACAGTCCCTCAAATACCAGCTAAAGGCGGACGAATTGTATTCGTCCAATATTGTTAAATCGCAGCTTTATTATGCTGCACACGCACTTGAAATTACGCTGTTAGCCTCTGCCGGCATTGCTGCCATGCTGTCATACGACTGGCGAACAGTTGAACGAGGTTATCTCACGCGGTTCGCATTGTTCCTCGGCGCAGTTCTGCTGATGACGGCCAGAGGATATTCACTTTCCGACCTT
>Ga0179587_10000754_pt1 | contig 13862 bp, 16 predicted proteins | sample CZODoug2_1_08_16_FD_185932 | JGI IMG/M metagenome (GOLD analysis project Ga0179587, IMG submission 185932) | Vadose zone soil fungal communities from Angelo Coast Range Reserve, California, USA - CZODoug2_1_08_16fungal | ecosystem: Environmental > Terrestrial > Soil > Vadose zone | place: USA...
TCCTGCGAGCAGGGGAATCCTCGCCAACATCAGGGCCTCCAAAGTAATCGTATGCTTTCCTGCCATGCACGTTACCGTCGTCAACACCCGGACCAATGACAACCGTAGGAACCGACAGAGGGCTCACGCGCCCTGCCGCAGCAACATCCATCTCACCCTCTGCATCCCCATCCGCCTCATCATCTCCTACAACTCCTACACTGAAGAGACGGTGGCGGCGGCGATACACATCTCGTTCTCCATGTCCAAGACCATCCTCGTGGTCTTCCATGACCTCCTCCACCTCCCTCCCTTCTCTCTGCCGTGTACGCATATAGTCCCTCTCCCGTCCCCTCATACTATAATTGCTCCCTAATGGAGGGACATACACCAGCTCCACTGGCGTCCCCTCGTCCTCTCCACCAGAATCCCTCTCGCTTTCTTGCAATCTCTCTCTCTTCCCCTCTGCAGCGCCAGCGCCCCACCACTTCCCGCCGTACAAAATCCCGTCATCACTCCCGCCTTCATCTCCAAAGCCCTCCACCCATGCCGAACCGCCATATGCGTACCCACCCGTCTTCAGTATCGTCGGCGCGATCGGTGCTATGGTAACATGCGTCGGTTGTGTCGGGGGTGGGCTGGCGTTGGAGTGGTGATCCGAGTTGGAAGTGGCTGTCGTAGGTGTGCGTATTAGTGGTGGTGCTCGCCGGCGACGGCGCGGAGTGGAAGGGCAGGATGGGGGAAGCCGGATGTGTGGGCGGGCAGTGCTTGAGCTCAGGCGCCGTTGGGAGGTGTAGGATGGTGAGCGTTTCCGCCTTGTGGAGGGTTGAGGAGAAGCGGATGAGGTAGACCCTGTTTCCGTTGATGTTGATGTGGAGGCTGATGATGATGAGGCCAACGATTGCGAGCGAAAAGCACTCCGCGGGGGCCTGTGTATACTGGAGCGTATCGCCATCAGGTCGTCGGTGCGACCTTCATCGTATTCCTCGTCCTCCACTGCTGCTTCGTCACATGAGTCGGAATCACTGCCTGCGATGGCACTTCCGCCAAGTCGCTCGTCCCACATTGACAAAGGCTCATCTTCGTCATTGGAGTCTTCCTCTTCGTCTTCTTCATATCTGTGAAAAGAATCAGAAATGGGGATAAAACTAAGCGGGAACTTAAAGACAATGAAAACAAAGAACAGAGCGACGAGCCAAGGGCAGAAGACAGTAAGGTTAACCCTAGATGATTTTGCTACTCACCCATCATCATATCCCCATGCGTTTCTCGAGCTGTAAGGTTCCTGATGGGCCACTCCGCTGGGACTATCGTTATCATCGTCATTATCCTCACAAACTGGACTCTTCTTCGGCTTTTCAATCGCAATGCACTGTTCCACGAATGTGTTAAATGAGATATGCCTTTTCTTGGGCTGCCCGACTTGGCTAGTTGAGGAAATGGCAGGGATACTGTCGAAGCTGGGGATTGAGCTGGGGGAGAGGGAGTGAAGATTGGTAGAACTATACCCTCCCTCGCCTGTATTGGCGACACCAGGTCCCGCGGGCGGATCAATTCTAGGCGGTGAATCCTTCCTAAATGCCCGACTGGGACCCCATCGCGTGATGTGAGTGTCGCTCTTGGTATGTGTGAGAGAAGGGCGTTCTTGTATGTCAGGTCCACCTGGCTCTTCGGGGAGTTGGAGTGGCAAGGGAAAGCTATTATCTTCGTCATCTTCTGATTCTGTGGGGGTGAAAATAGGGCTGGTGGGGAGGTCACTGGTGAGGAGTTGGCTGATACTGCGATGTTTAAGAATGGGTTTGTGGGTTGTAGAAAGATCGAGGGCGGAGGTGTGGGTTACGGTTGCAGGAGTGGGTTTAGGTGGAGGGGTCCAATCAAGAGCTGTGTGAAGGGGACCATAAAGCCAGGTTACGTCAGAATCTTTGAGCCTACAAACGAGTTGTAAGTGATGCAGTACGGAAACAACGTGCGATACGAACCAGTTGAGTGTTTCTGGAGTGACAGTGCCTAGACCGTTGCGCTGTTTCCACCATGTGCGCCAACTGGCGTTTTCAAGTCTCACACCATTGGTGATCTCATTCTTCTGGCGTGTCATGTTTCTCCATGAGCGCCAAACATCCTCTTCCTCCCAATTGTGAGAAAGGTAGTCGACCTGGCCGCGTGGGAGGGTGGAGAGGGAAGAGTCGTCGTAGACAGAATTTGCGGCGACCGAGATGAGAAGAACGGGAAGGTAGTTCGCCATAGCGAGCTGGATGGAGGCAGTAACGGCGTGCTCGTTGTGTCGGACGACGAGGTTAACGTTCAAGACAGGAATGGAATGCGCGACGGTTCGCACGAATGAAAAATGGACAAAAATGGACGAAATTAGAACCCAGCCCTCCGCTTCCCTGAATCCTCCGGAATTTCCGCATGTTATCCGGCAATCGGCCGAGATTGGGGGGAACTGTTTCCCCATTCCCACTCATCCCACCGGATCTCAATTCTCTCCACTACTCTATCTCGTGGACGGATCATACCCATTCAGCGTGTATCTAACCCCACGTTTCACCCAGCGGAACATGATAAATGTCTTGCAAGACTGGCCGAATACTAGATTACTGCTGTGCATGTGACATCAGTTGCATCTCCCGAATATTCACCGAAGCATGAGCGCGGATGGGCGCATCTCGAGGACGTGTGAATTCGAGTTCCGAGTCAGTAGACTAGTAACCAACGTCATTGCTTCGCTCTTTGGGACCGCCGCCGCCACCTCTCTACATACATAGCAACTAACCCGCCTCTGGAGGCTGTCAAGTCAAGTCGTCAATCGTACATGATGCACACCCAAACATTTACAGCTTGCCGGATCTAATAGATAAGCTGATCCCTCTGGTAATGAGGCAGCGGTTTAATGTCGCAGCCGTCAGGTTGCTGATCGTATCAAGTTGTGGCGCCCTGACAGCTGTGTGCTAGCTAGCTCAAAGATCCACAATATCCGAATGCGGAGCATCACTGGTCATTGTATTCCTTCATGTTTGCTACGGGAGGCAATGCTGAGGGGTAACGCCGTTTTGACAAGCACTTGCTGCCTTTTGAGAAAATAAAGGTATACCGCTGCGCTGGGCAAGGTAAGCCCCTTCTGGAAATCACCCTTACTCATTTCTTTCATGGAACAGACTTGGTCGTCGCAAGGTGCATCCCAATTGTCCAATAAATGGGGGTATCAACCCTCGCGGGATTGATTCTACATGCGATAAAGACATCTGACTCGGTTGACGCCGCTATCTCAAATCGTAGGATTGTCGTTGGGTCTGTTTGATCCGATGAGCTTGAGGCTTGAGAGGGGGAGGCGATATGGCACGGCTTTCGTAGAGGATGGCACTAACCAGAGAGGCTTTCCAGAACTGAAATTTGGTTGCAATCATAAACTTACCATATACGTGAATTGCTCGCAAGGGTGGTATTCTGGTGTTTTGACTTCGCTCTATGTTATCTTGAATGTAACACTTTTTCCTTTCAGTACGGCTACAACTCGAGTGGGAGGGCGAAATGTCTTTTCAGTAAAGAGGCGGGGATATCATCGACAATAGGCTAGCATGATATTCCGTCCTCCCAGCACTTCGAGCTAGAAGCCCTAAGCATCATATGCTATCGTGAGCTACGACCAGACAGTTTGAAACAAGTTCATTTGAACATACGCTTAGAACCTACAGCAATCTCGGCAGGTTCAGTCTATGTCGCATGCAATGAGGGCTCCATCTATAGCAGACTCGAGCGTCCATTTGACAATGGCAACACCCTGGCTCAGCAACATCAAATCTTGTAAAGCAGCGCTTCCTGCGGAAATGCCTCGGATGGACCAGTGATGATTCGTGAGTGTACGCGGTACCTATCTTCAGAATATGGGATACTGTATCTCGTTTCGTGAGATTAGCAAGTGAGGTCCGGGGGAGGGCGGAAATTACTCTGCGACAGGACTGGGTACAGGGCTAGTATCACCATGAGGGAACCTGCACGAAGCCAGGATCAGTGCACAGTTTAACTCTCATGGTGTTAATAGATGAAGCTCTGCAGAACTCATGGGAGCACGGTAGGTCACAATTTGAGTGGCGTCCACGTGCCGTGTGACGTTGCGAAAAGGCGTCACAATTGACAACCGACAACCGACATGTCTTCAGCACTTCCACCGCGTCGCTCAAAACGGTTTCAGCCACTGGCCACGCCTTCACGTAAAAATGATGACTCGGTACACTGTACATGGTCTGGAAAACCTATATATGTTCGACCAACGAACAAGGAGCTCGATCTTTTTCAGGAGCAGCACACCGTAGAGCGTGACGAAGACGATGAGGAGCTGGAGACGATTTTCTATCAGTCTTTTGTAATGAAGCGGGAGGTGATTACAAAATTTCGAGGAGCCGGCCGGGCCAAAAGGAAGGGCAAGAATGCTGCAGATGACACTCGCGTGGACAAGTTTAGTATTGGTGATACGGTGTTGATAGAGACGGATACGCTGTATAGGATGCATCGTCCACCTAGCGTTGGTGTTATACTGGCAATGTGGGAGACGAAAACTAGGGATTCGAGACTGAATGAATGCGGGTCTGGTCCGGCAAACATGTGGGTACGGGTGCATTGGTTCTTGAGGCCAACGGAATTGGCGAGCATACATGCAAAGCGCAACCACATGAAGGTATGTTTAAACTACAATACTTTTTCTTATGGATTTTTGATACTTGTATCAGGATGAGATCTACTACTCGCTGGCTTCGAGTGAGATTTTGATTCCAGAAAGTATCACCGGGCATTGTACTGTCACTAGCAAGCTTCCAGACGACCCACAGACAAAAAGTACCGAAACATGGTCTAGGACTCCTAGTAAGAGGGGCAAGACCAGGAGCAGTGGTGACGACGAAGATGAGGACTCGGACGAGAACACGTCTTTCTACTGCCATCTCGTTGTCGACTCGATGCGTGGTCTCTACTACGACCTTGATTGGGACCAGCACCATCGAGCTGCACTCGCCTCCACATCAAAACTACCACCTACGGATGTCGATGCCATACAATGGAGCAGTGGAACATTGTGGGACGTCAGTATTGCCGAAAAACCCTCGCATGAACACCATGGAAAACACGGGAAACTTCGTCCCCGAAAGAAAGTGAAATTGGTAACCATGAACGAGTCGGGATCGGAGGCAAATGGTACCGAAGACGAGTACGAGGCTTCCAGTGACGAAGACCCAGATGGTGCAGAGGAGGTGGACGGGGACCCCGGAGGTGAAGAGTCTGATTCCTCGCTCAGGTCTCTCCCTGATGACGAGCCGAGAACTCCCTCTAAGAAGAAGCGCACGTGGGATACGATAAAAAATCGTTCCCCATCGAAAAGAGGCGCCAGTACTCCTCGAAAACCACGTACCACGAGAACCCTTGTGCACCCCACCCCTCATTCTAAGGCCCGCAAGAAAATTGCTGCAAGTATTGGGTCTTCGCCACGAAAACGCCGGTTCGCCGTCCGCCCTCAGACACTCATGTACGCTACACATGACCTGTCGCACCTGCCACGAGACCCGTGGCTTCGTGCGATGCATGTCCTTCACGTGGGAAATCGTCCAGATGCCCTCCCATGCAGGGAAGAAGAGTTTGAGAGGGTGTTGCGATGCGTAGGGGAGCTTTTAGAGGAGGGAAGTGGGGGTTGCGTTTGTAAGTGTTCCCTCCTTTCTTCCTATATAAAATAGCGATTCGGTTGCTTTTGTGCGTCAGATATCTCGGGTGTCCCGGGGACTGGGAAGACTGCTACTGTACATGCCATCGTGAGAGAGCTAAAAAGGATGGCGGAGGATAATGTTAGTGTTTCTCTAGCTCTGAGAACTCGCGTTGTCACCTAATCGCTCCCTCTGTCGACTTAGGAAACCAATCCATTTACATATGTCGAAATCAACGGCCTCAAGATACCTGAGCCTGCAACCGCATACAACTTCTTGTGGGAGGCCGTATCAGGACACGATCCTGCGGTGAACGGACACCTACGAATTGGCGCCAAAGAGAGCCTGAAAGCTCTCACCCGGCATTTTAGCGGTGGTGTTGTGGGGAGAGGAAGAGGCCCTGGCGGTCATGCTTGGTATGTTTACTTTTTCACGTTCGTAGTGATGAGATATTGATCTTTTGTTGTGTGGATAGTGTGGTGTTGATGGACGAGCTGGATCAACTGGTGACAGCGAAACAGGACGTAGTGTATAATTTCTTTAATTGGCCGACGTTTGTGGGGAGCAAGCTCATGGTCATTGCCGTGGCGAATACGATGGATTTGCCTGAGCGAGTAATGACAGGGCGGGTGAGGAGCCGATTGGGTATACTGCCTTACATCCCTTTCCCGTTGGTTCGTCAATTTTACTTGGTTGTTAAATTCTAGGCATGATCCGAATCAACTTTCAACCCTACACCACCGCGCAACTCGAGAAAATCGTTCAAGCGAGGCTGGCGAGTGCTAAAGAAGGCATGACCTCCGATGCAGTGCAGGATGTAGTCGCCCCAGATGCTATCAAGTTTGCGGCCATGAAAGTCAGCAGTATCAGCGGTGATGCGCGGCGGGTATTGGATATCTGTAGGTCAGTACACCAAATTTTTTTTGCTGCGTCGTTTGATCATCGGTCTCGCCTATACGTGGCTGCTTAGGCGCGCAGTGGAGCTGGTCCACCCCAAACGACGGGCGGCGCGCTTAGGTGACATAAAGGAGGTCATACAAGTAATGCAGAATAGTCCGACGGCAGCATATCTCCGCGAATGTAGCTTACACGAACGGATGATGCTTGCTTCACTCATCAAGTGTATTAAGCGGGAGGGTGTGGAAGAAATTCAATGGGGCGAGGTTATTTCATTTCATTTTTCTGCGTGGCTACTTCCTAATTGGTACTCGTTCTAGGTCCGACGTCAACACTTGATCTACATGAACATCCTTACGTCTCCGGACGACCCCTCCCGCAAACCGACGCTAAATGAGCTATCATTGGTGCTGGATTCGCTTGTGGCATCGCGTGCGATGCTAGTGGAGGAGGGTGTTTGTATTTCAAGAAAGCCCGAAGGAGAGAGGAGGGTGCTCCTCAATTTGGAACAGGGTGAGGTGGAGAGGGTATTGAGCGAGGTCGGCGGACAGCATTGGAAGAATGTTTTGAGTACGTGAGGTAGGACACTGGGCCGATAAGTATTGCAAATGAACTTCGGGTTCTGTTTTGAACCCTTTGCGCTCTTTCTCACTGTACAGGCGCTGCTCCGAGTCAAATCCGTGGGCGGGTGCAACCCATGTCGCCTGACGACCGAAATTTGTAACTTGAGACCACTGGATGGACGGCCAGAAGTGTTTGAATGGCAGAACAGCTGCATGGTACTCTCAATGAACGGGACATGAAGACAATCCTAGAAGACGGATCTGTTCCCAATCATATTGGCATGTAGATCCGCGGCCCTATCGTAATTGACAGTGTGCAAGAGGATTCCTTTTAGAGAATGTTGCATTGGTCATGGAGTGTGGACTTGGCATTTAGCTCAACAGTTTTGACATCAGCCCTCCCGCTCCCCGAGACGAGATATTTCAGTCTACGGTACTTGTATAACCCATAGTTTGTTGCGAAATGCGTTGAATCTCGTCGGAACCACGTGGACCAGTCAGTGTTGGACTTGAAACTCCACATATAAATGCATGCCAGGACGTCACAGGCGGATCTATGAGCGATTGGCTTCTGTTAGTGTCCCTCACCCAGTACGAACGCAAATAAATGCATGCCCAGGATATGTAATGATCTTCGTACCGGGTACCGGCGATTTGATCATTCTTTTCGTACAAGGCTACAACTGTTTGAAAGAACGCTGCAGCTTATATGCCAGCAGAAGCCCTGATACAGATGACTTTCATGTGACGTTCTTTGTGTGGTCCAGCAGACGAAGATGACTTTGATCTTGAAGTTATTGGTACCCACACCACTGGGCATAATCGTTTGCCATGTTGGACAGATGGACAAATTGAGTGCAGGGAGCGTGGAAAGTCCTTGACGGTTTGCTAGCCGGTCTGCGTGCATGAGAAAACATGGACCTCACAATGTATCTGGCACGGCACCCCGTAAGTAGTTGTACGGACACGGCTGACACGATCACATGATCCTAACGCGTCAACAACATCACGTGGAACATCTTATTACTGCCTGGCTCGCCTCTACCACTGCGCCATCCAAACATGGCGACGATGCTCGAAACGCCTTCTCGGGTATGGCGAAGAATAGAGGCCATTGAGGATAGGGACATGCCCTCCCTTCCCTCTTTGCCACCCTTTGAAGATTCCGCAGAAGAAGGTCCGGACGACCATAGCGATCTCAACATCCATTTGTCGCCAATCCACTCTTCACCGATACATTCCACCCCATCTGCGTCCGCGCATCATACAGCAGCTTCAACCATAAGGCCGCCATCCAGCACGGCTAGCACAGCTCGATTTGCGAACTCGCTTGCTTCTCGCTCGAGCAAGTCGTCGCTTGGCATGACCTCGTCGAGGGGAATGGCATCAGGCAAAAGCCAATATGATAGCTTTGATATCAGTGTGATACCGTCACTTCCGAACCCAGACCTTGGGTTAGCAGCGGATCGCTATTCCGATGAAGACGAGGTGGATGAAGAGCAGAGCAGGGAGAGCGTGCCCGATGAAGACGAGGTGGATGAAGAGCAGAGCAAGGAGAGCGTGCCCGAAATCTATCTTCCACCTGAAGACGACTCCGATGATCGCGACGGGGAACAAGATATCTCGTTGACCGATGCTCTTCAGTCAGTCAGTCGAACCAGCTCGCCTTCATTCCCCATGGACTCGTTTGGGGCGACACCAAAGAAGAGTTACGACTACTCAGTCAGTCTGAAATCCGAACCCAAAGTAGGTCTTGGTGTGCTCTGTACTACACGTTATTTATAAATCTGCAACAGGTATCCCCGTTTGACAAATACCGAAACGTCGCTTTGCGCAAAACAGCTGCTCGTATCCGCACACCCTCGCTAACTAGGACTACTTCTTCCCGAGATTCCTCCCCTATTCATTCCACCCCACAAAGTAGTAGATCTATTGTCATGACCCAATCGAACACGGGACTTCCCATTACTACAACCCCCATTCCTCTCCCTCGATCGAATGCGGCATCACCTGCCATCGCTGCTTCACGCTCAGATGACGGTTCGAGAAGCGTAGATGGTGCTTCACAGCACGACACAGGTATCCGTTCTATGGATATCACAGAAGTCCATATGTCTCCTCAACTAGACCGCGACTCGGAAGCTGAGAGAAACCAAGATCAAACAGAGGAAGCCCCATCCGCGGACCTCCAATCTGCAGATGAACATGCTGAATCTCTGGATCGAAGCGAAGCAACATTCTCGTCAGACGGCGGAGGACAAACACCCTACTCGAATCGCCGTAATAGTCAAGCTACACAACCCTCTCCTGGTGCTCTTTCCACTGCGTTCTCCTCCCCTGCACCATCACTAGCATTTACCCCAACACCAGCCTTCCCCCGCCCCCGTGCCCGATTCAACATCCCCTCTCCCGATGAATTACTCGCCGCCCCCAACTCACAAGAGAGCGCACAGGAGCGCGAGCAAGAACCAATCGAAGACCAGGAGGACGAAGAGCCAATAACCCCCCACACTCGACGTCGCTCCTTCCTCCTCTCTGTCATCAATTCCACAACCCGTCCCCGTCTCAAATTCCCGACTCCTCATCCGCGGAGCAACTTCAACCTGGCCACTCCAAGTATCGCTGAGTCCACGCCAGCATCGGGTCCCAGCTCTATCGCCAGAACGAATCTCCAAACCGCCTTCGCAGGTGTCACCCCACGACCGCGGGCAGGAGCAGGCCGCGGTCCCCGCGCATCGCATCCTTTGGCACAAACCATCCTCCCATCTCCAGGAACATCCGATTCGGAGTCTGCTTCCCCTAGTTCAGGAGGACAAGAATCAGTCCACCAATGGGCAACTCCATTGCCGGTGAATGTGTCCCCATATGATGGCACAGGTGCTGGCGACCGTGCATCCTTCATTTCTACAGCGTCCTCGCATGACTTGACGACACACCACCGTGTTAATACATCTTTTGATCCAGCGATGGGGTTCGGTGCGGGTGCACCAGGGCAGGGTGTCGGAAGGTTCAACGCGGGGAAGCTTAACAATTATCTGCATGGGCTGAATCGGAGGTTGCAAGAGGAGAATGAAGCGCTTGTGGAGAGGTTGATGAGACTCGAGGAGGAGAAGACGGCGGCGCCTGCGGTTGCTTCGTCTTCGGCTGCTGGTGAAGGCAACACTGGCAGGAGGTTAAGTGGAGGCGGAGGGAGGAGGGCAAGTGCTGGCGGAACAGCCTTGGATAATGTGGAGGAAGATATTGGGGGGGAAGGGTGGATGGAAGAGAAGGCAGAGCTAGAGGATATGGTGGATGCACTTAAGGAGGAGGTGGCCAGATGTACGGAAGCAAAAGATGAGACAGAGAAGGCACTAGAAGAAGAGAGGGAAGAGAGGGCAAAAGATAAAGAGAGATGGAGAGAGCGGATGGCTGAGGTCGAGCGAGGTGTGGAAGTGATCATTAAGGAGCTGGAAGAGAAAGCAGAAGTGGCAGAGGGGAGGGCCAAGGACATAGAAGAAGTTGGTACTCAGCGTGCTATACAGCTGGAGAAGAGATTAACTGAAGCGGAAGCAGAGCTCGAGGTAGCTGTGGAAAGGGCCGAGAAGGCGGAACGGGTGCTAGAAAGCGGAAAGGAGCTCGGCGGGGAGCTTATAGAAGCGAACGAGCGTGTCGCAAAGATCATGGGTGATCTCCGAAATGCCAACGTACAGATCAAAGAACTTGAGGAAGAGGTTCTACGGTCTGATAGTAGGATCGACGACCTGGAGAAGGATCTTCGGGATGATCGCGACTTGATCGCAGGGCTTGAGGAGGAATTAAGCTCAAAGACGGACGAACTGGCAGCTGATGAAGCGCGGATTCAGGAAATGGAGAAGGCTGTGCAACAGACTGATGAAGCACTCCACACGACTCAAGCCTACGCTGCTGAGTTGGAAGAGGGGGCGGGCGCCGCCGTAGAGCGCATTGAAACCCTCGATGACGAGCTGGCTTCTGCTAATGACAAGATCCAGATGATGTCCGCAGCCGAAGAACAGGCGCAAGACAGAATGGAGAAGCTGGAGTTGGACGCGCAAAAGGCTGAAGAATTGACCAGGCAGTTGGAAGAGGCGTTGGAAGAGGCGGAGAAGAAGATGTTAGCTGACGACGAAGCACTCGGTGACCTGAAGAGCAAGTTGTCTGCGATTGAGCGGGAACGACAACGCGAGGCGAGTATCACTCAAGAATCTTCTCGAAATCCCTTCCATGATGTGGGGCCGACTGAAGCTGACGTTGAAGCTTTGGAAAGCGAGTTGGACAATGCCAACAAGCAAATTGCGAGGTTAACCACGCTGCTTGATCAGTCACCTGCTCGTAAAGCAATGGAGAAGGCGAGAGACACTAAAATTGAGATGTTGGAGAGGGAGAAGGAAGAGCTGCTAGAACGCAACAAGGCCCTTAGGATGACCGTCAACGAGATGAACACCCCAAATAAGCTCATCAACACCAGTGGAATCTCCCCAATCCATCGTCAAGTGCTATCGATGTCTTTCAGGGCTCCCCGAACGCCTGGCACACCACTGCGGGATGTAAGTGATATTGGAAAGTGTGATCATCCATACCTGATATAATGATCAGGTTTCATGGCTGAACAATACTCCCGACCCCTCTATGTCGCCGTTGATTGCGGAAATCAGCCGTCTCCAACGAGAGCTTGATCGCGCCAATGAGAGCATTGACGATAAACTCGACAAACTTGAAGATGCTGGACTCGGTGTAGTCGGTCTGACCAAAAATTTTGAAGACGCTCGGTCCAAAATCTCTGCCCTGGAAGACGAAATCGCAAGATTGTCCAGAAGGGAAGAACGGCGCATTCGCCGTCTTGGAAGGACACGGTGTCAGAAATGTCACACTAAAGTCAACTTCCCTGGCTTAGGCCACCTGGATGGGAGGTATGTTCACTAAGTTAATTCATTGTCTCCTAGATCTAATTTTTGCGGTCGTAGTTCGATGGAGATGTCGATAGATGGCCTCCTGACTGAGCCTCCCACTCCTCCCACGAAGACCAGCGAGGCGCTACGAGCCAATTTGAAGTCAGTCAATTCACATCTAGAAGCTATGAAGACAGAGTGGGAAGAAGAAAGAAGAAAACTCGTCGGCGAGAAAGCTACTCTTCAAGACGCCACAAATCGTTTGAACGTGCAAGTGCGGACTGCCAGAGAAGAGGCTAGGAAAGTTGCTGATAGCGGTCATGCCAAGGAGAAGGTATGGACTGGTGTCCAAGAAGTACGTATTGAGAGGAATTCCAGTTGGTAGGTACTGATGCGTTTTCAGGACCTAGACAAAGCCAAGAAAGTTATTACAGATCTAGAGGCCAACCTGAAATCCGAACGAAGCAAATTGAGAGCCCTGACGACAGAACAAAATCACGTACAGCGTGAAAAGGCGGATGTGTTAGCCCAATTACAGAGGACAGAATCTGTGAGCTATGAGATTATTTGGGGCACGTACAGTCACTGATTCCGCGCAGGACATGGATGATGTGAGGTACCAGCTCCAAAAATACAAGCAGGAGAACCATGACCTAGAAACGGAACTACGACGTTAGGAGTTCTGACTGCCTGGCAAAAATGTTATAGCTCACCCACAGCTTATAGAGAACGTCAATGCCGAACAAAAGGCCCGTTTACTCGAGGGTCGAGTGGCTGAGAACATGCAAACAATCGATCAGCTGCGTCAAGAGCGAACACTGCTTGCTGCCGACCACAAAGAACTCCAGCGCCGCTTCTCAGAAATATCAGAGGTAAGTTGTTTGTTAGAGGACTTTATCGCGAAGGATCCGTGATCGTGCTCAACAGCAAGCAAACCGACTGCGTGACAAGTATGCTGCCTCCTCGACATCTCACGATAATCGCCGACATCAGCTTGACTTGCATCTTCTTGAAATTGATGACTTGCATCGTGCGCTCTCCGAACGAGCCGAGGAACTTCAGAGGGCGGAGATAGAGAAAGATCGAATTTCCGCTGAGAAGAGTGATGTTGCCAAAACGGTGGCTGCTTTAGAGGCTGATCTCAAACGTGTCAAGAAAGATGCAGAGGCTTTTGGTCGTGATTTGAAACTCTTGCGTGTGGAAAAAGAGAAGCAGGAGACCAGACACAAGGAGGAAAATTTCAGACTGGAACGAACCAGAAAACAGGCTCAAACGCAAATCCGATTGTTGAATGAACAATTGGAGAGCCAGCGGAAGAAAACTGGTCGTGCTCAGGAAGGTTTGAAGAACCATGTCTGTGCAGCGTACGTGAATACGCATCCTAAATATATATTTGTTCTGACTTTACCTCTTGCCAGTGATGAAAGACAAGTATCGGCGCTTAAGATTCAGCACAACAAAGAGTCCAAAGGCCTGATCGTTCAGATCCGATATTTAAAGGCAAAATTTACTCGCGAATCGTCCCTCCGTAGTGATCTGGTTTACCAGAAAAGGTACCTGCTTGTTCTATTATCCCGATTTGAGAAAAGGTCCGTGCTGCCGGCCTCAACACCACGCATATGTTGATGAGACATTCCAGCGAGCAAACAATATTCGCCTCGATCGCTCAGATAGGATTCCCTGTAACACCTTCCCCACCCGCAAAGGTGTGGAAGTTAAAGAGCATGGCCATGGCGGTGGTATTCGTCTCTCGAGCCAAGTGAGTGAATATGCTATACAAATAAACATGCAATTTATGGATGATGTGCAGACGAGCTAGTGACCTTTGGCGAGAGCAAAGCGCATCGAAACAA
>Ga0179587_10000755_pt1 | contig 13859 bp, 7 predicted proteins | sample CZODoug2_1_08_16_FD_185932 | JGI IMG/M metagenome (GOLD analysis project Ga0179587, IMG submission 185932) | Vadose zone soil fungal communities from Angelo Coast Range Reserve, California, USA - CZODoug2_1_08_16fungal | ecosystem: Environmental > Terrestrial > Soil > Vadose zone | place: USA...
TGCTTCGCTGACCAAGCAATTTACGGCGACGCTGGTGCTGCAACAGGTAGCCGATGGCAAAATCCGGCTGGACGGCAAAGTTTCCGGCTATCTGCCTTGGTATCGCAAGGACACCGGCGAGCGCATGACCATCGAACAGTTGCTGCACCACACGTCCGGCCTGCCGCCCGATTTCGACATGCCGGAATTCGGAGATTCCGAAGCGGCAGCGCGGCACTACGAGCCGCAAGCGTTTGCGGAAAAGTTTTGCCAGCAAACCCTCTTGAGCGAACCCGGAGCGAAATGGGCGTACAGCAACTGCGGCTACGATTTGCTGGGACTGATTCTGGAACGGGTGACTGGAAAACCTTTCGGCGATCTGCTGCGCGAGAGGCTGCTGGAGCCGTTGGGAATGAAGGACACCGGCATGGACCGCAACGACTTGGTGCAACTGGGGGGCGCTTCCGGATATACGCGGCACGCAGGGCCGAGGTATACGCCAGGGCCCCACGAGGACCGCGGCCACATCTCTTCAGCGGGGGCCATGTACTCCACCGTCGAGGATTTGTTTCGCTGGAGCGAAGCGCTCTCGGAGAACGGCGCAGTGCCAAAGGAAATTCGCGAGCAGATGTTCAAGCCGGGATTGAACAATTGGGGATATGGATGGTTCATTACGAAAATGGCGCCGGGCGAACCGGGCGCGGGCAACATACAGGAGGAAATGCGCGGCGACATGCCTGGAAATTATTTCTCGTGGATTCTCCGCTATCCGGAGCAGGACGACATGATCATCGTGCTGCGAAACGGCTACGGGTCCACGGAACGACTGGAACAAAATATTCAGGCGATCCTGTTTGACGAAGAACCAAAGATGCCTTCGCGGAATGTGAAAGATCTGACAGCGCAGGCATGGCTGGTGCCAGAAGCCTGGGTTGAGACGCACCGCGTCCTGAGCTTACTTGCGGCGCTTTTCATCGCCGCCCTTATGTGGCAGTTTGCCCGCCGAAAGAGAAACACCGCAGCTAGGACTTGATTTGGTTGGAGGCGGCGTCCCAGGTGACGGCGGCTGCGCGGAAATAGGATTGGTTGGCCATGTGGCAAGCCAGCGCGGCATTGTGGCCGAAGACGGCGTCTTCAGTAACTTGCTGGTGGTTGCGGGCGCCCTGGAAAAATCTCCAGAGGTGGGGCTTTTCGGCGTCCCAGGATTCGCCTCGATACGTGAATCCCTCCTTCATCGGTTCCTTGCCGGGCTTGGGATCATGCTCCTCGTGCCACTTTTTTAGATAAGCTTCGCGCAGCGCTTGCGGATAGCCGGAAGTGTAATAGCTGGGAGACTCGTCTTCACCGGATTGCGGGAAATAAGTGATGGTGTATTCGGTGACTTCGAGAATGCCCTTGGAACCCTGGAAGCGGTAAATCTCCGGCGTTTCGCAGCCGAGATTGAGGCGCAGATAAATAGGAGCGCGGCCGTAGTCGAACAGTGTGGCGTGAACGTCGGGCATGTCGCGGCCGTCCTTGAAGCGCAGGATATCGCCAAGAGCCATGGCGCGCTTGGGCGGCTCGTTCCAGCCGAGCATGAAGTTCATGCCGCTGACGAGATGGACGAGAAGATCGCCGGCGAGGCCGGTGCCGTATTGCTTCCAGCAGCGCCAGCGCGCGAAGTACTTGGGCGACATGTCCGGATCCCAGGGCCGCTTGGGGGTGTCGCCCTGCCAGGTGTCCCAATCGAAATTGGCGAGGGAGAGATCGGGAGGAGGAGGATACACCCAGGCGCCAGTGGGATCGTTGCGGCCGAGCGAACCTTCAACCAGCGTGAGCGTGCCAATGATGCCGCTGGCGAGAAGCTCTTTGGCTTTGGCGCAGATCACGGAGCTGACGCGCTGCGAACCGATCTGCACGACGCGGCCGGTTTTTTTCGCCGCCGCGACCATGGCGACTCCGTCGGCGGGGGAATGGGACATGGGCTTTTCGCAATAAATATCTTTTCCGGCGTTGACAGCGTCAACGACGACTTGCTTGTGCCAATGGTCCGGAACGGCGGCGATGAGGCAATCGATTTCTTTATTGTCGAGGAGATCTTTGTAGCGGCGCGTGGTGGGGATTTTCTTGCCAACAATTTCCTGCGCGAGCGTGTGGCGGCCATCGTAAAGATCGCAAGCAGCAACGCATTCGACGCCGGGGAGCTGGATGGCATCGCGAAGAAGGCCGGAACCCTGCATGCCGATGCCGATAATGCCGAAGCGGAGGCGGTCGCTCGGAGGAGTCGACTGCAGCGGCAAAGGAATGTGCTCCGGTTCCAGAAAAATGGCCGGCGAAGCCGCGAGCGCGCCTGCGGCGCCAGCGGTGCGATGGAGAAATTGACGGCGGGAGAGATCTTTTTTCATGGTGCGCTCCTGAAGAGAGTTGAAAGTTAAAAGCTAAAAAAACAGAGATCAGTATCAGTCAGAAACAAAACGCTTCAAGCTCGTAAGTCTGAGCTGAAAACTCTGACGCCAACACTATTTCAGCGGCTGGACGCTGACTTCCTTGAAAAAGACGATGTCGTTGTCACTGTGATTCTGGAGGCCGATGTAGCCCTCGTTGGGGCGAGTGCCTCGATGCGGCTCGAAATCGAATTTACGTTCTGGAACAGGTTGGCCTTCGGTGTAGTCGGTGACGGTGACATCGTTGAGAACAACAGTGGTGCGCGGGCCATCGAGCGTGATGACCATGGTGTTCCACTCGGGGCCTGGCTTGCCAGGCTTGGCGAGCGGCTTGGTCAGTGAATAGAGCGTGCCGGTGACGTGATAATCGTCTTCGTTCGAAGTTTCGGGATGATTGTCGATTTGGACTTCGTAGCCGTAATGGACGGGCATCCATTCCTCGCGGGGCTCGATGGGGATGCGAATGAAGACGCCGGAATTATCGTTTAAGTCGCGCATCTTGTAGACCACACGAATGCGGCAGTTGGAAAGCTTGCCGCCGGTCCAGTAGAGAAGGCCCATGCCGCCGTGCGTTCGAATGAGTCCGTCCTCGACGCTCATGTTGCCTGGGCCGACGTGCTTCCAGCCGGTGAGATCTTTGCCGTTGAAGAGCGGTTTCCAGGCGGGAGCTTGCGAATGCGCGGCGGAGACGAATAGAGCTGCAATCGCAAACAGAGGTGCGACTGTGAGTGGCTTGCGCATGCCGATGATTCCTCCGGCTGAAAAGGACAGGCAAGAATGCCTGTCCCACTGCTAGAAACTCAACGCGTGGAGATAGTCGTAGCTGATCTTGATGTCGTCGAACGCTGATTTGGGATAGTCGTTTTCCACGAAATAGTGCTGGATGCCGGCCTTTTCGGAGTGCGCGAAAAGGTTCTTCCAGTCGATGGAGCCCTGACCGACATCGGCCATGCGGCCGCCGAATTTAACGGCCTGGCCCATCGCGCCCTGGTATTCGCTCGGGGTCGAGGTGTCCTTCACCCAGTCCTTTACGTGAACGAGGGGGAAACGGCCGGGATATTTTTCGAAATAGGCGAGAGGATCCTTGCCGGCAACACTGATCCAGCAAAGATCCATTTCCATGGCGACGAGTTTGGCATCCGTTTCGGCAAGGAGGAAATCGTACGGGAGTTTGCCGCCGAGTGATAGGGCAGGGTCGAATTCGAACGAGTGATTGTGATAGCCGAACCGGATGCCGACTTTCTGGCTGGCTTCACCGGCTTTATTAAAAAGATCAGCGGCGCGCTTCCAGCCTCCGGGCTCGGCGCGTTGTTTTTCGTCAATCCAGGGACAAATGATGTAGCTGTGGCCGACAATCTTTGCGGCTTCGAGAGCCTCGGGCCACTTTTTTTCGACAACGTTGTAACCGGTGTGGCACGAAGGCGCGGCTAAGCCATTCTTGTCAAGGATGGTGCGAACGTCTTTCGGAGAACGCCCGAAGTAGCCTTCGTTGGCGGCAAAAATGCCTGCGAACTCGACTTCCTTGTAGCCGGTGGCGGCGACTTTCGCGATGGTGCCTTCGAAGTCGGTCTTCATGGCGTCGCGGACGGTGTAAAGCTGGAGGCCGACGCGGTCAATGCTATGCGCAGCCGCAAAGCGGCCGACGGAGTGGGCGGCTGGGGGGCGGGCGAGTGAATGTGCGGTGTCCGCAGCCCAGGCCGGCTTAGCGGCGGCTGCGAGAGTTGCTGCGACGGAAGTGCCGATAAATGTTCGTCGATTCATGGGCGGCATTTTACTCCATCCGGGAGAAAAGGGAACCGGGATTCGGCGAGGAAAAAGGGCGGTCCGACATGACCGGACCGCCCTGTGACAAGTAGTTTGATTAGAAGTAGAACCGCAGACCGAGCTGCATCCGGCGCCCATCGTGTGTGTTGGTCAAGTGCAGGAAGCTGCTCGGGCCAAGGTCTCCGTTGACCTGATTGAACTGGGTGTGATTGAAGAGGTTAAAGTTTTCCCAGCGGAAGTCGAATCCGGTCTTCTCGTTAATCGGGAACTTCTTGAAGAGGCCGAAGTCGAAGTTGAGACGTCCAGGTAATGTCAGGGTGTTGCGCCCGACAGTGCCGAACGTGAGGCCAGTGGGAAGAGCGTAAGCCGCTGGGTTGTACGCAAGCGGCCCGCGCTCGCTTGGATCCTGATTGGCGGAGAAACCAGATTTGGGGTTGCCGACTAAATCTGGCCGGGAGCCAGTGCCTGTGCCATTACCCACGCCAGCGTTGTCGCCGAAAGCATTCAAGCCGTTGGTCGTTACGCTGAAGGGCGTCCCAGACTGGGCGACGGTTATACCCGAGATCTGCCAACCGCCCAGGAGCGCATGGGAGAACCCAGTGCCCTTGAAAAACGGGAGGCCGTAGACGTAGCTGATGGCGAGGTTATGGCGCATGTCGAAACTCGAACTGGCTCGATTGGCCGCAAAGTCGTAGGCATTGACGAACGTGGTGTCGCTGCGGTCGGAGGAATCGTCGATGGAATGGCTGTAGGTGTAGGCCATGCTTAACGTCAGATCGCCCACGGTGCGCTGCACTCCCACCTGCAGGGAATGATAGATGGAATTCGCTTCGTCTCTAAGAGTATTGATGTTGTTAAATCCATGGAATGCGGTACGAACCGAAGCATTACTGATCACAGTTCCGCAAGCAACCGCAAGGTTGCGAGCCACTTGGCCGGAAACGGGTGCGCCATTTACTGAGCCACCGTTGAGGGCGCCAGTGACGGGGTCAGGGGCAGGGCAAACGGTGTTAGCAGGCAGACCCGTGCCGTTTGGGTCTGAAGCCGTGATGATCGGTTCGCCCTTCGTGTAAGGATTCGCCGACGCAGGCACTGGCAGGAGCTGGTTGGCATTGCTGAGCAGAGTCAGGTGGGTGCCTTTGCTTCCAACGTAGGCCGCGGAAGCCACGAAGTGGTAGGGCAGTTCCTTCTGAACGCTCAAATTCCACTGCTGGACGTAAGGCCAAATGGCCTTGTTCGGAATCGAAACGACCGTAAGGGGAAAGAATGGAATTGCTCCGCCATTTGCACCGATGCATGCGTAGCCGCCATTCGGCCCGGCGGGGCATCCGTTGAGTCCCACAGCGATGTTGGACTGAGTCGCAGAAAGAACAAGCGGCGGGGAACCTTCGAGCGACTCCGTGTTTCCCTCGTTGCCGTTGGTATGCTCGAAGAAGATGCCATAGCCGCCGCGTATAGCCATCTTGCCGTCACCCTTGGGGTCAAACGCGAATCCAATCCGTGGTGCTGGATTGAAGAGATGGCCTTTCAGACAACCAGCGTTGGAGGAAGATCCAACGATAACGGTGGGGAAATTTGACCCCGGCACGAGAGGAAATGTTCCTCCCTTTCCTCCGCACTGGACGAAGCCGTTGAGCGGATTGGCAGTGTTCCCGGCGTTCTGCTGGAGAGAGCCGTCACTGAGACTGAAGACGGGCGAGTTGGCCGAGTTGAAAGCGGTAGGGTCAAAGTTGAAAGCCTGATGGTAGCGCTCGCGGTATGTTCCATACAAGCTGACGCGCAAGCCGAGATTCAGGGTAAGGCGTTTGGTTATGCGCCAGTCATCCTGGAAGTAGGGCTCCACGATTCTGTACCGGTCGTAGTACTGCTTTTCTGCGGTCCATTGCTGGTAGCTCGCGACGTTTCCCAGCAGGAGATCGGCGAAGGAATTGCCCGTGGTGACCGTCGGGTCGCCAGTGTCAAAAGTTAGAATCCCCTGTACGTTGGGAGAGTTGGCCTCATTTTTCTGCGCGAACACGATGTAAGCGCCGAACTGGAACGTGTGTGTACCAAGGATCTTAGTCATGTTGTCACGGTACGTGTACGTTGGGTTGGCGTTATGCCACGGAAAATAGCCGCTGTCTTGCCCGAAGCCTCCGCCATAGGCCGCGTTGCCACTTAGGTCGACTGCTGGAAGTTTTCCGCCGAAACCATTGTTGAATATCGCGCCCATCGAGAAGCCGGCGGGTAGCGCTACCGGTCCGCCTGTAGTGAGGAAAATGTGGTCGCCCGTATAGCTGGCCACGAATTCATTAAGAAGCGTGGGCGAAATATTCGCGTTCAGGCGAGCCACAAAGCTTGACCCGGGGCCCACGAAGTTTGTCGTGACGTTCTGAAAATTCGTGGTTCCATTGCCCCACAACGGGCTCGGCACGACCGTCTGCCATGAATCGTGGATGTAACGGAACGTCAAGCGATAGTTGTTGGTGAGGTTGTGGTCAATTCGAATGAGCTCTTCGCGCCAGCTGGTTGGTGTCGAGATCGTCTGATGGAATGCGGGGAAGCCACCGACAGTAAATCCGGGAATGGCTTTGGGAATTAGCGCCAGAAGCGCCGTGCCGACTGCAGTCGGGGTCACCGTGTTACCCGGGAATGGAAGTCCTGTCGCAGGGTTTGTTGGGCAGTCGGGTCCCGGGCAGAGATCACTGAAGTTTCCGGTTCGCTCGGCATCGGAAGGAACATTTGGCGTGGTGGAGACGTCCGATGAGGGTGCCGAGGAGGTATTGCTCTCCTTGCGCCATTCCTCGGAGAAGAAGAAGAACGTTTTCTTCTTGTCCGAATTGTAATGGTTGGGAATAAAAACCGGTCCGCCCACGGTGTAGCCATAATCGTGCTTCTTGTAGGAAGCCTTCTTAGCAGTGGGGTCCGCTCCTTCTGCCCATGATTTCGCGTTGAAGAAATCATTGCGCAGATACTCGAAGCCGCTGCCGTGGAAGGAGGTGCCGCCGCTCTTGGTCTCGACTTCTACGGTGCCGGAGCCGTTGCGGCCATATTGTGCGCCATAGTTGGAAGTCAGGACTTTGAATTCGGCAATGGCTTCCGGATTCGGATAAACGTTGAGGGTGGCATTGCTGCCGTTATCCATATTGTCGCCGCCATCGAGCTCCCAGTTGTTGTACTCAGTTCGCCCGCCGTTCATGCTGTAAGCGACGTTGCCATAGATGCCGACCTTGCCTTCATCCGAGCCGGTCTGGTTGACGACTCCAGGAGTCAAAGTGACCAGTTGTGTGAAATTGCGGCCGTTCAGCATGAGCTGATCGATTTGTTTGCCAGTCACGGTCGCGGTGAGGGCGGAAGACTGCGTTTCCACTTGAGCTACGCTCTCGCCGGTTACTTCGATTACTTCCGTAACCGCGCCTACGGTCAATTGCACGTCGACACGAATTTTCTGGGCCACATCTAGCACAACTTTGGTGGCCGAGTATTTCTGGAAGCCTTTTGCGGTTACGACGAGGTTATATGTGCCACCCGGTAAACCAGCGACCACGTAAGCGCCGTCAGAGTTCGTGGTGGTCGTTCGAGTCAAACTGCCACTGGTGTTGGTGATGAGCACATCAGCGCCAGCGACGGCAGCGCCGGACTTATCTGTGACGGTGCCGCTGATGTAGCCGGTGTCCTGAGCGCGCGACGCAAGGGGGAGGGCCAGCGCAATGATTAGAGCAATGAACGCAAGCCACGCGGCACCCATCATGTTCTTTCGAGAATTGGAAAAGTCTGAGTTTTGCTTCACGTTAAGACCTCCAAGCGAGATTCGAACTTGGGGAGGCGTGGGAACGATGGGCTTAGCGCAGAGGGCTGAAGTGGCACCCCTGAAGTCACCTCGCGCAGAAGACACCCCGATCGGACACAGCCTCCACCGCTCGACGACCGCAGGCACCGTACTGAAACTGTCTTATTAAAACGAGTTAATAGTGCATTTGAGGGTTGGTGTCAAGGGATAAATTCGTGTTGACGTGAGCTATAGCGCTCGCGGCTGCGGAATCGCGTAAATTACGAGGGATTACAAAGGCGAGACCAAGACACGCATCTTGAAATCCCAGTTGGACTGACTGACACTGAATGGCAATGCGCACAGATCTTAGGAGAGGTCGCACACAGAAATACGTTCTGGCGATCGGTCTCGCGCTGGCTGCCGCCGGGCCCGTTTGTGCGCGGCCGGCCGCGAGAAGCGATGTGAAACCGCAATCCACTTCTTCGCCGGCGCGTGTCAAGCAGCCCGTGGATGCGCAAGGATGGTTCGCGAAAGGGCAAGGGGCGCTTCAGGCGGGAGACCTCGAAGCCGCAGAAGCGGCCTTTCGTCAGGTGCTGTCGCTTGACGCGCGCGCCGGCTCCGCTTACGCCAATCTTGGCGTGATCGCCATGCGACGCAAGGAATGGGATCGCGCAATCGCGCTGTTGCGAAGAGCCGAGAAGCTCGAACCAAGAGTAGCGGGAATCCGGCTGAACATTGGTCTGGCCGAATACCGGCGCGGCAATTATGCGGCGGCCATTGCACCGTTCACCTCCGTCTTGCGAGACCAGCCGGACTCGCAACAGGCGCGTTACCTTCTGGGACTTTGCCATGTCTTCACAAAAAAATATGCCGAGGCGGTGACGGTGCTCGAACCGCTGTGGCCGGAAAAGTCCAATGACGTGCTGTACTTGTACTTGATCGATATCGCTGCCGTGGAATCCGGCCAAAAAAGCCTCGACGAGAAAATTCTCAGCCGCATGATCGCCGTCGGCGGTGGGACGGCTGAGTTTCATTTGATACTGGGAAAGGCGTATTTGAACCGGGATGAAATTCCAGAAGCAACGTCAGAGTTGGAGCAAGCAGCGGCGCTAAACCCCAACCTCCCGTTCATTCATATGAACCTGGGAGTCGCGTACATGCGGGCGGGAGATGACGAACGGGCGGAAGCGGAGTTTCGGCGGGATATCGCACTGGAACCAGATCTGCCGGATAACTACGACCAACTCGGCGCGCTATACACGCGCACGGGCAAGGACGAGGATGCGGAGATGTCGTTTCGTAAAGCGCTGAAGCGGGATTCCAAAATGGCTAGCGCGTACGCTGGGTTGGCGAAGATTTATCAGAAGCAGCAAAAGTTGGAGCTGGCTTTGAAAATGATTGACGCGGCGCTGCATCTTGCGCCGGATATCACAGGCGGGCACTTTTTGCGTGGCCGAATACTGACACAGCTCGGAAGGCCTAACGAGGCCAAGGCGGAGTTAGCGCTGGCGCAGAAGAACCTGGACACTCAATTAGGCACGGAGCGGGAGTCGCGCGAAAAAAATCGCGTGCCGAATCCGGAACTGATGCGCGAGCCTGAGCCGTAGGGCACCGGGCGGCGTCATGCATTTTCCAGCATTGGTGCTTGCCAGGGACCGCGGGGTTGCTCAATGGCTTCTGCGACGGCCAGGACCAACGCATCTTCAAACGGCCGGCCGATGACCTGAACACCGATGGGTAGTCCGTCATTCGAAAGGGTGACGGGGACGGACGCGCCGGGAAAACCAGTCAAGTTCAGCCATTGGGAGAATCGCATGGTGTCGCGGTAACCCGTGCCGGGGAGGTAGTTTCCCTGGCCGTGGCGGAAGGCGAGACCTGACGAGACAGGGGAGAGCAAAATGGGCGTGTCCCGCATTTGGCGGAGGATTTCGGCGCGGAGTAAATCCCGGTCCGCACAGGCCTTCATAAATTGCTCGAGGGTGATTGGATCTCCAGAAGTTGCGAAAGCGAGATACTCGCGCAGCATCGGGCTGATTTGATTTTCCTGGCCAGCGATGCTGTGACGGATCAAATTGCCAATCATGGGACCAAAGAAAAACCACCACAGATCGAGCGCGCGATCGAGGCCATTCAGATGGAAGGGTTCGACTGTGAAGCCGCGCTCGGCGAGTGATTTTGCGGCTTGGGCAACGGCAGCGTGAGTCTCCGGAGTTGCCACTCCGAGGGCGTCGCTCCCGAGAATCCCGATGCGCATGCCGCGAAGGTCGCCTTCGCGATACGCACGCATGGGAACGGGAGCAGAGAGTGCATCGCCGGCGTCCGGTCCAGCCACCACTTCGAAGAGCGAACGCACGTCCGCCATGGTGCGGGCCATGGGGCCGACTACGCCGATCCAGGAAAAGGCGCCGGCGCCTGGCGGAAAATGTCCAGTGGCAGGAACGCGGCCGGGCGTGGGCTTCAGTCCGCAGATTCCACAAAAGTGCGCGGGAACGCGAATCGAACCGCCGCCATCGCTGCCGACGCCGCCGAACGAGCAGCCTGCGGCAATCGCAGCGGCTTCGCCCCCGCTTGAGCCGCCGGAGGAGTGCGCCAAATTCCACGGATTGCTCGTTTTTCCAGTGACCAGGTTGTCGGTTTCGTAGGCCATCAGAAATTCGGGAGTGTTGGTATTGCCGAGAAGGATGGCACCTGCGGCCTTTAATCGCGAAATCAGCGGAGCATCCTGTTTCGCAACGTAGTCTTTGCGGAGAAGAGAACCGGCGGGACACGGCCAACCGGAGACATCGATGCAGCTCTTCATGGTGAGCGGCACGCCATGGAGAGGGCCGATTTGCGCGCCTTGTGTTAGTAGACTCTCCGCTACGCGCGCCTGTCGGCGGGCGCCCTCGGCGTCCAGATGGACATACGCATTCAATTTTGGCTGCAGCTTCTCAATGCGTCTTAGATGGAGTTCAATGATTTCGACAGGAGAGATTTTCTTCGATCGAATTTCTTGCACAATTTCCGCTAAGGTGCCGTAGGGGAAGCAGCTCATAGTCGATGCGCGAGAGTAAGCAAACATGCAGCGAAGGTCAAGCGGCGGCGGGCGCGCAGTGACGGATCATAATAACGGTTGACGACGCGTTGGGCAGCCGTGAGAATTCCAAATTGCGCGGGGAAGGATGGTACGCGGAATTCTTGCGACCGGCGCGGACAGGATGAAAACATTTTGATAGGTTCAACGCATTGGCGTGGAGCGGGCTTGATCCTTGCTTGTTCCATTTTGATTTGCTGCGCGGCGATATTGGTGCGTTCCAGCGCGCCCCCCGTGCAGGAGAAAACTGCTGCGACAAAGAAGACTGGCTCATCGAACAGCGGTACGTCGGACGCCTATCGCTTGAATACGCTGGGTGTGGCGTACATGAACCAGCAGCGGCCTGCGGACGCGCAAAAATATTTTGAGCAAGCACTCGAAGCCGATCCCAAATTTTCGGTGGCCCGGTTGAACCTGGGTATTTCTCTGCTTGCGCAACAGAAGCTCGAGCCTGCGCGCCTGGCGCTTGAAGCGGCAACACAGCAGCTTCCCAAGGATGCCTATGCCTGGTACAACCTCGGACTCGTGTACAAGGACCTCGGGGAAGCGGAGAAGGGCATCGCCGCCTTTCAGCACGTCACGGAGATCGCGCCCACCGAGGCAGACGGCTATTATTTTGCCGGCTACCTGTACTCGCAGCGGCAGAAGTATGACGAAGCCATCGCGTCGTTTCAGAAAGGGCTGGCTCTAAACCCGTTTCACGCTTCGTCGGAATTCGGCCTTGCGCGCGCGCTTCAACGAAAGGGCGATGTTGCCGGGGCGCGCGAACATCTGGCGCGCTTCCAGAAGATCACCACGGAGCATCTCGGAACTCCGTTCGGCGCGGGCTATGGCGATCAAGGCCGTTACTCGCTCGCGGAGTTGCCGTTGAACTCTATTGTAGATGTGCCAGCCGCGATTCCCGTGCGGTTTGTGCCGGAGACGAACGCCTTTGATTCCAAAGGCGCGGGCGCAATTCGTACTGAGATTGGGCCAAGTACCGGGGCATGTTTCTTTGATTTCGATGGCGACGGGAAGCCGGATCTTTTCCTGGTCAGCGGGACCGCGGACGGAGCCAGCCGCTTGCTGCGCAACCTTGGCGACGGCCGATTCGAGGATGTGACGAAAGAAGCGGGAATTCAGTTAACAGGAAGCGGCCTCGGCTGTGCGGCCGGCGATTTCGACAACGACGGTCATACGGATTTGGCGGTTTGTCTGCGTGACGGTGTCCGGCTGCTACGCAACAAGGGAGATGGCAAGTTTGAGGATGTGACACAAGCGGCCGGGATTCGGAAGGAGAAAGGTTGCGTGGGCGTGACGTTTGTGGACTACGACCACGACGGGGACTTGGACTTGTACATCACAACGGCGCCCGATGCGGGTCCGCCGGGTACGGCGCCTCACAATGTTCTTTGGCGCAACAATGGGAACAGCACGTTCACGGACGTTTCCGCGGAGACGGCGCTCGGTTTTGCGGCCAGCGGCGCAGGCGTCGTCACCACCGATTTCAACAATGACCGCGCGGTAGATTTCGTTATCGCCGGTGGCCCGACCGGTGCGTCCATCTATCTCAATCCGCGCGAAGGAAAATTCACGCCGCTCGGCGGCATCGATTTCGGCAAAGAGAAGTTGCCGCCCGCCGTGGGAGTGGTCGTGTTCGACTTCGACAAGGATGGCTGGATGGATTTGGCGTTCACGCATGCGGGCGCGCCGGGCATCAGCCTGTGGCGGAATGTCGAAGGGAAGCGGCTGGAGCGAGTTCCGCTCCCGGAACTGGGCTGGCAGAAAGGCTGGGGAATTGCCGCGCTCGATTATGACAATGACGGGTGGGTGGATTTGGTCGCTGCAGGCGAGTCCAGCAATGGAGGGGAGTTGCGGCTGTTGCGAAACCTGGGAAGCAAGGGTTGGGCCGACGTCACAAAGGATGTGCATCTCGATGCGGTCAAGCTAAAGCAGCCGCGCGCGATTGCGGTCGCGGATATCGGTGGAAATGGCGACGCGGATCTGGTCGTAACGCAGCTCGGCGGAGACCCGCTGGTTCTCCGCAATGGAGGCGGCAATCAGCACAACTGGATGAGCATCGACCTCAAAGCGCTGAATGACAACAAGAACGGAATCGGAACGAAGGTTGAGCTCTACGCGGGCATGCTGTATCAAAAATGGGAAGTGGCTGGCGCGTCGGGCTATCTGGGGCAGAACGCCACGCCGATTCTTGCCGGGCTCGGCTCGGAACGCAGTGCCGAAGTTGTTCGCCTGTTGTGGCCGACCGGCGTGCCGCAGGATGAAATCAACCTGGCCGTGAAAAAAGTGCACAGCATCGCGGAACTCGACCGGCGAGGAAGTTCGTGCCCCATTTTGTTTTCCTGGAATGGCAGCGAGTATGAATTCATCGCGGACATGATTGGGCCTGGCGTGGTCGGCCACTGGGTTGCACCTGGAGAAAGGGACGTTCCCGATCCGGATGAGTACTTGAAGGTGGCTGGGCGCAGCGTGAAGCCCCGCAATGGCCTGCTTAGCTTCCGCTTCATGGAGCCTATGGAAGAGACCGTATATCTCGACCAGGTGCGGCTGCTGGCCATCGATCATCCAGCGGCTTTCGAGGTTTTTCCGAATGAGCGATTCGTCAGCGCTCCGCCATTTCCGGAGTTTCGCGTCATCGCGAGCCGTGATGCGCATGCGCCCATCGGTGCTTGGGACGACCAGGGGAATGATGTGCTCCCTCTGATTTCCAAACGCGATCGCCAGTACGTCACGAATTTCGAGGAATTGCCGTTCACGGGGTTTGCCAAGCTGCACTGGATCGAACTTGATCTCGGTGCATGGGATGCACAAAAACCGTTGCGATTGATCATCGATGGCTACACGGATTACTTCACCGCGACTTCGATGT
>Ga0179587_10000756_pt1 | contig 13849 bp, 11 predicted proteins | sample CZODoug2_1_08_16_FD_185932 | JGI IMG/M metagenome (GOLD analysis project Ga0179587, IMG submission 185932) | Vadose zone soil fungal communities from Angelo Coast Range Reserve, California, USA - CZODoug2_1_08_16fungal | ecosystem: Environmental > Terrestrial > Soil > Vadose zone | place: USA...
TCACTCGTGTTCGGATAACAAACGGCGGGATTGTTTCCGATCACGATCATCGCCTTCACCGGGTACGGCTTTTCGCTAAGAATCGTCTTGAACACGCTCGGAGGATGCGCGTAGATCGTTGGCCGCAGCGTCAGGCATTTGAACCGATCAGCCCCGATCCGTTTCGCGGCCTGCTCCTCGGACAGCGCGTCCCACTTTTCGGTGTCCGCCAGCCGCGGCGATGGCCAGAAGCAGTTGCCCCCGGAGATGTCGAGGTTTCCGGTAATGCCGATGAGCGCCAGGATCGCGCGGTTGGCCTGGACTGCGTTGCGGCCGATATGGTCCGAACCCGTTCCCCACGCCATCGTCGCGGGCTTTGTCGTCGCGTAGGCGCGCGCAGCGGCCCGGATCTGTTCCGGATCGCAGCCCGTCACGTCACCGGCCCGCTCCGGCGTCCATTCGGCTACCAGGGATTTGTATTCCTCGAAGCCATGGCACCACTTCTCGACGAACGTTCTGTCGCAGAGACCCTCGTTAATGATCACGTTTGCCCAGCCGAGCGCCATCGCACCATCGGATCCTGGACGGATCGGCAGCCAAATGTGCCCCGGACCACATGCTGACGGTCTTCGCGGATCCACGATGATGCTGAACGGCTTGGCGCGCAGCGCCTCGGTGACCGGTGTATGGCCGATCAGCCCGTGATCGTTCGCGATGCGCTTTTGGGACCCCCACTCCACAATACAGGCCGGCTTGCCGTAGAAGTCTGGGATGGCGACGGAATCCCAGCCTCGACCGCTGAATTTGCCGCTGGCGGTCAAGGTGCAGGCCGCGACCCTTGGTCCGTAGCAATAGTAGTTGATCGACGCGATGTTCGGCGTTCCGAAGACGTTCGCGAGCCTGGTGACGATCTGGTTGTTGTTCATCGAAACGCCGCGGGCGAAGGAGACCGCTTCAGCGCCATGCTGCTCGCGTATCGTCAGCATTTTGCGGGCGATGAACCTGACCGCTTCGTCCCAACTTACGGCCTTCCATTGCATCGAACCCTTCGGACCGACCCGCATCAGCGGCCGGTCAATTCGAGCCTCATGATAGAGCTGCTCGATCGACGGTGCGCCAGCTTTAGAGCAAAGCTTTCCCTTGTTGACCGGATGATCCGGATCTCCCTTGACGCTTGCAACGGCGCCATCGCGCACCGTCACCAAGGTGCCGCAGCCACCGTGGCACATGCGACACACAGCCTTGACCACCGTTTGCGTCGAAGCCGGCTTTTCCAACACGGGAGCTTCAGTCATGGCACATCAAGCCTTTGGTGAGATAACCGTCACGAAAACGATCAGCGCGGATCGGGACGGCCTGATGGCCGTCCATGCTCCGCTAGAGGTGCAAGGACGCCACGCCGCTGGCCATCTGGATTTCCCGATAGTTGCCCACCGCGCGATTGCGCAGTTCGTCACCGTCGGGAAGACCCCCGCAGAACTTCGCAATCGCCGCTTCCCCGAGCGGATTCCATTTGTCGATCCAGCCCTGGATCACGGCAACATTGTCGGGGTCATTTTCGATCGCAAACTTGATGAGTGCGGTCGTAAACCGGCGGCACCGTTCGCTATCGATGAGTTGGGCATCCAGCAGGAGGCCAGTCAACGTGTCCTCGTTTCGTCGCGCGGCCTGGCCGAGCGCGCCAATGAAACATGAATCGATCGCCGGCTTGAGCACGAGATTAAGCGCCACGAACTGCTCCGCCCAATCCCACGCCACCAGGACTTTCTCCGCAAGCTCGCGGTAGCCTTGCCATTCGGGCGATTGCTCCCAATGATGCCTCTCGGCTTCGACGAAGCCCTGATGCGGCTTGGCGATCCGGAGCTCCGCCGTACGATACGAAACACGCGAGAGCCACCGCAAATGGTCGCCGGCCTGGAACATGAAACAGTTCGAAATCGCGCTTGCCGGTGAAAGGGCGACCAGATAATTCGACGACATCTGAACGGCGTGCATCAGGTAGCGCGCCGGCGTATAAAGGCGCCCCAGCAACTCCGTCCAGCTATCGGGCATCGAGACATCGTGCTCGTTGCGGCTGTAATCCTCGATCAGACCGTCGACGAACGCTTCCTGGCCGTCCTGAATCAGCGTGTAGTTGCGGTAAATCAATTGGTCGGGATCGCGGAAGCCGTCCCAGTCGGCTGCTTTCAGCGGACTATTATTGCGGTACTTCTTGTACCATTTCGACATCGCGATCCCATCGCCCATGGTCCAGGGGGAGTCGGGATTGCTCATGCTCCAAAGCAGGTTGGTGGATACTGTTTCGTATTCTGTAGGCCGACGGCGCCGATTTGCAAGATGACTCCAGGTCTTCAGAGGGCGCGTGACCTCGGGCAGTGTGGCCGTCATCTAAGTTCTCCCGTCTGGATTTTGCGGCTCAATTTCATGTGGTCTGCTTGAAGAACCATCGAACCGACTCGGTCGTGGTGTAGATCTTGCCTGAGAACCCGGTCATGTAGATCTCGAGTTCCTGCATCGAAAAGGCCCGGCCGAGCAACTGCTCCGCGGTTGATCTGTTGAGAACGAGGCCGCCCGGACCTTCCACACGGATGTATCCGCCATGGTCGGCAATCGTCAGTTCCTTGTCGGCATTGTCCTCCTTCAACGCATCGATCAAGGCGTCTGTCACTTCGCCTGATCTAAGGAGCGGTCCCGCCAACAAACTCTTCGCGGGCTGCCCGGCTGGCGCTTTGGCTGCATCAGTCATCATGATTCCCATCCGCCTTGGCTAAGGCTTGCTGTGCTTCGCTTCGATTCCAGCGACCGAGACATAGATCTGTCCATCCTCGACCTTGGTCGGATAAAGCGCGATCCTCGCATGTCCAGGGTTCACGCCCATGCCCGTCCCAACATCGATTTGCCAGCGATGCGCTGCGCAGATCAGCGTTTTTCCGCATAGCTCGCCATCCTCGAACGCCACTGCCTGGTGCGGGCACATCGCCTGAACAGCTTGAATGATGCCGTCATCGGTATGAACGAGCAGGACCCTGGTCCCATCGACCTCGACGCCGATCATCTCGCCGGCCCACAGTTCATCCAGGTCGGAGACCCTGACGAACTTCCGCACCACCGTATCGGGATAATCCGATGCCAATGCTCTCACTCCACGAACACGTCGACGCATTCGAAATGTCGAAAGCCGGCTTCCCGAACGGTCAGCTTTCTTTCGAACGGCGGAGCGCTGTCGTCAGGCGTGGTCATTCGTACGCGAAGTGGCTTCGACGGATCTGGATGACGGACTTGTCGATCGACCGCCGGGGCGGCACATGCGGCCGCAACCTCGTCCATGGTCTGGTCGGGTTGAACATCGATCACACGGACGTGCGCGTCGTTCTGAAATCTCGACAGCAATGCAAGCGGCATAACGATTCCCCGTTCTATTCTGCAGCGGCCAACGGCCGATATTCGTCCGCCCAGCGGAGACCGTGCGCGTCCTGCCCTCCTTCGCTGACGACGCCGATGCCCATGTATTTCAGAAGGCCTTCGGCGTTTGGCGGCGAAATCTCGCCGGTGTAGAGGCGGTCGACGACCGTGTTCCAGTCCTTGTAACGATCAGGCTCCTGATCGAAGATCCATTCGCACGGCTCCGAACAGAAATTGTAGCGCCGGCCCTGATACTCCTTCTGCCGCACCCGCGCGTCCCAACGCAGACCGCCGCGGCTTGCGATCGTGTTGTTGCACATGCTGCAGAGCGCCGGATTGCCGACGGCATGCGTGTGCTCCAGCTTGCCGTTGTTCACATTGTCGATGATGACGTCCCAATACTTGCCGAACGTATCGTTCCAGCCGGGATACTTCTGTTCGAGCCAGACGCGCTCGGCCTTGCCAAGGCCGCCGGTCGGATTCCACCAGACCGTGTTGCGCCACGACCAGATACCGGCCTGCTGCGTGTGGTGATAAGTATCGATCTCGTTCAGGAAGTGCTCCCAGTACCACGGGCGATCGAGACCGACGTCCTTGAGCTGCCGATCGAACTGCACGATGACGAACTCGTGCATGTACTCCTTGAACGACTGATCGCGCTTTTCGAGCGGGAACCAGTAATCCATCGGAATTCCCGTCAGCAGAGCGAATATCTTCCAGATGCGCCAGAACGCGATATCGACGGCCTTCTGGACTTCGGCCTTCTTGCCGTTCCGGATCAATATCTCGATCAGAGGCGTCGCGATTTGCGCATGACGCGCCTCGTCGGATTGGATGCTCGTGATGAGATTTGAGAAGGTGAAGTCGCCGATGTTCGCGGCGTCGGCCGACAGTCCGATCATCTGCACGTTGGTGAGACCGGTCTCGAACGCGAAGTTCACCATGATCGATGTCGTGATCGCATCCCGCGTCATCATCACGTCGTCGAGGGCGTGCCGACCAGAGAGCGCCGCCCAGTTGTTGGTGTGCTGCGCACGTTGAGCCCAGTCGAACTGACGATCTAGCGGAACAAGCTGGTGCGCGAAACTCAACTGAATCTGGCCGTGGCGAAGTTCGTCCAGGACGCCGAACGTCGCCATGTTGCGCATTCCGGGGGCGCGTCCGAATCGCGCCATGCGGGCACTCGCGATGCCGGTTTGATATTCCGACAGCGCGATCGCGGCATAGTGCAACTTCAGGAGGCTCAAATATGCGGGGTCGGCGTTCTCATAGTATTTCGATCGCTGCAAGGCGGAGCGAACCGAGTAGGCTCCTGAATCCTTCTCACGTTGAATTGCAACATATTCGCGGTACGAAACCTTGTATGGCTCGTCGTAGGTCTCCCACTCGGAGACTGGAACACTGTGAGGATCCGACATCTCCTTCGGAAACAACTCTTCCTCGGTAACGAAGGACGGCGTCCAGTTCGTGCTGCGCGCGATGTCGTACCACTGCGAACGCTCAAGTGCTGGCATAGAGAGCGATCCTTTTGTTTTGAATCTCTGGTTGGCTCAGAAGGTGAATTGAAGTCCGATGCTCAATGCAAGCAACGCGGTAGAACCGGCAAGGTAGGGATTCATCTTCCCAAATTGCACGAACTGCCCGATCGAAGTCAGTGCGAACCCTACGAGCATCGCCTTGTCCAGCGAGAACGTGGCAAGCGTCACCAATGGCATGCTGATCAGCGCGATCTTTTCGATCGACGGAAATTTCTTCCATTGCTCGAGACTGGGGCAAAGCCTCAGCCCAACGAAAACCAGTGCACCAAACGTCGCTGCGGAAGGAATGTAGTGGATGAAGGGTATCAGCAGGAAGCATGCTGCCATTAGCGCGCCGCAGACGACCGAGCTCAGTCCCGTGCGCGCGCCGGCACCAATGCCGACTGCGCTTTCGACGAAGGCAACGATGCTGGTGGTACCCAGGAAAGAGGCCGCCATGGATCCGGCTCCGTCGATGAGAAGACCTTGCTGCCTACCCGGAAGACGACCATTGCGATGCAGACCTGTCTGCAGGGTCAAGCCTATGAATTTCGCCACGCTTCCGTAGAAGTCGAGAACGAACAGGACAAGCACAACGGAAATCGATTTGGGATTGAGGATGGCTCCCAGATCGAGAGCGCCGACACCCGCAAACATATCCTTGGAGATCGTCGGCAACACCGCGGCTTTATCTGCGGAGAAGCCGAGAAGGCCTTGGGCTGCCAGAAAGTGGTAACCGATCGATACGGCGATGATGCTGATAAGGACCGAACCGATGATCCGCTTGCTTTCCAGAGCGAAAGTCGCGGCCAGTCCGACATAGAGACAAATGGCTCCAGGCGTGATGAAGCTTCCGATGCCGGAGATCATCAATCCCTTGTATTCTAGAATTCCACTCAGCTTGAGTGCGATAAGGATAAGGAACATCCCGACGCTGAATGAAAGGCCGATCTTCAAGGAGTCCGGAATGCTGTCGATGACTTTTTCCCGGATCGACGCTATTGTAACAATCGTCATAAGCGCGCCCGACCAAAAGACTAATCCAAGCGCTTGCGGCCAGGTAAAGCCCAGCCCGGCGATTACCGTGAATACGACATACCCGTTCATTTCGAGGCCGGTGGAGACCGCGAACGGCAGTCGAGCCCATAGGCCCATCAAAAGCGTGGCACCGGCCGAAATCGCTATTGTCGCAAAAAGCGACACCGCCGTTGGAATCCCTGCCTGTGCAAGGATCGCGGGATTGACGACGAAGATGTAGGAGAGCGCGAGAAAGGTAGATAGACCGGCGAGAATCTCCGTCGGAATTGTTGAGCCGCGTTCGGAGATGCCGAAATAGCCATCGATACCGACCGGGTTTGCGGTGGAATTTAAAGCAGCAGCTTCAGCTGTAGGCGTTTGCTCACTCATGAATTCCTCCATCAGATTGGACGCGCCAATTTATTGGATAGAGGAGCCGGTTCGTAAATCTGGAGATTTCTGTACAGGCTGTTGCCGAATTGGCAACAGCCTGGCGATCGGCGTCGCGCTTCCTGCCGAACTTCACTACTGACGTCCCGATGAGTGCACCGCGCCGAAGCGCTCGCGACACCAAGTGTCGACGACAAAAGATCCTGTTCGACACGCGAGACGCAGGTGGTGAGATGGTTTCCTTTTCCTAATCACTGGGGAAAAGCGGTCGTCCCACAACTACGCATTCCACGAATTGAACCCTCCGCAATTAACCTGTGCAATTCGCGGCTTGCCGAAGGAGTTCACTCCCCTCCCGAAACATCGGCCCTCCGCCGACACCGCAGCGCGTCCAGTTCAGCCTGCTTACATTAGCTGTCGCTGGATTTTCTTTGATCTCTCGGTGCACGCATCGTGCACACGCTGCCTTCTAACTGATTGAAAAACTTCAACTCTCGCTCCAATCCATCAAGGGCGCCACAGCGAAGCGTCTGTGTAACATATTGTTTTCAATCACTTTTGCAGTTCAGGTCAGTCCAATCGATTTTTGGGCCGGCAAATGGTCCGTGCGATAGAACTAGCGCATTTTCCTTTCTTTTCAACTCGTTAAAGATATTCTGGCAACTTCGCGTAATTTGCCTTCGTCGATTTTTCCTCGATCCAGTACTGCAATGCTGTACTGGCTCAACGCGTGCAGTACCGCGGTGCTAGACTCCATCTACCAACTCGACCGCAGCGATCCCGTTAGCGTCGAACAAGCGACAGGAAAGCCGATCAAAGTCAGAAGCAAAGTAACGCTACGCTTTGCCGGTGCCTATGCCCGCGATACTGCCATCGTAGTATCGGTCGCCATGTCGTATGGAAAGTTGCGCGTGGCGGGATTTGCGATCGTGCGGACCAAAACGTCGCAGGTTCAAATCGGGGACTCGCAACCACCGATACCGACACTCGCTGGTGGCGGCCGTATGAGTGAACTGATCCTGCGTCCCGAACGCAGTGAACCCGCGTCTGCGCACCTCGCGGATCGTGTTGGCGCGGATGCTCCTTGGGCCAGCGAGGAAGCTTGCGGAGCGATTCCAACACGGAGCGCTGCGGCACCGCCGTTCATCCAAGCCGGCTCTTCTTGGTAACTCCGTTCGCCAGAAACGCCCGTTCCATCAATGCGGTCAGCTCGACAAGATCGGTTATGACGTTGCCATGGGCAGGGCAGATCATGCGAGTCTTGTTCGCCAGCAGCATCCGATGGACGGCCTCGATCAAGCCGTGATTATCCGAGAACCGCACCCAGTACAGGGCGAGATCGAGGACCATTCGGGTGTCCTCCACGGTCGGCTTGGACGGAAGTTCGTGGGTGAGCAACGTGCATTCGTCTTCATGGTAGTGTGAGAACGCGAAGGCGTCGGATACGAAGAGAAGTTCGCTACCGTCGTCATGGGCCCAATTCGTTGCTGGCAAATCGTGGATGAGCCCGGGCAAAATCGTCAGCGCCCTGTCGCCGAGATCTAACCTTTCACCCGGCTCCATTTGTATGAAGCGGCCGTCCAGATCGTGCTGGGGGTGATAGAGATGATAGTTCCGGACCTCTCCTACCGCCTTGACCTTCGGAAACGCCGTTAGCAGAGCATCGAGATTTCCGGCGTGAGGGTATTCCTCATGGGTCGGAAAGATGTAGGTCAGTTCGTCGCCGACGATCGAACGAATGAATGCCTCGATCCGGGGTCCGTCCTTGGCGTGCCCGGTATCGACAAGGACGGATGCGTCGCGTCCACGGATGAGGTAGGCCGCTGTATGCGTGTGAAACTGTCGTCCATACATGGTCATATGGAAGCAGCCGTTCAGAAGATAGGCGCCTGACGCGATCTGTCTCGTCGAAAACCCGTGATACTCCATTCTGTTTTGGATGACCGGCTGCCGATCGATCGATGCGTTCGTGACATTCGTGGACATTGCCGTTGAACTCCAGCTTGGGCCGCCTTGAAAAACTGTCTGGCGTCGATCATCCGTCGCCTACAGCGCTCTTAGGGCCGCCAACAACGCGGCCGTTTTGGTCGCGACCACCTCCTGGCCATGGATAACCAGGCCGCGGGTCGGCGCGAGAATCTCGATGTCGTATCGGCCGAAGATACCCTCCATATCGCCGATCACGGTGGAGAGATCGCTGCGCGCCAGCCAATCGAACTTGCGCGAGAAATTTTCGTGAAACCGCGCGATCAAGGCATCTCGTTCGTCCACGCTGTCGAGAATCCGCGCGTCCGCGCCGACGGCCGTCTCGTCGGAGAACGAATCCGAGCAGAACATCGTTCGCGTCGTCCGGTCGTAATACCAGACCGTCGGCAACACCTTGAGCGGCACGGCCACAACCTCGAGCGCGCGTTCTTGCGAAATCCGGATTTCGCCCCCGGGGACGGCCGGCGTGCAGCCGACCCCGAAGTTCAACATCTGAAGTTCGGTGGTACTGTGGCTGAAAGCCTTTTCCTGAAGATCCGCTTCGTCCGCCGGAAAGAATTGCAACGTGTTCATCAGCCCTGGCGAATGGACTGACTTGAGACCGCATTCGCGGACCAGGCGCGGAATATTCGAAACGCAGTCGGGTTCGTTGCGCGTCACGGCCAATCGGCCGATCACGGAGCGCCCTTTGAGGATTTCCCGTATCTGTCTTGCCGTATGATCGAACACCGCCGGAACGCCAGCCTCCACGAGGAGGATGCTCTCGCCCTCTTGGAGAAGGTAGCTGTTGAAGGGAACGAAGCGGCCTCGATCCGCGTCCGGATACCACGAGATGCGTCCGTCGATGGGGACGCTCGCGCCCAGGATATGGAGCTTCCCGTCGGCCAGGCGCAGCGAGCCGGCCTGGGCCCCGCCTGCCTCCCACGGCGGGATCGCCCGCGCCATGATGTCCGTCATGAGATCACCCGCCTTTTGGCGTTACCGGAAACGATAGTCGTCCTTGTCGAAGCGGTTGGTCCGCTGCCAGTATTCGGAGATCGTGAACGGATAATTCTGCGTTACCCGTCCCTCTTTGTTCTTGTACCAACTGTTGACCGACGAATATCCCCAGGCGCGTCGTGCATTCGTCTCGTCGACGCGGGCGTTGTAGGTTTCGAAAGCCTCTTCAGTTACGTCCAAGCTTCCCTTCCCACTCTCCAATAGCGCCAGAACGGCGTTGAGGATGTATTTGGCGGACAGTTCGGAGAAAAGAATGACGCTCCCGCCGTGAACGACGAGGTTGGTGTTGGGTCCATAGATCATGAACATGTTCGGGAATCCGGGCACCGTCCCGCCGATGTAAGCGCGGGGATTTTCATTCCAGCAACGGTGCAGGTTCCGGTCGTCGCGTCCGACGATCTCGATTGGCGCGAGGAAGTTCGAGGCCTGGAAGCCTGTCCCGTAGATGAGGACATCCAGAGGATGAAGCCTGCCGTCTGCGGTGACCACGCCGTCCGGTGCGATCTTCTCGATCCGCGTCCGGACTGTCTCGACGTTCGCCCGCTTCAACGTCCGGATCCAGCTTCCGTTGTCGCGGAGAATGCGTTTTGCGCCGACGGGCGAATTGGGGATCACGGCTTCGCGAAGATCAGGCCGGTCGGAAATCTGCGGCTCCATCCAGTTTTGGAATGCGGCGCGCAGGCCGTCGTTGGCTTCCGAAATCGCGATTTCCGAAGCGGGAAAGGACGGGTCGAGGGTGACCCGATCGAGCAGACCCGGGCCCTGCATCATCAGCATGGATGCCCGGTACCATTGCAGATAGGTCGGCACGTTCGCCATGAGCCAGCGCGCGCTGGCGGGAACGGTGTCGTGGAGTTCGGGGGTCGGCAGCAGCCAGGTCGTGGTGCGCGCGAAGACGCTGACGTTTTCCGCGATCTCGGCGACCTTCGGAATGAATTGGCACGCGCTCGCGCCGGTGCCGATTACGCCTACTCTTTTGCCGTGCAGGTCGGCTTCATGATTCCATTTCGCCGAATGAAAGGCGGCGCCAGCAAAATTGCGAACACCGGTTATGTCAGGTAACGCAGGTCGATTGAGCTGGCCGACCGCGTAGACGACCGCATGATGCGACCGGCTTTCGCGGCGACCTTCGCGTTGGACGGTCAGTTCCCAGGTGCCGCTCTCCTCGTTCCAACGTGCCGACTTCACCTCGCTGCCCAGAGCCGCATGGTCGTAGATCGAGTGCTTGGCGGCGAAGGTCTGCAGATATTCAAGGACATCCGGCTGCTGGCCGAAGTATTCCGACCAGATCCGCGGCTCGCATGCGTAGCTGTAGACGTAGCTGTTGATGTCGACGCGGCAGCCCGGGTAGGTGTTTTCGAGCCAGGTACCGCCGAGCTCGGCGTTCTTATCGTAGAGCGTGAACGGTACGCCCGCCTGCTTGAGCCGAACCGCCGCTATGATGCCGCTTTCTCCACCTCCGATGATCGCTACGTGGAACGGCCGGTCGGGCGCGACTTCGTCCTTCGACCATTCCGGACGCCTCGGGTCTTCCCCGACCACCATCTCTTCAGCGAGCAGAGGAATATAAGGCTCAATCTCTTTTCCGACGGCCCATGTTGCGATCCGATGGATCGCATCGAACGTGGGGCGCGGCGGCGCTCCGGCCGGGACGGCAATTCCCTCGAGCCGTCGCATACACTCCGACAGGAGATTCTCGCTCTCGGCCGGTGGCACTTCGCAGCGAAGCTTGCCGTAGACGACCGTCGGCCTCCACTCCGGTCGCAGCACGGAATAGTCGCCGGTAAGGTGAGCGGTGGCCATCAATAGAACGGGTAGTTCCGCGCCTTCGCGGACGTGTTTGTCGAGGAGGCTTTGCTTCTCCAGCGCCTGTGCCACCAAATTTGCCTCCCTGTTTCGAGGGTTCCGACCCTTGGCGGAACGACCCGCCTTGCTCCCATTGCTATGGGGAGTGGTCGGACCCGTCTTTGCACGCAGGGAGCTACCTGTTTGCAGGAGCCGCGCGGGCCATGGCGTGGAACTGCTTGGCGTCTCCCTTATTGGCGGTCCGATAGGGTCGCTTCGCGTGGGGTCCTGTTGAACGCGGCCTTGAATGCCCGGTTGAAACTCGAAACGTTGGAGAATCCGCTCGCGAAGGCCAGCTCCGTGATCAGACCGGGGCGCCAAATCTCCTTAGCGAGTCGCATTCGGCAACGTTCCAGGCGGCGCTGGGAGACCCAACCCATGGTCGTCTGTCCTTCCGCAGCAAAGAGTTGGCCGAGGTAACGCCTGCTGATACCGATGGCAGAGGCGACCCGCGAGGGCGACAGATCCTCCTCATCAAGATGCTGGTCGATATAGATGCGCGCCCGCTCGAGAGTGCGCTGGCTTCCCGCGCGAAACCCACCCGCTTCGACCCTTCCTCTGCAGACATGAGCCGCAGCTTCAGCCAAAAGGTCCGAAACCATGGAGGCGACGGACCTGCGAGACTGCAAAGGCAATTGCCCGGTCTGGACGGCGACGGATCGGAGAAACGTGGAGGCAACCATGCCGATCCCGGTAGCGCCGATGATCCGACGCGCAAATATGTCGGGGTTGCGCGGCAAACGCCAATCGAGGCAGGACGCTTCCAGTCGTACCCACAGTGCGTCGGCGCGGGCGGGCAGCCCGACCGTATATTCGCGCCGTGAATCCACGAAGCCGATGTCGGTTGGGCCCAGCACGCACGTGCTATCGTCCTGAAGCAGGCTGATCTCGCCTTGCAATGGAAGACATACGAAGAAGTGGCTGCTTCCCGCGGTGGCGATGTGCCAATCCCTTCTTTGCACCTCGTAGCTTCCGCCACGGGACCTTGCTCGGACGAAGCGTATGTCGTCCAACTCCGAAATCGCGTAGCGCCCCTCTATGGCCTGAGCGTTCCTCATTTCGAGGTCCACGAAGATCGAGGAGAGAACCGCCGATGAGAGGCCCTTGAGGCGGTATACATTCTCTGCGGGCTCTTCCATGCTGTCTATCTCCTTGCGCGCACAGAGAGAGTGCCGCCTGCGCGAAGAACGGACGCCCCCTTCCCGGCTAAGCTCCGGCGTCGGTTATTCCCATCGGCTACGGCGAGCGAAGCGGAGCGAGCATCGTGGAAGATTATCGGTATGGCAATGGCCCGGTCCGGGTCGTCTTTATTCACGGCTGGTTCGGCGACGCCCACGACTTCGACGCCATGTTTGCCGCGATCGATCCTGAGATCTTCAGTTTCGCGTGCGTCGAGTATCGTGGGTACGGCGCGCGAAGAGGACAAGCCGGTCCCTTCGACGTCGCAACAATTGCGAAAGACGCGGTAGCGCTGGCGGACCGCATGGGATGGGATCGCTTCAACGTCGTCGGTCATTCGATGGGAGGAAAAGCGCGTTCAAGGTAGCGGCCGACGTGCCGCAACGTGTTCAGCGGCTCTGCGGCGTCGCGCCCGTCTGGGCTGGCCGTTCGCCGTTCGACGAGAAGACGGTCGGCTTGTTCCGTTCGGCGAAGAGCTCGCTGGGCCCCCGGCAAGGTATCATCACCAATACGACCGGCGGACGCCTTCCGCCGGTCTGGGCGAAACGGGTCGCCGAACACTCGATGAAGGTCAGCGACGAGGAAGCCTTTGCCGCCTATTTCGAATCCTGGGCCCTCGAGGATATCTCTGCGGAAGCCGGTGCCGTGTCCATGGAAACCTTGGTGGTCGTCGGGAGTCACGATCGAGGCGTATCGCCCGACGCAGCAAACGCGACGTGGATCGCCAAGCTGGCGAACGCCAAGCTTGTCGTTCTTCCGGACAGTGGTCACTATCCGGCTAACGAATGCCCTCTCATCCTTGCCGCCCACGTCACAAATTTCCTTGCTCCTACCTGACGGACTCCTCTCGTGCGAGGTCGCAGAAGCCGCCGTCTTCGCTGCGGCACCTTGAGCCGCCAACGATCCTGTGCGAGACGATTTCCGCACTATCCGGCTCCCTTCCCCTGGCCGTCATCCTATCGGACGTCCGACGGCGATCCTTGATGACTCCACCGGGCAATGGCTTCTCGTCCGCCCGCTCACACGAAGATTGATCCGCCGTCCACCACGATCGTCTGGCCCGTCACGAAACTGGCTCCCTCGTCGACCAGATAGAGAAGCGTCCCAATGAGATCGTCCGGCACCTGATCGCGTTGGATAGACCGACCGCCGATTCGGGCGTTCTCGCCGATCACCTCGTGCACCTTGCTCTTCAATATCCCGTCGCTGAGGGTAAATCCCGGCGCGATCGAATTGACCGTGATGCCCGATTGGCCGAGCTCTCGCGCCAGCGCGCGCGTGAAGGCGATCACCGCCCCCTTGCTGGATACGTAGTGCAACCAACCCGGAACGCCCTTCAGCGCGACGGTCGAGGCCATATTCACGATTCTTCCGCCTCCTCTCGCGCGCATCGACGGCACGGCCGCTTTCGCGCAGAGGAACGGTCCGAGAGTATTGACCTGCATCACCTTCATCCATTCATCGGACGATATTTCCTCGAAGGGACGAAGCGTACTCATCAGCCCGGCGTTGTTGACCAATACATCGATTCCTCC
>Ga0179587_10000759_pt1 | contig 13815 bp, 8 predicted proteins | sample CZODoug2_1_08_16_FD_185932 | JGI IMG/M metagenome (GOLD analysis project Ga0179587, IMG submission 185932) | Vadose zone soil fungal communities from Angelo Coast Range Reserve, California, USA - CZODoug2_1_08_16fungal | ecosystem: Environmental > Terrestrial > Soil > Vadose zone | place: USA...
GCGTCTATCTGACGCTTGATAAGTCGAAGCTGCCGAATCTCAAGAACATGGACCCTCAGCTCATGTCGAAGGTGGCATTGCACGACCCGGGCAACGCCCATGGGATCATTTACACCTGGGGCACCAACGGCATCGGCTACAACGAGAAGATGGTCAAGGAACTGATGCCGGATGCGCCGCTCGACAGCTGGCGCCTGGTGTTCGATCCCGCCGTGGCGTCGAAAGTGGCCAAGTGCGGCATCAGCGTGCTCGATTCGCCCGCCGAAATGATGCGCGCCGTCTACAGCTACCTGGGCAAGGATCCGAACTCGCAGAACCCGGACGATCTGGTCCTCGGGGAGGCCGTGCTCACCAAGATCCGGCCCTACATCCGCAACATCAATTCCTCCGAATATATCGAGGCGCTGGCCAACGGCGATCTCTGCATTGCCGTGGGCTACAACGGCGACGTGATGCAGGCACGCGACCGCGCCCGCGACGCCAACAAGGGCATCGAAATCAAGTACTTCGTGCCCAAGGAGGGATCGATACTGTGGTTCGACATGCTGGCCATCCCGAAGGACGCACCGGACCCCGACAGCGCCTATGCCTATCTCAACTACATCATGACGCCGCAAGTGATCGCCGACATATCGAATTTCAAGCGCTATGCGAACGCCAACGCGGCCTCGCAGCCGCTGGTGCTGGCGTCCGTCAGGGACGATCCCGGAATTTATCCTCCGCCCGAACAGAGGCAAAAGCTGGCGGTGCAGCTGGCGGATTCGGCCGACCAGACCCGCGCCGTTACCCGCGTCTGGCAAAAATTCAAGACGGGCCAGTAAACCCATGTCGACAACCGGCGGAGCGGCCGTCAAAGCGGCACCTTGGAGGGATCCGAACGCTCGTCCCTATGTACAGGTGGACGGCGTCACCAAGTCGTTCGGTGATTTCAAAGCGGTCAATGACGTCAGCCTGAAGATCTACAAGGGCGAAATATTCTGCCTGTTGGGCGCGTCGGGCTGCGGCAAGACCACGCTCTTGCGCATGCTGGGCGGATTCGAAACGCCGAGCGCCGGGAAAATATTCATCGACGGCGAGGACATGACGGGCGTGCCGCCGTACGAACGGCCGGTGAACATGATGTTCCAATCGTACGCACTGTTTCCGCACATGAATGTCGAACAGAACGTCGCCTTCGGCCTGAAACAGGACGGCGTGCCCAAAGCCGAGACTCAGGAACGCGTGGCGACCATGCTCGACCTCGTGAAGCTGGGCGACTTCGCCAAGCGCAAGCCCCACCAGCTCTCGGGCGGCCAGCGTCAGCGCGTGGCGCTCGCGCGTTCACTGGTCAAGCGTCCGAAACTGCTGCTGCTCGACGAACCCTTGGGCGCGCTCGACAAGAAATTGCGCGAGCACACGCAGTTCGAGCTCATCAGCCTGCAAGACAAGCTCGGCGTGACCTTCGTCGTCGTGACTCACGATCAGGAAGAAGCCATGACCTTGGCGAGCCGGATCGGCGTCATGAATCACGGCGAAATCGTTCAGGCCGGCACGCCGTCGGAGATCTACGAATTTCCAAGTTCGAAATTCGTGGCCGATTTCGTCGGCTCGGTGAACATGTTCGAGGGCAAACTGATCGAAGACGAACCGGAATACGTGAGAATCGGTTCGGACGAGCTGGGCGGCACGATATACGTCAGCCACGGAATCAGCGCGCCTCCCGAAGCCATCTTGTGGGCGGCGGTGAGGCCCGAGAAAATCTTCATGTCCACGGCGCCGCCGGAGGGCGGTACCGATAACGTGGTGCGCGGCGCGGTGCAGGACATCGCGTATCTCGGCGACCTGTCGATTTATCTGGTCAAGTTGCCCACCGGCAAGGTGGTGCGCGTGACTCAGCCCAATACGTCGCGCCATGCCGAGGCCATCACCTGGGACCAGCAGGTGTATCTCTCGTGGGACGCGACCAGCCCGGTGGTGGTGACCCGTTAGCTCCATGAGGACAGCGGGACGTTTGCGGCGCTTCGGCGTGACGGGCCGCGGCCTCGTGGTCGTGCTTCCGTATCTCTGGCTGCTGCTGTTCTTCGTCGTCCCCTTCGTCATCGTCCTGAAAATTTCATTCTCCGATATCGACCTCGCGATACCGCCGTACAAGCCCCTGCTGGAGTGGGTCGGCAAGAATTCTCTCGCCATCAAACTCAATTTCGATAACTATGCGTTCCTGTTCACCGATCGGCTGTATATCAATGCCTTTTTGAACTCGATCAAGGTCGCGTTCATCTCCACCGTGCTGTGTCTCCTGATCGGCTACCCCATGGCCTACGGCATCGCGCGCGCCAAACCGGCGGTCCGCAATCTTCTGCTGCTGCTGGTCATCCTGCCGTTTTGGACCTCGTTGCTGCTGCGGGTCTATGCCTGGATCGGCCTCTTGAAAGCCAACGGCGTGATCAACAACGTGCTCACCTGGCTCGGGGTCATCCACGATCCCTTGAACATGCTGTACACGCCCTTCGCCATGTACGTGGGCATCGTCTATTCGTACCTGCCGTTCTTCATTCTGCCGCTGTACGCCAACCTGGAAAAAATGGACTGGCAATTGCTCGAGGCCGCCGAGGACCTGGGGTGCCGCCCCTGGCAGGCGTTTTACAAGATCACGCTGCCGCTGTCGCGCAACGGGATCCTGGCGGGCTCCATGCTGGTGTTCATTCCGGCGGTGGGCGAGTTCGTCATCCCGGCGCTGCTCGGCGGCCCCAACGCATTGATGATCGGGCGCGTGCTGTGGGATGAGTTTTTCTCCAATCGCGCATGGCCGGTGGCGAGCGCGGTAGCGATTCTGCTGCTCATTCTCCTGGTGCCCTTCATGATGTGGTATCAGAGCGTGCAAGCGCGCGAGTCGGCGGGGGCGCGATGAAGGCGGGGGCGCGATGAACTATCGAAGCTCTTACTTCATTCTGACCTGTCTGGGGTTCGGGTTCGCCTTTCTGTACATTCCCATTCTGTCGATGGTGGTGTTTTCCTTCAACGCATCCAAGCTGGTGACGGTGTGGGATACGGCCAATTCGCCGACGCTCAAGTGGTATTACGCGCTGCTCAACAACGAGGAAATACTCGATGCCGCCTGGATTTCCCTCAAAGTTGCCGTCATCAACGCCTCGGGTTCGGTGATCCTCGGCACTCTGGCCGGCTTCGGATTGGCGCGGTTCAGTCAATTCAGGGGGCGCTTCACGCTCAACGCCATGACCACGGCGCCCTTGGTCATGCCCGAGGTCATCACCGGACTGTCGCTGCTGTTGCTGTTCGTCGCCCTGGAACAGTTGATCGGTTGGCCGGCAGGGCGCGGCATCACCACCATGACCATCGGGCACATGACGTTTTCGATGGCCTACGTCACGGTCATCGTGAATTCGCGCCTGTCGACTTTCGACACGGCACTCGAGGAAGCAGCCATGGATCTGGGCGCCCGTCCGCTCAAGGTGTTCTTCGTCATTACGCTGCCCATCATTTTCCCCGCGATTCTGTCGGGATGGCTGCTGGCCTTCACCTTGTCGTGGGACGATCTGGTGATCTCGAGCTTCACCTCGGGGCCGGGCAGCAGCACCCTGCCCATGGTGGTGTTCTCGAAAGTGCGGCTCGGCGTCAGTCCGGAAATCAACGTTCTCGCCACCATCACCATCGCGGTGGTGAGCATGATGATCGTGGGCGTGAGCCTGTGGATGTCTCGGATGGCGAAGCTGGATAAGGCCGCAGCTTAGATCGTTTTTGCCTCACACCAACACACGCTCGATCCCTCCGGTATTGGCGCGCTGCACGTACTGCGGCAGCCAGTCCGGCCCCAGCAAGTTCTTGGCGAGTTCGATCACGATGTAGTCGGCATCCGTGTCCGTATCGTCGTTGTAGCGCTTCAGGCCCTGCAGGCAGGAGGGGCAGGACGTGAGTATCTTGACTTCGCCGCGGTGACCGCTTGCGCGAATCTGATCCACGCCGATGCGAACCTCTTCTTCCTTGCGGAAGCGCACCTGGGTCGATATATCCGGCCGCGTGAGCGCGAGCGTGCCGGACTCGCCGCAACAGCGCTCGTTCTGGGCGATCTGTCCGTTCTGCGCGCTGTTCATCAGCGTGTTCACGACGGTCAGCGGATCGTGTTTCTTCATCGGCGAGTGGCAGGGGTCGTGATACATGTAGCGCACGCCGGTCACGTTCTCGAGCCGTACGCCTTTCTCCATGAGGAACTCATGGATGTCGATGATCTTGCAGCCGGGGAAGATTTCCTCGAACTTGTAGCCCTGGAGCTGATCGAAGCAGGTGCCGCAGCTCACGACCACGGTTTTGATGTCCAGATAGTTCAAGGTATTGGCGACCCGGTGGAACAGCACGCGGTTGTCGGTGATGATTTTCTCGGCCTTGTCGAATTCGCCGGCGCCGCGCTGTGGGTAACCGCAGCAGAGATACCCCGGCGGCAGCACGGTCTGAACGCCGACGTGCCACAGCATGGCCTGGGTCGCGAGGCCGACCTGGGAGAACAGGCGCTCCGAACCGCAGCCCGGGAAGTAGAACACCGCTTCGGATTCGCCGGTGGTCTTCCGCGGATCGCGGATGATGGGCACGTAATTGCGGTCTTCGATATCGAGCAATGCGCGTGCGGTCTTCTTCGGCAGCCCGCCCGGCATTCGCTTGTTGACGAAGTGGATGACTTGTTCCTTGATCGGCGGCCGCCCTTCCGTGGCCGGCGGACGATTGGTCTGCGCCTTGGCAAAGGTGTTCAGGGCGCGGTTCGCCATGCGTTGGGCTTTGTATCCCCAGTCGATCATGATCTTTCGGGTCAGCTTGATGGTTTCCGGATTGGTGGCGTTCAAGAAAAACATGGACGCGGCGGTCCCCGGATTGAACCGCTTCTTGCCCATGCGGCGCAGCAGATCCCGCAAGGCCATGGAGACATCGCCGAAATCGATGTCGACCGGACAGGGCGACTCGCATTTGTGACAGACCGTGCAATGGTCGGCTACATCGGACAATTCGTCCCAATGCTGGATCGAGACACCGCGGCGCGTCTGCTCTTCGTATAGAAACGCCTCGATCAGCAGGGAGGTCGCCAGAATTTTGTCCCTCGGCGAATACAGCAAATTGGCTCGCGGCACATGGGTGGCGCACACCGGCTTGCACTTGCCGCAGCGCAAGCAGTCCTTGATGGCATCGGAAATCGTGCTGATGTCCGAATGCTGCATGATCAAGGACTCATGTCCCAGCAGTCCGAAGCTCGGCGTATACGCCCGGCGCAGATCGCTGTCCGGCATCAATTTATGCTTGTTGAAGCGGCCGTCGGGATCGATGCGCCGCTTGTACGCGCGAAACGACGCGAGCTCGGGCTCGGTCAGGAACTCGAGCTTGGTGATGCCGATCCCGTGCTCTCCGGAAATCACGCCGTTGAGATTGCGGGCGATTCTCATGATCCGCGCCACCGCGCGGTTGGCGGTGTGCAGCATGGCGTAGTTGTCCGAGTTCACCGGGATGTTGGTGTGCACGTTGCCGTCGCCGGCGTGCATGTGCAGAGCGACGAATACGCGCCCCTGGAGCACGCGCTTGTGCACGGCCTCGCACTCGGCGAGCACCCGTGTGAATGCGGCGCCCACAAAAATGCGCGTCAGGCCCGAGCGGACTTCGGTTTTCCAGCTCACCCGGATGCTGCGATCCTGCAGCCGGTCGAAGAGGCTTCCCGAGCCGTCGGCGGGCGGTTCGATTCCGAGCGCGTCCAGGTTCGCGCTCGCCTGTTGCACCGGCGTATCCATGGCGCCCAGAAGGTACTGCCAGCGCGCGCGCACGCGCGCCATGAGCTCGCGGGCTTCCGTCCTGCGGCTCAAGTCGACGTCCGCGGTCTTGCCCGCCTTGATCTCGCCGGAGAAATATTCGTCCAAGGCGTCGAGCAGTTCGAGCTTGTTGCGGATCGACAGCTCGATATTGATGCGTTCGATGGCGTCGGTGTATTCACCCAGACGTTCGAGCGGAATGACGACGTCCTCGTTGATCTTGAACGCGTTGGTATGCTTGGCGATCGCGGCGGTTCGGGCCCGGTCCAGCCAGAACTTGCGGCGCGCCTCGGCGTTCGCGGCGATGAAACCCTCGCCCGAACGGGCATTGGCCAGACGCACGATGTGCGAGGCCGCGGCGGCGACCAGGGAATCGTCCTCGCCGACGATATCGCCCAGCAGCACCATCTTCGGCAGCGCCCCGCGCTTCGATTTGGTGCTGTAGCCGACGGCGCGCAGGTAGCGGTCATCGAGATGTTCCAAGCCTGCGAGAACGGCACCCTTCGACTGCGCGGTCGACCGGAGGTATTGCGTGATTTCGACGATGCTGGGTATGGCATCGCGTGCCTGACCGAAGAATTCCAGGCACACGGTGCGGATGTGCTTCGGCATGCGATGCAGAATCCAACGCGCGGCGGTGATCAGGCCGTCGCAGCCTTCCTTCTGCACCCCCGGCAGTCCGCCCAGGAACTTGTCGGTCACGTCCTTGCCGAGGCCCGTCTTGCGAAATGCGGCGCCTTCGATGTTGAGCCGTTCGCTGCGCAAGATCTTCGCTTCATCCGGATGGGCGCGCCCATCTTTCCAGACGAGCTCGAAGCTCGCGACCAGCACATCGTGAATCTTGCCGAGGTTGTGATTCAGCCGGGTGACTTCGAGCCAGTTGCCTTCCGCGTCGACCATCCGCCACCACGCGAGATTGTCGACCGCCGTCCCCCACAGCACGGCCTTCTTGCCGCCGGCATTCATGGCAATGTTCCCGCCGACGCAGGAGGCGTCCGCGGAGGTAGGGTCGACGGCGAACACGAAGCCGGCGCGCTCCGCCGCATCCGTCACGCGCTTGGTGACCACGCCCGCCGCCGACAAGATACTGGCGGTGCCGGCCGCGGTGCCCGGCAATGTGATCGTTTCCACGGCTCCCAAGGTGTCGAGCTTTTCCGTGTTGATCACCGCGGACCACGGCGTCAGCGGTACCGCGCCGCCGGTGTAGCCCGTCCCGCCGCCGCGCGGTATGACGGTCAGTCCGAGTTCGATGCAGGCGCGCACCAGTGCGCCGGTTTCCGCCTCCGTATCCGGGGCCAGCACCAGGAACGGCAATTCGACGCGCCAGTCGGTGGCGTCGGTGACGTGTGCGACTCTCGAAAATGCGTCGAAGCGAATATTGTCGCCGCGGGTGTGCTTGAGAAACAGGCGCCGTGCGCGCTTGCGCATGTGCTCGAGTTCCTCGAATCGCCGTTCAAACCGCTCCACGGCTCCGCCCGCGGCGCGCAGCAGCTGTCCGACCTTGGCGTCACGCACTTCATCGGCCGCATCCCGCCGCTTTTCCAATTCACGCAGACGGTGGTGCAGTGCCTCGATCAGTTGCCGCCGGCGCTTCGGGTTGTCGAGCAGATCGTCCTGCAAGTAGGGGTTGCGGTCGACGACCCAGATGTCGCCGAGCACCTCGTACAGCATGCGCGCCGAGCGGCCGGTACGGCGCTCGGCGCGCAGATCGTCGAGCACCGCCCAGGCGTCTTCACCCAGCAGGCGGATGACGATCTCTCGATCGGCCAGCGAGGTGTAGTTGTAGGGGATTTCACGCAATCGCGATTCAGGCTCGCGATCCTCATGGGGGTGGGCTCGTTCGGGTACATTTGCGACGGCGTTCATGTCAAACAGATTTTACGCACTTATTTGGACGGAATGTGTACCTCGGATGGACTGTGTGCCGCAAGTTTCAGACGGAATGCGTACCTCAAGTCGGCGGCGCGGCGGCCGTTAAACGGAACTATGCAGGACCCTCCGAATAATCCGTCGGCCGATTCGCGGCACGGAATGGATAATTGGGAAATCGTCCACGCGCTCCTGGAGCAGGTTTTGGCCAGGGATGAGCTCGCCGTGCCGCTATTGCCGGAAGTGGCCGTTCGTGTCGCGCGCTCCGGCCCCAAGGACTCAGCCGATGCCCGGCGGCTCTCGGACATCATCAACGCGGACCCCGTGCTCACCATGTACGTGCTGCGAGTCGCGGCATCGGCGGCGAAACGGCCCACGACACCCATCGTTTCCCTGAAGCATGCGGTTGCGTGGCTCGGATTCGACGAAGTGGCGAACATCGCGTTCACTCTGGCGCTGCAGGGCAAAATGCTGGACGTCAAGGGACAGCAGCACAAAGCGCGGCGGCTGTGGCGTCACTCGCTGGCGAGCGCCTTGTGGTCGCGGCAACTCGCGCACATGCTGGCTCGTGAGACCGGTGTGTGCTACCTGTGCGGCTTGCTCCACAACATCGGCAAGGTCGTCACCTTGGGCGCGGTGCATGATCTCGCGCAACGCGCCGGCAAGAAACTGGCCGGCGAAGAATACGATCGGCTCATCGAGACCTTTCATCGGCACATCGGCGCGCGCGTCGTCACCGCCTGGGCGTTACCGTCGCCCGTGCTGACCGTGACTTCGCAATGGGAAGCCTATGCGGCGGCCGGTGCCGCTCGATTCGAGAGCAATGTAGTCAATGTGGCGCACGCACTCGCCGATTACACCTTGCTCGAATCCACGCAGATGGCTCGCGACTTGCTGGTGGCCAGCGAGGCGTACCGGGATCTCGGGCTGACCGCCGCGGACGGCGAACCCCTGTTCGATTCGGCGGCGGCCATCAACGCCGACTTGGACCGGTATCTCGCGCCGTGAGCTCACACGCGCCGGACTGCAATATCCCGTTGCCGCACAAAGAGTTACTCGCCAACCGCGGGTGAGCCGACCGAGGGTGATTTGCCGGCGGCGCGCCGCCGGATCGGCGGGTAGGGGCGCCGCAGCAGCGGCGGAGGAAACTGGCGCCAACCGGCGCCTTTCAATGCGGGCTTCGCTCCATTATCGTGCGTCGAATGAAAAAAGACACACTGGTGAACCATCCGCCCGCCGTTCCCATCTCTGCGGACAATCGTCCGCTGGTGGCGCCCATCTATCAATCGGTGAAGTTCTCGTTCGATGATACCGGCGAGACCCTGCGCTACCTGCGCGGCGAGAGAGCGGGATTCTTTTACTCGAGGACGTCGAATCCCACTCTGAAGCAATTGCAGCTCTTGCTCGCGCAGCTGCAGGGCCGGGATGACTGTCTGCTGACGGGGTCCGGTGTCGCGACCATCGCCGCGAGCCTTCTATCCCTGTGCAAGCAGGGCGATCACATTCTCGCGTTCGTCGAGTCGTACGGCCCGACTCGCTATATCGTGCAGCATTTACTCGCGAAGTTCGGCGTTGCTCATACCCTGTCGTCGATCGAGGACCTTGAAGGCATCGAACGGGTGCTGAGCCACACACCGACCCGGCTGGTGGTGTTCGAAAGTCCCACCAACCCGGTCACCAAAATCGCCGACATCGAACATCTCACGGCACATGCGCGGCGCGCGGGCGCGCTCACCGTGCTCGACAATACATTCGCCGGTTTTCACAACCACGGCGCCTACGACATCGACATTTTCCTGCACAGCCTGACCAAGTACGCCTCGGGGCACGGCGATGTCATGGGCGGCGCAATCATTGCGCGCAGCGAGCTCATTGCGCAGATGCGCAAGGACATCGTGTCCATGGGGCCGACGCTCGATCCGCACGCAGCCTTTTTGATCCAGCGCGGCATGCGCACGTACTTTTTGCGTTACGAGCGTCAGTGCTCGAACGCTCTCGCCGTGAGCGCGTTCTTGAAGGGTCATTCCCGGGTGAAGAAGATCTTTTATCCAGGTCTCGAAGATCACCCTCAGCACCTGCTGGCTCGGCGGCAAATGAGCGATTTCGGCACCGTGGTGACGATCGAGCTGGATGGGGGATTTGAGCAGGGCGCGCGGTTCGCCGAAGCGCTGCAATTGTTTTCGATGTCGGCGAGCGTGGGTTCGGCCGAATCCTTGGTGATGCCGCCGCAGCTCCTGGCGAGTCCCGAATACACGCCGGAGCAGCGCGCCGCCTCACTGATTACCCGGGGAACCGTGCGCCTGTCCATCGGCCTGGAAGATGCCGGCGATCTCATCGAGGATCTGGGTCAGGCCTTGGATCGCGCCTTTGTTTGACCCAGTGCCCTGACGACTACAGATTACGGATCAGGATATCGCCGAATTCGCTGCACTTGACCTCGGTCGCGCCCTCCATCAGGCGCGCGAAATCGTAGGTCACGGTCTTCTGGGCAATCGTCTTGTCCATCGCGCCGATGATGGCGTCGGCCGCTTCCAGCCAGCCCATGTAGCGCAGCATCATTTCACCGGACAAGATCACTGAACCGGGATTGACTTTGTCCAGATCCGCATACTTGGGCGCGGTGCCGTGCGTGGCTTCGAATACCGCGTGACCGGTCAAGTAATTGATATTGCCTCCCGGTGCGATGCCGATGCCGCCGACTTGAGCGGCCAGCGCATCCGACAGGTAGTCCCCGTTGAGATTCATGGTCGCGACCACATCGAACTCGTCGGGGCGAGTCAGTACTTGTTGCAGGGTGATGTCCGCGATCGCATCCTTGATGATGATCTTGCCCGCCCTCTTGGCGGCGTCCATCTGCGCATTGGCTTCCTTTTCGCCCTTTGCGGCCTTGATGCGCTCCCATTGCTCCCAGGTGAACACCTCGGCGGGAAACTCCCGTTCCGCGAGCTGGTAGCTCCAATTGCGAAACGCACCTTCGGTGAATTTCATGATATTGCCCTTGTGCACGATGGTCACGCTCTTGCGCGCGTTGGCCACCGCGTACGCCACGGCGGCGCGGAACAATCGCTCCGTGCCTTCCTTCGATGCGGGCTTGAGGCCGATGCCGGAGCTTTCGGGGAAGCGGATCTTCGCGAATTGTTTCGGGAAATTCTGCTTGAAGAGATCGAGGAATTTCTTGCACTCGGCGGTGCCCGCCTCGAACTCGATTCCGGCATAGATGTCTTCGGTATTCTCACGGAAAATGACCATGTCGACCTTTTCCGGCGCCCTGACGGGGGAGGGCACACCCTTGAACCAGCGCACCGGCCGCAAACACACGTACAGATCCAGCATCTGGCGCAACGCCACATTGAGCGAGCGTATGCCGCCGCCCACGGGCGTGGTGAGCGGACCTTTGATCGAAATCAGGTAGTCGCGGCAGGCGGTGACGGTTTCATCCGGCAGCCACGTGTTGTAGGCCTTGTTCGCCTTCTCGCCGGCGAACACTTCCATCCAATGAATCTTGCGTTTGCCGCCGTAGGCTTTTTGTACCGCCGCGTCGAACACCCTCACGCTCGCGCGCCAGATATCGCGCCCGGTGCCGTCGCCTTCGATGAACGGGATGATGGGTTGGTCCGGGACGTGCAATTTGCCGTTCGAGATGGTGATTTTTTCGCCCCCGGCGGGGACCTGCACGTGGACCGGCTTTGCGTCTGACATTCATCGCTCCTGTAAATTCAAGCGCAATGCTAGCATGCGCGGCCGGAGACTCACGCCTTGCGTACCCTCACCTCAACCCCCGCGAAGGACGGCTTCCGCATGCCTGCGGAGTTCGAACGGCATTCAGGCTGCTGGATGCTGTGGCCGGAGCGCCCGGACAATTGGCGCGCCGGGGCCAAACCGGCACAGGCGGCATTCGCGGCGATCGCGGCCGCCATCGCCGGCGGGGAGCCCGTCACCGTGGGCGTCTCGGCGGCGCAATTCCAGAATGCGCGGGCCCGATTGCCGCCCGAGGTCCGCATCGTCGAAATCAGCAGCAATGACGCGTGGATACGGGACTGCGGTCCGACTTTCGTCATCGATGGCAGGGGCCGGCGCAGAGGCGTCGATTGGACCTTCAATGCCTGGGGAGGCTTGAGCGGCGGCTTGTATTTCCCCTGGGACCGCGATGACGAGGTCGCGCAAAAGGTATTGGAAATCGAGGGCGCCGACCGGTACCGCACGCCGTTCGTGCTCGAAGGCGGCGCCATCCATGTGGACGGTCAGGGCACCTGTTTGACCACCGAAGAATGCTTGCTCAATCCGAATCGCAATCCCCAACTCGGGCGCTCGGAGGTCGAGGATGAGTTGCGCCGCTATCTGGGGGTCACGACCGTCATATGGCTGGGTAAGGGCGTGTACCTCGATGAGACCGGCGGCCACATCGACGAACTTGCCTGTTTCACCAGTCCCGGGCACGTCGCGCTCACCTGGACTCTGGACCGCAAAGATCCCCAATACGAGATTTCCCACGATGCCTATCAGCGCTTGAAAAAGGCTCGCGACGCGCGGGGCCGCGAGCTCACCATTCACAAAGTCCACCAGCCGGGGCCGCTGTACATGACTGCCGAGGAAGCGGCGGGCATCGACGCGCGTGCCGGCAGCCACCCGCGCAAAGCGGGCGACCGCTTGCCGGCGTCGTACATCAACTTCTACATCGCGAACAAATGCGTCGTCATGCCGCTGTACGACAAACGCCACGACGCGGCGGCACGAGCGACGCTCAAGCGCCTGTTTCCCACTCGCCGGGTGCTTGGAGTCGCCACCCGCGAAGTGCTGCTCGGCGGGGGCAATATTCATTGCATAACCCAGCAAGTCCCCCGCCCAACGCCCCGTTAGTGGCCCGCAAATGGAACTTTGCCGCGCGGACGCTCTCGAAAGCCTTTATTCTACGCGGCCTAAATCCTCCCAACCTCCCACAATATTGGAAGCTGTAGTGCACCCATCGTTCGGTCGATACGCTCGCAAACATTCCCGCATGCTCCTCTTCGCCGCCGCGTTTCTCGCGGCCGGCTGCCATCACAACACTTACAACAGCGGTTACGGCATCGGCTGGGTCACCCTGAGCAGCACGCCCGGTGAGTTCACCAGCTACGTCGTCAACGTCGATTCCGTGACTCTGAACGGCGCGGTCTCCACGGCGTATCCCGCGCTCCAAGCAATTGAAATCGTCGATTTCACGAAGCTCAGCAATGTCTCCGAACTCCTGGCTTCCGCGAGCATCCCGAACGACACCTACAGTTCAGCCGGCGTCGTTCTCGACTATACGAATGCCAATATCTCCGTCATGGTCAACGGCGTGCCGACGAAGGCGAAAGTCGTGGATTCGACGGGTGCCGCGGTGACGACTCAGACGATCAACGTAACCTTCGATTCGGCCCATCGCCCGATCATCCAGCCGACCTATGGGTCGAGCAGCGCCCTGCGCCTGGCCATCAATTTCGACCTTGCCGCCTCGAATGTGGTGAACATGGCAACCAGCCCGCCCACCGTGACCGTCAAGCCGTTCGTGACGATGGCCACCAGCGCACCCGATACCAAGCCGGTCCGCGTGCGCGGCCCGCTGATCAACTCGAGCATCGGTTTGGGTACTTACACGGTGTACGTGCGGCCTCTCTATGACGAAGTGAGCAATGGCATTTTGGGATCGCTGTCGATTTTCAACGACCCGAACGCGACGGTGTCAACCATCAATGACACCAACTACGCCGGCTCCCAGGGGCTCAGCGTGCTGTCGCAAACGTCCGCCGGCACCACCACCACCGCGGCCTACACCACGTACCAGCCAACCCCGACGCTGAACGCTTCGGTGACGGCGGGAAAGTTCAATTCGATCTACGTGATTGCGGGCAGCTCGCTCGAGGACTACTACACCTGGGGTCTCGAAGGCGACGTGATCGCGCGCAGCGGCAACACCCTGACTCTGCGCGGCGCGACTCTGCAGTTCAACAACGGCGTAACCCCGTACATCAGTTACATCGATACTCCCGACGCCGTGGTCCTGCTCGGACCCGGCACCATCGTGACCGCCGACGACAACACGACTCTCAAAGGTCTCGACTACAATTCGGTGTCCGTCGGCCAGCACATCATCGCCCGCGGCGTCTATACACTCCCGGCATCCGGCGTCACCACGCTGGATGCCACGGGC
>Ga0179587_10000763_pt1 | contig 13796 bp, 7 predicted proteins | sample CZODoug2_1_08_16_FD_185932 | JGI IMG/M metagenome (GOLD analysis project Ga0179587, IMG submission 185932) | Vadose zone soil fungal communities from Angelo Coast Range Reserve, California, USA - CZODoug2_1_08_16fungal | ecosystem: Environmental > Terrestrial > Soil > Vadose zone | place: USA...
AGTCAAAGGTAGTGTTTGAGGGTCACTTGTACTCCGTGGACTACTAGAAAGCAGGCCTCGCATCGGGTGGTACCCCCCTGTTTTTTGCAAGTGTTGATTGTAAATGGCTTAGATCAAATCCAAATTTTGCTATAGCCAACGTCAGAGCGGTAGTATGGGGTGTACCCCCACCATTACATTGACGTACATCCTAGAAAAACGAAAGCGAATTGTCCGCGGGGCATGGCCCGGCTGGTATTGAGAATGTTTGGGTTATTCGGTGCGAAGTTATCTACAAGGATTAGTATAGCACGAATTAAGAAAATATCAAGAAGAATATGGGGTGAAGCGCTCCAGCAAACGATTACTCAGCCTCGGTTAGACGAGCTAGATCGGGCCAGGCTGTTGAGTTGGCGTCAACTCTCCTGGTGGCGTCGCTAATATGCTTTGGATGAGTAGTTTACGTTGAAGATGCAGGCATACAGCAAGAAAATTGATACTCTTCATGGAAATCACTTGACATGGTTTTGTTTGCGGAGTAATTTGCCAGGCATTTGAGCAATCGTTTGCTCAATCTCTCCAGAGCGGTAGGTCGGCAGGGTGAGTCGGTAAGGGTTGCGGATGGGAGTAAACGTTTGCTCTCATCTTGAACTTACTATCATTCGTTGGGTTCTCCTGGGCTCGGCTTTGATTTCCAGAAGTACGAGAACGAGTCACCAATTATGGAGGATGTCGTGAGAAACAAAAGAATGGCCGCAACGTTTGTAGGTCTCGTTTTGTTCCTTTTGTCAGTTTGTTCACTGAAGGGTGTGGCGCAGGGATTATTTGGAACGATTAGCGGGGTGGTTAGCGATTCGAGCGGCGCTGCGGTCCCGGACGCGAGCGTAAAAATAATCAATATCAATACTAATGTGATCGTATCCGTAAAAACGAATGGTGCTGGGGTCTTCAGCGCCACCAGCTTGAACCCGGGAGTCTACAAAGTGGAAGCGGAGGCCAAAGGCTTCAAGAGTGCAGTTGTGAACAATATCCTGCTGGAGGTGAACGCCAACCCCAAAGTGGACTTCACACTAACGGTTGGACAAGTCAACGAAGTAGTTGAGGTCACGACGGTAAACACACCCATACTGCAAACGCAGCAATCTGATCTCGGCCAGACGCTAAACGAAAGCGAACTGGGGCAGCTGCCAACCTCTGGTTCTAGTGGGCGCAATGTCTATAGCTTGCTCCCCCTGGCTGCGGGTGTATCGCAGCAAACCGGCTGCGACGGCTGCGGCAACTACGGCAATCTGCGCATTAGCGGCAGCCGGCCACGCAACGACGACAGTGTGCTGGATGGCAGCACTGTTACAGCCCCGGTGTTCGGAGGCGCGGCGGTTGCCCCCTCCTTGGATTCAATCCAGGAGTTCCGCATCGAGCAGAACAGCATGTCCGCGGAATACGGCAAAGCGGGCGGCGCCATTCTGATCGCCCTCAGCAAGAGCGGCACAAACGTCTTGCACGGCTCCGCATACGAATACAACAGGAATCAACATCTAGATGCTAGAGGTTTCTTCGAGGACCCAACCAAGCGGAAGAATCCGCTCGACTACAATGAGTTCGGAGGAAGTGTCGGCGGACCCATTACCAAGGGCAAGTTATTTTTCTTTACGGATTACCAGGGAATTCGGTCGCATGGCAGTGGAAGTGTGGCGGGCCAGCTAGTCCCGAATGCGGCGTTCCGAAGCGGCGATCTCGGTGCTTTGTGCACCGCTGGCTTTGACGCCTCCGGCAATTGCACAAACGCAAGTCAACAGATCCACTTTCCAGGCACTTCCACGCCAGTTCCTTTTAACAACGTCGCAAACACCGGTCAGATGAGCTCTATTTCGCAGAAGCTGCTGGCGGTATGGCCCACGGGTGCAACGCCAAGCGGGATTGGAACAGATCAGTTGCTTCTCAGCACACCGTCGAATACGTCTCTGAACCGGTTTAACCCTCGAATCGACTTCAATCTTTCGCAGTCCGACCACATTTTCGGGATGTTCCACAGCCAAAGGGGTCGTGCTCTTGACTACAATCTCATTGTCGGGCCACCAGGCCAGCGGTTTCAGCGATCGAGTGATTATGCGACCACCTTGGGATGGACGCACACCTTCACGACAGCCTTGTTGAATGATTTTCGGTTTGGATATATGCACCGCATCGGAGACCGAACGCCTTACGGCGCAGGTGCTGCCTCACCGAGCAGGTTCGGGATCAGCGGAATTCCGAATTGCTTGTCTAGCGTTCCAGACACGTCGGGCGGATCCAAGTGCGGGACTCCAGGCGTGAGCATTACTGGATTTAGCGGCATTTCGAACAGCGGGATGCTCTACGAACCTGCGTCAACCCTTCAACTCAACGACGTGGTCACGAAGCTCGTGGGGCGGCACAGCATCAAGGCTGGCGGAGACTTGCGTCACTACTCGATTGACAACTACCAGCCGAACGGAGTCGTAGGAAGCTTCTCATTCACGGGGTCACAGACTGGCAATGCCTTTGCGGACTTCCTCTTCGGAGGGATGAACAATGGGAGCGTGCAGGTTCAAAACGCTTTTGTATCATCCCGTGCCTGGTCTTACGCGTTTTTTGTCCAGGACGACTTCAAGCTCACGCCCAGGCTCACTCTGAATCTGGGGCTGAGATGGCAATATGACCAGTCCTTCCACGAAATCCACCACGGAGATGCTTTCTTTGATCCGTTTACCGCGAAATGGGAGCAGTTCGGCGTCAATGCGCCGGATACCACGTTCGATCCTTCAGCGAAGGAATTCGGGCCTCGGCTCGGATTTGCCTGGAATCCGCGAGCAGGGTTCGTAGTCCGCGGCGGCTACGGGATCATGTATCCGAGTACCACCGGTCACGGCCGTGCCGGCGACGGCCAGCCGGGCCCCAATCTTCTCGCCACTACGCCACTCTCCAAGGGCACGAACTGGGGTGGCCTCCCGACAGTCACGGACCCAAGCCCTTCAACGATTACCACTCTTTTGGCGGTGAACGGGAATGTTTCCTTCTCCTTTTGGGCGCCACGCAAGCAAACGCCGACTTATGTCCAGTTGTGGAACTTTACGTTGGAACAGCAAGTGGGCAAGGACACGGTCGCGCAGCTCGGTTACGTAGGCAGCCATGGCACGCACTTGCCCATCAACTATGCTTACAACATCTGCCAGCAAACTGCAGCGAGCACGGCGGCGCTGCCCAGCGCCTTTGCCGCGACGACGAGTCCGTATTGTCCCCTGGCAGCGGCGGCAGTGGTCGCGTCGGGTGCGAATGTGTATTGTTGCTTGACTGTAAATCCGGGATATTGGGGACTCTCAAGTTCCGTTTACCACTCATTACAAGCGAGATTCGATCATCGTTTCTCGCATGGTTTCTCGCTGCTTGCCAACTTCACGTGGAGCAAATTGATCGATGACTCTTCTTCCGATTGGGGCGGGTTCTGGTCCCTGGACGTTTTGGGGCAGGACTTCTACAATCGCAAAGCAGAGCGTTCGGTGAGTGCGGGCGATGTGCCCGCGCGATTCACGCTTGCCCCCATCGTCGAGTTGCCTTTCGGGCCCGGGAAGAAATGGTTGAACAGCGGCGCTGCAGGTAATGTGATCGGGGGCTGGCGCTTGAGCGCTATCTATACAATAAGCGCCGGTACTCCTTTCGGAATCACGGATAACTCGTATGGATTCTGCAACGGCGCCGGTGTACTCTCGGACCGCCCCATGGTGATAGGTAACCCGCTCCCCTCGGGCTTCCAGCGAACCGTCGCGCACTGGTTCAGCACGAGTGCGTTCGATTTTTCCGGCACCTGTCCAGCTTCCAACCTCGTCGATCTCAGCGGACCATTTGATGTCCACAAGGCCTTCGGCAACGCCCCTCGATACTTTGCGAATATCCGGAATCCGGGCGTGAATAATTTCGATTTCTCCCTGCAGAAAGATTTCAAGCTCCGAGAGGCGACGCGGCTTACGTTCTCAGCGGACTTTTTCAATCTACCGAATCATCCTGAATTCGCGGAGCCGAACGCGGATCCGGAGATCTCGAATTTCGGGAGCATCAGCCGAACCGCGCTGCCCAACCGAATCGTACAGCTTGGATTGCACTTGTATTTCTGATCGGGTGGAGCTACAGAGCTTAATCGGGCCGCATATGGATGGCAGCCAAGGTTTCCTAGCGGCCCTGCATCTTCCCGCGGCGGAATCGACCGCGTCACGGCGTGAAGAACGCACTGGGATATTGCGCATGGGACAAATAAGATGATCAGGAGGACGCGGTCGCTGGGGCCGCGAGCTTGGGTCAATGAACATCAGGGAAATCGCTAAACGCGCAAGAGTTTCAACGGCCACGGTGTCGCGTACCATTAACCGTCATCCCAGCGTGCAACCGCAACTGGCCAAGCGCGTGTGGAGAATTGTCGAAGAGCTTGGGTATTTTCCGAACACGCAGGCGCGCGCTCTAGTTTCCGGGCGCAGCCGTATTTTTGGTTTGATCGTTTCGGAAATCACGAACCCATTTTTCCCGGAAATCATCCATGTTTTCGAGGAGACTGCCCTCCAGGACAATTACGAAATCCTGGTAACTTCGACGGTTCACGATCCTGAGCGCATGAAGACGTCGGTAAGGCGCATGCTCGAACACAGGGTCGAAGGCGTAGCGGTAATGACCTTTGGCATGGAAGAATCGCTCCTCGACGACCTTAAACTTCGTAATGTGCCGCTGGTTTTCGTAGACGTCGGGCCGCCGCGCCCGCGCGTCAGCAATATTCGAATCGATTATCTGCATGGTATTCGTCAGGCGGTACAACACCTGGCCGCCTTGCGTCATGAAAAGATTGCATTCATTACCGGTCCGTTGGGCTTGAAATCTGCCCTTGCCCGAAAGGATGCGTTCATACGATCGATGAGCGAGATTGGAATGGCTGCTGCGCCGGAGTTGATCGTGGAAGGCAACCATACCTTGGAGGGCGGAGAAGAGGCATTCTCAAAACTGCTAAATGGGCGCTTGCCTCCGACGGCGGTGCTTTGTTCGAACGACATGACGGCGATTGGTGTGATGCGGAAGTGCTATAGCGAAAAGATCCTGGTTCCGCGGGATCTTTCCGTGATCGGCTTCGACAATATCCACCTGTCGCAATATATAATCCCGCCGCTGACCACGATCGAGATGTCGCAAGCCGAACTTGGGCGCCTCGCGTTTCAAGCGCTGTTGCACGACGTACAACGCGAGACCCCGAACCCGAAAGGGACCGAATACGTGCTCAAGACGAGTTTCGTGTTGCGCGATTCAACAGCGATGAATCCGGGAAAAGGTCGTACATGAGTTTCCCTCAAGGGACTCGATTCCGGTTTTCATGGTTCGTGCGAGCAGGGTTTCTACTCTTTGGTCTGCTTGGCGCCGCTCTATCGGGGCATGCGCAGGCTCGTGGAGCTTTCCGTGCCGACCGCATGGATACCGTGCTGTATGGCGTTGCGTATTACCCGGAATACATGCCATATGAACGGCTAGACCAGGATGTGCAACTGATGCAGAAGGCTGGCATCACAGTGGTGCGCATCGGGGAATTCAGCTGGGGATTGTGGGAACCGGAGGACGGCAAGTTTGAATTCGCCTGGATGGACCGCGTGGTGGAGAAGCTGCGCACCGCTGGGATCCGCATCATCATGGGCACGCCGACAGCTTCCATTCCTGCCTGGATGTATAAGGAGCATCCGGAGATTGTCGTGACGCGCCTTGGCGGGCAATATCTGTATTACGGTTACCGCCAAAATACCGACCTCTCGAACCCAACATATAGATTCTATTGCGAACGCGTGATTCGCAAGATTCTTGAACATTACAAGAACAATCCCGCGATCATCGGCTATCAGGTTGACAATGAAACTTCCTCGGCCGGCGCGGCAAACCACGATGTTCAGGTGGGGTTCGCTGATTACCTGAAATCAAAATTCAAAACGACAGATACACTCAATAAAGTTTGGGGATTGAACTACTGGGGGCAACGGCTGAACGATTGGTCCGAATTGCCGCCGCGCGACGGCATTATTAACCCTGGGTGGAAACTCGAATGGGAGCGCTACTCGCAATGGATGACGACCGACTTTCTTGCCTGGCAGGCTGCCATCGTCAACGAGTACAAGCGTCCCGAACAGTTTGTGATGCACGACTTCGCTGGCCCTCCTCGCCCGGAAGTGAACGAGCCCGACGTAGTCAAGAGCCTAGACATCGCCGCAGCAAATCCGTATCACGGAACGCAGGACCAATTCGATGGTGATGGGTCTTCCTATGTCGGGGATTACGTCCGCTCGCTCAAGAAAACAAATTACCTGATCACAGAAACCAATGCTGAAGCTATCGGGTGGGATTCCAAAGAACAGTTTCCGCCATACGACGGTCAGCTGCGCCTTGATGTTTACACGCATGTGGCTTCGGGCGCGAACATGGTCGAGTATTGGCATTGGCACTCGATTCACTATGGTCAGGAGACCTACTGGAAAGGCGTATTGGGGCACGACTTGACGCCAGGCCGCGCGTACGAAGAGGTGAGCCGCACAGCGCATGAATTGCAACGGATCGGCCCGGAGATCGCCAATATTCAGAGGAAGAATCAGGTCGCGATTCTCTACAGCGACGATTCCTATTACGGAATTGAGTTTATGAAATTCAGCGATCGTGCGAACTACCGCACCATCCTTCGGCAAATGTACGGCGCGCTGTATCGTTCCAATGTTGGTGTGGACTTCGTCTTTCCCGAGAGTACGAATCTCTCTGCTTATAGGGTGATTCTCGTTCCGCCACTCTACGTAGCGAGTGACGCGGTGCTTGCAAAGCTCGTTGATTACGTAAAGGGCGGGGGCAACCTTGTGCTCTCGTTCAAAAGTGGATTCTGCAACGAATACTCGACGGTTCGTTGGGAGATGGCGCCTGGGCCTTTGCGCGACGCGGCGGGTTTGCACTATCAGGAGTTTTCGTCATTGCTCCGGCCGCTGGCGCTAAAGGATGATCCATTTCAAGTGGGTGCGGATAATCGAGTCTCGGACTGGGCGGAAATGCTGATCCTGGACACCGCGAAACCGCTCGCCTATTACGATCATCCCTTCTTCGCCAAATATCCAACCATTACTCACAATGCTTTTGGTAAAGGAACCTTGACGTACGAAGGAACGGTACTCAGCGACAAGCTGCAACAGAGCGTACTTCTGGATGTTCTGAAGCAGGCCGGCTTGACGGGTCCAGACCAGGAGCTGCCTGTGCCGGTTCGCGTGAAACACGGTTCGAACCGCGCGGGCAAGACGCTGCACTACTTCTTGAACTACTCGAACGATCCACAGAAACTCACTTACGCGTATCATTCCGGAATGGACTTACTTTCTCAAGCGACCATCGCCGATGGTCAGCAAGTAATACTGAAGCCATGGGATGCGGTCATCGTAGAGGAGAAGTAGCCCGGATTTTATGCGCCATTGGGACCATCGGTCTAGGCCTTTCCTGCATCGCGCGATCACCCTGCTGCTCTTCTTTCTCTTCGGAATCTCTTTTGGAACCGCGCAGATTACTCAGATTCCCAGCAGGGAAGTCGAAAGACGTGTGGACGCGATCCTGAGTAAGATGACGCTCGACGAAAAGTTCACAATCATCGGTGGCATCAATGATTTCTACATTCAGGCTATTCCAAGGCTAGGTTTGCCCCCATTGCGCATGTCGGATGGGCCGCTCGGTGTGCACGATTACGGGCCCACGACCGCATATCCCGCCGGGATTTTGCTGGCCGCTTCCTGGGACACCGAACTTGCGCGCCGTGTTGGCGAGAGCATGGGGCAAGACGCCAGAGCGCGCGGAGTACATTTCATCCTTGCACCGGGAATGAACATTTATCGTGCTCCCATGAATGGACGCAATTTCGAATACTTTGGAGAAGATCCCTATCTCGCCTCGCGCATGGCGGTGTCCGTCGTTCAAGGAATCCAGTCACAGGGAGTCATTGCCACAGTTAAGCATTTTGCCGCGAATAACATGGAATACGGCCGCTTGGATCACAGCTCCGATGTTGACGAACGAACGCTCCGGGAAATCTACCTCCCGGCATTCGAGGCCTCTGTGAAAGAGGCCAAGGCCGGCGCTGTTATGGACGCCTACAACCTGGTCAACGGCGTTTATATGACGCAGAACAATATTCTGAACAATGTAGTCCTCAAAAAAGAGTGGGGCTTCGACGGCATCCTCATGTCCGACTGGGGCGCAACTCATGACGGGGTTGCGGCCGCGAACGCGGGCCTCGATTTGGAGATGCCTTCTGGCGCGTTCATGAACAAGCACACCCTGGTACCCGCCATTCAAAGCGGGCAGGTTTCTCATGGGACGATCGACGATAAGGTCCGGCGCATACTCCGCAAAGCAATTCAGTTCGGTTTCTATGATCACGAGCAGACGGACACGGACGTACCTCTTTACAGTGTGAAAGGGAGGGAACTCGTCCTCGAAGAGGCCCGCAGTGGGATGACTCTGCTGAAGAATGAAAGCCACTTGCTCCCGCTCGACAAGAAAAAGATCAAGACTGTGGCCGTGCTCGGGCCGGACGCTTATCCTGCGGTCATCGGAGGAGGCGGCAGTTCTCTCAGCAATCCATTCAGTTCCGTTAGTTATCTTGAAGGCATCAGCAACTATCTTGGTAAAGAAGTGCGTGTCGCCTATGTTGCCGAAAATGCGCCCCTCGAAGAAATTGTCACGCGTACGGAGTTTTTCACTGACCCCGGCGGCCAACGAGGCTTGAAAGGCGAATATTTCAACAATGACGAATTGCGCGGAGAGCCCTCCTTAGTCCGGACAGACGAGCAAATCGCCTTTCATTGGGGAGAAGGAAGCTACGTGGATAACGGGCCGGTAGATCATTTCTCAGTGCGCTGGACCGGCTATTTTGTTCCCCACGCGGAGGACGATTACAAGTTTTATGTCTCCGCGGATGACGGTGTGCGCCTTTACGTCGACGACCAGCGCGTGATCGATGACTGGCAGCGTCATGGCGAAACCCTGGACACCTACTCCGCGCATCTGGAGGGCGGCAAGGCTTACAAGATTCGATTGGAATATTTCGAAGCGGTCGGCACTGCCACAGCCCGGTTCGGAATTGCGGCCGCATCGCGCGCCCTGGGAAAAGAGACTCGAGCTTTGGCCGAGAAAGCAGATGTGGTGATTCTCTGCATGGGCTTTGATCCCTCTTCGGAAAGTGAGGGAGGCGATCGCACCTTTCGCCTGCCGGGAGGACAGGACAGCTTCATTCAGCAAATCGCCGAGGTGAACAAGAATGTGGTTGTAGTTCTCACTGCCGGTGGAAACATAGACATGACGCGCTGGATTGAAAAGGTCCCCGCGTTGCTCCACGCGTGGTATCCGGGGCAGGAAGGCGGCATAGCCCTGGCGCAAATTCTATTCGGTGAGTACAGTCCATCCGGAAAGCTTCCTGCTTCCTTCGAACGCCGGTGGGAAGACAATCCCACCTTCAATAGCTACTACCCCAAGAGTGGCGAGAAACGAGTTACCTATTCCGAAGGGGTTTTTCTCGGCTACCGGTACTACGATCACTCGAAGGTGAAGCCGCTGTTTCCCTTTGGATTCGGCCTCTCTTACACCACCTTTGAATATAGCGATCTGAAGATTTCGCCAAGATCAGCCAGCGTTGGCGCTCCTGTCACCATCACCTTCAGCGTAAAGAATACTGGTTCGCGTGAAGGGGCGGAAGTCACCGAGCTTTATGTAGGAGATTCTCATGCCAGCGTGCCGCGCCCCGTCAGGGAACTAAAGGGCTTTGCGAAAGTTCTATTGAAACCCGGCGAAACAAAAAGCGTAACCATCAGCCTGGATCAGCGTGCATTTTCCTATTATGACGTCAGCACGGGCGCCTGGAGAGCCGAACCCGGTGATTTTTCGATCCTGGTGGGCGGCTCTTCTTCTCAAATCGAATTGCTTGGAAGTCTTACCCTCAAGTAGCCCACATTCCGTCGCCTCGCCGCGGCCGCAAGAAGAATCGTTTGAAGGACGCACGCCAACTCTCTGTAGAGTTCCGCATTCGGCTCGCCAGCTAGCCACAAACTGCAGTCTTTCGTCCATGACCGAACACTCCTCCCAAGGCATCCCTTCCTCCCCAAAAGGAAAAAGCGTAACCTATCTGTCCGGTACGATCTGTTACCTATGTCTCGGCCGCCCAGCGCTACTGACACGGTCTAAATACAAATGATTACCCTGCTTTCCATCATTGCTCTTGGTTTTTTTCTTGGCATGCGGCATGCGACCGATGCGGACCACGTCATCGCGGTAACGACAATCGTGAGCCGCCAGCGAAGCATTCGCCACGCGGCATTGATTGGAGTGCTCTGGGGAGTGGGCCACACCATCACGATTCTCGTTGTCGGTTCGGCAATCATCCTATTCGGACTGGTGATTCCGCCAAGGGCCGGCCTCACGATGGAGTTGTCGGTAGGGCTGATGTTGATTTTGCTGGGCATTCTGAATCTCTCTGGCATGATGCGCTGGATCACGGAAACGGTCACGTCTCCGCAGCCTGGACAGCCCTCGCATCCCCACGGACACGGTGACTACGTTCACAGCCATCCGCCCGGCCACAGCCATGAAAAACACGGCCGCTCCGGGGACGCGACACCCGTGAGCTGGATGGATCGCAACTTTTGCCAGCTAGGTCTCTATCAAGTCGTGCGGCCTCTGGCCGTCGGAATTGTTCACGGTCTTGCCGGATCGGCGGCCGTAGCTTTGTTAGTGCTCACGACCATTCGCGTTCCATCCTGGGCGGTGCTGTATTTGCTGGTTTTCGGGATTGGCACCGTCGCGGGCATGATGCTGATTACCGCCGCGATTGCTGTCCCATTTACATTTTCTGAAGATCGTTTTGCTCGGCTCAATCGTGGCCTGGGACTGGCTTCAGGACTAATCAGCTTAGCCTTCGGCCTATTTATTGTGTATCAGATGGGTTTCGTCAACGGGCTCTTCACTCACAATCCCAATTGGGCGCCTCGTTAGTTTCCCTCTGAATTGCTAGGTTCCCACACTCAGAAGCGATAAGTACTTCCGAAGGGTCGCAAGCACTACCGCGGGCAGATCGGATCCGACAAGAACTTCCGATTGCCGGCCACGCTGTGCATGGTGATTTGAGCACAGGCATGCGAGTGCCAACGGGCCGTCCTCGGTAACTCGCCTACACTGGTTATGGAACGAAATGTCGCCGCCTAACTCCCGTCATGCCCCCACAAAATCACGCAATCCTTGTTCCCAGTGCGCCCGCGGCGGGACCGGACGGTAGCGGGGCTAGACCGTTGGCGTTTGCCGCGGCGATCTTCCTCAGTGCGTTCTTGCTCTTCCAAGTTCAATTGCTGCTCGGCAAGGAAGTCCTTCGATTTTTTGGTGGTGCGGCAGCCGTTTGGACAGTGTGCGTTCTTGTCTTCCAATTGTTGTTTCTCGCCGCGTACGGGTACTCGCACGGACTTGCCACGTGGCTTCCGCTTCGGGCGCAGGTTATCGTTCACGGCGCGCTTCTGGGTTCTTCCGTTGTGCTTCTGGCCGTTCTGGGCTATTCCCGGTCCACGCCCATCGGTCCCGGTGCCGGTTGGCGCCCGCAGCCCGGGGCAAACCCCACATGGACGATCGCGGAATTTCTAATCGGCGCGATTGGTCTGCCTTTCTTCTTGTTGTCGGCCACCAGTCCCTTGATGCAGCATTGGCTTGCGCGGACTGCGTCGAAGAGGTCGCCCTATCGTCTTTATGCGCTTTCGAACACGGGATCGCTCTTGGGGCTACTGTCCTATCCTTTCTTGGTCGAACCGAACTTTGGACTGGTCGTGCAAGGCTGGGCCTGGGCCGCAGGCTATGGGCTGTTTCTGGTTTGCTACTATTTCTGTGCTCGAAGCGCAGTACGCACGGCGACTCCTGCCGCGCTGAAACTAGCGTCTAGCCCAGACTTAAGCCGCCCTGAAGCACCTGCGGGATGGCGGCTTCGCCTGTTTTGGATCGGATTGTCTGCTTGTGCGTCCGTGCTGTTGCTGGCAACGACGAACCTGATCTGCCAGAACATTGCCGTGAGCCCATTCCTGTGGGTTTTGCAATTGAGTCTGTATCTGATTTCTTTCATCATTTGCTTTGAGAACGACCGCTGGTATCGGCGAGAGATTTTTCACCCCCTATTTGCCGTAACGGTCGCTGTCGTTATCCTGGTATCGCTTCCCAACGCTGCATATTCGTTTCTGACGCAACTCGCCGCCTACTCTGCGGTGCTCTTCGCCGGGTGCATGGTGTGTCACGGCGAGGCGGCACGCACGCGTCCCAGTGCGAATTCACTGACGGTATTTTATTTCTCCATTGCGACCGGTGGCGTTGTGGGAGGAATCGTCGTGGGCTTGGTAGCCCCCTGGATGTTCCCCAATTACTGGGAGTATCCGCTCGGCGTCCTCGGGTGCATGGCGGTCGTGTTGTATGTCTCCGCGCGCGAACGTTCTTCGTGGTGGTACACCGGGAGAACTTCGCTGGCGCTGCTGATTCTCGCCAGCGCAGTGTTACTGGCGCCCAGCATACTTGCTCCCCTGTGGAAAGAGGCAGCGCGGTTGCCACCATCCATCGGGGTTCGCGTTGCCGCAGTCTTGGCCTGCGCAGCCGTTTTCAAATATGTGCTAGAGCGCCGCACGTCGAATATTGCTACTGCGGGACTCCTCGTCCGTAGCGCCTCGAGGATCGCGTTGGCATTGCTCACGGCCGGCTTGGTGATTCCGCAAAGGGCCGCGCTCTACCACGTCATCGCTTCGTCGAGAAATTTTTATGGTGTCTTGTCGGTATTGAGCGTCGACGAAGAGAACTATTTCGCCCTGCGGTACGGCGATACCGTTCATGGGTTCCAGTATCAGGACCCCCAACGCGCTCGTCTCGCGACGGGCTATTACGGCCCAAGCAGCGGAGCAAGCATCGTGATTCGCGATTGGCCTCAGCATCCCATGCGCGTAGGACTTGTCGGAATGGGAGTTGGCACGCTGGCTGCTCTGGCGCAATCCGGCGACGTTTACCGCTTTTATGAAATCAACTCCGACGTCTATAAACTCTCCAGCGGCAAACATCCGTACTTCACCTTCTTGCAGGATTCGCCCGGCCGAATGGAGGTTGTCCTTGGCGATGCGCGGCTCTCGCTCGAACGCGAGGCCCGCCATAGGGATCTCCAGAAGTTTGATGTGCTGGTTCTGGATGCGTTTTCGAGCGACGCCATTCCCATGCATCTGCTCACGCGCGAAGCATTTTCCGATTACGAAGAGCATCTTCGCGGGCCGGCTTCGGTGATCGCGGTCCACATCAGCAACCACACGCTGGACCTCCGCCCCGTACTCGCAGGCATTGGCCGCGAGTTCGGCTTTCATGCTCTACGGGTCTATCCGCTTCTTTCCACCGGCCCCTTCTCGCAATCCGAATGGATCTTGCTTTCGCGCGATGCCCTTTCGCTATCCCGCAACGAAATCGCCCAACACTCGGAACCGTTTCCCGGGGCCACGCGGCCCATTTTCTGGACCGATGATTATTGCGATGTTTTGCGCGTGATACGCTGAGAAAACTAAGGCGCCTCTAGATGAGCGCTTTACGAAGCGGCGGGCCGCGACTTTCCAATCAAAAAGCCGTAGGGTTCTCAATTCCTGATAAACACGGTATCGGAGAAGTCCTGGTACGGGACTTGATTGCATAACAATGTCGGCTCCTTGACCCGAGTAAACTGTGGTTGTTCAAAACGACCATAGGCTCGGGAGAAGGAGCCGAACATGATGATTATAGGC
>Ga0179587_10000764_pt1 | contig 13778 bp, 11 predicted proteins | sample CZODoug2_1_08_16_FD_185932 | JGI IMG/M metagenome (GOLD analysis project Ga0179587, IMG submission 185932) | Vadose zone soil fungal communities from Angelo Coast Range Reserve, California, USA - CZODoug2_1_08_16fungal | ecosystem: Environmental > Terrestrial > Soil > Vadose zone | place: USA...
TGATGACGACGAATCCAAGCTGTACGGCGCAGAGCCGGGCACGTTCACCGAATGGGGACCGCTGCCGGCAAAGTCGGATCTGCTGTTTTACGAGGGCCTGCATGGCGCGGTGGTGACCGACAAGGTTAATATCGCCCAGCATGCCGATCTCAAGATCGGCGTCGTGCCCGTGATCAACCTCGAATGGATCCAGAAGCTGCACCGTGACCGCAGCGACCGCGGCTATACCGCGGAGGCGGTGACCGACACTATCCTGCGGCGGATGCCAGATTATGTGCACTATATCTGCCCGCAATTCGCCGAGACCGACATCAATTTCCAGCGCGTTCCGACGGTGGATACATCGAACCCGTTCATCGCGCGATGGATCCCGACACCGGATGAATCGATGGTGGTGATCCGGCTCAAGAATCCGCGCGGCATCGATTTTCCCTATCTGTTGTCGATGATTCCCAACAGCTTCATGTCGCGCGCCAATTCGATCGTGATTCATGGTTCGAAGCTCGATCTCGCGATGCAGCTCATTCTCACCCCGCTGATCCTGCAACTAATGGAACGCAAGAGGCGCATGTTATGAGTGTTCACGCTGCAACTTCCGTTGCCGGCCGCGCCGGTGTCGCGCATGCCGAACTGGCGAATGCCGTCCGCTTTCTTGCGATCGACGCCGTTGAAAAGGCGAAGTCGGGTCATCCGGGCATGCCGATGGGCATGGCCGACGTTGCCACCGTTTTGTTCTCGCGCTTCCTCAAATTCGACGCCGCCGATCCGGCATGGCCGGATCGCGACCGGTTCGTTTTGTCGGCCGGACATGGCTCAATGCTACTCTATGCGCTGCTGCATCTGACCGGCTACGAGTCCGTAACCATGGACGAACTCAGGGCGTTCCGGCAGTGGGGATCGAAGACGCCGGGGCATCCCGAATATGGCCATACGCCGGGCGTGGAGACGACAACCGGACCGCTGGGGCAGGGCATTGCGACGGCCGTTGGCATGGCGCTGGCCGAGCGGCTCTCGAATGCGCGGTTCGGTAACGATTTCGTGGATCACTTCACCTACGTGATCGCGGGCGACGGCTGCCTGATGGAAGGCCTCAGCCACGAGGCGATTTCGCTCGCCGGACATCTGCGGCTCAACCGTCTGATCGTGTTGTTCGACGACAACGGAATCTCGATCGACGGATCGACATCGCTGGCCTGCTCGGATGACCAGCTTGCGCGGTTCAAGGCGTCGGGATGGTCGGCTTGCCGCATCGACGGTCACGATCCGACGGCAGTCGCGGCGGCTATCGAACGAGCGAGAGGCAACGACCGACCGTCGCTGATCGCGTGCCGCACGACCATCGGCTTCGGCGCCCCGAACCGGCAGGGCAGCGAGAAAGCGCATGGCGCGCCGCTGGGAGCGGAGGAGGTCGCCAGGACACGCGCGGCGCTCGACTGGCCGCACCCGCCATTCGAGATTCCGGAAGCGGTTCTCGCGCAATGGCACAGAATCGGCGCGCGGGGACAGGCGGTCCGCCGCAACTGGATTGAGCGCACGCGGCGTCTCAATACCGGGACCCGATCGCCGTTTCACGACGCGCTGAACCGCCATCTCCCGGACGAATATGCCGCCGCAATCGATCAGCTTCGGACCCGGTTCGCTCACGAGCGGCCGACCATCGCCACCCGGCAGGCATCGCAACTGGTGATCGACGGGATCGCGGAAGCCTTGCCGAATCTGCTCGGCGGCTCGGCCGATCTCACCCACTCCAATCTCACCCGCGCCAAGACGCAGCAGCCGGTGCGATGCGACGATTTCGGGGGAAACTACATCCACTACGGTGTCCGCGAGCATGCCATGGCGGCGGCGATGAACGGCATCGCCCTGCATGGCGGCTTCGTCGCCTATGGCGGCACATTCCTGACCTTCGCCGACTACAGCCGCCCGGCGATCCGGCTGGCGGCGTTGATGGGGATCAGGGTCATCCATGTGATGACGCATGACTCAATCGGGCTGGGCGAAGACGGTCCGACCCATCAGCCGGTCGAGCATCTGGCGTCGCTGCGGGCGATTCCCAACCTCCTGGTGTTTCGCCCCGGCGATGCCGTCGAGACCGCCGAAGCCTGGGACTGCGCGCTGCGGGCGGAACGCAATCCTTCGGTGCTTTGCCTGTCGCGGCAGGCCCTGCCTTCGTTCCGCGAAGCTGCCGATAACGTCAACCGCGTAGCGTACGGCGCTTATGTGGTCATGGAACCCGATGATGGTCGCGACGTCACCCTGATCGCGACGGGCTCGGAAGTTTCGATCGCGCTGGAGGCGGCAGAGCTGCTCACAGCGGACAATATACGCGCGGCCGTCGTGTCGGCACCGTGTTTCGATCTGTTCCGCAACCAGTCGAAGGAATATCGCGCCGAAGTTCTCGGAACCGCTCCGAGAATTGGCGTGGAGGCCGCGGTCGAAGGCGACTGGGCGCGCTGGCTCGGTGACACCGGCCAATTCGTCGGCATGACCGGTTTCGGCGCCTCCGCCCCCGCCGAGACGCTCTACCGCGAGTTCGGCATCACCGCAGCCGCGATTGCTGCCGCGGCCGAGCGCTGCATCGCGCGGGCAAGGATGACAGCCACCTATTCATGACGTTCAGAGGCAAACGAGAGAAATTCAGATGGCACGCATCACACTGAGGCAGTTGCTGGATCACGCCGCCGAGCACGGCTACGGCGTTCCGGCCTTCAACATCAACAATATGGAGCAGGGCCTTGCGATCATGGAGGCGGCAGCGTCTACCGACGCGCCCGTGATCATCCAGGCCTCGCGCGGCGCGCGTTCCTACGCGGGCGACATCATGTTGTCGAAGATGATCGATGCCTTGGAAGAGATGTATCCGCAGATTCCGCTCTGCCTGCATCAGGACCACGGCAACGAGGAATCAACCTGCGCGACCGCAATCAAGTATGGTTTTACGTCGGTCATGATGGACGGCTCGCTGAAAGCCGACGCCAAGACCGCGGCGGATTACGATTACAACGTCGATATCACCCGCCGCGTTGTCGAGATGGCGCATTGGATCGGCGCTTCGGTGGAAGGCGAGTTGGGCGTGCTCGGCTCGCTCGAACACGGGGCCGGCGAGCAGGAAGATGGCCATGGTGTCGAGGGCAAGGTCAGCCACGACCAATTGCTCACTGACCCCGATCAGGCCGTGGATTTCGTTCGCGCCACCAAGGTCGATGCGCTTGCGATCGCGATGGGCACCTCGCACGGCGCCTACAAATTCTCGCGAAAGCCGGACGGCGACATCCTCGCGATGCAGGTGGTCGAGGAAATCCACCGCCGTCTGCCCAATACGCATCTGGTGATGCACGGTTCGTCTTCCGTGCCGCAGCCGCTGCAGGACGCCTTCAATCGATTCGGAGGCGAGATGCCGCAGACCTGGGGCGTGCCGGTCGAGGAAATCGTCCGCGGCATCAAGCATGGCGTGCGCAAGGTCAATATCGACACCGACTGCCGGCTGGCGATGACGGCGGCCTTCCGCAAGGTCGCGAGCCAGACCAGGAGCGAATTCGATCCGCGCAAATTCCTGAAACCCGCGATGGATGCACTGCGCGATCTCTGCCGTGAGCGGTTCGAACAATTCGGCACGGCCGGCCACGCCGCCGCGATCAAGGTGATCCCGTTACCCGAGATGGCCAGGCGCTATCGGGCGGGATCGCTCGATCCACGTATCGGAGCTTTCGCCGACGCGGCCGAATGACCGCAAGCCGTTTCGGATCGCATGCGCCGCCAGCAAGGGAGACCGCCATGAACGAACAATCGATGACCATCCGCGGCAAGGATCGCTACAAATCCGGCGTTATGGAATACAAGAAGATGGGCTATTGGGAGCCCGATTACGAACCAAAGGACACCGATATTATTGCGCTGTTCCGGGTGACGCCGCAGGACGGCGTGGATCCGATCGAAGCCTCGGCCGCGGTGGCCGGGGAGTCGTCGACCGCGACCTGGACGGTGGTGTGGACCGACCGGCTAACCGCGGCTGAGAAATATCGCGCCAAATGCTACCGCGTCGATACGGTGCCGAATTCCCCGGGGCAATATTTCGCCTACATCGCCTATGACCTCGATTTGTTCGAGAACGGATCAATCGCCAATCTCTCGGCCTCGATCATCGGTAACGTGTTCGGCTTTAAGCCGCTGAAGGCGCTGCGGCTCGAGGACATGCGGCTGCCGGTGGCTTATGTGAAGACGTTTCAGGGACCGGCGACCGGAATCGTGGTCGAACGCGAACGCCTGGACAAGTTCGGCCGTCCGCTGCTCGGCGCCACCGTCAAGCCGAAGCTCGGTCTCTCAGGACGCAATTACGGACGCGTGGTCTATGAGGCGCTGAAGGGTGGACTCGATTTCACCAAGGACGACGAGAATATCAACTCGCAGCCGTTCATGCATTGGCGCGAGCGGTACCTCTACTGCATGGAGGCGGTGAACAAGGCCCAGGCCGCGTCCGGCGAGATCAAGGGCACCTATCTCAACGTCACCGCCGGAACCATGGAAGACATGTACGAGCGCGCGGAGTTCGCCAAGCAATTGGGATCCGTCGTCATCATGATCGATCTCGTAATCGGCTATACCGCGATCCAGTCAATGGCGAAATGGGCGCGCCGCAACGACATGATCCTGCATCTGCATCGGGCAGGGCATTCGACCTATACGCGGCAGCGCTCCCACGGCGTGTCGTTCCGCGTCATCGCCAAATGGATGCGGCTCGCCGGCGTAGATCACATTCATGCCGGCACGGTGGTCGGCAAGCTGGAAGGCGATCCCGCGACCACACGCGGCTATTACGACATCTGCCGCGAGGACTTCAATCCGATGAAGCTCGAGCACGGCGTATTCTTCGACCAGAATTGGGCGAGCCTCAACAAGCTGATGCCGGTGGCGTCGGGTGGCATCCATGCCGGCCAGATGCATCAACTGCTCGATCATCTCGGCGAAGACGTGGTGCTGCAATTCGGCGGTGGCACCATCGGGCACCCCATGGGCATCCAGGCCGGTGCGACCGCCAACCGCGTGGCGCTGGAAGCGATGATCCTCGCACGTAACGAGGGGCGCAATTATCTGCACGAAGGGCCCGAAATTCTGGCGAAGGCCGCACAGACCTGCACACCCCTGAAATCCGCTCTGGAGGTCTGGAAGAACGTCACGTTCAACTATGAATCCACGGACATGCCCGACTACGCCCCCACCGCCAGCGTCTCGATGTAAGGAGCAGGATCATGCGCGTCACCCAAGGCTGCTTTTCGTTTCTTCCTGACCTCACCGACGAACAAATCTCACGGCAAGTGCAATACTGCCTCAGCAAGGGCTGGGCCGTGAATATCGAATTCACTGACGATCCGCATCCGCGCAACAGCTTCTGGGAGATGTGGGGCTTGCCGATGTTCGATCTTTGCGATGCCGCCGGCGTGTTAATGGAGCTGAACGATTGCCGCAAAGTATACGGCGACCGCTACATCCGGATATCCGCTTTCGATTCGAGCCATGGCTGGGAATCGCAACGATTGTCGTTCATCGTCAACCGGCCAAAGGAAGAACCCGGCTTCCGCCTGGAACGGAATGAAGTCGAGGGTCGCAGCATCCGCTACACCACCAAATCATACGCCGTCGATCGTCCCGAGGGCGTGCGCTATGGTGGCAAATGAACCCGCCGGCTCTGTCGCCTGCCGCGACCGAAGCGCCGCCGATCGAGAAGGTCGATCTGCGCGCCGAATTCAACGAGGTCGGCATCGGCGAGGTGCTGGATCAGCTTGATCGTGAGTTGATCGGGTTGAAGCCGGTCAAGACGGGAATCCGGGAGATCGCCTCGCTGTTGCTGATCGAGCGTATCCGCAAACGCATGAACCTGACGTCGGACGTGCCGACCCTGCATATGTCGTTCACCGGCAATCCCGGCACCGGGAAGACCACGGTGGCGCTGCGGATCGCCAGCATTCTCCACAAGCTCGGTTTCGTGCGTCGCGGGCAGGTGGTGTCGGTCACCCGGGACGAGCTGGTCGGGCAATATATCGGCCACACCGCGCCGAAGACGAAGGAGATTTTGAAGAAGGCGATGGGCGGCGTGTTGTTCATCGACGAAGCCTATTATCTGCATCGTCCCGACAACGAGCGCGACTACGGGCAGGAGGCGATCGAGATCCTGCTGCAGGTGATGGAATCGCAGCGCGAGGACCTGGTGGTGATCCTCGCCGGCTATGGCGACCGGATGGACAAGTTCTTCGCCAGCAATCCCGGCTTCCGGTCCCGCATCGCGCACCACATCGATTTTCCGGATTACGCCGACGATGAATTGCTCGCCATCGCAGAGCTGATGCTGCGGGAGATGAACTACAAGTTCAGCGCTGATGCACGCCAGGCGTTCATCCGCTACATCAGCCTGCGCAAGACGCTGCCGCTGTTTTCCAACGCGCGCTCGATCCGTAACGCGCTCGATCGCATGCGGCTGCGCCAGGCCAACCGGCTCGTCGCCGATCTCGACCGTGTGCTGACCGCCGAGGATATCGTGTCGCTGGAGGCTTCGGATGTGCTCGCCAGCCGCGTGTTCTCGAAGAGCGCGGTCACGTGAGTCCGAACCTGGTAGGGCGTCGGCATACCGGCGGGCCGGAAAGCAGCGGCAAATGATTCGCGGTTGCGCGCAGGTATGACGGCCTTGGATGCGGACGAGCTGCTTCAGCCAACGCCGAAACGTGGTCTCAGTGACACGTTGCTGACAACAGCTGTCGTCGAATATCTCGAGCAACGTCGCATCGATGATATCGGCACACTTGTCGACCCGATGCTGACCTGCGCAAGTTCTGTTGATGCGAGTTGCTCGGTGTAAAGCGGATCAGTGCAGAAGAGGCCGACGCACTACAGCGGGTGCCCGTTAGTAAAATCGTTCTATTCCGTTTCGTACATTACGTGGGCGGCGAGTCGAGGTAAACGTAAAGAGCCGCGATCTTGCCGTCCCTTGCGATGATGAAATCCACGCCGGTGTACACCGGCGTTTCGCCTTTCGGCCCCGAGCCCCACGCCAGGCGTCCAGAATTGTGCAGAACCTGAGGCGCGCCATGCGGCGTATAAACGAAATGGGGATGCGTCGCTCGGAGATCGCCGGCGAACTTGTCCAGCGCGTCGTGACCGACCAACGCGCCGGGCGGCACGTACAAGATGCAGTCTTCGGCATAGAGCTCCTGAATTGCAGCCCTTCGGCGAGCCGGATCGCCTTCACCGAATACTTCCGGAAGATTGCGGTTGAGCAGTGTCGCGATACTACTCACATCTGCGCCCACGGACGGCGGGACGCTGGTCTTGCTCGCATGCTGGTCCATCAGAGGACTCCTTGTCTCCACCACGATGATGTGGTCGTGGGAGCGACCCGCGAAAGGGCTAGAGTGGAAACTCATCGTTTCCGGTTTGTTGGCGTATGAGTCGATGGCTTGCCTCGCCTCGGCGGTCCAGTGCTCATCAGCGATACCCCGATATACTTCGCCCCACCGTTAATGCCCGCACTCTTCTCATGCGGTCCGCTCGATGCGGTGTCAGATATCAAGGTGAGCGCGTGTTGTTTCTTCTACTGCTTACGACCTGTCCGCGAGTGATACTCCTGCCTGGTGCGACGAACCCGCCGAAACTACGATTGAAGGCCGGAAGGTCTGGTTGATTGTGAGGCTTGGTTCTAATTTGCTGCGGGTCAGGCATGGTAGTGCGTAGATGAGAGCAAGACGTGCGTTTCTGGTGCGGCGGTTCAATAGGGCGACGAATTACACCTGATAAGCCATTGATTCTTTGGTGGGCCCGGCAGGACTCGAACCTGCAACCAGACCGTTATGAGCGCAGGACTCTACGGGGAAGTTCGAGCAAAATCAGCATTTCCCGATCAAGATCATTCACGTTTGTGCGCGTTTGTTCGTGGAGTTTCTGGCGGATAACTGGTGGCATAGAAGGCCGCCGTGAACCGCCAACAGGCCTCGACCGGACGGGTGCGCGCTTCGTCCGTTCAAGGCGCTATCGGGGTAAAAGCGGACTTGGTGAGCACAAGCCATTTCGGTAGCGATTGACCCTGAGCGGTCATCGCCGTCTTTCGCGTCGGGCCCCAGTACGAGCGGTATGACCACAGTTCATTGATGGAGCCCCTTCCCAAGACAACACCGCGATTACTGAATTCGGTAAAGGCGGAGTTCGCGGCTTAATCTGACGGTGGCAATCCGCTTCTCATTGGGTGAAAGCGCTAGTCGCGAATTCCGCCCGGAGCTGACGCGTTGGACGACGCTGCCGGTACGCGGATCAAGAACGATGAGACCGCCTTGCCGCGAGCGAGGGCGTCTCGACTACCGGCTGCACCTCTGTAGGTAGCGCCGCCAGGGGCAATGTCACCGACCCCGTGCCGTTGGTGGGGTCGTAGTCAATCACACCCAAGCCAGCTTGCTGCCAGTTCGGAATACTCACCAGCGGCACCATGGACGTTGGGCGTCCGGCTGCTTGGTCCGCACCAAAGATGAACAGGCTGAGCGGCTCGTAGTCGTCCATACCCATGATGCGGAGCGTGATGGCATCGCTCTCGAGCTCTGCCCGCGTAAACGGCACAATCACCGGCATCGTGTAGAAATTGGCTTCGCCAAACTCCAGATCTTCTTGGGGAGTGTCGCGAATCTGAAACAGAACCACCAATCTGCCCTGACTGACGATCTGGATTTCAAGCGGCGCGTCGGTAAGATCCTCGTGCGGGACAGCGGTGGCGAAGATGCCTCCATCCTCCGGCGGCCGGTCGCTTGCTTGGCTGCGCATGAGGATGAACAACCGCCGGATTGCCAAGCTGCCGCTGCCGTGGCCCACGAGATGTAACGGCACGCTAGAGGGGCCCTCGCTGGCATCCGTGCTCAGCGTCGTGTCGATTTCCGTCTCAATGGCCACCGCTTGTGTTTCGTTCACTCCCGGGCGGGTGACGCCTTCGCCGAAAACGAACACATGCTGCGGGCGCCATGCGTCGTCTCCGTTGATCCCCAGGCGGATGGAGGAATCAGTGAGTTGCTCGCTCTGGATGCCGTTGTCGGTTACGTCGACATCGTACAGATTGGCAATTCCCCGCTCCTGATCGGTCTGCTGTGTATCGGAAAATGTATGATTCAACCGCTCAACACCATTTGTATTCACGGAAACGTGGATGGAGCTGTCGGTTTCGGAGTCTCTGCTCTCGCGGGTGAGCATCGCCGTCCACAATCGGTTGATTTGCATCACGAACCTCCTTCGTGTGTCGCTCGGGGCTTACGACGAATGATATTGCAGGCGGCAGCATAAGCATGTGAATTAGCTCACGTTCACCACACCGTCATCTGAACCGGTATGTCTGCACTTGGCACAAATGCGAAGTGCCGATCGCATCGAGCAATGTCTGAGTTTGGAGGCGAACCGGAAAACATCTGCTCGCACAGAGTATTTTGCAGTTTGACCCAATGCTGACTTCCGTGGACTCTCACCGCACCCCCTACGGCATAGGAAGCGCCGTCCTAGACTAGGCCTGAAGGCGCTGGCTAGACCGACGAACATAATCGGCCTGTTCAAGAAGCGTCCTAATTCAGGGAATGCCGCTGCCCGAAAAGGGCAAGGTCGCCTGACCCTTTTGATCTTCCGCAGTGTTTTAATTTAACTAGTGTTTCACTGCGCGAAAGCGCACAGTGAGTCGTTAATCGCCCGCCTTTGATGTTTTTGTAGGTGGCTGAGAGCGTTGCGCTCCCCCGTCGCGAGGCGAACATCAGGCAAATGGCGCGCCTTGGACCGATGCGTTTGTCCGCATCGTAAGCCCTTCGCAGGACACCCGGGCAACAGTCAAGATCTGGAGCGAGAGGAATAGACGGAGCCCGTACGCGGCCGATGGAGCAATCTCGCGGAACATCGCGCCCGCAAGCCAGAGAGGGCACTTACGATGAACACAAAATCGGGACGAACCTTGTTTGCCGCCGGCCTGATCACTGCAGCGCTCGCAAGCGGAGCAATCGGCCAGCAAGACGAAAAGCTCGGCAAAGTGCTCTTCCCCATCTCCTGTGATCCCAATGTGCAGGTCGAGTTCGACCGCGGCGTCGCCATGCTTCATTCGTACTGGTTTTTGATTGCCCGCCGAAAATTCGAAGGAATCCTCCAGCAGGATCCCACTTGCGCCATGGCGCATTGGGGCGTGGCGATGGACTACCTCGGCAACACCCTTGCAACTACTCCGACGCGAGCCGACGCGCAGGCGGCCTGGGACGCACTCGAAAAAGCGCGGGCCACCGGGGCGAAGACCCAGCGCGAGCGCGACTGGATCGAGGCGCTGAGTGCCTATTTCCGCGACCACGACAAGGTCGCCGTGAATGTCCGACTGGCAACCTACAATGCCGCGATGGAGCGGATGGCGCAAAGCTATCCCGACGACTACGAGGTGCAGGCCTTTTATGCCTTGACGCTTCAAGCCGCGGCGCCGAAAAGCGACCTCACCTACGCCAATCAGATCAAGTCCGCCGCACTGTTGGAGAAACTCTTCGAGCAGAACCCGCAGCATCCGGGTGTGACGCACTACCTCATTCACGCTTACGACTTTGCGCCGCTTGCCGAGAAGGGAATCGCCTCAGCACGACGCTACGCCGGCATTGCGCCGGCCGTGCCGCACGCGCTGCACATGCCGTCGCACATCTACTCCATGGTCGGACTTTGGGAGGAATCCATTGCCTCCAACGCGTCGTCGCTCGAGATCCAGCCCGACTACTTTCACGCGTCGGATTTTACGGTCTACGCCCATCTACAGCTCGCGCAGGATGCAAAGGCCGATGCGATGATCAAGAAGTCGCTTGCGACCGCCGACCGCGGCGATCGTCCGATCACCTTCGTCAATTTCACCGCCAAGGCCGCGATGCCGGCGCGTTACGTTCTGGAGCGGGCGGACTGGGCCGGCGCTGCCGCGCTGCCGATGACTGCCAGCCAATATCCCATGGCGGATTCATTGATCCGCTTCACGCGCGGTCTAGGCATGGCGCGCACTGGCGATCTCGCCGGGGCCAAACAAGAGATTGAGGCGATGAAGGCGTTGCGAACGACACTGCAGGGCGCCGACCAGTCCTACTGGGCGGACCGGACCGAGGAGCAGATGCTTGCCGTTTCGGCCTGGATCGCACTGAAGGAAGGTGCGGGCGATCAGGCGCTGAAATTCATGCGAGCAGCGGCTGACGGCGAAGACGGCAGCCTCAAGCATGTGGCGATGGAGAATCGTCTCTATCCGTTCCGCGAATTGCTGGCGGAATTGCTTCTGGAGACAGGGCAGCCCGCAGCTGCCCTAAACGAGTTCGAGACCGCGCTCAAGCAGACGCCCAACCGCTTCCGCGCGTTCTGGGGAGCCGCCCGCGCTGCCGACAGCGCAGGTGACCGCCAGAAAGCCTCCGATTACTTTGGCAAGCTGGTGAACTTGGCCAGCAACGCTGACACGGAGCGGCAGGAAATCCGTGAAGCCCGGGCATACTCGCGCCAGGACGAGACGATAGGTGGTGTACGGAAATAATTTCCTGATTGCCCGGGCCAACGCCCGGAAGCCATCAGGTTGAGAAGACAGCGATGATCCGGTCGGTTGCATTGGCAATACTGCTAGGCGTGCTGGCGAGCGGCGTGGCCATCTATGCCATAAGCTTGCCGGGCTGGCGGACCGCGACTGCACCGCTGTCCGGCGGGCTCGGGAGTCGGGCCGAGACGGCCAGCACGGCAGAAGCCTGGCCGATCTGCACCACCATGGCATCCGTTGCCTTGGACGTCGACTGGGCGCAACTCGATCCCGATTTCAAGGCCGGCAAGAAGGCACTGCGCGCAGAGAATTGGAATGGCGCAATCGCAGCGTTCGAGTTCGCTGCGCTGCGCGACCCGACTAATGCCGATATCCAGAACTACATCGGCTATGCCTATCGGCGGCTGCGTCAGATGGGTTCAGCTATTGGTCATTATCAGAAGGCACTGATGCTAAATTCCCGCCACCGCAGCGCGCATGAGCATCTCGGCGAGGCTTATCTGGTGCTTGGGGAGCCGGCCAGGGCACAGCAACAGTTGGCGGCGCTGGAAAACCTCTGCCTCATTCCCTGCGAGGAATATGAAGACCTCAAGCGGGCCATTGCGGCGTACAGAAGGCTGGCCACACGCTGAGATCAGAAGCCAAAGAGAGCCCACAAGCCTTTTCACTACAAAGCCAACTCCACCTGGAGTTCTGCGCGGCGCGGTAAGCCACGGCGTTTCGGACGAAATGCGCCGTACGTTGATTGCTGCCGTGCATGAGTCCGTTTGTGGCACATTTCGGAACCGCGGACGTCGCCAACGAATGTCCGATCATCGAACAGAAGCAGACATCGTGCGTGCTGACTTTCCGTTGTCGGCGAGACCTGCAAGCAAGCCGTCGCGCACGGCCGCTTTCCGTTAGTGCCGTTGAGAAGACTTGTTTATTTTCGACGAGGCCGTTCGAGATTGTGTGGTATTTCTGGTGGCGTAGAAAAATAAAAATCGATAAGCATTTGATCTCATTGGTGGGCCCGGCAGGACTCGAACCTGCAACCAGACCGTTATGAGCGGCCGGCTCTAACCATTGAGCTACAGGCCCCGCCGCGGGCTGCCGCTGGTCGGCGGCAAGGCAACGGTGCGGGGCATCGTTTACAGGGTGACCGGCGATCCGGCAATGCCGCCGGCTTGGGATATCCGCGTGTTGCGGCCGGCTCCGGAGGCGTTGGGTCCTTAATCCACCGATACGCCGGCGAAGGCCACCACCTTGCGCCATTTTTCGGTTTCTTCCGCGATGAACCGGCCGTATCCGGCAGGCGTCATCGGCTTCGGGACGCCGCCGATCTCGGCAAGACGCGCCACCAGCTTGGGGTCTTTCAAGGCCTCGTTCACCGCCTTGTTGAGGGTATCGACGATATCGGTCGGCGTGTCCTTTGGCGCGGACATGCCGTAGAAGGTGCTGGATTCATATCCCGGCACCGTCTCGGCGATGGCGGGAATGTCGGGCACGGACGGCCAGCGCTGCGGCGAGGTGACGGCGAGGGCACGCACGCTGCCGCCGCGCGCCTGTTCCAGCGCGGATGGCAGATTGTCGAAAATCAGTTGCACCTTGTTGGAGATAATGTCGGGGAACGCGAGCGCCGATCCCCGGTAGGGCACATGCACCATGTCGCACTTGGTCATGGCCTTGAATAGTTCGGCTGACATGTGGACCGACGTGCCGTTGCCGGAGGAGGCGAACGAGATCTTGCCCGGATTGGCCATGCAGTAGTCGAGAAATTCCCGGACGTTCTTCACAGGCATGGCGTTCGACACCACGAGCAGGTTCGGCACCTGCATGAAGCTTGCCACCGGCGTGGTGTCGCGGGCGAAATCGAACGGCAGCTTCTTGTACAGTGAGGCGCTGATCGCGTTATTGGCGCCGCTGAACAGCAGCGTATAGCCGTCCGGTGGCGCGGCGATCGCGGCGGCGGTGGCGATGTTGCCGCCGGAGCCGGCGCGGTTCTCGACGATGAACTGCTGGCCGAAATGATCCGACAGCCATTGCGCCATGATGCGCGCCACAGTGTCGACCGGGCCGCCGGGCGTAAACCCGATCAGCCAATGCACCGGATGGTCCGGGTAACTGGCCGCCTGCGACGGTGCGGTTCCGGCCAACAGAGCCAGAAGAAAGACGGCGCCCGCCGCCGCCGATCGAAACCAACCCGCCATGCGCCGCCCTTTCCACGCTCTCGACCTCGATCCCCGACAAAGCGGACGCTCAATCCACCGAC
>Ga0179587_10000765_pt1 | contig 13772 bp, 9 predicted proteins | sample CZODoug2_1_08_16_FD_185932 | JGI IMG/M metagenome (GOLD analysis project Ga0179587, IMG submission 185932) | Vadose zone soil fungal communities from Angelo Coast Range Reserve, California, USA - CZODoug2_1_08_16fungal | ecosystem: Environmental > Terrestrial > Soil > Vadose zone | place: USA...
GGATGGTTCTCGGTCGGGTTGGCGCCGATGACCACGATCACTTCCGAATTCTTGCACTCGTTGAAGCTCGCCGACACCGCACCCGAGCCGACGCCCTCCATCAGCGCCGCCACCGAGGAGGCGTGGCAGAGCCGCGTGCAGTGATCCACATTGTTGGTGCCAAAGCCGGTTCGCACCAGCTTCTGGAACAAATAGGCCTCCTCGTTCGAGCCCTTGGCCGAGCCGAAGCCGGCAAGCCCCTTGGGTCCCTCGCGGTCGCGGATCGTCTTCAAGCCGGCGGCCGCGCGGTCGAGCGCCTCCTCCCAGGTGGCTGGGCGGAAATGCGTCCAGGGCTGCGCCGGGTCGACCTTGTCGTCGGCGCGCTTGCCGACCCCGTCCTTGCGGATCAGCGGCTGCATCAGCCGTTCCGGATGGGAGACATAGTCGAAGCCGAAACGGCCTTTGACGCACAGCCGGTTCTGATTGGCCGGACCGTCGCGGCCGGTCACGTGCAGGAGCTTGTCGTCCTTGATATGATAGGTGAGCTGGCAGCCGACACCGCAATAGGGACAGACGCTGTCCACTTTGCGATCCGCAAATTCGGTGCGCACATTGGCGGCATCCACCAGAGTGGCTGGCATGAGAGCGCCGGTCGGACAGGCCTGCACGCATTCCCCGCAAGCCACGCAGGTCGAGGCGCCCATGGGATCGTCGAAATCGAAGACGATCTTCTCGGAATGGCCCCGCCCCGCCATGCCGATCACGTCGTTGACCTGCACCTCGCGACAGGCGCGGACGCAGAGATTGCACTGAATGCAGGCATCGAGGTTCACCGCCATGGCGGGATGGCTGCGGTCGGGCGGCGGCGCGGCGCGGCGCGGAAAGCGGCCGGCCTCAAGCTTCTGGCGGGTGATGATCTTCCAGAGCTCGGACTCCGGATCGTGCGCGACATCGCGCGGCGGCTGGTCGGCGAGCAAGAGCTCGGCCACCATGCGGCGCGCCGCCTTGGCGCGGTCGGACTGCGTCTTCACTTTCATGCCGGGTGCCGGCAGCCGGATGCAGCTCGCGGCCAGCACGCGCTCGCCTTCGATCTCCACCATGCAGACGCGGCAATTGCCGTCCGGCCGATAGCCCGGCATGGGCGTGTAGCACAGATGCGGGAGCCTGATGCCACAGCGGCGCGCGGCCCGGAAGATGGTCTCGCCGACGCGCGCCTCGACCTCCTGGCCGTCGAGGGTGAAGCTGAAGGGCTTGGCGGCTCCGTTGCTGCTCATGTGCACGTCCTCGGGCAGTTCCTCGGCTCCATCACCACGCCCCGAGTGGTTTGGCGAGATCGTCGGGAAAATACTTCAAGACGCAAAGAAGCGGATTTGGGGCCGCTTGGCCGAGGCCGCAGATCGACGCATCGCGCATGGTGGCCGCGAGCTCATCGAGCAAGCTTTTGTCCCACGGTCCATTCGCCATCAGCTTCGCCGCCTTCTCGGTCCCGACCCGGCAGGGCGTGCATTGGCCGCAGCTCTCGTCCTCGAAGAAGCGCATCAAGTTCAGCGCCACCGCCTTCATGTCGTCATGCTCGGACAGAATCACAACCGCGTGCGATCCCACGAAGCATCCGTGCGCCTCCAGCGTGCCGAAATCGAGCGGCAAATCCGCCATGCTGGCCGGCAGAATGCCGCCCGAGGCGCCGCCCGGCAGATAGGCCTTGAAGCGATGCCCCGGCGCCATGCCGCCGCAGAACTCCTCGATCAATTCGCGCATCGTGATGCCGGCCGGTGCAAGTTTCACGCCTGGATCCTTGACCCGGCCCGAGACCGAGAAGCTGCGCAAGCCCTTGCGCTCGTGCCGGCCGTGGGAGGTGAACCAGGCCGCGCCCTGGTCGAGAATGTCCCGCACCCAGAACAGCGTCTCGACGTTCTGCTCAAGGGTCGGGCGCCCGAACAGGCCTACTTGCGCCACATAGGGTGGGCGGTGGCGCGGCAGACCGCGCTTGCCTTCGATCGACTCGATCATCGCCGACTCTTCGCCGCAGATATAGGCGCCGGCGCCGCGCCGCAGATGCAGTTTGGTGTGGGGCGCCAGGGCGGCCGCTTCGACCTTGGCGATCTCCTCCAGCAGCATCAGCCGAATTTCGGGATATTCGTCGCGGATATAGATGTAGGTCTCGGCGGCCTCGACCACCCAGGCGGCGATCAGCATGCCTTCGATGAAACGGTGCGGATCGCGCTCGAGATAGTGGCGGTCCTTGAAGGTGCCGGGCTCGCCCTCGTCGGCATTGACCGCCATCAGCCGCGGGGCGGGCTCGGCGCGCACCAGCGCCCATTTGCGACCGGTCGGAAAGCCGGCGCCGCCGAGGCCGCGCAGCCCGGCATCGCCGACCGCCGCGATGACGGTCTCTCGCGTTTGTGCGCCGCTGAGGCAGGCCCGCAATTGCCGATAGCCGCCTTCGACCCGATAGGCCTCGAAATTCGTGACCACTGGATAAGCATGCGCATGGGCTCGCGCGGAAACCGCTTCGGCCACGCTCGGCGCAGTCGCCCGCATCACCTGCGCGTGGCCGACCGCGCAAACCGGCGCACGGTCGCAGGCCCCCATGCAGGGCGCCCGCACCACCCGCACGTCGCGGCCGAGCCGATTCGGCAATTCGCGCAGCAGATGGTCGGCGCCCGTCATCGCGCAGGAAAGCGAATCGCATACCCGCACCGTCACGATCGGCGGCGGCGCCTGCCCCTCCTTCACCACGTCGAAGTGCGAGTAGAAGGTCGCGACCTCGTAGACTTCGGTCAGCGCGAGCTTCATCTCCTGGGCCAAGGCGGCCAGATGCGCGGCTGACAGATGGCCGTGGTGATCCTGGATCAAATGCAAATGCTCGATCAGCAGATCGCGTTGCCGCGGACGGGATCCGAGCAAGCCACGCACGTCCGCGAGCGCCCACGGCTCAACCTGCCGGCCCTTGGGGGTGCGCCCCGGGCGCCGGCGACCGCCGGCCGGCTTGCGAATTGTGCCACCCTCTAAGGGAGTTATGGTTTCTGCCGGGGGCATAAGGTACAATTGAGGCAGCAGGTCCGGGAACGCAACCCCCTTGATCAAACGATTGAAGGTCTCGATCAAACGATCGAAATCTCCTATCAAGCCCCTGGTCGTGCAAATGTCCTTCAACTGCAGTCGGGAACTGTTCGAGCCATGTATGTCGCCTATGTCGCCGACAGCAAACGCCTGACCCACGATGGCGCCAAGCAGATGATGACGACGGCGATCGGCGCGGCACGGCAGGCCGGCATCGCAATCGCGGTCGCGATCACAGACGCCGGCGGACATCTCATCCTGCTTGAACGGATGGATGGCGGACGCTTTCACACCGTCCATTCCGCCACCACAAAGGCGGTCTGCGCGGCCTCCAACAAGCGGCCGACATCACCCAATGGCGCACAGGCGCAGCCGCTCGACGTCGCCCACGCGCTCGGCCTCGCGCTCGCGGCCGGAGTGGAGCGCTGGACCGCCATGGAGGGCGGCTTCCCGGTCATCGTCAACGGCGAATGCATCGGCGGCATCGGGGTGAGCGGCGGCGACTGGGAGACCGACGAGCGCATCGCGCAAACGGCCGTCGAGGCGATCGGGGCGAGTTGGCGGGTCGGCAAGCGGTGACGCCGCCGGACAGGACGAGTGCGAAATGCGTGGGCTGACCCCGCCGATTTCGAGAGCCCCAAAGGTCGCCCAACGCCTATGCGTTTGAGGGCCAAGCGTTTGAGGGCCAAGCGTTTGAGGGCCAAGCGTTTGAGGGCCAAGCGAATGGAGCGATGCACGGGCTGGCGCTTCATACCCGGGCCCGTTCGTGCGAACAGGGCTAGAATAGGCCCACGATCTTGCCATCCGGCCCCACATCGATGCTGTCTGCCGCCGGGACCTTGGGCAGGCCCGGCATGGTCATGATCTCCCCGCAGACCGCCACCACGAATTCGGCGCCGGCCGACAGGCGCACCTCGCGCACGTTGATCATGTGGTCGACCGGCGCGCCCTTGGCATCCGGATTGGTCGAGAAGCTGTACTGGGTCTTGGCGATGCAGACCGGGCATTTGCCGTAGCCCATGGCTTCGAAAGCGGCGAGCTGGTCGCGCACGCTCTTGTCGGCGGAAACGTCCCGGGCGCGGTAGATCTGCTGGGCGATGGTGCGAATCTTCTCCAAGAGCGGCATGTCGTCCGGATACAAGAACTTGAGCTTGCTCTTGCCGCTTTCGGCGACCTTGACCACCGCGCGCGCCACGTCGGCGGCGCCCTTGCCGCCTTCGGCCCAATGGTCGGCCATCAAGGCCTCGACCCCGAGCTTGGCGCATTGATCCTTGACCAGCGCGATCTCGGCTTCGCTGTCGGCGCTGAAACGATTGATCGAGATCACCGGCACGACGCCGAACTTCTGCATGTTCTCCACATGACGTGCCAGATTGGTCATTCCGGCCTCGAGGGCCTTGAGGTTCTCGTTCTTGAGGTCCTCCTTCTTCACGCCGCCGTGCATCTTGAGCGCCCGGATGGTGGCGACCAGCACGGCGCAATCGGGCGCGATCCCGGCCTTGCGGCACTTGATGTCGATGAACTTCTCGCCCCCCAGATCGGCCCCAAAGCCCGCCTCGGTCACCACATAGTCGCAGAGCTTGAGGGCGGTCGTGGTGGCCAGCACCGAGTTGCAGCCATGGGCAATGTTGGCGAACGGCCCGCCGTGCACGAAGGCGGGCGTGCCTTCCAACGTCTGCACCAGATTGGGCGCCAGCGCCTCCTTGAGCAGCGCCGTCATGGCGCCGGCCGCCTTGAGATCGACGGCCCGCACCGGTTTGCGCTCCCGCGTATAGCCAACGATGATGTTGGCGAGGCGCGTCTTGAGATCGTCGAGATCGCGGGCGAGGCAGAAGATCGCCATCACTTCCGAGGCCACGGTGATATCGAAGCCATCCTCGCGCGGAAAACCGTTGGCGACGCCGCCGAGTGACGACACGATCGCCCGCAGCGCGCGATCGTTCATGTCGAGCACGCGGCGCCAGGCCACGCGCCTTTGATCGATCCCCAGCGCGTTGCCCCAATAGATGTGATTGTCGAGCATCGCGGCGAGCAGATTGTTGGCCGAGGTGATGGCGTGGAAATCGCCGGTAAAGTGCAGATTGATGTCCTCCATCGGCACCACCTGGGCATAGCCGCCGCCGGCGGCGCCGCCTTTCATGCCGAACGAGGGACCCAGCGACGGCTCACGCAGGCAGAGCATCGCCTTCTTGCCGATGAAATTGAGCGCATCGGTGAGGCCAACCGTGGTGGTGGTCTTGCCCTCACCGGCCGGCGTGGGCGTGATGGCGGAGACGAGGATGAGCTTGCCGTTGGGGCGGTCCTTCAAGGACTTGATGTAATCCATCGAAACCTTGGCCTTGTAGTGGCCATAAGGTTCGAGATGCTCGGGCCCGATGCCGAGCTTCTCGCCTGCGACGTCGAGGATCGGGCGCTTCTTGGCCGACTGCGAAATTTCGATGTCGGACTTTGGGTTGACGTGCTGCGAGGCGGGCATGGGGGGCTGATCCATCAAATGAAGGGACAGGAGCGGGCGGCAACGGCTCACCGGAGACGTCAGGTAAATCTCGCTTTAACGGCAAGGTTGACGGATTTCGCCCACTCGCCGGCTTCGATCTTCTTGCCGTCGGCGGGCTGCACCCGGGAAACCTTGAAGCGCCCGTCGGCGCAAACCACGGTGAAGCCGTCTGCTTCCACCGCCGCGATCTCACCGAGCTTGCCGGCGATCCCCTTGGGATCTTTGGCCGGCAGCGGCTTGGCGTCGAAGATTTTCAGTTGCTGGCCGTCGAGAGTCGTCCAGGCGCCGGGCGCCGGATTGCACCCGCGAATGAGCCGGTCGATCTGCTCCCAGGGCTTGCCCCAATCGATCTTGGCGTTGTCGGGTCCGCAACGGCCTTCATAGGTCGCCTTCGACTCGTCTTGCTTGATGCGCGGCGCCTTGCCGGCCTTCACCAAGTCGATCGACTCCAGCATGGCCTCGACCCCGAGCGGGAACAGCCGATCGAAATAGACTGTGCCGAGCGTGTCGGTCGGGCCGATCGGCGTTTTCTTCTGAATCAGCACGTCGCCGGTGTCGAGCCCGTTATCAGGCCAGAAAATCGACAAGCCGGTTTCCGGCTCGCCCTTGATGATCGGCCAGTTGATCGCGCTCGCGCCGCGATAGGCCGGCAGCAGCGAAGGGTGATACTGGATCGAGCCGTGGGTCGGAATGTTGAGGAATTCCTCCGGCACGAACAGCGTGACGAAGGCCATGACTTGCAGGTCAGGCTTGAGCGCTTTGAACTCCTCCCAGACCTCCGGCTTCTTGTAGGAGTCCGGCTGAAACACCGGAAGCTTGGCCGCCACGGCTGCTTCCTTGAGCGGGTCGGCCTTCTGGCCGGGCTTTTCGGGCGCCACATAGGCGGCAACCACGTTCTCTCCGCGCTTGAGCAGAGCCTCCAGCACCGCCTTGCCGAACGCCTGCTGGCCGTGAACCACGATACGCATGACGGTCTCCAGTAAACAGTAATCAGTAATCGGTCGTCAGGCTTCAGCGGTCGCGGTCAGCAGTCCTCTGATTGCTGACCGCTGATCACTGACCGCCAGGCTACGCCGCCTCCGCCTTCGCGGGCTTTTCCGGCGGCGTAATCGCGCCCGACGTCTTGATCTCGGCGATCTCGTTGGCGGTGTAGCCAAGCACCTTGCCCAGAATCTCCTCGGTGTGCTCGCCCAGGAGCGGCGAGCGCTTCACCTCGGTGATCGAGTCGGACATCTTCACCGGGTTGCCGACGGTCAGATACTTGCCGCGCGTGGGGTGATCGACCTCGACCACGGTGCCGCTATCGCGCAACGATTGCTCCTCGGCGATTTCCTTCAACGACAGGATCGGGCCGACCGGAATGTCGTGCTCGTTGCAGACCTTCATGACCTCGAACTTGGTCATCGTCATTGTCCATGCCTCGATGGTCGCGAAGATATGCTTGAGGCGCGGCAGCCGTGCCGGCGGCGTGGCATAGTCGGGGTCGGTCTTCCACTCGGGCTTGCCGATCAGATCGCAGATCGCGCCCCACACCGGCGCCTGGGTGATGAAGTAGATGTAGGCGTCGGGATCGCTCTCCCAGCCCTTGCATTTGAGGATCCATCCGGGCTGACCGCCGCCCGAATCGTTGCCGGCACGCGGCACGGCTTTGCCGAACGGGACGCCTTCGCCGTACTGGCTGAATTCAGTGAGCGGGCCGTGCGCCAGCCGCTGCTGGTCGCGCAGCTTGACGCGCGTAAGATTGAGCACGCCATCCTGCATCGCGCAGAGCACGCGCTGACCGCGGCCCGTGTGCATGCGCTGGTAGAGCGCGGTTACGATGCCGAACGCGAGATGGAGGCCGGTGCCGCTGTCGCCGATCTGCGCACCGGTGACGAGCGGGGGACCCTCGCGGAAGCCGGTCGTGGAGGCCGCGCCGCCGGCGCATTGCGCGACGTTCTCGTAGACCTTGCAATCCTCGTAGGGACCGGGGCCGAAGCCCTTGACCGAGGCCACGATCATGCGCGGATTGAGCTTGTGGATGTGTTCCCAGGTCAGCCCCATGCGGTCGAGCGCGCCGGGCGCGAAATTCTCCACCAGCACGTCGCAATGCTTGATCAGACGGTCGAGGATTTCCTTGCCCTTGGGATGCTTGCTGTCGATCGTGATCGAGCGCTTGTTGCCGTTGAGCATCGTGAAGTAGAGGCTGTCGGCGCCCTTCACGTCGCGCAATTGCCCGCGGGTGATGTCGCCGACGCCCGGTCGCTCGACCTTGATGCAGTCGGCGCCCATGTAGCCGAGCAGCTGGGTGCAGGTCGGCCCCGACTGCACATGGGTGAAATCAAGGATGCGCACGCCGTCAAGGGCGTGGCCGGCCTGCCCCCACGGCTTGGTCGAGGGCTTGGGCAAGCTGGACGCCGCAACCGCGCCAGCAACGAACTTCCCGCCCGCACGCTTTGCAGGCCTGACCGCCTTCTTGACCGGATTCTTGGCCGACTTCTTGACCGATTTCTTGGCGGACTTGCTGGCGGCTGCCGGCACCGGCTTGCGCTTGGTTGTCTTGCTCGCCATGGCGATCCCTCTCACTTGTACATCATCTGGTTCTTAGTCCCGGACGCGAATTCCCGGTCATCGCTCTCGAAGTGAGCTCAATCGAAGTGGCTGACTTATTTCTTGCGCACCACGCTTTGCGGGTTGAGGTTGCCGATGCGGCCGCTCTCGGTGCCGGCCGCCGGGTCGATCACCGCATTGATGAGGGTTGGCTTGCCAGAGTCCATGGCCGCGTCGACCGCGCGCTTGAGCTCGTCGGGCGTGGTGACGTTGGCGCCGACGCCTCCGAACGCCTCCATCATCTTGTCGTAGCGCGAGCCTTTGACGAAGACGGTCGTCGCAGGGTCCGAGCCACCCGCGGAATTGAGGTCGGTTCCGCGATAGATGCCGTTGTTGTTGAAGATGACGATGCAGACCGGCAGATTGTACCGGCAGATCGTTTCTACCTCCATGCCAGAGAAACCAAAGGCGCTGTCGCCTTCGATCGCGAGCACCGGTTTGCCGGACTCCACGGCAGCCGCGATGGCAAAGCCCATGCCGATGCCCATGACGCCCCAGGTGCCGACGTCCAGACGCTTGCGCGGCTTGTACATGTCGATGACGCCGCGGGCGAGATCGAGCGTGTTGGCGCCTTCGTTGACCAGGATGGCATCCGGTCGTTCTTTGATGACGGTGCGCAGTGCGCCAAGCGCGCCATGGAAATCCATCGGCGCGGAATTCTTCATCAGCCGCGGAGCCATCTTGGCGATGTTCTCGTCCTTTTTCGCCTTGACGGTGCTGGTCCAGTCGTCGGGCGGAGCCGGCCACTTGCCATCGATGCCCTCGAGCAGGGCCGATACGCAGGAGCCGATGTCGCCGACCAGCGGAGCGACAATCGCGACGTTGCTGTCCATCTCCTTGGGCTCGATGTCGATCTGGATGAACTTCTTCGACCCGGGCTCACCCCAGGCCTTGCCCTTGCCGTGCGACAAAAGCCAGTTCAGGCGGGCGCCGATCAGCATGACGACATCGGCGTCTTTCAGCACCGTCGAGCGGGCCGCACCCGCACATTGCGGATGCGTGTCGGGCAGAAGGCCCTTGGCCATGCTCATCGGCAGGAAAGGAATCCCGCTGTTCTCAACCAAGGCGCGGATCGCCTCGTCGGCCTGCGCGTAGGCCGCGCCTTTGCCGAGGATGATGAGGGGACGCTTGGCGCTCTTGAGCGCATCGAGCGCACGCTTGACGGCGGCCGGAGCGGGAAGCTGGGCGGGTGCCGGGTCGATGACCTTGACGAGTGATTTGGCTCCGGCCTCTGCGTTCATGGCCTGCGGAAACAGCTTGGCCGGCAGGTCGAGATAGACGCCACCCGGACGGCCGGACACGGCCGCGCGGATCGCGCGCGCCACGCCTATGCCGATGTCTGCGGCATGCAGCACGCGGAAGGCCGCCTTGCAGAACGGCTTGGCGACCGCCAGTTGGTCCATCTCTTCATAGTCGCCCTGTTGCAGGTCGACGATCTCGCGCTCGGAGGAACCACTGATCAGGATCATCGGAAAGCAGTTGGTCGTGGCATTGGCCAGTGCGGTCAGCCCGTTGAGAAAGCCGGGAGCCGACACTGTCAGACAAATGCCGGGCTTTTTGGTCAGGAAGCCGGCGATGGCGGCTGCGTTGCCGGCGTTCTGCTCGTGCCGAAACGAGATGACGCGCATGCCGGCGGCCTGCGCCATACGGCCAAAATCGGTGATCGGGATGCCAGGCACGCCGTAGATCGTGTTGATGCCGTTGAGCTTGAGCGCATCGATGACGAGGTGAAAGCCATCCGTTAGCTCCTGCTCCGCCTCGGCTGCATTGATTTCGCGCTTCTCTTTCACTGCCGCGTCGGCCATGGGGGGCCTCCCTGAGATCGTTCTTCTTGCGTTCAGTCCAGATAATCCGCGTATTTCGCCACGTGGTCGGCGAGGCCGAGCGCGTGGGCGCGGACGAGTTCCTCGGCGCGCGCGGTGGCGCGCGTTTCGAGCGCCTCGATGATGTGCATGTGGTCGCGGATCGAGCGGTCCGCGCGGTCTTTTTCGCCGATAGTCTTGCGGCGGATCATCCGCATGTGGGTGAACAGATTCTCCGCCAGGTCGATGAGCACGCGGTTGTGGCTCATGCGAATGATGGTCTGGTGGAATTCGATATTGACCTCGGAATATTCGTCGAGCTTGGCGGCGACCTTGTCGCCTTCAAAGGTCGCGAACATAGCTCGCAGCGAAGCGATCGCCTCGCTGCTCGCGCTTTCGGTGATCAGCCGCGCCGCCATGCTTTCAAGCGCCGCCCAGGCGGTGATCATCTCGATGACCTCGCGCTTGGTCTTGCGCACCACATAGATGCCGCGGCGCGGCACCGAGCGCACAAAGCCGTCGCGCTCGAGCTGCGCCATGGCCTCGCGCACCGGCGTACGGCTGATGCCGAATTCGAGCGCCAGACGCCGCTCGTCGAGCCGAATGTCGGAACGGCTGCGATAAACGTCCATGGACACGATGACATCCTTGAGCGCCGTATAGGCCCTGTTCTTGAAGCTCGCCGGTGGCGTGATCGGATCGACCCCCAGCCGCGGCAGCGGCGGCGAAGCGTGAGAATCGGCCCCGCGCCCGTCCCTCGCGCCGGCGCGGTCGCTATCATTCGAAACCATGCGACTTGAACTCATAACTGGCACACACGCTGTTCTGGGATACATTATTCCAGCGACCGGGCCGTGCGCAAGGTCACCTTCCTTGCGCCGTTGATGCGGAATGCCCTAACGATGGAACTCAGGGGCTCTCGGATTGGCCTCGCGACATCGCCCGTTGCCGCATCGGCCGCAGGACGAACAGGGCCAAACCGACGACCGCGAAATTCATAAGAGTGGCCAGCAGAAACACCGTGTGCCAGTCGCCCGTCGCATCCTTTATGAGATTGGCAATCGGGGCGAAAATCGCCGACGTTCCCTTCGCTGTATAGAGCAGGCTCAAATTCACGGTCGCAAATCTCGGTCCGAATGTGTCGGTGCAAGTTGAAGGGAACAGGCTGAATATTTCGCCCCAGGTCAGAAAGATTGCGGCGGCGAATGTCACAAAGGCCAAAGGTACGGCGCCGAAGGCTCCGAGCAGCCAATAGGAAAACCCGCCCAGGGCGAACGCAATCGCCATCGTATATTCGCGCCCGATATTGTCGGAGACCCAACCGAATAACGGACGCGCGGCGCCGTTGGCGATGCTGTCGACGATGACCGCTACCGTGATCGTCGTCGCCCCCAGAAACAGCACGACTTTCTCGACGCCGAAATCCTTGGCGATGGGCGCAATCTGCGCCGTCGCCATTAGGCCACTGCCGGAAACCATCACGAACATGATGTAAAGGAGCCAGAATACCGGGGTCTTTAGCACCTCGAGCGGAGCATAGCTGCGTGTCGACTGGATCACCTTCGCCGTCGCGGTGGTGGGGATCTCGGCGGGCTCAGGGGCGCGCAGCAACCAAGCGAGGATGAAAACAAGGCCTCCCTGAAACAGGCCAAACCACAGGAAAGCCGCCTGATAGCCCGACGTCTGGATAACGTACTGAATCGGGATGACACTGACGGCCGAGCCCGCACCATACCCGGCCGCGGTGAGCCCAACCGCCAGCCCGCGCCGATCCGGGAACCATTTCACGGCGTGTCCGACGCTCGTAGCGTACACAGCGCCGCCACCAATGCCGCCCACGATTGCGCCGATGTAGAGCACGGAAAGGGTATCGGCGACCGAATTGATGAGCCATCCGAGCGCGACCATGATACCGCCAAACGCTACCATCAATTTCGGCCCGCGCTGCGGGCCGAGTGTGTCGACGATCCAGCCCTCGATTGGCGTGAGCCAAGTCTCCAAAGCAATGAAGATGGTGAACGCAAGTTGGATGGCGGCGAGAGCATCGAAGCGCCACGAAAGTAAGTCGAAGCCCCAAGTGCCGTGAGCTTCCCGCATCGGGTTGACGAACAGGGTCCAGCCATACTGCAGGTTGGCGATCAGCACCATGCAGATGATGACGGACACCAATTGAGCCCACCGCGTTGTGCTCGACGCGATGGATTGATCAGATGCCGAAGCAGTAATCGTCATGGTTGTGTCCTCCCCGCAGACATCGGGCTCTACTGGCGTCAGACGCGCCATTGCGGCGCCATTGCGGCTTGGACCCGACAGTCCTTTTCCATCACATTAACAGCTTGTGATAGAAATTTCACCCCGGTTGAAAGCACGCGTCAGTTTGCCGCCGGGCTTCCGGGGGAAAAAGTTCATGTTGCGACGCGGCAGGAAATGAGAATGTCCTACGCTGCGGCGCAATCCCGGAAATTTGCAACCTATGATCTTGCGGCCCTTCAACACGTGCCGGCAAATTCACACTGCCGGCTGCGGCGATTCCGTGTCGAGCGGCAGTCGGCTCTGCGGATTCGACTTTTCCCGACGATCCTCTAGCCTTCCGTCTCACTTCATTTCGCCAATCCGACAGGCTCCCACCAAGGTCCCCCCGCGCATGACATCGCCTTCAGCGGCTCCGATCAGCGAAACCGCCTACGGCCACCGGGCCCGCATCGGCTATACCTCGCCACCGCTCACCACCGAGGTCTTTCCCTATGAATTCTACCGGATGGTGCCCGCGGGCGTGACCCTGGTGATCACCACGCTCGCCATCGTGGTGCGCAGCAAGGAGGAGGTCGACCAGTCCTATGAAACCAGCATGAAGGCCGCCCGCGAAATGGCCGCCGCCGGCGTCGATATCATCGTGCTCGGAGGGGTGCCGATCAATCTGTCGCGCGGCACCGCCAATGCACAGCAGATGGTCCAGGATCTCGAAGCCGAGCTGAAGGTCAAGGTTTCGACCAGCGCTTCGGCGCAGGCTGGCGCCGCCAAGGTGCTGGGCTGCAAGAAGGTCGTGGTGGCGCAGCCTTACGCCCATTCCGACACGGACCGCATTGCCAGCTACGCGCTTCATTTCGGCTGCGAGGTCTTGGGCGCCACCGGCTGGGGCAGCGCCTTCAACCAGATCGGCCGCATCCCGCAGCATGCGGCGGTCGAATTGGGGCGCAAGTTGATGCGCGAGCATCCGGATGCCGACACGATCCTGTTGCCGTCGCCCCATTGGCCGACCGCGGGCGCCATCGAGCCGCTCGAACGCGAATTCGGCGTCAATGTCATGTCGGCCCAGCAGGCGATCGTCTGGGACGCGTTGCGGCGCTGCGGCGTGAACGACAGGATCGAAGGATTCGGCCGCCTGTTCCGTGAATTTTGAAGCCTTTGCGACGCCCGGAAACATCCGGGCTGCCAGCCCTCGGATTCGACATCCAGAGTCCTATTGGCATCGGGCTGCCGCGGCTGCACACTTGCCAGATACGCTGCGGTTCCGGGAGAACACGATGCACACCAACCAGTTCGGCCGGCGTTCGATGCGATGGCGCGTGCTCGCAATCGCTCTGGCTTGGTCCGGGTTCTTGGCCGGCTGGCCGGCATCGGCCGCCGAGCCGATCGCGTTCAAGGCCGGGATCGCCGACCCGGTCAACACCGTGCTGGCCTGGTGGACCGCGCAGGCCGCCGGCTTCTACGGCGATCAGGGATTGAACGTTGAAATCCTCAACATGAGCGGCGGCAGTCGCGGCGCCACGGAGCTCCAAGCCGGCCGCCTCGATGCCATGCATGTGGGGCTGTCCTCGGTGGTGAAGCTCAACCGGGCGGGC
>Ga0179587_10000766_pt1 | contig 13767 bp, 9 predicted proteins | sample CZODoug2_1_08_16_FD_185932 | JGI IMG/M metagenome (GOLD analysis project Ga0179587, IMG submission 185932) | Vadose zone soil fungal communities from Angelo Coast Range Reserve, California, USA - CZODoug2_1_08_16fungal | ecosystem: Environmental > Terrestrial > Soil > Vadose zone | place: USA...
CACCCGGTCGTGCCGATCGCGGATCGGCACCAGATCCCAGTAAGCGAGGCCCGCCAGCAGGCCCCGGGGCGTGCAGTCCTTGACGCGCAGCACGATCAGCCGCACCTTGTTGTTCACCGTATCGCGCGACAATCTGGGTGAGAACGGCGCGTCAATCTGGATGAGACGAGGCGGCCGAGCGGATCGATAATTGACGCTGGCGGGCGTCTTGGCAAGGGTTGATTGACGCGGAACGTCAATCAGTCATCGTGCGTCTCTGTTTTCTTGATTGTCGCGTGGGCTGGTGGCCGGCCGCGACCGCGCTTTCGATCAAGCGCCTCGCGGCGACGATAGCTCTCGACGTTCATCTCCAGGATCGTCGAGTGGTGGACGAGGCGATCGATGGCTGCGAGCGTCATGGCCTGGTCGGGAAAAATCTTTCCCCATTCGCCGAACGGCTGATTAGCCGTGATCAGCATGGACCGCCGCTCGTAGCGTGCAGCGATCAACTCGAACAGGACGCTGGTTTCGGCTTGATCCTTGGTGACGTAGGCGATGTCGTCGAGGATGAGCAGATCGTAGCGGTCAAGCTTGGCGATCGTGCTTTCGAGGGCGAGCTCGCGACGAGCGACCTGGAGCCGTTGCACGAGATCGGTGGTGCGGGCAAACATGACGCGCCGTCCATTCTCGACCAGGGCGAGCCCGAGGGCTGCCGACAGATGGCTCTTGCCGCCGCCAGGTGGCCCGAACAGCAGGATGTTGGCACCCTTCTCCAACCAGGCATCGCCAGATGCCAGCACCATCACCTGAGCTTTCGAGACCATTGGCACGGCCTCGAAGTCGAACGTTGCGAGCGTCTTGCCGGCGGGCAGACGCGCCTCGGCGAGATGCCGTTCGATGCGGCGGCGGCCACGGTCGGCCATCTCGTGCTCGGCGAGCGCCGCGAGGAAGCGGGCCGCCGGCCAGCCCTCCTTGTCGGATTGCGCGGCGAGCTTGGCCCACATCATCCTCATGCTCGGTAAACGCAGCTCGTTCAGCAAGAGTTCGACGCGCGCGGCATCAACAGTGGTGGTCGTCGTCATGCCACGGCCTCCAGGTTGGAGGTCGCCTTGACGGCACTGACCGCTGCGAGTTCGTCGTAGGTGCTGAGTGGTACGAACGCCACCTTGATCGCCGGTACGGATGCCGGGCTTGGACCGAACCGCTCGCGCAGTATCGCCATATCCGGTAACCGGCCCGCATCCAGGTCCGCGTCGATCAGACCTGCCAGCTCAGCCTCGCAGCCGCGATCGTGAGCGAGCGCCAGCAACTCGACGGTCAACTTGCACGCGCGCTTGTCGCCCACGCTCTGGTGCAATGCCGCGAAGGCGCGGGCATAGGCCGGGCGCGGGAACAACTGATCGCGGTAGACCAGATTGTTGAGCGCCATCGGCTTCTTGCGCAGCGCGTGGATCACATGATGATAATCCACGATGTGACCGCCCTTGCTCTGCGACACCGGCCGTCCACGCCGCAGCGTCATCATCGCTGTTGCGCCGAGGAAGCACTCGAGCCGGTCATCGTAGAGATGCACGCGCAAGCGATGGCCAATGAGCCGCGACGGCGCTGTGTAGAAGACGCGGCGCAGGATGAAGCCGCCGCTCGACGTGACGGTGACGATCTTCTCCTCGTAATCGGCCGTCCGGCGCTTGGGTAGCGCAGTGAGCATCGGCCGTTCCAGCTCGATCCGCTTGCGATTGTTGGCGTTGCGTCGACCAACGATCTCATCGACGAAGCGGCGGTAGCCGTCCAGATCGTCGAAGTCTCGGCTGCCACGCAGCAGCAGTGCGTCCTCCAGCGTCTTCTTGAGATGCCCGTGCGAACTCTCAATGGAGCCATTTTCGTGCGCAACACCCAGGTTGTTCCTAGTTGGCATCATGTCGTAATGGCGCATCAGCGCCTGATAGCGCAGCGTCAGATCCTCCTGAGCGTCGCGATCCAAGTTGCAGAATGCCGCCGAGAGACTATCGCTGCGATGCTCGCGCGGCGCCCCGCCGAGCGCCCACAGCGCGTTCTGCAGACCCTCCGACAGCGCCACAAAGCTCTCGCCCCCGAGCACGACGTGGGCATGCTCGAAGCCCGAGAAGGCGAGCCGAAAGTGGTATAGCCGATGTCCCAGCACGACACCTGCGACCGTGACCGCGAGTACGCTGGTGTCGGTAAAGTCGGACAGGCCAGACCGGCCGGGCTCATGCTCCTGGCGGAAGATCACATCCTGCTCGGGCCCGACCAGCGCTCGCCACGTGCGCATGCGCCGCTCCAGCGTGCGCCGAATGCCGGCGCCGATCTCCGGATGGCGCCGCCGAATCTCTTCCAGCACCGCTACGGCCCGAATGCCGGGGGCCGACTTCAGGATCGGCACAATCTCGCCGTCCCAAACCTCGGCCAACGGGTCCGGCCGCCGTCTGCCGCGCGGCGCCTTCTTCTGCGAGGGCAGCCGTGGATCATCCTCGATGCGGTAGCCGGTTGCCCGGCTGAAGCCGGACTTGGCGGCCGCAACGGTGGCATCTTTGCTATGTCGGTAAATCATGTACAGCCTCATCTGGTGGTCGGTGATGTGAAGGCCGGGCAATATCTGATCCCTCAATTTCGAGACGAATCAGACACTTGACCCAGTCGCTCACGACCGCCAGACCGCACTGATCCCCCTGGGGAAAAGTGCGCCGCGCCGGGGCTGGACGCCCTTCGCTCGGGCTACGCCCTCGCTACGGCCTTCCAGTCCCGGCGCATTCCCATCCTGATTGACGCTGCTGTCTCACCTTGATTGTCGCGCGGCAGCCCTAGCTGTCGCTTGCCTCGACAGTCACCTCAGGTGCCCTCGGCAGGGTTGCCGAAAGGTCACCCTGATGTCGCCGTGAAAGATATCATCGTTAACGACGTTTATCGAAAATCGTGTATTATTGTTAATCGTCGATTAAAATTGTCCCGGTTCTTCAAAGAACAGTGAGTGGCATGATTTTGTTCCCTAGCGATCACTCCGCTGAGAGTGGTGACTCGGTTACCGGATACATTCCGACGCTCCCCAATGCGGACCCAACCTCAACCGATGGAGTCTCTGCATCGGTTCCCAAGGCTGCAAGCTCGTCTCAAATCTTGAGCTTGCCGGAACCAATTAGATTTCTGAACCGTACATATAGGGAACTCGAGGTTATACTCGATCCCAACACGAAATGCGTTTGGTGCTATCAACGTCCAATAGGACCTCCAAGCTTTACGCCCGGCATGATCCGCGAACTGACAGTGCTACATCGCGAAATTCAAGCCGTGGAGGCCTCACAGGGACCAAATGAAGAACCGCTCATTCGATATTACCTCCTGGCTTCCCAAATCCCCGGCATCTTCAGCATGGGCGGGGATCTTTCGTTCCTTGCTGACAGGGTGCGTAAGCGCGATCGGGAGGCGCTCCGATGGTACGCTTATCGCTGCGTGGATGTTGTCTATAATCTCTCGGCCGGTTTCGACTGCGGCATCGTCTCTGTAGCCCTGGTCCAGGGTGACGCCCTTGGCGGAGGACTCGAGTCGGCGCTTTCCTGCAATTTCATTGTTTGCGAGCGCAGCGCAAAAATAGGTACGCCAGAAATTCTTTTCAACTTGTTCCCCGGAATGGGCGCTTACAGCATACTCTCCCGGCGAATTGGATCAGCGATGGCGGAGCGGATAATGTTAAGTGGCCGAATCTACAGTGCGGATGAGATGTATGATCTCGGCGTCGTCGATCTCGTCGTAGACAATGGGTGCGGTGAAGCGGCCGTGCGCGACTACATCGGCGATACTCGAAAGCATGGCGCCCGACAAGCCATCTACCGCGCCCGTCAACGCGCAAATCCGGTGACCCTCGCCGAGCTCAGGGACATCACAGAGATTTGGGTGGAAACTGCGATGCGCCTATCAGACCCCGATCTCCGACGCATGGCTCATTTGCAATCCGCTCAAAACCGGCGACTACGCCGCCACGCGGATTCTCCTGCCGGGGTCCCATCGCATCCACTCGCGCCCGGTGGGCAACGATAGATCATCACTTGATTGACTCCGCCTACTCAATGGCTCGAGCCGTGAAGCCGACTTTCAAGCTGGCTCGGCTCTCGTTGCACCGGCCTAAAACATGAGCTCTCAACAGCTCTATCGTGTCGTCAACATCGTCCATCAGTCGATCTAGCCGTGCGTCGCCTTCGCGTGCAAGCTCGGAGAGCGTAATATCCCGTAGCGTCAGACACGTGCTAAAGACCTTTGCGGCACCCAGATTCGCAGCCGAACCGCGTAGAGAGTGCACCAGATCCCGGAAGCCCTTGACGTCTTCCTCCTCCACAGCCACACGTAACGAGGCCAACAATTCCGCGGCATCACTGGAAAATTGAGAAACGAGGCTAGAGATAAACACTGGTCCACCTAACCGCTCCAGACTGGCCAGGACCATCTTGTCTACCAGTTCCTCATTTTGCGAGTTGCGAACTAAATCTGTGGCGGAAAGACTCCCCATTTCGGGCATCTGTGATGCATGGACGTTAGTGCAACTCACGACACTGTCGATAATTTCCAAGAGGCGCGCGGGCTCGATGGGCTTTGTTGCGTACCCGTCCATGCCCGCCTCCTGGCAACGGGTCCACGCGTCCGACGATGCATCCGCAGTCAGCGCTACTATCGGCACCCGCTTCTGGCCAATGCTCGCGAACCTATACAGCTTCGTCGCCTCGATGCCGTTCATGACAGGCATGTTAACGTCCATCAAAACCACATCAAAGTCATCGTTCTCAAGGGCCTCAATAGCCGCTTCACCGTTGTCGACCACTGATACTCTGTGACCTACTCGCTCCAACGTCCTTTCGATGACCATTTGATTTGTTCTATTGTCCTCAGCAACCAGGACAGAGAGCGACCGGGCCGCCGGAACAAAGACTTGTTCAACATCTGTCGGCCGCCCGATCAGGCCCTGATTCGCGGCGCGCATCGCCCGTCGAATGGCCTCCTCCCCGGCAGGCCAGGCCACACTACTTACAAACATGCTTCGCATCGGAATCGATAGCTGCTGAACGCCCAACTCATCCGTTACAAGCACCAGACCAGAACTCACCTGTTGCAGACTGCGAAGTGACCCCACAAGGGTGTCCGCAGGATCAACCATCGCTCGGCGATGATCAAAAAACACCACCGGCCGTTTGCCGGCAAATATTGGATCGGCATCGCAAATCGATAACGCTTCCTCCAGCCGGCACACCGCGCCAACGCAAATGCCAGCGCGCTCGAATTCAGCTTTAATGTCGCGATCCTGCGAGATCACAATAGAAGTCGACTCCATGAACCGCATTGTCTCGTCTCCTGAAACCTGCGTCACGTCGACCTCGAACCAGAATGTACTACCCTTCCCAACCGCACTCTCGAGCCCCATCTTTCCGTTCAACATATAGACAAGCTGTCTGCTGATCGCGAGGCCAAGGCCGGTTCCGCCATAACGGTCGAGGATGCTAGCATCCGCTTGAGCAAAGCTCTCGAAAATGCGCTCCTGTGCTTCCTTAGGCACACCGATTCCGGTGTCACAGACTTCAAACCGCAGCCGATTGCGCTTATCTTGTTGTTCAATGGCGTCGACGGTGACAACAACAAAACCATTTTCCGTAAATTTTATTGCATTGGCAACAAGGTTGATAAGAATCTGTTCGATGTGATTGTAGTCCGCCGAGACATGAGCAGGCGTGCGGCCGGCAATATGGACCATGAAGGTCAGACCCTTGGACTTCGCCTGGACCGCGAGCATCGCTTTTAGTCGTCCTACAGCTTCGTACAGGTCGACTTCCACGATTTGAAGTGGCATACGCCCGGCTTCGATGCGTGAAAAATCAAGGATATTATTGATCAACCTGAGCAGTGACCGCCCGGAATTGACGATCGTGGAGACCATTTCCCGGCGCTCAGCATGACGTATCTGGTCTTGCAACAGGCCTCCCAAACCTATGATGGCGTTAAGTGGAGTCCGCAGCTCGTGGCTGACACTGGCAAGAAACATGCTTTTGGCGCTGCTTGCCTCCTCCGCCTGGCGTTTAGCTTTCGACAGGTCGCGGATTAATTTAGCGGCGTATAAAGGCAATAAAATCAAACACGCAAGCAATGATATTGATAAGCCGGTGTGCTCACGCCATACGCCTGTTACGAACAAGACAACGACAAAACTAAGGTTTGCAAACGTCATGGCAGTGTACAAGTACGGGATTCCGAAGCGAAACCCATTGCCGAACACGGTCCAGAGATAAAGTGGATAGAAAAAACCAGCCTTAATACCGCCGGCAATAGCGAGAATGGAAATCATTCCAAAATCACAGGCCAAGCCTAATACGCGACGCTGCACATGAGCTAGAGGCTCCCACAGAATGTGCCCGAACAACATCAATGTCACAAGGAAGTAGAGTATGAATGGACCGTATGTTGCTTGAAGCAATGTCGTAGCATCGGCGTTGCCAGTCCATGTCAAGATTGATAAAAAAGATACGATCGACGCCGAGAACGTGAGACGATTAAGCGTAATCTGGTGCTCGGTGTCTGGACGGTCGCGCAAGCGATTCCGAATCCATGCAATGAGGTGATGTCCGCCCTCCACACTGCACGATTGCCGGGGGGTGGAGTTCATCGTTGCCTCAACCGGTTGCCAGAACCGCCATGCGTTGGCCTTTGCCTAGGACCTTTTCAAACTGGTCGGCCGACATAGGCCTACCGCAGTAGTAGCCCTGCACCGCGTCACAGCCTGCGGCACGGACACATTCCAGCTGGCCAGCGGACTCAACGCCCTCCGCAACGACGTCCATATGGAGGCTATGAGCGAGGTTGACGATGGTGGAAACGATTGCGCGATCGTTCGGATCGGAAATGACGTCACGGATAAATGATTGATCGATCTTCAGTCGATCCACCGGAAGTCGCTTCACATAACTTAGAGAAGAAAACCCCGTACCAAAGTCGTCGATCGATATGACCACACCGAGTGCACTGAGTTGCTCAAGTTGGAGGATGACCTGGTCGACATCTTGCATCAAAATGTTTTCGGTTAGTTCAAGCTCTAGAAGCCGAGGGTCCAGGTTCTCTTCGCTCAGAATTCGCGTTACGAGGAATGGAAGTCCCTGGCCGCGGAATTGAATGGGCGAAAGGTTCACACTCATTCGGAGTGACGGCAGTCCGCCGCGCCGCCAGGCCGCGGCCTGCTTGCAAGCCTGCCGGAGGGCAAACGCGCTTATCGGCAGGATCAGGCCGTTCTCTTCGGCCCTAGCCAGGAATCCGCCAGGTAAAACGAGAGAGCCGTCCGGCTTGCGCCACCGGATAAGAGCTTCGACACCGGTCAGTTCACCAGAATCCAATCGGAATTGCGGCTGGTAGTACATCACGAACTCGTCGCGTTCGATGGCAAGGCGCAATTCAGCATCAAGTTGTGCGGCCTGGCACGCCCGACGGGTCATATCGGCAGCGTAGAACTGATGGCGGTCACCTCCATCAGCCTTGGCCTTGTACATTGCGAGGTCGGCATGCCGCAGTAGATCTTCAATATTATCCCCGTCCGAAGGATAGATTGCCGTACCAATGCTTGCAGCAAGCACGACACGGTGATCGTCAATGGCAATTGGTTCACGCAGGAGGGCAACAACCTCCTCAGCAAAGGCAGCAGCGGCCTCGGTACTCGAGGCGTTGGTCTGCAGGACCGCGAATTCGTCACCGCCTAGTCTAGCCACATTGGATTCGGAGCGGCTTAGGGTTTGGAGCCGCCGTGCCATGGCAGTCAGGAAGCGATCTCCCATGGAGTGCCCCATGACATCGTTGACGCTTTTGAAGCCATCAAGGTCGATCACGTGCAGCGCAAAACAACGGTCCCCTCGCCGGCTCACGGCAATTTCCTGCTGGACGCGCTCAGATAGGAAAACGCGATTAGGCAAGCCAGTCAAAGAATCATGATGGGCCATATACTGCAGATGCCGCTCAGCGGCTTTTCGTCCTGTGATATCGAGTGAGCTCGTCACAACACCAATGGTGTGATTGGAGGCGTCCCTAAGTGGAGATTTCGTCGTTAGAAATACCCGGCGTTCGCCGACATGATCTACGAGTTCGTCTTCGAAGGTATGGATAGGAGCCTTATTGTGTAGGACCAGCCGATCGAACGCCTTGGTGCGAGCGGCACTTTCCGCATCAAGCACTCCGACCGCATCAGATCCAATCGCCGCCGAATGATCGATTCCCATCACTGTCGCTTGATACGCATTCATGAACACAAATCGACCTTGTTGGTCGGTTACGCTGATCATCGCAGGCACCGCATCGATGACTTGCGCCAAGCGTTCACTCGAGTCGCGCACAGCCTCTCGAAGAGATTGCTCGCTTCGCTCCAACTTACGTTCTAATCGCTCGGCGCGATCAGCCAGCAAGAGCTGCTGTTTTCGCAGTTTAAGCAAGTTCTTCGCCCGTGTGACAAATTCGCGATGATCGACCGGACTTAGAAGAAAATCAGTAGCCCCCGCATCAAGCGCTCGCAACCGATAGCTTCTGTCCTCATAAACCGTTATAACAATGACTGGAATGTCAACCGTCGCCGGATCCGCACGCAGTCGCGCGATGAAGGCCGCCCCGTCCAAGCCGGGCATATTGTAATCGGTGATTATGAGGTCTGGCGCAAGGTCGCCAATCGACCTAAGGGCCTCTATGGGATCCGCAAACGCTTCCGTTCGAACAACATTTTCGATCGACGATGCAATTTTAGAATATATTGATCTATTAATCGGCTGGTCATCAACGATTACAATCGTGCTCATTGTGATGCCTGCCACCAATATTAAAACGGTACAGAAACGGACTGCCAACGTTCGGCCCAGGAGCGGCCGGTAGATTCGAAATAAGGTCCCTCTACCGAAACTGCTAGATCCGCACTGAGCATTCGCCAACCTCACCAGAGGTGAGGAACAAGCCAACATATCATTGCAATATTTCAGATCCTCTGAATGAAACTTGAAAAAACGCACATTACTTATGACCGTTTGTTAAAGATGAACGGCTGTTCCGGTGTCGCCCTGACAAGCGAAATGGAGATTGACTTGGTGACGCCCGACCACACTTTAGAGTTGGCCACGGAAGCGAACGATTTTGATCGGGCGATACAGACAACGGCCGTTCAGCGCCAGTAAGGTTGAGCGACGGCTCGGTCCGGCGACAAAGCCCTTTCGCCGGGTACTTCCTATCGCCGGGTACTTTACGATGAAGCCGGTCGGAAAGCCGGATTGCACGTCCGGTTTGTTCTGTCACCACCGCTACATCTTCGTCCAATCGCTTGATTGTTCGAAGGCATAGGCTGCGCGGTAGATCGTCGGCTCGTCCCAGTGCCTGCCGATCAACATCATCGAGACAGGCAGCCCATCGCACATTCCACATGGAACGGCCATCGCTGGGTGATGGGTGATATCGAAAGGTGACGTATTAGAGATCATGTTCATGGCGTGCTCGACGACAAGTTCGCGCGGCGCACCAGGCGGCGGAAGTTCACCGGCTTTGGCGGGCGTCGTCGGCATTGCCAATAGATCGAAGTCAGCCAGCGCCACATCGTAGGCGGCGGTGAGGCGGCGCGTGACGTTCATCGCTTTGCCATAGTACCGGCCGCCATGGTATTTGCGGACATAGGTTCCGAGCAACGTAAACAACTTGGTAGTATCGCTGAGCTCATTGGCGCGCTTACGCCAATTGCGATGAAAATCCATGAGGCTGAGGACGTACAAGTCTGGCCTGCTGACGCCATAGCCGTCGCCATGCATCATCGTTTGGGTTAGACCCTCTGCGCCGATTGGCACAAACATCGCCGGCGCAAGCAAGTGCGTGGGGATGGAGACCTCGCTGACGCTACAGCCTAGCTTCTCAAGGCGCGCCAAAGCTTTGCGAACCTTCGCATTGACACTCGGCTCGGAATTGGCCTGCTGAAAACCCTCGGTGACGACGCCGATTCTCAAGCCGGCAATTCCCCGCTCCAGCAGACTGGCATAGGGGTGGACCTGCACTTGGCCTTGCCGCGAATCGTACCCATCTGGTCCCGCGAGCACCTCTAGTAACAGCGCGTTATCGGCAACAGTACGAGTCATCGGACCAACGTGATCGATGCTGACCTCTATTGGCATAATGCCGGTGTACGGAACGAGTCCATAGGTGGGCTTCATGCCATAAATGCCGCAGAAGCTCGCCGGGATACGAATAGAACCTGCTTGGTCGCCCCCCAGCGCCATGTCCACCTCTCCGCGCGCGAGAAGGACAGCGCACCCCGAGGACGAGCCGCCGGCAGAGTAGCCCATCCGATAGGGATTATGCACCGGGCCGGTGTGGTTGGTGTGGCTTCCGGCGGAGAGACAAAAGGACTCGCAATGCGCCTTACCGACGATGGTTGCGCCAGCGTCGAGCACGCGCTGCACTACCGTGGCGTCGATGTCCGGGGTGTAGCCCTCCATCGTCGCGGCACCGTTCATCATCGGTACGCCAGCCATCATAATGTTATCTTTGAGCACAACGGTTTTGCCCTTAAGCCGCCCCGTCGCAGCGCCCGGAACAGTCGTCTTAACGTACCAGGCGTTGAATTTATTCTCTTCACCGGTTGGGCAGTAACCCGGCGTGCGTGGATAGTGCACAGCAGGCAGGCAATCGGACATCGAGTCCAAGACATTGTAGGCCGCAACATAAGGCCGAAGTAGCCCGATGAACGATGCAGTATCGGTTTCGCTGAGATTAAGGCCAATCTCCTCGGCAACATCAAACAGCTGCCGTGGTGTGGGAACTGAGACGCCGCCGCGGTGGTCCGGAGCGGCATCATGCCTATGACCGTCGGCATCGCCAGCACCGCCGGGCGACCTACTCTCCAGCTGTTTACCGGTGCTACTGTGGGGAGCTGATTGGCGCTCGCCAACCGGTTGGGCGCGGTGCCGATCAAGAGCAGCCACTGATTTAGTCATATCGGCGTCTTTCTTTAGGTTTTCGAACACCTTGGACCTCTCGCCAATACAAGCGGCCGATTAAGAAACTTGGAAATAACATAGTGAAGAAGGCTTGAATCGTTTCCCCTTAGTTTTAATATCTCCTTTTACTCCGGTGTTTAATTGACGAGCCTGAAAAGGCCGATTCGGTGAGGTTGCAAATCTTTCGGCGGCAGCGCGACGCACACCGCTAAGGAGGCTCGATCCCCTGGCCCTGAGCACAAGCGATCTCCCACAAAATTCGGTCGTGATCGAAAGCGAAGGGCGCAAAGCCCGAAAGGTGCCAGCCGCCCGTTGACATAGCGTCCCCAATTGCGCAGGCTGACGATTACGGTTTGGGGTGACTTCGCGCAACTTGAAACAAGCCTGCTGCGATCGCAGCGCGCTGCCTAGAGCCAGAGCAGCTCGCATACCAGGCCGCAACTACGCGATCTGTGCGTTGGGGACCAGGGTTGCGGCCGGCACTCAAGGGCAAAAGCAGGGCCGCGCAGAAGCAGCGCCGCACCGCCTCATAAGGGGAGTGGCATGTGCGGCTTGATCGGTGCGCTATCGACCCGGCCGACGTTTACGAGTGAGCGCATCGCGGCCGCTCTTTCGACCATCGCCCATCGGGGTCCAGACGATACCGCGTGTTGGCTGTCGCCCGATCATCAAATGGCACTTGGCCATGTCCGCCTCAGCATCATTGGCTTGGCGAACGGCAATCAACCCATCGTTAATGCGAGGGGTGATGTGCGCTGCGTCGTCAATGGTGAATTTTACGGTTACAAGGAAATTCGGACCAAGCTCGCCGCTGAAGGCGTGCGACTAACCACCGACGCTGATAGCGAAATCGCCCTTCATTTGTACGAGAAACACGGCGCCGAATTCGTCCATCACCTGCGCGGCGAATTCGCCGTCGTCATCGCCGACGAACGCCGTCATTGTCTGATCGCAGCGCGTGATCGTTTCGGCATCAAGCCGCTGTTTTATACAGTTCTTAATGGCGAGGTTCTGCTTGCATCCGAGGTTAAGGCACTGCTTGCCGCAGGAGCGCCGGCACGATGGGACGTTGACGGATTTCTGGCCGAATGCCACCACACCCGCCCAGCCAGCCAAACCATCTTTGCCGGCATACGCGCCGTGCCGCCAGGATTCCTCCTTTTCGCCAAGGACGGATCGGTATATCTGCGCCCATATTGGGATACAGTATACCCTTCGAAAGAGACTCTCTCTGCCGACAAGCGCAGCGATGCGGACGTGATTGCCGGCTTCCGCACCATGCTCGACGAGGCAGTAGCCGAGCGGCTGATCGCCGATGTTGAGGTCGCGTGCTATTTGAGCGGCGGTATCGACTCTTGCGCTGTGCTGGGATTAGCTCAACGCCATGTGAGCCGGCCAATCCGCGCGTTCACCATCGCTTTCGGCGAGGGAATGTACAACGAGGAAGCCGCAGCGCACGATATGGCGAAGCTCGCTGGCGCGAGTTTTGTTCCTGTACCTGTTTCCCAGCAGCAGATTGCGGAGTCTTTTGCAGACGCTTTGTGGCACTCTGAATGTCCGATGATAAACGGTAATGGAACGGCAAAATATCTTCTATCGAAAGCGGTACGTGACGCTGGAATCAAGGTGGTCTTTACCGGCGAGGGCGCGGACGAAATTCTCGCGGGTTATCCAACAGCGCGGCGAGATTTGGCCCTATTCAACACTCACGGGCTGAATGTAGACGATGCGAAGCGACAGCTCAGTGAACTCGAAGCCGCGAATCCGGTGTCGCGTGGAATACTGACCCCGCACGGCGATACCGCACCGGGACTGGATATCGTCCAATCACGGCTCGGCTTTATTTCCTCATGGCTGTATACATGTTCCAACATGGCCGCGAAGCTGCTTCCGTTGCTCCGCGGTGAAGTGATGGAGCGCTTGACGCGAGCGAACCCCTATGCGGAGCTTTTGGACACGATCGACATTCACCGGTGTCTTTCCGGGCGCGACCCGGTCAATCAATCACTTTATCTGTGGAACCAAACGGTACTTGTGAACACAATTCTAACCTACCTAGGCGATCGCATGGAAATGGCGCATTCAGTAGAGGGACGAGTGCCTTTTCTTGATCATCATGTCGCCGAGTATGTCGCCGGCCTGCCCATCCGCCATAAGATCCGTGGGACACAAGAAAAATATGTGTTGCGCGAAGGGGTGCGCGACCTCGTCACCCCTGAGGTGTATAATCGCCACAAGCACCCTTTCGTGGCGCCGCCACCGCGTGGCGGCAATGATCCGCTTTCCGCCTTCTGTCAGGACGTGCTGCGTTCATCGCTATTGGACGATCAGCCGTTTTTTGAACCGGCCCGCGTGCGGGGCACCATGGATTACATCGCCACTCTCGATCACGACGAACGCGCGCCCTATGGCGCCATGGTGATGACAACCGTCAGTACCTGCCTCCTTCAGCAACGTTTCGGATTATCGTCAGGCTAGTTGGGGAATCGTTCGTCGGCATTGTGTTTTCGCCGCTGGCGACGACCGCGAGGCCGAGCAAATCACCTTCTTCTTGCGCGGTGGTGCAAAAAGGTTGGTTTGGACGACCCGCGCACCGGCAATGCCGCGCTGCACGGCTTTCATGAGATTTTGGCGATAGCGATGTGCGCGGTTCTGTGCGGCGGGCAAGGCTCGGTGGACATGGGCCTGTTCGCGAAGTCGAAGGAGCCCTTCCTGCGCGGGTTTCTCAAGCTCGAAAATGGCGTGCCCAGCCATGACACGTTCAGCCGGCTTTTCCCTATGCTCGATCCAGAGCAGTTCC
>Ga0179587_10000768_pt1 | contig 13764 bp, 13 predicted proteins | sample CZODoug2_1_08_16_FD_185932 | JGI IMG/M metagenome (GOLD analysis project Ga0179587, IMG submission 185932) | Vadose zone soil fungal communities from Angelo Coast Range Reserve, California, USA - CZODoug2_1_08_16fungal | ecosystem: Environmental > Terrestrial > Soil > Vadose zone | place: USA...
GATGGCCAATTATACAGGGCACAGCGGTCCCGACTACTTCCATCTCTTGTGGGTAACAGCAATTCGTTACCCATCTCCTATGACACGCCACGCCCGGAACCAACCTATGTGTTTTCAGATGGATGGACCAATGCCAGGGTGTGGCCGTAAGTCGGAGAATCGATCGAAGCCGCTGGATGAATGGAAAAATGATTCCATCGGTGGTTCAAGAAAATCTCGCCCAGGCAATGGCACCTACCAGAAAAGGGTCGTTCGAAGGGTTGCAGGATCTGATCGAGAGACCAGGTCTCCTGCCAGCACAGCCTAAGGCCCGGAAACTCTGCCGGAGTTGGCAAAATTGCCCCTGTTTCCCGACTCTCCGGCAGGATAACCAATTCTCGCCGATCTATGTGTCTACAGGCTCTGTCGAATGTCGATCTGAGGAAGCCACTTTGTTCGGTGCACGATACCGTGCTCAGATCCTGTCTGGGGGACACTCATAAGGCTCTCCCGGGACGCCGCCAGGAGTTGGGCCGGCATGGTCCTTGTCGCACCCTCTTTCCTGCTAAGAGGCCTGCCCTGAGATATGCCTTACCCTGGAATGAGTTTACAACAAAGGGGCACGGGTTTTCTCAGTACTCTCGGGAAGTACGACGCTGGAGTCGTCAGTCGGAAACTCGGAATCGGTAGTCTGCGTGTTTTCAATCACTTACAGAAACGAAGAAACTACCAAGCGACCCTCCTGTCGTTTCCTCATTGGCAGGGGAATTGCCGCTCTTAGTCGCGGGTCCCAGTTTGACTGGGACTTTTGTGGCGGGAGCCCACGCAGCCCGCTGGCAAGTTTGACTCTGCCCTGGACAAGCAAGGAGACGCCTTTCGTGAACGAATCGGCTGCTAGCTTAGAAAATTCATCGGGTCGGATGTCCTGGTTTGCACTCCAGGTGCGGACAAGGCGCGAACCGGTGGTAGCCGCTCAACTGTCAGAACAGGGCTATGAGTGCTTCCTACCTCTCTATAAGAGTGTCCGTCGCTGGTCGGACCGGATGAAGGAAGTTGAGCAACCCTTGTTCCCCGGTTATCTGTTCAGCCGATTTAACTATCAGAATTGCCGGTCTCTTTTGATGACTCCTGGCGTGCACCAAGTCTTGGGGAACGGCCGAAATCCGATTCCGGTCGAAGAGAGGGAACTCCAATCGATCCGCCAAGCACTTGGCTCCGGATTGCCGAACCAGCCGTGGCCCTACCTCCAAGTCGGCGAGCGGGTTCGGGTGAATTACGGGAGCCTCAACAATCTCGAAGGAATCCTTATCCATTTTAAAGGCAGTCATCGGGTGGTCTTGTCGGTGACCCTTCTGCAGCGTTCCGTCGCAATGGAGATTGATCTTGCGTGGGTGACCCCGGTAGGCGAGACGAGACGGGCAGCTGCATCGAGAATCTTCAGTGGCCAGACGGCCAGAGCAAGTGTTTTAGGGCAGTAGGCCACGGAAACGGGATTCGCCTTTAGCAAAAAGAGAAGGGAAGAATGGGACTATTCCGAACAGCAGTCCAAAGAGAGCCAAATCGACCGGATCTGGCGGTGCCAGTGCCGGGCGCTAATGCGCACGAAGTCTCGACCCGCATCATCTTAGGTGAAGCTGAATTTGGTTCGATGCTCTATTTAGAGCGGCGTCGTGCCGAGCGGGCACAGAAGCGCTACATGCTCATGCTCGTTGAAGTAAAGGGTGTCATTCTGGACAAACAGAAGAACCGCACGCTAGAGAAGATCACGGGTGCCCTCTGCGAAGTTACGCGCGAGACCGATATCATCGGCTGGTACCTCGAAGACCATCTCATCGGGGTGATCGGCACCGAGATTGGGAAAGCAAGTTCAAAAGATATAAAGGAAACCATTACCGAGAAGTTTCGCGTTGCTTTCCTTGAGGTTCTGGGGCCAGAAAGGGCTTCCCGGGTCTATGTGTCGTTCCATTTTTTCCCGGAAGAACGGGGAAATGGAGCGTTGGACGATTCTGGCAACATCACGCTCTATCCCGATTTGCGGAGCAAAAGAACTTCGCGGAAGGTTGCGTTGGGTGTGAAGCGCGCTATGGATATTGCCGGGAGCGCTCTGGCCCTCCTACTGCTCTCACCCTTGTTTGCACTGATTGGATTGGCGATCAAATTGACGTCGAAAGGCCCAGTGCTTTTCGGCCAAGAGCGCCTAGGCGAGTACGGCAAGAAATTTGTGGTCTTGAAGTTCCGCTCCATGCGGACGGACTGCGACAGCCGGATCCACCAGGAATATGTGAGTCGATTCATCACCGGGCAGGAATCAGATAGCAGTGCGCAGGGCGACAAGCCGGTTTTCAAGATTCAAAAGGATCCGCGCATCACCCCCGTCGGACGTATTCTCCGCAAAACCAGCCTGGATGAACTGCCGCAGTTTTGGAACGTACTTGTTGGCGAAATGTCGCTGGTGGGCCCCCGTCCACCCGTCGAATATGAATACAAAGTCTACGACACCTGGCATCGCCGCCGCGTGATGGAAGTCAAGCCCGGGATCACGGGCCTGTGGCAGGTCGAGGGGCGCAGCCGGACGCGATTTGATGACATGGTTCGCCTGGATCTGAAGTATGCGCGGATCTGGTCGATCTGGCTTGACCTGAAGATTCTTCTTCGAACTCCCGGGGCGGTTTTCTCCGGAGACGGCGCACACTAGATAGCGGATTGCCCACTATTGTAGAGGGCTTGGCTCATATATCTCTGCTCTCCTGCAGCCCTTTGTTCCCCGGTGTCACAAAGGGCAGCATAACCGCAAGACGCCGCTAAAAATCAATTTGGGACCGGAAGTTCCATAGCTTTCCCGGACTGCGAAAAGAAGAGGAGACCCATGTTACGGATCGGTGTGATTGGCTACGGATACTGGGGCCCGAACATAGTTCGCAACTTCCATACGCAGGAGTGCTCGGAGGTAGCTCTTGTGTGTGATAAGAGCCCCAAGGTCGCGGAGCGGCTGAAAAAAGCGCATCCGGGAATTCCATTCACTTCCGACCCCATGGAAATCGTGAAATCGTCGAGCATTGATGTGGTGGCGGTGGTGACGCCGGTGCGGACCCATTTCGAACTGGCCAAGGCTGCCCTAGAGAATGGCAAGCATGTATTTGTCGAAAAACCGTTCACTTGCAGTGTCGCCCAGGCGGAAGAACTCGTCGAGCTGGCCGATCGAAAGAATCTGCAGATTATGGTGGATCACACGTTTCTCTTCACCGGCGCGGTGAAGAAGATTCGGCAGTTGGTCGATGACGGAGCGCTCGGTGATCTTTACTACTATGATTCCCTCCGCGTGAACCTCGGATTGTTTCAGCACGATGTCAACGTCATCTGGGACCTTGCCCCGCATGATCTGTCGATCATGGACCACGTCATAAAGGAAAAGCCTGAGGTGGTGGTGGCCACCGGGGAAAAACACCTGAACGGCGTCGAGGATGTGGCGTTCATCACCGTTTATTTCCCCAAGCGAATCATCGCGCACATCAATGTGAACTGGCTCTCGCCGGTCAAGGTGCGTACGACCTTGATTGGGGGCGAGAAGAAAATGCTGGTCTGGAACGACCTCGAAGCCGACGAAAAGATCAGGGTGTATGACAAGGGCGTGAGCATGTCGTCGAGCCCATCAAACCTGCATCAGTTGCTGGTGAGTTACCGTTCGGGAGACATGTGGGCGCCACAGGTGGAGCAGATTGAAGCGTTGCGCGCGGAGACGGCCTATTTTCTGAAATGCATCGATGAAAATAAGAAACCGTTCAACGATGGGGTCGCCGGCCTCCGCGTCGTGCGGATCCTCGAGGCCGCCGAGAAATCCGTCCGCAATCGCGGAGAGGCGATTACGCTGTGAGAGAGTTCGTTTCGATCGCGCCGACCGTCAAGCTGGGAAGGGATGTAAAGCTCTCGAAGTTCATTAACCTCTATGGTTGCGAAATTGGAGACGAAACCAAGATTGGGGCCTTCGTCGAGATCCAGAAGAATGCGCGGGTTGGACGCCGTTGCAAGATTTCAAGCCATACGTTCATTTGCGAGGGCGTAGACATTGAAGACAACGTTTTTGTCGGTCATTCGGTGACGTTTATCAATGACCTTTATCCCCGTGCGACAACCGCGAATGGCGACCTGCAATCCGAAGCGGACTGGAAGGTCGAAAAGACACTGGTAAAGATGGGAGCCTCCATCGGGTCGGGCTCGACTATTTTGGCCAATGTCACGATAGGTGAAAACGCCATCGTCGGGGCCGGAAGCGTAGTGAGGAAAGATGTCCCGGCAAACGCCATTGTCGCAGGAAATCCCGCCAGGTTTCTGCGTTTCATTTCAGAGGAGAAGAAATAACATCCATGACAAACACGTCAAATGTTCCCTTCCTTGATCTTGTGAAGCCTCACCAGGAACTCGAGACCGAATTGCTTGCCGTCGTGAAAAAGGCTTTCGATACGGCAGGTTTTATCGGTGGTCCAATGGTCGACGAGTTCGAGCGCGAATTCGCGAAGTTTTGCGATACGAAATGCTGTATCGGCGTGAACAGCGGCACGGACGCGCTGCGGTTTGCTCTCATGGCTGCGGGCGTCACGTCGGGAGACATCGTTGTCACTGTTCCGCATACTTTTATCGCCACGACCGAAGCGATTTCGCAGGCCGGAGCGCAGATCGCCTTTGTGGACATTGACGAAGAGACCTACACCATGGACCCCGAAAAGCTACGCGAGTATCTGGAAAGCAAATGCGAATTTGACCGCTCGCGTGGAAAATTGATCGAGAAGGCGTCGAAGCGCCCTGTCACTGCCGTAGTTCCCGTACACCTCTACGGACAGATGGCGGACATGGATCCGATTCTGGAGCTTGCTGAGAAATACAATCTGATGGTGATTGAGGATGCATGCCAGGCACACGGTGCCCAATATTTCTCGAAGAAAGACGGCGTCTGGAAGAAGGCCGGTTCCATAGGCCTCGCGGCTGCCTTCAGTTTCTATCCGGGAAAGAATCTTGGCGCCTGTGGTGAAGGCGGTGCGATCACCACCAACGATGAGACCTTGGCGAGGAAAATGAAGATGATCCGAGACCACGGTCAGGCGAAAAAGTACTACCACGACATGGAGGGCTACAACGGGCGGCTCGACTCCATTCAGGCAGGGTGGCTCTCCGTAAAGCTCCGACACCTGGCGAACTGGAATGACTCGCGCCGCGCTTTGGCGCAACGTTATCATGAGCTTTTCTCCGAACTGAAGGAAGGAATCACGATTCCGAGAGAAGCGGCATGGACCAAAGGTGTCTTCCACCTGTATGTCGTACGCGTACAGGACCGCGAAGCTCTTCAGGCGCATCTCGCAGAAGCTGGAATCGGAACCGGCATCCACTATCCGATTCCGCTACACCAACAAAAAGCATACGAGCATCTGAGATACAAGACCGGAGATTTTCCGGTGACAGAACGCATCGCGCGAGAGATTGTCTCGCTGCCGATGTTTCCCCAGCTCAACTACGCGCAGCAGGACGAAGTGGTGAACAAGACCAAGGAATTCCTGAATGCAGGAGTGGCCACCACCAAATAGGTGGGCCCTTTGGGAACACGCTATTTCTAGCTGACGTGCGAGTTATCCGAGGACGCGCGTCTCCCTGCCGAATTCGAAGTTTCGGCCATCCGGACGGTGCTCGACCCCGCCGTCTTTCGACGCTCCTCAATACTGCAATCGGCGACTAAATCCCTATGCCTCGCTTCGACCGACTGGTGATCGTCTATCTGTCGCATCCGCTGGCCCGTTTACTCGGGCCCCAGGACCGATCTCGCGTACCCATTTTGATGTACCACAGCATTTCCGATAATCTATTCGGGATGTCCCACCCCTATTTTCACATTAACACTCTTCCCGAGGTGTTTTCGCAACAGATGCGCTGGCTGCGAAATGCGGGATATCGGTCGATTGATTTGAAACAAGCATGCACGGGTCTCGAAGCGGGAACGGATTTATCTAAGACGATCGTGATCACGTTCGACGATGGCTACCGCGACTTTTACACGGAGGCCCTGCCGATTCTGAAACAATGTGGATTTACCGCCACCCTATTTCTCGCTACGGACCGCATCCACAATGCTCCTGCGCGAATTGAAGGCGCAGATTATCTGACCTGGAGCGACGTGCGGGAATTGCATGCCCAAGGTATCCGCTTCGGCTCTCACACTGTAAGCCATCCCGATCTGCGATCTTTGGGGCCCGAGCAGATCGAGTACGAACTGGGACATTCGAAGGAAGTCCTCGAAGAACAGCTTGGTGTGTCGATCGACGCATTCTCCTACCCTTTCGGATTTCCCGAGGAAGACAAGAACTTCACGCGTTTCCTTGAAGACGTCCTCTCAAACCTTGGCTTTGACTATGGCGTGTCGACGATTCTCGGCCGTGCGAGCCGCAGGAGTAACCGATTCTTTCTGCCACGCCTCCCGGTAAATAGCTGCGACGACCCTTCGCTGTTCCGTGCCAAGCTCGAGGGCGGGTATGATTGGCTGCATTGGCCGCAGCTGTTAAAGAAATGCATGTTTCACAATGCTGCCCTTACGCAACAAGGCCAAGGAATCAAGGCCATGAACTGAACCTTAGCGGTTCTTGCCTTGAGCCGGATCCCGGATCCCAGATCCTTCCGACACAGGTGGACCTCAAGGAACTTGTGTGATATCAATGCAACTACATACACTTAAAACCCAAAAAGGTCCTGCCATGAGTGCCAGTGAGAAGATCATCAGCCGGACCGCTCATAAGAAGATTTGGATCGATTTAGACAACTCCCCGCATGTTCCGCTCTTCCTTCCCATCATGGAGGAGCTGCGTAAGCGAGGGTATCAAGTATTTGTCACTGCAAGGAACTCTTACCAAGTTTGTGAACTGCTGGAACTTTACGATCTCCGATGTGAAGTGGTCGGCAGCCACTGGGGGAAACATCGCGTACTAAAGGTATTGGGAACGTGTGCCCGCACTGTTCGGCTATTGCCGATGATTGTGAAGCAAAAACCCGATTTGGCCATATCCCACGGCTCCCGAGCTCAAATGCTGGCGGGCTATCTCCTCAAAATTCCGACGATCACCATGTATGACTACGAATTCGTGCAAAAGATGGAATTCCTTCACTCCCTATGGTTCATGACTCCCGAGTATATTCCTGACCCAGTTGATCTCAACGCCAAGACGCGAACTCGGAAGTACCCCGGACTGAAAGAAGACGTTTATGTGCCTTCCTTCCGTCCTGACCCGTCTTTGCGCGCTAAGCTTGGCATCCGGGCAGAGCATATATTCGTCACCGTTCGCCCGCCCGCTACCGAGGCTCACTACCACAATCCGGAAGCAGAAGTCCTGCTCCAAGCGGCAATGAACTTCTTTATGGAACGAGCGGAGACGCGGGTTGTCTTGCTGCCCCGCAATGAACGGCAAGCTGCAGTCTTGCGAAAGACCTGGGGAAACTGGATTTCTAGCGGCAGGATCCTGATTCCTGAACATGCCGTTGACGGGTTGAATTTGGTTTGGTCCTCTGATCTGGTGGTTAGCGGCGGCGGAACCATGAATCGCGAGGCCGCAGCGCTTGGCGTGCCCGTTTATAGCATCTTCCGCGGACAAATCGGGGCAGTTGATCGCTACCTGGTACAGCAAGGTCGGCTGACTCTGATCGAAAAGGTCGACGATGTCCGGGCGAAAATCATCCTTACGCCTCGAGAGCGTTCGGCGAAACCCGGAACTGGCAATAGCCAAGCGCTGCAGGTCATCGTGAACAACATCATTGCGATTCTGCATTTAACATCTCCGATACAGAAGCATGATATCGCCTAAGTACTTGAGATTTGCTCCGATCCCCTCTCGAAATGGCTGCTCTCTGTTCTGCGTGAATAGCTTCGTCCTCAGTCGGCACAGGCCCTGCCGCAAATTGCTTGGGATCAACACATTTCTACCAAAGCGCGCGATGAAGATTCAAAGTGGCATTTGGAGTCTTAGCAACTGAAGGTTCATAACGTTGCTGGTGCACGCCCCAAAGTCACGAGGGTTGCCTCCTGAGATTATCGTCCTCTTCAGGCACGTGCGTCTGAAAGATTTGGAGGTCTTCCGATGGCGACTCTTCCTTCCTACGTTTTGATCACACCGGCACGCAATGAGGCAGACATGATCGAGGGGTTAATCACCTCCGTACTGCGGCAGACTGTTCGACCCCTCCGGTGGGTTATCGTCAGCGACGGTTCGACTGACGGTACCGACGAGTTAGTGAAACAGTATGCCTCCCAGCACGAGTGGATTGAGTTGGTACGAGTCACTGAGCACCGGGAACGACATTTTGCCGGCAAAGTTGCTGCGTTCAACGCTGGATATGCCAAGGTTAAGGAATTGAATTTTGATGTGATCGGTAATCTCGACGCCGATATTACCTTTAGTTCTTGTGACTATTTTGGGCGCCTCATGGATAAGTTTGCGCAAAACTCGCGCTTGGGAGTATGCGGTACCTCCTATGAGGAGGAAGGAGTGATCTATCCCAGCCGATTTACAAGTCTTGAGGATGTATTCGGAGCGTGTCAGATGTTCCGGCGGGAGTGCTTTGACGGGATTGGGGGCTATTTGCCCGTTCGATCAGGGGGAATCGATCTCATCGCATTCCTCAGCGCGAGGAAAAAGGGGTGGCAAACCAGAACCTTTGTCGAATTGATATGCGAGCACCATCGTAAAGTCGGAAGCGGTCAGCATGCAAACACTTATGAAAGAATGATGGAGACAGGCCGGAGAGACTATTTGCTCGGTTGTCACCCTCTTTGGCAGATTGTCAGGTGTGTCTATACCATGAAGTCTAGACCCCATTCGGCGGGACTCCTGATGCTTATGGGGTATTTCCTTTCGATGCTGCGCGGTGTTGAACGAACCATTCCCAAGGATTTGATGAAGCTTCGGCAGAAAGATCAAATGCTCCGCTTGAAGCAGTTTATTTTGCGCGCGTCATTTCCTAGCCCCAACGAAAAGCGCACCAATTTGCATCACGGAGCATCCGGAATCAGTCACAGGTAGGTGTCGCGATGACGAAAAAACTGAGTCACATCTGCGTATGTATTTGTACATTTAAGCGGCCAGATCTTCTCGAGAGGCTGTTGAACGAACTCGCGAGCCAGGATACAGGTGGCCAATTTACCTATTCTATCGTTGTTGTCGACAACGATAGTTTGAGCTCCGCGGAATCTTGTGTTTCAAGATTTGCAGCGGCTTCGGAGATTGCCATCCGCTATTGCGTGGAGCCAAGGCAAAACATCGCGCTGGCGCGCAACAAGGCAGTCGAGAACGCAAATGGGGATTTCATCGCATTCATTGATGACGATGAGTTTCCCGCCAAGAATTGGCTCCTGAGCTTATTCCAGGCCTGCGAGAAGTATAAGGTCGATGGCGTAGTCGGACCGGTAAAAAGGCATTTTGATAAGAAACCTCCCAGGTGGGTCGTCGAGGGCAACTTCTACGAGCGACCGACCTACGCTACGGGATTCGTGATCGGCTGGATGCAGGGGAGAACCAACAATGTCTTACTCAGGAGGCAGGCCATTCTCCTTGGCGAACAGCCATTTCGGCCCGAGTTTCGTTCAGGGGAAGACCAGGACTTCTTCCGACGGGCGATCGCACGAGGGCACACATTCGTTTGGTGCAATGAAGCCCAAGTTTTCGAGGTTGTTCCTCCAGTTCGCTGGAACCGAACTTTTATGCTGCGGCGAGCGCTCCTTCAAGGAACCGTCACCGTACTTAATCCCACATTCGGGGTCCGCGAAGTCGTGAAATCACTTTTTGCCGTCCCGCTCTACTCCGCCGCGCTGCCATTTGCCTTGGTCCTGGCGCATCACCGGTTTATGACTCTCCTGGTAAAGCTGTTTACTCACGTCGGTCAGCTGCTGGCACTACTGAAGATCAACGTCATCAGAGAACCGTACGTCACGGACTAACATCGAGACATGGCCAACAAAGAACACTGCGACTTCATCATTGGGTCTAACGATCCCATCCTCATCACCGGCGCGAACGGTTTCATTGGATTAAGACTGGTAGAGAATCTAGTGGATCGCGGATTCCGGGAATTGATCTGTTTGACCAGACCCTCCAGCAATTCGGCGAAGCTCGAGGCTCTTGTAGGTCGGCGCGGAAGCGAAGCGCGAATTCGGGTGGTCAAAGGCAATCTTCTTTCTCGCGAGGATTGCGCGGCTGGGACCAAGGGAGTTGCGGCAATTTTTCACTTGGCTGCGGGCGGAAGTGACAAGTCCTTTCCAGACGCGTTCATGAGCACGGTCGTCACAACTCGTAATCTTCTTGATGCCAGCGTGCAGTGCGAATCCCTGAAACGCTTCGTCAACGTGAGTTCGTTCGCGGTCTATTCCAACATGCGGAAGCCTCAGTGGAGGCTGTTAGACGAGTCATGCCCTATTGAAACGCGCCCCGATCTGCGGGGTGATGCCTACTGCTTTGCAAAAACAAAACAGGACGCCATCGTCGCCGAATACGGCGAGAGATTTGGGCTCCCATACGTCATTGTCAGACCGGGCTATGTTTATGGTCCCGGCAAACAGAGCATTTCCAGCCGAGTGGGCATTGATACGTTTGGCATCTTTCTTCATTTGGGCGGATCCAACATGATGCCCTTTACGTATGTCGATAACTGCGCCGACGCAATCGTAATGGCAGGACTGAAAAGAGGCCTCGAAGGAGAAGTCTTCAATATCGTGGACGACGATCTTCCGTCCAGCCGCCAGTTTTTGCGTCTCCACAAGCGAAATGTGGCGCGCTTCAACTCAGTCTACCTTCCCCACCTCGCGAGCCACTCGCTTTGCTGGATGTGGGAGAAATGCTCCAAGTGGTCGGAGGGTCAATTGCCACCCTCCTTCAATCTCCGGCGATGGCACGCATTGTGGAAAAAGACCCGGTACAGCAACGAAAAACTCAAAACACGTGTCGGCTGGATACCGAAAATATCGACCGGGGACGGGCTTAGACGCTATTTTGAAGGCTGCCGCGATGGAGGATCACGTGCTTAAAGTCGCCATCGTGGGATGTGGCAGGATCGCGGATGCACACGCATCGCAGATCCAGAGGATTAAAGGGTGCGAGATCGTGGGAGTCTGCGATACCGAGCCACTCATGGCGCGGCAGCTCTTTGAGAGGTTCCCGGTCAAGCAGTATTTTGGTGATTTAACGGAACTCTTAGAGGTAGCGCGGCCAGACGTTGTTCACATTACGACGTCGCCCGAAAGCCATTTTGAGATTGCCAGGTTGTGTCTGGATCGGGGATCCCATGTCTATGTTGAAAAACCACTTACGCTCACGGAAGAGTCAGCCAAAAGACTGATTGCAATCGCGAATGAAAAGGGGCTCAAGCTGACCGCCGGGCACGATCTACAATTCAGCCATGCGGCCAGGGGTATGCGAAGTCTGGTGAAAAATGGCTACCTTGGCGATGGACCCTTGCATATGGAAAGCTACTACTCCTATAGCCTGGACCGCGGTTATGCGCAAACGCTTCTCGGAGACAAGAACCATTGGGTTCGCAGGCTGCCAGGAAAATTGTTGCACAATGTCATCAGCCACGGAATCGCCAGGATCGCGGAGTTCCTGACTAGTGAGTCGCCCGAAGTGATCGCGCATGGGTTTACGAGTCCGCTTCTCCGGAGCCTGGGCGAAACCGAGATCGTTGATGAATTGAGAGTCATCATTTCTGAAGAAGAGCGCACCACGGCTTACTTCACTTTCTCGTCGCAGATGCGCCCTTCGATACACCAGTTTCGTGTCTTCGGCAACAGGAACGGTCTTGTTCTTGATCACGATCAGCAGACACTCATAAGGCTCCGCGGGGGGAGGTTCAAAAGCTACCTCGAGACTTTCGTCCCCCCCGTGATTTTTGCGCAGCAGCATATCGGCAACTTGATCAGAAATGTCAAGACGTTTCTGGCCAGGGACTTCCACACCATGTCGGGGATGAAGTATTTGATCGAGGCCTTCTACCGTTCGATCACTGACGGCACACCGGTTCCTATCCCGTACCGGGAGATTCTTCTAACCGCGAGAATCATGGATGCTATCTTCGAACAGCTAGGTCGGAGACAGTCTGAGGTTCATTTCGAAGTCCAAGCACCGGACCGCACGGCCTTGTCTACAAGGCGCCTGCAGTGAACCCGAAACAACTTCACGCTACCAAACTCGCAAGTTGGCGTCTTGTCTGACTACACTGCTGAACTGCTAAGCACATATGCGTATTGCGATCATTACTCCGGAACAGCAACTGCACAGCAAGCATTTCTGCGCTTACCTGGGCCGGAGGCACGAGCTTGTCCGAGTGATTCACCCTGCGCCCGCACGGTTAAGCGTTCGAGCAAGACTCCGCCGGGCCCGGAAAGAACTGACCCAGTCCGGTGTTGCACACAGCCTATACCGGGCGATGGCCGAACTGCCCAACCCCTGGGTGGGTTGGGATTGGAAGAGTGCCACCAGTGAGGCAGAGAAGCACTTTTTCTCGGACGTGGCTGCCGCCTACGACGAGGTCGTCGCTCCAGTTGCGGCCCGCGTCGAGGACGTCAACGGAGAGGCCGCAATCCGAATGGTTGGGGAAGCGGCCACGGACGTCGTCCTGTGTCTTGGTGGACCCATCTACCGCGCCCCGCTGATCAAAGCCTGCCGGACGATGATAAATTTTCACAGCGGTGTGTCGCCACTATACAACGGCGCTTCGGCAATCATGTTTGCTTTTGCGAATGGACACTTCCGCCTTTGCGGGGGAACGCTCATGACGATGAGTCCGACCGTCGACGGTGGTGACATTCTCGCTCATTACCTCCCTGCAGTAGAGGCCGCTGACACTCCGGCCACATTGTTCATGAAGACAGTGCGCGGTGCCGCGGAGGCAGCGGACGGTTTTCTTGCCCACCTTGAATCAACGGGCACGTTCGCGAGGTGCCCGCAGCGGTCGCCACTGTTCTACTACACGAGCCGAGACTGGACGGCTCACTATGCTCGCCAAGTGCGGCGGCATCTGGAGCGTGGCAGCGCCGCAAAAGCCTCCCGTCCTGCGGAGTTCATCAAATACTACTCGTCGGCGAGCGACGAGGAGGCGTGCGCTTACGTGCGCGAGACGATCGAGAGATTGCTGGGGTTCAATTGGGAGCGCTGACGGCCATCGTCAAGAAGGGCGTCGGGTTGCTTGCTCTGCAGCCGCCCTTCAGCATTTGGACTCGACGAGGTTTGCGGGGTGGGACGAACGTGGTCTATACACACTACGTCGGCGAGGCCGTACCCTATTATGCTGACTTCTACCTTGGATCGACGATCGACCGTTTCGACCGTGACCTTGCGGTGTTGAAAAAGCACTTCGAGTTCGTCCCGCTTGCCGATCTCGTCCGCCAGAACGGAGCGCGAGGCGAGTCGTCGATACCGCTTCTGGCACTGACCTTCGATGACGGGTTCAATGCGCTAGGGAATGGCCTGATGGAAGTGCTCGACCACCATGATGTCCGGGTGACGAGCTTCGTCATTACCGGCACGGTCGGGAATGAAAACCTCATGTGGCGTAACAAGCTCGCGGCGATTCGCGCCCTCCGCGAGGAGCGCCTCTACGTAGGGCAATACAACAGTCTAATGACGAAGGTCGGCTTGTCGAGCATCTCCGATGGCGATGAGTTACTGCCTGCTAGCACAGGCTGGAACATGAGGCTGAAGGAGGAGCTCGTCGACATTTTGTGGAGGGCTTGTGATATGCCTTCACTCGCCGAATTTCTCGATGAGCACC
>Ga0179587_10000773_pt1 | contig 13742 bp, 12 predicted proteins | sample CZODoug2_1_08_16_FD_185932 | JGI IMG/M metagenome (GOLD analysis project Ga0179587, IMG submission 185932) | Vadose zone soil fungal communities from Angelo Coast Range Reserve, California, USA - CZODoug2_1_08_16fungal | ecosystem: Environmental > Terrestrial > Soil > Vadose zone | place: USA...
AGCGGTAAAAACCGGAATTGAGCGGCAGGTCAGGGAAGAAGGTCTTCATGCCGGCCGCTACGGCCGAGAAGGTGGCGCCGAATGCCGAATTGTAGATCGAGCCGATGGTCGGATGACTGCCGGTGAAGTCGTAGATCGCTCGGTCGCCCTTGATCGTCATCTTGATCCGGATCGGGATCATCCCTTCGCCGCCGGCTGGGTCGCGGTCGATAAAGTCGACCGTCTCCCACTCGCCATCGGGCAATGCGGCGATGCGCTGGCGCACCGAACGTTCGACGTAATCCTGCACGGCGGCTAGCCCGGTCTCAACCGTGTCACGGCCATACTTGTTGACGAGGCGAAGGATCTCGCGCTCGCAGACCTGGGTTGCCTGAGTCTGTGCCTGAATGTCTCCGATGATTGAGGCCGGATCGCGCGTGTTCGAGGCGATCAGATGGGCGACATCCCTGCAGAAGCGGCCCTTGTCGAACAGGCGCACCGGCGTGATGCGCAAGCCTTCGCGGAACATCTCGCGGGCGGCAACGTCAAACGACCCCGGTACGCTGCCGCCGACGTCCGACCAATGCCCGTTCGATTGGCTGAAGGCGATGATCTTGCCGTCGGCGAAGATCGGCCGGATCAGGCGCACGTCGGAGAAGTGCGTGCCGCCGGCATAAGGATCGTTGATGGCAAAGACGTCGCCTTCATGTATGTCGCCCTCGAAATGGCGCATGACCTCCTGGCAGGTGAAGTGCAGCGTGCCGACATGGACGGCGATATCCTGATTGCCTTGCGCGGCGCATTCGCCCATGGCGTCGTGCAAAGCGCTCGAGAAGTCGTGGTTGTAGATGACGAAGGAGTAGCAGGTTCGAAGGACCTGCTCGCCCATCTGGTCGACGCTGGTAATGAAGGAATTCTTCAGAACTTCGAAGGTCACGGGGTCGAGGGCAAGATCTCCGGCCATCGGTTCACTCCTTCACGCGAATGATGATGTTGAGGTACTTGTCGATCTCTGCGCTGGCGCCGAGCGGCACGACTGTGGTCGCGTCAACCTGCTCGACGATCGCGGGGCCTTGAAAACCAAAGCCGCAGGGCAGGTGGTCGCGCCGGTAAATGGGGGTGTCGAGCCCTCTTCCTTCGAACCAAACCCTGCGTCTGCCGACCGGCTCCGGAATTGCTCCGGTCGGCTCGTGCACGGCGAACTCGGCCTTGGGGACGATGCCGACCGCCTTCAGGTTGAGGCGGAAGAAGCTGACCGGGGCGCTGTCGCGGCGGAAATTGTATTCGCGCTTGTGCTCGGCATGGAAGCTTTCGACGAGGTCGGCGATCGCGCCGATGGGGCGCGGCGCATTGACAGCGAGTGAACGCCACTGGCCGCGATACATCATGTCGATCGACCGCTGGAGGACGATGTCCTGTAGCGCGACACCTTCGTGGATAAGTCGACCGAGTGCTTCCTTTTCCAGCGCGGCGAACTGCGCCTCGATGGCGGCGGAATCGGCCTCCTCGGCGCCGACCATGCAGCTCTGCGAGAAGTCGTGCTGCATGTCGACCAGCAGACAGCCGAGCGCCGAGGTGACGCCCGGATTGGGCGGCACGATCACGACGGGGATCGAGAGTTCGCGCGCGACGTCGACCCCGTGGAGGGCGCCGGCGCCGCCGAAGGCGACGAGCGCGAAGTCGCGCGGGTCGTAACCTCGGCTGATCGAGATCAACCGCACCGCATCCGACATGTTGGCGTTCGCGACCTTGAGGACGGCGTCCGCAGCCTCGTGCAGGCCGAGGCCGAACGGCTTTGAGACACCCTCCTCGACCGCCCGGCGGGCTAGTGCCGGTTCGAGCATCACCTTGCCGCCAGCGAGGCTCGTGCCGAGGCGACCGAGCGTGACGTTAGCGTCGGTATTGGTCGGCTGCGGATTGCCGTTGCCGTAGCAGGCCGGGCCCGGATAGGCGCCGGCCGATTGAGGGCCGTTGCGCAGCGAACCGGCGGGATCGGTCCAGGCGAGCGATCCTCCGCCCGCGCCGATGGTGAGCACTTCGATAGAAGCGAAACGGATCGGATAACCGAATTCGATGTACCAGTCCTTGGTGATGCGCGACTGGCCCTCGTAGGCAAGCGAGACGTCGGTCGATGTGCCACCCATGTCGAGACCGATCGAATTGGGAAAGCCGCACAGGCCGGCGATGTAACGGCTGGCGATGGCGCCGGCGGCAATACCGGAGCCGGCAAGGCGGGCGGCAAAATCCTTGACGCTCGCCGGCGTCATAACGCCGCCGCCGCTGTGCAGCAGCAGCAGATCGCGGGTATAACCCTCGCTCGCAAGACGCTCGCCGAGCCGCCTCGTGTAGTTGACAACGACCGGGCTCACAACGGCATTGGCGACCGTCGTGGAGAACCGCTCGTGTTCGAAGATCTCGGGAAGCACCTGTGAGGAAATCGACACCGGTATGCTCGGCATCGCTTCAAGCAGGATGTCGCGCATGGCGCGCTCGTTCTCGCCGTTGAGGTAGGCGTTCATGAAGCAGACCGCGACGGCGGCGACGCCACGGCGCTTCAGGATGCGTGCGACTTCGCGCGCCGCCGCAACGTCGAGTGGCTCGATCACTTTGCCGCTGGCGTCTACGCGTTCGGGTACGGTCAACCGATCGCGCCGCGGCACATATGGCTTGACGACATCCTTGTAGGTGTCCCAGAGGTCTTCCTTGTTGGCGCGCCGGATCTCGATGACGTCGCGAAAGCCATTAGTCGTCACCACGGCGGCGCGGGGCAGACGGCGCGTGATCAGTGCGTTGGTTGCGACAGTGGTTCCGTGCGAGAACAGCGCAACCTTGGAGAGGTCAATCCCGGCCTTGGAAACGCCGCCCATGATCCCATCGATGGGATCGCGGGTCGACGATGTCTTCTCGATGCGGATGACGCCGGTTGCCTCGTCCATGATGCAGATGTCGGTAAAGGTGCCGCCGACATCGACAGCCACGCGAAGGTTCTGCACGACACGACTTCCTTTCGAACACGCGTTCGCCATGCTGGACGTGGGGCGCGATTGCAGCCGGATCTATGATCCCGTTGCCGCGAACGGCCCGTTCGACCAGCAGATTTCGGAGGTATCGTGAAGATTATACGCAGCTCGTCCGCGGCACGCTTGACGCTGAGCGCAGGAAGATTTGTGCCACAGGGCACGAACAGCCCAATTTCTGGACATGGCTGATATTTAAAGAGCAGTCAGGCACAGGCATGAAGGTCTCGCGAGGGCGAACAGTGCCGTTATCATCCCGGCGGAACGGAAGCCCAGGCCTCGAAAGGGTAAAGTGGCGGTCAGGGTCAGACGTCCGGCAGGCCGGTGACGATCCCGGCACGGATGTCCTCGAGAGTGGCGACGCTGTGGCGTCCTGACGAAGAAGAATGGAGAACCGTTGCGGGGACCACGAGCGGCAGCCCATTCATGGATTGGGCCCGCGCGAAGCCGCGCGCACGTCGCTCGGTGTGCGGCCGAACCGGCTGCGATAGTTCCGGCTGAACTGCGCCTGGTCGCCGAACCCCCATTGGTAGGCGATTTCGGAGATGCTCTTCCGGCAGTTCGGATCGCGCAGCATGGCATCACACATCAATAGACGCTGGTTGCGGATGTAGGCGCACACCGTGACGCCTTCTCGCTCAAATATCTGATGCAGATACCGGAGAGAGATGCCGGAACCGTCTGCTACCATCTGTGGCGTGAGCCGTGCGTCGTCGAGGCGGGCCCGGATGAAGTGTTCGCAGCGATGAAGGTGAGCGTTGCGGACCGAGGATGAGCGGCCCACCAGCACGCGTTCGTCGGATTCGACCGCCATCGCCAAGAGATCGATGAGATGCTTGCCCGCCAGCGCCCGGGCGGGCTCGTCGATTTCCTGGATGCGAGCGCCGGTAAGCCGCAGCGTGTCGACGAAGAGCGCTCCGACGCTGCGGCTGGCATCGAATTGCAGGGTGGCAAGGCGTTCGGGGCGGGAGATCCGTGCGCGCAGGACTGCACTGGGGATCTTCAGCACCCACAACGCGGCCGGATCACGATGGCTGAACTCGTAGGGCAAATGGCTGCGTTCGATCAGGAAGGCGCCCGGACGACACCGAACGTCCTTGCCGTCCTGCTCGAAGCGGATTTCGGCCAGTTCAGGCACCGTGATCAGGTAACACTCTTCCCGCTCGCTCAGAAGATGGCGTTCGTGCCTTTTGTAGAGTAGGCCGTCCGAGACATTGCGGGATACCGAAACGGGGCCGAGCGACCAGGCGCCCAGGCTGCCGCGAAAGTCACCGCCTCCGGCGAAGGAAAGGTCCAACGGAAAGTAAGTCTTGGAGACGATTTCCTGCCAGAATTGCCGGCGATTGTGTGGGGGAATATCGGTGGTCGCGTAAGTCGTTTGCATGTCACGCACTCCGAATTCAGTCGACGCAGGGTCGGTACAGCGGGCGCCTGCCGCGCTGTCCGTCATGGACCAGCATCCTCTGCAACTCTCGTGCCCGAGCAATCGGACTCATAAGTGCTAAGGCGATCCAAGCACTACTCCCGGGCGCGTTCTAACCGGTCTCCCGCTCCTGGCGAGATGGCCTTCGAGGCCCCGGTGACCCTTTGGGCGTCGGCGACACGGTCGGCCCGATTGAGGTCATGAAGTCCCTTACGCCCGTCGTCGCCGAACAAGCAGGCGTCCTGTTCCAAGTCGAGAACGAGAACGAGAACGCGGCGATGGCGGGGCAGCCGTTGTGCGACCTTGAGGTCTGAGCCGCGGCGATGGCGATTTCCAAGATTTTCGTCGAACCGTCACGAGATCGCGGTGCGTATCATCCGCGCGGCCCGCGACTGGGCATCCGGACCGTGCAAGCGGTGAGCGCGGCAGATGGCGGCATGCAGGCTGCGCGTCACGCCGACGAGACCGTGCCAGTCGGGCCTGCTCATGCGAGCAAGTCCTGCGCCAACAAAGAGGCGATGGCTGGGATTGGTCGCCGCGGCTTCGGGAAGCTGCCTCGTACCAAATCGGTCCGAAAATTGGGACGTGGAGACATCGTCTTCATCGAAATGAGCCCAGCTGACCAGTCCCACCATTATGAGCTTTCGAACCAGCGATACATCCGTGCCACTCTCCAACCTTCGTTCGCTCGTGTCGGAATTCGACAATTGGATGGGGCCAGTGACACCGGGTTGATCAGCTTCACGGGTCACATTTGGCAGCAAAACCCGCGACCTCATCGCCATCGGCGACGACGAGCACGAGGGTAGGCTCGAGAAGCGCATAGGGCGCGGAATAGATCTGCCCCATCAGCTTAGCGTCTTCATATAGGTGTGAAGCGTCGCCGCCCTCGTGCCCCGTCGCCAGCCGAAATGGCGTAGAGCGCATTCAGGTCCCCGGATAAGAGGGCCGCAACGCGCGACCTGCGTCGTCACCAGTTCTTCCGATCGGCAACATATCGCGCCGCTACGGCTGCGCAGGCCTCGAATACGTCCAGCGCATCGACGCCGCGCACTTTGCCGTCGCTTGGAACAAAGATCGGGCATCCGCCGCTATGGACCGCTCCGACAATCATGAGATTGTCCGGCAAATGGAAGCCTTCGATGCCGAGGTCCGCATACCCTTCGCTAAATTGCCTCCGCATACGCTGCTCGAAGCTCTCGGAACTGTTCGAGTAGCCAAAGATCGGCTTGCCCCTTCCGAGAAACCAGCCGACCTCGATCAAGGTACCTGCATCCGCGGATGCGCCTCCGAACGGCGTGAGGTTGGCGATGATGATGTCGCATCGCTCCATCATCGCAATGTCCTTCTCGTAAATGGCCTGCCAGGCATCCAACGCCTTGGCGGCCGTCTCGACATCCTGATTGAGCGGCGGGAGCGCGCGCAGACCGAATCGCTGGCATATCTCCACCTTCCTTGCGGCGTGCGCGGCCGCATTGGGGAGAAACACATCAGGCCCCGCCAGATAGGCTGTTGCTGTCATGACAAGTCTCACCAAATCGGATCAGTCCGAACGAACAAGGCTTTCTGCAGACCCGCGCTCAGCGGAAATGGCAGGCGACCCAATGCCCGTCGGAACTTTGCTTGAGCGCCGGCGGCTCACTGCTGCATAACGGAAACTGCGCGATCGGGCACCTTGTATGAAAATGGCAGCCGGATGGTGGCTGAATGGGGCTGGGTACCTCGCCGCGCAATCGGATGCGCTGCCGCTTCACTTTTGGATCGGGAATCGGGACCGCCGACAACAGCGCTTCGGTATAGGGATGGAGCGGCGAGGTATAAAGCTCGCGGGCGGGCGCGGTCTCGACGATGCGACCGAGATACATCACGGCAACGCGCCTGCTGATATGCTCGACGACCGACAGATCATGGGCAATAAAGAGATAAGCGAGACCGAATTTTTGCTGCAGGTCCTCCAGCAGATTGATGACCTGGGCCTGGATCGACACATCCAGTGCCGATACCGGTTCATCGCAGATAATCAGTTTCGGCTCGACGGCGAACGCGCGTGCGATACCGATGCGTTGGCGTTGACCGCCGGAAAACTCGTTCGGGTACCGTCCCATGTGATCCGCCTGTAGACCGACGGTCTCGAGCAAATTCACCACACGCTCTTCAAACTGCCGTCTGGTTTTCGTCAACTGGTGAATGATCAGGGCTTCGCCAACGATCGCGCCGACGTTCATGCGCGGATTGAGCGATGCATAAGGGTCCTGAAAGATAATCTGGATGTCGCGGCGCAGGATGCGAAGTTGGCCTGCCTGCAGCGATCTGACATTCTTGCCTTCAAAATGTATCTCGCCCCAGGTCGGTTCGATCAGTCGAAGCACGCAACGCCCGGTGGTCGATTTGCCACAGCCGGATTCGCCAACCAGCCCGAGGGTTTCGCCGCGGTCGATGTGAAAATCGACACCGTCGACCGCATGGACGCTGCCGGCCTGGCGGCCGAACAGGCCGCCCTTGAGTGGAAATTCCTTGGTCAGGTTCCAGACCCTGAGCAACGGCTCACTCATTGAATAACCGTCTCTTCTGCATGGATACACGCGACCTTGTGACCCGGTTCGAGTTCGCGCAAGGCCGGTTGCGCGCGCCTGCATTCGTCTGTCACAAAGCTGCAACGCGGTGCGAAGCGGCAGCCGGCCGGCGGGTCTATCAGCTTCGGCACCGCGCCGGCGATGGTCTGCAGGCGGGTCTTGCGGATGGCCGCCATATCGATGCGCGGGATCGAGCGGATCAAGCCTTGGGTATATGGATGGCGGGGATTTGCAAACAGCTGTTCGACCGACGCTTGCTCCACGACCTTGCCCGCATACATCACCACGACACGCTGCGCTACCTCGGCGACGACACCCATGGCATGGGTGATCAGCAGGATCGACATGCCGAAGCGGGATTTCATATCCTGCAGCAGATCCAGGATCTGCGCCTGAATCGTGACATCAAGCGCCGTCGTCGGTTCGTCGGCAATCAGGAGCTTTGGATGGCACGACAGCGCCATCGCAATCATCACGCGCTGCCGCATTCCCCCGGAGAACTGATGCGGATAGTCGTTGACGCGGCGCTTCGGATTCGGGATCTGAACCAGCGCCAGCATGTCGATGGTTCGCTCCAACACGGCGCGACGGTTCAATCCTTCATGCAGGGCGATGACTTCGCCGATCTGATCGCCGATGGTATAGACGGGATTGAGCGAGGTCATCGGCTCCTGGAACACGATGGCGATTTCCCTTGCGCGAATGCGGTTCATCTCGTCCGCCGGCAGCGGAACGATGTCGCGGCCTTGCCACAGGATCTGCCCGCCGACGATGCGTCCCTGCGGCATCGCGATGAGCTTCAGGACCGAGAGCGCGGTGACGGTTTTGCCGCAGCCGGACTCGCCGACGACGCAGACCGTCTCGCCGCGCTCGACGGTTAGATCGACGCCATCTACCGCATGCACGATGCCGTCGTCGGTGGCGAAATGAGTCCTGAGTCCTCTGATTTCGAGCAGCGCGGCTTCACCCGCGGGTTTCTCGTCGAGGTCCATCACAGGCGTTTCGCGCAACATTTACATGACTTTCCTGGGATCAAGCGCGTCGCGCAATCCGTCGCCGATGAAATTGATGGCAAGCACGGTCAGGAAAATGGCGGCGCCGGCGAACAGCGCCCAATGCGGTGCGATGTCCAGATAATCCTTGGCATCGAACAACAGACGGCCCCAGGTCGGAATATCAGGCGGAAAGCCGAGGCCCAGGAACGACAGCGTCGATTCCGCGATGATCGCCGCCGCCACGTCGATCGTGCCGGCCACGATGACCGGTCCGAGCGAATTGGGCAGGATATGCCTGATCACCAGGCGCGGCGTCGTCGCGCCGAGCGCCCGCGCCGCTTCGACGAATTCCTTCTCGCGCAGCGACAGGAACTGCGCCCGCACCAGGCGCGCCACCGGCATCCAGCGAAATGCGCCGATCACCATGACGATCAGAATGAAGACGCCGCCCTCCGGCCCGACCCAATTCTTGAGGAAATCCCGGAACAGATAGATCACCAGCAACAGCAGCGGCAATTGCGGCAACGCCAGAAACAGGTCGGTGACCCACATCAACACGGCGTCGACGCTGCCCCGGGAAATGCCCGATATCGCGCCGATCAGGGTGCCGGCGACAATGGCGACGGCCATGGCCGCGAAACCGACTGCAAGTGAAATGCGTCCGCCATACAGCATCCGCGCCAGCAGGTCCTGACCGAGATCGTCGGTGCCGAACGGATGCTGCCACGACGGCGAGGTGAGCCGCGCGGTAAAATCGATTTCGTTGATCGGCAGGCGCCAGACGAACGGCCCGAGCACGACGGCCGACGTCAGCATCGCCAGGATCACCACGCTGGCAACGGCCATGCGATGGCGACGAAACTTTCGCCACGCCTCAAAGCCGGGCGAAATGCGGCGCGGGCGCCCCTCGAGCGGGACGGCAACGTCAACGATAGGAGATGCGTGGGTCAAGCCAGCCATAGATGATATCGGCCATGAGGTTGAAGACGACGACGAGACAGGCGAACACGAACGTCACGGCCATGATGACAGGCGTGTCATTGGCGAGAATCGCCGTGATCAGCAACGAGCCGATGCCCGGGATGCGGAAGATCTGTTCGGTGACGATGGCGCCGCCGAACACGGCAGGCATTTGCAGAGCGACCAGCGTCACCACGGGAATCAAGGCGTTGCGGACCACGTGTTTGAGGACGACCTTGCCCTCGTTGAGGCCCTTCGAGCGCGCGGTCGTGACATAATCCATGCGGATGACATCAAGCACCGCGGAACGCACGTAGCGGGTATAGGATGCCGCCTGAAACAGGCCGAGGACTACGACCGGCATGATGGCCTGCTTGAAATTTTCCCAATACCAGTGCCAGCCGGTAGCGGGGATATCGACGCGATAGACGAAGGGCAGCCAACCGAGATTGACGCTGAAGATCAAAATCAGCAGCAACCCCGTGAAGAAAGTCGGCAGCGAAAAACCGACAAAGGCAAACGTGTTGGCGATCTGGTCGAAGATCGAATAGGGCCGCATCGCGGCATAGACGCCGACCGGGAGCGCAACCGCCAATGCCAGGATCTGCGACGAGCCGACCACGAACAACGTGGTCGGGACGCGCTGCAGGATCAACTTGTCGACGTCGATGCGGCTTGAGAAGGAAAAGCCCCAGTCGCCGTGCAGCATCGCGACCAGCCAGCGCAAATAGCGAACGAAAATGGGATCGTCGATCCCGAACTTCACCCGCAGCGCCGCCCGTACTTCGGGCGGGATATTGGTGTTGGTGGCGAGCTCGCCGAACGGGTCTCCCGGCGCGAGCGCAAGCAGGACAAAAAGAACGAGACTGATGCCGAGCAGACTTGGAAGCGCGATGATCAGGCGCCTGAGAATGTATTTTCCCATCGTCGTCTAGCCATCGCCCGATCAGGTTTTTTGCATCGGAGATCTCACATCTGGTCCTCACGTTTCCCGGTACCAGCTCGCGATCTGATACAGGTCGTTGTCCCAGCCGCTGATATGGGCGGTCAAATTGCCGCTCAGGGCCGTGACCCTCGGCCGGCGGACCACGGGCAATATATAATTGTCGGCGACGACCAGGTCGTTGAGCTTGATGTACATCGCCGCCCGCTTCACCGCATCGAGTTCCTGTTCGGCCTGTTTGAAAATCTCGTCGTATTCCTTGCTTTGCCAGCGGGAGATATTGCGCCCCTGCCACTTGTTTTCCTTGGTCGCGGCCTGCCATGATGCGTGCTGGTTCATGAAGAACCCCGGATCGGGCTGCGTCATGGTGGTGTTGTACATCTGCGCGTCGCAATAGAAATGCGGGAAGGTGTCGGGGTTGGCGGCATCGGAGGAGAAAAACACCGATGCCACGACCGACTTCAGCTCGATGTCGATGCCCGCCTTCTGGCACGCCTGCTTGACGATGGCCTGCGTCTTCTGCCGGGGCGAATTGATCGAGGTCTGGTACGCAAACTTCAGCGGTTTGCCGTCCCTGGCGCGAACGCCGTCCGCGCCCTTCTTCCAGCCGGCGGCTTCGAGAATCGCGTTGGCTTTCTCGATATTGAATTCGAGTTTGGTGTTTTTCGACCGGACGCGTTCCGGAGCGTTCAGGAAGTTTGCGGTGGCGGATGCGGTGCGGCCGTAGATGAATTTCTCGATCGAGGCGCGATCGATCAGCAGGTTGAGGGCCTGGCGCACCGCCGGGTCGCTGAACAGCGGATGTTTGGTCTTCAGGCTCGCGCGCTCGCCGTCGACCTCGACCGCCGGATCGGTTGTGTTGAGCATGATGAACTCGACGGCGCCGGTCTCAATAATGCTCACCTTGCCTTTGCCGGCACTTTCCAGCTTGGTCAAGATTTCGTCTTCCACCAGCATGTTATAGCCATAATCATATTCGCCGGTCTGCAATACCGCGCGCGCCGCCGACACCGCGTCGCCGCCGCCCTTGATTTCCACCGTATCGAAATGCGGCCGGTTCGGAACGTGGTAGTCCGGATTGAGCTTGGCGCGGACCATGTCACCCGGCTTGAAATCGACGAACATGTAAGGGCCGGTGCCTACCGGCTTCAAATTGGCCGGCGCGTCGCGCGATTTGCCGCCGATGTAATCGGCAAACAAATGTTTTGGGATGATCATTCCGTACGAGCCGACAAAGGCATCGGCCCAGAACGGCGTCGGCTTTGCAAAGCTCACGCGGACGGTGAAATCGTCGATCTTTTCGACCTTGATATCTTTGAAGCTTGCGACCGAGACTGCCGCGGTCTCGGGCGTTCGCGCATATTCCCAATTGAAAACGACATCGTCCGCCGTGAACGGCATGCCGTCATGCCATTTGACGCCGCGTTTCAACTTCCAGACCACCGAGAGGCCGTCCTCGGCCAATCCGTCATTCTCCTTGCTCGGAATTTCGGCGGCCAGGAACGGAACCAGATTCCCATCATTGTCCCATCCCGCCAGCGGCTCGTAAAAGATGCGGGAGCCTTCCTGGTCCTTGGTGCCGACGGCGAAATGCGGGTTGAGCAGGGTCACGGCTTGCCAATAGAGGAGCTTCAGCGAGCCCCCGCCGCCGGCCTTGGTCGGCTTGTACGGGATCTCTGTCGCGGCCATCGCCACCCCGGAATGGCTCAGCATCATGCCGGCCATCGGCGCCGTCAGGCCGACGGCGATCATTTTTTGGACAAACGTCCGCCGCGACAACCGGCCGGTCTTGACGTCGGCAATCAGATCTCGAAGTTCCTGTTCTTTCATGGATTCGGCTCCTCGCTGGCGCTGAATGCTTAATTCACCCCTCGCGGCTCCTGCTACCGCAGATGCCCAGCGATTGGAAATGGATCAGGTCAGGACCACCCTGTCAAAGCAGGATCCGGGCCAACACCGCGTCGACTCCCGTCGATCCGCGGCAACCGCGCTGGCTACCAGCAGTGAGCGCGAAAATTGTCGGTCAATGGAAAAGCCCGCCAACTCAGAACCACATTTCGCTGGTTGGGCGGCGAATGCGGCGTTTCTTGCTGGCCTGCACCTGTCGGTTGTGCGTCAGTTTGGAAGTCACCAATTTTGCTCGATCATGGCAATGGAATTCCGGCCGAACTCGAAATTCTTCTTGAGCGCGAAAACAGGAAGGATTGCTGCGGCGCGCAACATCGTCCTGCGTTTCTTTGTTGACAGGATCAGTTCCTTTGTACATTCGTACAAATGAAAAACAGAGTCAAATCCGATGACGCGAAACTCGAACATGCGGGATGCCATCCTCAGCGCGGCTGAGGTGCTGTTCTCCAGGAGCGGTTTCGATGCGGTCTCAATTCGCGATATTGCGCAGGAGGCCGGCGCCAATCCCGGCAGCATCACCTACCACTTCAAAAGCAAGGACGGTCTGCTTTTGGAGATCTACAAACGCCATTGCGGACCGATGAACAGGCGGCGAATTGAGCTGCTGGTGGCGGCCATGCGCGTGCGTGATTTGCAGAACCGGCTTGAGGCGGTCGTGCGCGCATACGTTCAGCCGGCGTTTTCCTCCAGCAGCGATCTTGCTGGCGGCGGCGCGCGCTTCACGCGCCTGCGCGCGGTCATGTCGGCGGAAGGCAACCCTGTCGTGGGGCGCATCATTGCGGAAATCTTTGATGACACGACGCACGCGTTCATCGATGCTATCCAGCAAAGTCTGCCGCATCTGCCCCGTACAACGATCGTTTGGCGAGGTCAGTTCTTGCTGGGAGCGCTGTACTACGCCCTCGTCAATCCAGAGCGCGTCTCGCGCCTTTCCCGCGGGGAGGCCGATGGCTCGGACATGGCTGAGGGCATCGAACAACTCGTTTCTTCTACCGTTGCTTCGCTGCAGGCGCCCGACCCGAACGATCTGCGGGGCGAGACGACCGCGGGTCCGCGCAAGGCTCCGCAGCGAGCCAAAGTTGCGAAGGCCAAGTCAGCCGTCCGCAGCTAATTCCCGATCAATCGAGTCGGACTCTTGGAGCATAGCGACATGCTTAGACGGAAGTTTCTCAAGGGCGCCGCAAGCTTCGGTGCGATATCGGCACTCGGCGGCAATCCGTCACACGGAGCGGAGGACTAGACCGTGCCAACCAGATCAATTCCTGAAATTGCCGGTCCAGACGAGAATACGAAAACGCCCGTCTTCAGGATGCCGGCGGGCGCGATCGACACTCATTGTCACATCTTCGGTCCCGCCGCCGAATATCCATTCTCTCCGACGCGTCCGTACACACCTCCCGAGGCGCCGCTGTCAATGTTTCGCGCGCTGCATGAAAAAATCGGTGTCGAACGTGCCGTCATCGTCAATGCAACCTTGCACGGGTTTGATAATCGCGTAGTTACGGACGCCATCGCAAAGAGCGATGGAAAATACCGAGGTGTCGCCAATATCAACAACGCGATGTCGGATGCAGATCTTGTGTCCTTGAACAAGGCCGGAATACGGGGCTGTCGCTTTGCCTTCCTCAAGAGGCTGGGCGGTGTTGGCGACATGAATGCATTCAAGCGGCTTGTGGATCGAGCCGCAGGCATCGGTTGGCATGTCGATGTGTATCTCGAGCCTGGAAGCATACGCGAGTTCACGCCGGTTCTAACGGCGCTGCCGACGACCTATGTGATCGATCACATGGGCACGATCGACGCTGGCAAGGGCCTCGCTGATCCGGAATTCAAGGCGCTTCTCAACCTTCAGAAGCATGACGAAAAATGCTGGGTCAAGATTACAGGGCTCGAGCGGGCCTCGTCCGCCGGGCCTCCGTTCCAGGACGCGGTCCCGTTCGCCAG
>Ga0179587_10000776_pt1 | contig 13705 bp, 11 predicted proteins | sample CZODoug2_1_08_16_FD_185932 | JGI IMG/M metagenome (GOLD analysis project Ga0179587, IMG submission 185932) | Vadose zone soil fungal communities from Angelo Coast Range Reserve, California, USA - CZODoug2_1_08_16fungal | ecosystem: Environmental > Terrestrial > Soil > Vadose zone | place: USA...
TGGTTGTGGGATTGTCCCATCCTTGTAGGGAGAGCGCAGCTAATTGCAAACCAGCTGCCCATCCCTCCGTGCGTTCATTGATAGTGGCAATATCTGCCGTACTCAAAGGAAGTCCCATTGCCTGGGTAAGAAAGTGCTCCGTCTCATCGGGGGTAAAGCGTAGGTCTGCAGCGCGTAGTTCAGTTAGTTTTCCTTGTACACGCAGCCGTGCCATTGGCAGTGGAAAATTCGTACGTGTCGTAATAAAGATATGAAGTTGAGACGGTAGGTGTTCTAGTAAGAACTGCAGGCTTTGATGAATAGCTGGCTCAGTAATATTTTGGTAATCATCCAGTGTCAGGATGATATCCTGAGGTAATGTCATCAGTGTATTGATCAGTGTGGTCAGAAGTGTCTCTATATTTAGAGTTTCTGACAGGCATGATTGTAACAATTCGAACTGGTGTCCAGTTTGCTCATTGATAGATGGATGGAGGCTGTTCAAGGCTTTGATAACGTAGCGCCAGAAACGAACCAGATCATTGTCACTGCTTTCCAAGGAAATCCAGCCAACTGGAGTATCGCACTGGCGTAACCAATCTCCGATCAGAGTGGTTTTCCCAAAGCCTGCCGGAGCCGTGATCAATGTGATGGGGCGCTGTGCCCCTGCCTCTAGCTGACTGTAGAGGCGTGGACGGGGCACAATTTTTTTGCGATAAGTTGATGGAATGGCAAGTTTTGTTGCCAACAGGAGATGCTTACTACCCTCGCTTTCCATCGACAGACTGCCTTTCAATCGGAATAGCTCTATACATTCTCTTTTTTATCTATCGACATGAAGTCTTGGTGAAAGAGTCTTGCAGTTCCTGTGTCAGACACGCAGGTGAATGTGGATGGGTAACATTCCTGACAATCACGCTCAATTGTATGACCAAGCCTTAATTTAGGAAGTAGAGTGACTATTAGGTGGTTTAGGATTACTATCAGATAATAGAGGCTTAAGGCTGAAATCATCGACGTAGTCAACACCTTGAGCATACCAACCTTCGACAAAGATGGTGAGACTGGTACTAGACCCCGTTTTAAATGTATAGTTCAAGACGGTATAATTGCTATCATTCTGCTCGGCGGTGTAGAAAACGGGTCCCCCTTTGAAACCTATGAAGGCAAACCTACCTTGTAGATATGCTTGAAGTGTATAAGTTGTGTTGGGCAGCACCTCGACTGTTTGATCACACTCGCCAGTAGATGAGTTGGTAGGAACGATTTCCAAGGCGAACTGACCACTATGCACTGGACTCGTTACCACTTGATCTTTGGCATCACAACTCCAGTGATCCAGTGTCCCTGTTTCGAAACCTGGGTTGGCAAGGGGGCCACCTGGCTGCACAGGACGTATGACAGGAGGCGTGGCAGGAGGCGTGGCAGGAGGTGGGACGGAAGATGGGCAGGTATTAGTAATTATGCAACCAATAATTGATGCACAGCTACCATTTAAAATGCATTTAAGATTTGGAATACATGTTCCAGCTAAGAAACATTTAAGATTTGGAGTGCAAGTGCCATTAATAAAGCAAATTAACCTTTTTATGCATGGAGTACTCTTTACAGTGCAAAAACCAGTTATCTTACATGAAAAAACATTTATAGTGCATACAGCAGTTACCATGCAAGAAATTATACTTGATTGACATGTGCCGGTTATCGTGCAAGTGTTATTAATTATCGAACATATACTATTTGGAGCACATAAATTATTATTTGATGGACAAATTATTTTTATTGAGCATGATTTATTAGAGAGACATGAAGTATTTGGCGTGCAAGGTGTACCATTTATCGAGCATGTGCCGGTTATCGTGCAGGAAACTATAGTTAGCGAGCACTTGGCAATTATTCTGCAAGAGAAAGTGCCTGGAGAACATGTAGCGGTTACCATACAGGAAGAAAAGTTTGAAGTGCATACAGGGGTTGTAACATTAGTTGTTACTGATATATTTGTGGGGGGTTGAGCATTAGCTGAAGGATTTTCCACTAAAACAGAACTTACTGGTATAAAGATAATAACCAGCATAAATGCACTAAACCCGGAAAAATGATAATTCTTTTGCTTCATCGCCTTCTCCAAAAATTCTGGCTCGACACTGGGCCAGTACAGAAGCTCTAGGCTAAACAAAGGCTGTTTCTTTATGCCTTGTAAGAGCATTTCCTCTGCTAGTCTATTCTTGTTAGATCTACTTATAAGAATACTTAACGAGAAGGATTTTTGCTAGGGACAAACCGGACATTTTAAGACAAGCGAGGATACAAGAGGAAGTTGTCCTGTAATGTCCCTAGCAAAAAACACTTCCATTGGCTATACTCCGAGTAAATCTGATTGCGAGTGCCTTAGCAAGGAGGCTTTCCATCCTTTTTAATTCATACATGTGTTGTCCCCCTACCAGAGGAAAGGAGTTAGCGCACATTTTTGTGCTATGCAAGTACAGCCATGAAAAGATTCACCTTCTCTTTAAAAGGCCTGACGAACTGGCTCTTCATCATCTCGAGTGTTCTCCTACTCGCGGTATGCCTAACGGGGGTACTGAAGTTCACCGGACCTCTGAGTGCTATTCACGCTGCTCCAGCACCAGCATCTGAATCTTCAAGTCCTAAAACGTTCACGGGAGGATGTACATCAGGCCTACAAGATACGTGGACGCCTGCAGATAGAGTTTTCTTCCAGGGGAGAACTGATAAGAAGGAAGTTGCATTGACGTTTGATGATGGTCCATTCGGTACGCTACAGAGTACGAATAACACCCGTGCAGTATTAAACATTCTGGAAAAAAATAAGATCCATGCGACCTTCTTTGTAATCGGTGAACAAGTAAGCTCTGATCCTCAACAGGTCGATCAGAATTCGGACTCAGTGAAATTGGTGAACCAGGAGAAAAATGATAAAGATGAAGTAGCTGATCATACCTGGACTCATGCTCATCTCCCCGTTCTTTCGCTGACTCCTGATCCGAATAATCCTGGGAACAAGCATGATGTGCAGGATGAAATTCAGATGACAGCAACGGTCATTAAGAACGGCATTGGCACCGCACCAAAGGATTTCCGTCCTCCTTACGGGGAGACGAACCAGAGTGTGCAGCAACAAGCTTCGCAACTAGGGCTACCCACAATTGGATGGACGATAGATTCCTGTGACTGGACTCAGACCCTGGCAGGAGGGGTGACGAAAAATGATATTATCAACAATGTGCTTAATTTCGTCAAAAACGGTACTATCGTGCTTATGCATGATGGTGGGAACGACCGTAGCCAGACTGTAGCGGCTCTCCCGACGATCATTCAAGAGCTAAAAAAGAAAGGCTACCATTTTGTAACAGTACAGCAGATGGTCAAAGAGGCTGCTCAGAAGTAGTCTTGAATTAAAGCATGATAATCCGTCTCAGGACTACTTTAAGCTCTCCTATTGGTCATGGTAACAGGAGGGCTTTTGTTTTGTTTTGTCTCGTGGAGAGCTTTTGTTAAATCATCGTTAATTTGTTAAATTGTCGTTAAATACATTGAAGTTCTTGCTGATCTCCTCCATGAAAATTTAACACAACATTAACATACCGTTAATTGGGCTGTGATAGGTTATGAATGTGGGGAGTTTCTAGAGGTGGAGAATAGAGAATTCATCAACTTTCCTATTAAGGAAAGGAATTGTATTTTAGCTCAGGGCGTTCTTTCTTGTAGTTCTGTGCCGTTGCTCTGTGCTCAAATGAGGAGGGTACTTATCTTTATATGTTATTGCATCTATGGAAACGAGTGCAGTTGAGACAAAGCCATTTCGATCGTCTTGGTTCTGCACTCTTACTTGGTCTTGTAATGCTTGTGGCGGCTTGTGGCGGAGGAGGCGGTAATCAGGCAAATACGACCTCCTGTTCTTCAGTAAATCGCTTGAATGGTGGTGGATCGACCTTTGACAATCCGTTATTTTCCAAAATGTTCACCCAATACGCTAACCTAGGGTGTCATGTCCGCGTCAATTATCAGTCGATTGGCAGTGGAGCGGGTATTAATGACTTGCTCCAGAATGTTGTTGACTTTGGTGCCACAGATTCGCCGATGAAGGATGCTGATCTCGCGAAGAGTACAAGTGGTCCGATTATCCATGTTCCGGTAACGCTGGGAACTGAAGCTATCACCTACAATCTGCCTAGTATTCCCTCACAGAAGTTGAAGCTTACTGGCCCCATTATTGCCAATATTTACCTGGGCAATATTAAGTCTTGGGATGATCCTGCCATCAAGCAAGTCAATTCAGATCTCTCTCTCCCCCATACATCGATCTCGGTTGTCCACCGCTCTGATGGTAGTGGCACGACCGGCATTTTTACGCACTACCTTGCTGACGTAAGCCCTGATTGGAAATCGAAGATAGGCTATGGGACGACGGTTGCTTGGCCTACTGGGGTTGGTGGCAAAGGCAACGATGGGGTGGCTGCCCAAGTACAGAGCACAACCGGTGCCATTGGCTACGTTGAACTGGCGTACGCAACCCAGAATAATATCAGCTATGCCTTGATCGAGAACAAGGTGGGCAAATTCCTACCGGCATCACTCGATGGCGGGGAACAAGCAGCGGCGAGTGTTACGGATATCCCGAATGATCTTCGCTTCTTCACTACCAATGCATCCGGCGATAAATCATATCCCATTTCAGGCTTCTCCTGGGTGATCGTATATCAGAACCAGAAGAATACTCAGAAGGGACAGGCTCTGGCGGATTTGCTCTGGTGGATGGTCCACAACGGGCAGCAGTACTCAGCTCCGCTCACTTATGCTCCTCTCCCCAACGCGATTGTCAATAAGGACGAGGCAAAGATTAAATTGCTGAAGTGTAGCAGTGCGCCATGCTATAACGGGTAGAATCTGCAGAGCAACTGCATCTAAAAAGAGAAAAGGACTAGCATGATACGCTCTGCTTGGCTAAAAAGCCTTCGAGGAATGCGCCCGAGTGATCTCATCTTTCGGGCAGTAACCTTGTTGATGGTCTTTGTGGTGATTGCTATCGTGCTAGGAGTCGCTTGGATTCTTGTGGCTGACTCGATGCCAACAATCCGGCAAGCTGGCTTTAGCTTCCTCACAAGGCAAGATTTTGACCCTGTCCACGACATCTATGGGGTTCTCCCTGCTATTTATGGAACACTGGTCACGTCGGTCTTTGCTTTGATCTTCGCTATTCCGATCGGTGTGGGGACCGCCATCTTCTTAGTAGAATATTGTCCCCGCCCGTTACGTATGCCGCTTGCCTTCTTTGCTGATTTATTAGCTGCTGTTCCCAGCGTGGTCTTCGGTCTTTGGGGATTTCTCATTCTGGCACGGTGGTTACAGCATACTGGACAGCCCTGGCTTCAGTTGCATCTGGGCTTTCTTCCCTTTTTCAAGGGACCACCTCTTGGCGTTGGGATTTTAGCTGCTGGCATGGTCTTGACCATCATGATCCTTCCACTGATTGTGGCTGTTTCCCGCGAGGTGATGCTGACTGTGCCAAGTTCTCAGCGTGAGGCATTACAGGCTCTGGGAGCGACGCGCTGGGAGGTCGTTCGCCATGCGGTGTTGCCTCTATCGCGTGTTGGCATTTTTGGAGGCATTATCCTTGCACTTGGACGCGCTCTTGGCGAGACCATGGCCGTGACGATGGTTATTGGAAATCAAGCGACCAAGCCGAGCCTCAGCCTGTTTGATACTGGCTACACGCTCTCTAGTGTGATTGCCAATCAGTTTGGAGAGGCAACGCCCGGTCTATTCCTCTCAGCTTTGGTCGAAGCTGGTCTGCTTATCTTTCTGATTACTATGATCACGAATATTCTTGCTCGCGTTCTGATTAGCCGTTTAGGACGTAGATACGTTCCAGGAGTAAAAGTATGAGCATCGTATCCCAAGTATCTCAATCTCATCCTTTTTATCCTCCACGATCTGTACTGACGATCCGTCGGCGTATCAGTAATATGCTGGCAATCGTGCTCACCACCATCTTTCTTCTCTTCACAGTAGGTATCTTGCTCTACCTGATATCTTACGTATTGGTGCAGGGGCTTCACTTTATCAACCTTAATTTCTTTACTCAGGTTCCAACGGCCAATGGAGAACTCGGCGGTGGTATGGGGCAATCTGTGCAGGGGACGCTTATCCTTGTTGGACTAGCCTCCCTGATTGGAGTGCCACTTGGCCTGTTTACGGGCGTCTATCTCTCCGAGTTTGGACGAGGTCGCTTCGCTGCTAGTATTCGCTTCCTAGTCGATATCTTAACAGGAATACCTACGATCATCTTCGGACTCTTTGCCTGGGGTCTCATCGTGGTCCCGAACCATTCCTTTTCGGGGTTCGCAGGTGGGGTAGCATTAGGCATCATTATGGTCCCTATTGTGGCACGGACCTCCGAAGATATCTTGCGTCTTGTCCCACGTGAAACTCGAGAGGCATCACTTGCCTTAGGAGCTACCGAGTCTCACACTATTTTGAGAGTCGTCATTCCATCTGCACTCAATGGCATCATCACAGGTATTATCCTGGCAATGGCACGCGTCGCTGGTGAGACGGCACCGCTAATTATGACCGCCTTCGGTACGACCTACTGGAATGCCGATATCACGCAGCCCACGGATGCTCTTCCCCTAGGGATCTACAACTTCTCTCACAGTCCCTACCATGAACAGGTGAATCAAGCATATGCGGGAGCGTTTATCTTAATTATGCTTATTTTCCTGACGTCATTCGCTGTCCGCTGGGCAACGCAAGGCTTCCAGCAGACAAACCGCTAGCGCTGTGTACATCGTTGACTATACACAAGGTTGAAAGGATGGAACTTGATGGAACAAGAGCAGAAGGTGGCGATACATGTGGAGCACTTGAATGCTTGGTATAGGAAGACGCAGGCACTTTACGATATCAATCTTACTATTGCACCGCTGAGCGTAACCGCCTTGATTGGTCCATCAGGTTGCGGAAAATCGACCATCTTGCGTTGCCTCAACCGAATGCATGAAGAGGTACCTGGAGCTAGTGCGGCAGGTCTAGTGCAAATCGAAGGTGTCAACATTTACGCTCGTTCAATTAAGCCCATGTATGTGCGTCTCCATATCGGTATGGTCTTCCAGCAGCCAAACCCGTTGCCAACATGCAGCATCTGGGAAAATGTCGCTATTGGAGCACAGATCAATGGGCTAGCCAAGGGAAAAGCTTTGCATGAGCGGGTAGAACACAGTCTCAGACAGGCAGCGCTTTGGGATGAAGTGAAGGATCGGCTTCACTCCTCTGCCACAACCTTATCTGGTGGTCAGCAACAGCGCCTCTGTATTGCACGTGCATTAGCAATCGAGCCGAAGATTTTGCTGATGGATGAACCTGCTTCGGCATTAGATCCTGAGTCAACATTCAAAATAGAAGAACTAATTCAAGAACTAAAAAAACAGTATACTGTCGTCATCGTGACGCATAATATGCAGCAAGCTGCACGCATTGGGGATATAACAGCATTCTTTCTCAAAGGGCATGTAATCGAAGTTGGCGAAACCCAGCAACTATTTACGCGTCCACAGCAGCAAGAAACTGAGTATTATGTCACAGGGCGCTTTAGCTAACTTATTGCGTAGTAAAAGATATACATTTACCAAACAGCAAGGAGGTCCCTTGAATATGGGTACTGGTAGAAGTAGAGTGCAGCCACAAACTTTGCTTACCGAAAGTGAAGAAGCAGGCTTGATAGAAAAGGTTGAAGCTATACAGCAAAAAGTGCCTGAGACGCTAGAAATGTTCAAAATACATGTTAATGACGTTCTAGCGGCAACAAAGCAAGACGCAGGCACCAAGATCGATATTCAACATCTCAACTTTTACTATGGTTCAAAGCAGGCTCTTTTTGATGTGACACTACCGATCCGTGAAAAGCAGGTGACAGCACTGATCGGTCCTTCTGGCTGTGGCAAATCGACCTTCTTGCGTACGTTGAATCGTATGAGTGATATTATTCCTGGCGCGCGTATCCAAGGAAAAGCCATATTTGACGGTATCGATATCTATAACAAGCATACCGATGTGGTATTGTTGCGTCAGCGCATTGGGATGGTGTTTCAGCGTCCCAATCCTTTTCCCAAGTCTATCTTTGAGAATGTGGCTTATGGCCTCAAGGTCCAAGGCAAGCCGAAGAAATATATTGCCGAGGTAGTCGAGCAAAGCCTGCGTGGTGCGGCCCTCTGGGATGAGGTAAAGCATCGTCTGCACACTTCTGCACTGGGTCTCTCAGGTGGGCAGCAGCAGCGTTTATGTATTGCACGTGCTCTCGCCGTCAAACCTGAAGTGTTGTTGATGGACGAGCCCTGTTCTGCGCTCGATCCCATCGCTACTTTGAAGATTGAAGAATTGATTACTGAGCTGGTTAAAGAGTATACTATTGTAATTGTGACACACAATATGCAACAGGCAGGTCGTGTTTCACACTTCACAGGCTTTTTCCTGAACGGTAGTTTGGTTGAGTATGCACCTACCGTACAGCTCTTTGAACATCCAAAGGGAAAAAAGACAGAAGACTATATCAGTGGGCGTTTCGGCTAGTCAGGACAGGGAGGGGGGGAGGTTTGTGGGTAGCGAGCGTGTTGCCCCACCCCGTCCCACGGACCCAATTCATTGCGCCCGCCGTACCCCTGCAAACGAAGTAGGAGGCGACAGTGGCGCGAAAAATACTGGTGGTTGACGACGAGGCGGTCCTGGCAGAGACAATTGCTTATAACTTGGAGCAAGAGGGCTACCAGGTTATCATTGCTGCAGATGGTACCAGTGCCTTAAATGCGGTTCACAGTGAGCATCCTGATCTTATTGTTTTGGATATCATGTTGCCAGGTATAGATGGTCTGGAAGTCTGTCGCCAGTTGCGCCGAGAAGACGATACTGCTATGGTGCCGATTATCATGCTCACTGCCAAAAGCGATGAGATCGATAAGGTGGTGGGTCTGGAAGTTGGGGCCGATGATTATGTCACCAAGCCCTTTGGCCGTCGGGAACTGCTAGCACGCGTGCGTGCCCTCTTGCGCCGAGCCGATTATCCCAGTGCCACTGAGGAACGTCAACCCTCACAAGATAGCGCTGTGGAGTCGCAGCCCATCAGTCGCAACAAGGAATTAGTAGCAGGGCCCCTGCGTATCGATCTAGCCAGCAGATGGGTCAACTGCCGTGGGCAGGATCTCGAGTTACAGCCCAAACAGTTTGACTTACTGACCTACCTAGTGCGTAATCGTGGCACTGTATTGACACGCGACCAGCTATTACATAACGTCTGGGGATACGACTACGCGGGCGACACTCGGACGGTTGATGTACATATCCGCTGGTTACGTGAGAAGTTGGAAGAAGATCCAGCGAACCCCAAACTCATCCAGACAGTACGTGGCGTCGGGTACGTCTTTCGCTGGTAGTGTGTGTCTCCTTACACGTTTTGTATTTCTTTCAACGCCCCTAGCAACTTTTGGTAGGTGGCATCCAAGTGCTCTGGTATAACCCTAATATCCACCAGCACTGGCATAAAGTTCGTGTCGCCATGCCAGCGTGGCACAATATGGTAGTGGATGTGGTCGGCGAAACCTGCTCCTGCCGCTTTACCCTGATTGATCCCCATATTAAAGCCATCGGGATTCATCGTCCTACCCAGTGCACGCAGTGCCAGTTGTGCCTGAGCCATCAGTTCTCCTAGTGTCGCGGCATCGATTCCCTCGAGAGAGCCTATGTGCTCATAGGGTGCAATCATCACGTGGCCATTATTATAGGGGTACAAATTGAGCATCATAAAACATCGCTCACCTCGATAGAGGATATAATGTTCTTTGTCGCGATGTTCGGCGGGTTGGGTACAAAAAATACAATCTGACTTCGGCGGTGTTTTGGGTTCAATGAACGCCATGCGCCAGGGTGCCCATAAGTTTTCCATACAAAATATATGCCTCTATCCATCTTTTTCTGTGCACACTTCTGTCGTGGCGGGTAAAGAGGGAGGTTCAACCCAGCGCTCTGCCCAGGTATGAATGGCGTCAATGACTGGTCTGAGCGCGTGCCCTTTATCAGTCAACTGGTATTCGACACGGACAGGAATCTGTGGGTATACGACGCGCTTTAGGATGCCTTCCATCTCCAGTTCACGCAAGCGATCACTGAGGACACGATCAGACAGGCCCTCAACCACCGCAGTTAACTCGCAGAAGCGTCGTGGGCCATTTATTAACGCATTGAGGAGAAGTCCAGTCCAACGTTTTCCAAGTATCTGAATGGCGTGTTCGTAGTGAGGGCAGCACGTATGAGTTATCTGTGTTGATGCTATCTGTTCAGTTGGCTTTGTAGTCATGGCTATTTGCCTGCTATTTCCTGTCCGTCCGGTCATAGAAAGGCCAGAGTTAGGTAAACTAGGATGAACACCTGCTAATGTGTTATTTAGTATACCACGACTTGCCTTCTAAGGCAACTGTGGCTACCTGCAAAAAGTAAGTAAGCAAGGCCTACTGCCATTCTGGTTGGTAATCTTTATAAAGGGTAGCATAAAATCCCATTTGATGTTAAAATAAATTTGCAGAAGCTTAAACATATGCAGCTTGTAAGACCGCAAGTTGATATAAAGCGGTATAAATTTAAACGTACATGGGTGGGAGACGGCTATAGTGATACAAGACCAAACACATTCACAAGGATTAGAACAGTTATTGGCTTCTTACTCTGATGGGGATAATGACTTCTGGTCTTTTCGAGATAGAGCAGAACGGGAACATGCGCATGCTTATTTTCAATACCCTGCAATGATGGTTCCCAAAATGCAAGGAAAATTAATAGAAGCAGTAAAGAAAACAATACCTGACACTAAACATGTATTTGATCCTTTTGTTGGCTCAGGAACCACTATGACAGAAGCAATGATGCTAGGTCTTGACTTTACAGGTCAAGATATTAATCCTCTTGCAGTGTTGCTATGCCGTGCCAAAATGGGGCCGTTTCATAACCAAATTCTTCAAGAAAAGTTAGAGTCTATTATCACTGTAGCAAAGAAGGACAAGAACTCACAAATAGATATAGACTTTCCGGGAAGAGACAAATGGTTTCAACAGAAAATTGCCATAGAGCTATCACAACTACGGCGTTCTATTTTGGATGAGCAGGAATTATGGTGTCGTAGATTCTGTTGGGTAGCTCTTGCTGAAACAATTCGATTAGCTAGTAACTCCAGAACGTCAACATTCAAACTACATATAAGACCCTTAGATGATGTTAATAAACGAGAAGCTATTATTTCTCCAATAAACCTTTTTGAAACCATAGTGAAAAGAAACTTGGATAGCCTCTCCAACCAAAAACAGTTGCTTGATCAGCAAGGTCTTATTGAACAGGGCCAATACAAAGGGTATATAGAGATTAGGCATAAAGATTCAGCAAAGAGTACAGATGATATAGGTTTATATGATCTGCTTATTACTTCACCACCTTATGGAGACAACCTTACTACGGTCCCCTACGGGCAACATTCTTTTCTACCTCTACAATGGATCAATTTGAATGATATCGATGAAAATATAGATAAGGGATGGATAAAGACAACTCAGGAAATTGATAGAAGAAGTTTAGGAGGATCAAATGATAGGGCATTAGAGGATACGAGGCATTTGTGTGATCAATCGGAGAGTTTTAGTCGAATTATGGAGGAGCTTAAAAATGAACCAAGAGACAGGAGCGTCCGTGTAGCTGCGTTTTGCCGTGATCTCAATAGTTGCATCGACCCAATACTTACATCTCTCAAATCTAATGCATATATGTTATGGACTGTCGGAAACCGACGTGTTGGAAACCGGCCTGTTCCTATCGACCAGATCCTAATAGAACTTTTAAATGCTCATGGTGCTACTTTGGTCACTAAACTTCAGCGGACTATACCGACCAAGCGTATGGCTGTACGAAATAGTTCATCTTCGACAATGCGAGCGGAAGTTGTTCTAATTATGAAAAAGGGTGGTATATGATGGATAAGCCAGAGAAAAATCCAGGATTTCATTTTGATATACATGCCTCTGTGGTACTGCAACTTGGAGATACATTGATCAGTGATGTAGCTCAGGCGCTCGTAGAATTGGTCAAAAACTCCTATGATGCAGATGCTAGCTATGCCAAAGTTATTATTGATACAGAAGGCAAGCCAGGAGGACAATCTTTTTATTCGGATGCCGTTGGATATATAAGCATCGAGGATGATGGAATTGGAATGGATGAAGCTACCATTAGACGAGGCTGGTTAACCGTTTCTAATTCGCCAAAACGTGAGATGAAGCGATTAGGATTAACAACAGAGCATGGACGTACGCCTTTGGGAGATAAGGGGCTAGGGCGTCTGTGTGCACAGCGCTTAGCCTACAACTTGGAAATATTTACTAGGCCTCAAGGAAGTTCAACAGAATACCATCTGGCCTTCTCTTGGAATTCTTTTCTTGAAAATAACATTACACTTACAGAAGTACCTCTATTTTTCGAGGAACTGCCACCCCAAAGGTCTCAGGGGACAAAGCTTTTAATCACTGGCCTCAAGGATATAGAGTTATGGAAGGACAATGTCAGCGAGACAAACCCCGAAAATTTACAGGTAGGACTCTCTCGGTTAATTTCTCCTTATGCAGAAGTACAAGATTTTGTTGTCTCAGTAATCTTTAATGGTAGACGCCTTGATTTTGCTGAATATAGTAGCCAATATAAAAGAGCTGCTATTTTAAATTACAAATTCAATTTTGATGGAAAAGAATTGCAAATAAGAGGCAAAGCGAAACTTGATTTTTTCAAACCTGGTAGATATACCTCAAATGAAGAAAAGCAGGAATATAGGTCTCTTGTGCAGAATGATACAGGAAAGAAGTTTTTCGATTTTCTCATGAACTTAAAGCAAGCTGAAAGATATGGCCTAAAAAAATCAAATGAAGATGCATGGTATATTGAATATGAATATAATCGAGTTTTTGTTACAATTGATAAAATTGCTCTGTTAAATGCAAAACCTGCTAATCCAGGTCCATTTCATGGTGAATTAGACTCCTTTTATCTAGATGATAGATCAGATGCAACAATTAAAGCTTTTGTCGAAGCTATGGATGGATTAAGAGTTTATCGAGATGGATTTGGTATTCGTATAGATAGTGACTTATTCGAATTAAAAAAGCAACAAACATCAGGTAAATCATTTTATGGCCTCAGACCTGGAAATATTACTGGGTATATAGCTCTCTCAGCAAAAGATAACGCATGTTTAGAAGAAACAACAAATCGGGAATCATTTCAAGATACGCCTTACTATAAAAATTTCTATCTTATTATGAGAGAATTCTCTAAATTTACGTTAGATGTACAAACCTTCGTGAGAAGAGGATATAACAGTTTTAAAGAAAAAGAAAAAACTATAAATATGACAAAAGAAGATATTCAACCAGAAAAGATATCTGAAGAGATTAATGTGGCGCTTCTGTCGGCGACTATTCATGGAGAGTCGCTAAAGAAAACCAAGGAGACCCTAGAAGGAGTTACTAGGGACGCGGAACAAATTAGAAAAATTACAGAAGGAATTTTACCTGTGAATACAGAGGAAAGTCAGCCAATATATGCAGCAACGTATACTATTGCTCAAACAATAGATCAAGCGAGAAAAGAAGTTAATCGAGTGGAAGTGTATTTGCAAGATATATCT
>Ga0179587_10000778_pt1 | contig 13686 bp, 11 predicted proteins | sample CZODoug2_1_08_16_FD_185932 | JGI IMG/M metagenome (GOLD analysis project Ga0179587, IMG submission 185932) | Vadose zone soil fungal communities from Angelo Coast Range Reserve, California, USA - CZODoug2_1_08_16fungal | ecosystem: Environmental > Terrestrial > Soil > Vadose zone | place: USA...
CGACCACTCTGCGGATTTAAGTTCACTGAGAAGCAGCTTGGTGTCGGATATAACGTTGACGCGCCAGCCTTCAGCGTCGAGAATCTGGCGAAGGGCGTTGCCACCCGCAGGGTCGCCGTCGAGCACGAGAATACTGACGGGACGCGGTGGAACTGGTTGGGGAGGGGTCGCCATTGTGGGAGTATAGCGCCCGGGGACGCGGTGCTGGGTGAAAAGGGGAAAACGGGCACTTAAGGGGCACCTGTCCGAAGGGGTAGGAGAGGAAAAGCGAAAAGTGCGGCGCAAAAGAACCGACTAAGGGCTGTTTTACTGGCCTATGACGAGGTCGGAACCGGAGCGGATTTTCTTGAGGCCGGTGCCGTCCCAGAAGATGCGATAGATGGAGTTTTTGCCGGTGGAGTCGCGGCTGGTGAAGAAAATTTGGAGACCGTCGCGGGACCATTCGCCCTGGGTTGGGAAAAGATTGGAAATGTTCAGTGGGACGCGGCGCTTGGAGCGCAACTCGTAGAGAAAAAGATCGGCGCCAAATCCGGATTTGGGATCCTTGGGAGAGCCGGCGGGTGTTTTCAAAAGGGACCCGGAAACGAGCAGCAGGTCCGAATTGGCGGGATTGACGCGGACCGTGGATGCGGAGTCGGATTCGAAATCCGGGCCACAAAGATCGAGAGCGGTGAGCACCTGCGAAGTGCCACCGTCGTCGGTGATCCAGAAGTACGAGCCGGAATTTGCGCCGACCAGAGTGTGGGTGTCTGCCCAACCGTTCAGAAAATTGACAGGGGTCGGCGAAAGTTGAGTGGGCTGTGCGCCGGCGGTCACGGGCATTGTCCAGATGTGCCAAACGGATGCGTCCGATTTTACGAAGGCGACGTGGGAATCGTCGGGCGACCAAAAAGCGTAATTGACGAGACCGCGGATGAGTTCAGAAGATTTTCCGGTGAGCGGATCCACGATCTGAACGCTGGTTTCCGGGCCGTTCTCCTCGCGCAGATACATGAGGCGCTTGCCATCGTGCGAGACAGCTGGGCCAAAACCTTTCGGAACGATGGGTTTGGGAACGTCGTTGTGGGCGAGCATGACTCTGCCGGCGGGGTCGAGATAGGCGGCGGCGACGGGCGGTTTGAAATTGGTGACGGTGGGAGGCGTGGGCTTTTGTTTTTCTGGATCGTCGTCATCGAGATTTTTTTGCTTGAATTCCGGGAATTGCTCGGGCGCAACCTTGGCGCAGCCTTTGAGCGTGCCGATTTGCGCGTGGTCGAGCGAAACGCGGAACGTATATTTCGTTTCGGATGTGCCGTCGGCACAGGTTTCGCGCGAAACGTGCACCGCGACGACGGCGTTCGTTTGTGAATCTTTTGCGTGGTAAATCCAGGACAAGCCGGTGGTCTCTTGCTCGACGTCCGACGGTTCGAGCGGAACGGGCGGATAGCCAGCGCGGTCGAGGCGCTCGGGGCCTTTCATGCCAAGGCGGAGACTCCAGGAAGGGTCTGTGCCTTGCGCGATGAGCAGAATCGGATAGTGGCGCGATTGGGAAACGGGCGGGCCCATGGGAGCTTTAGCGGGCGGAGATTTCGCTGGCGGAGCTTGGGCCTTGTTGGTGGCGGGAGCCAGCGCTTGGCCGAGGAGCAAGGCGAAAGCCAAGGGACAGGCGGAGAGGGCTCTGGTCAGATGGGTCATTGGCGCTCCGGGGAACGAGCAGGGAAAAGCTTAAGCTGGATGGAAAGGTGAGTAAAGGCGTTTGGGGCGGAGGCGTGGCGAGACGGTCTCTAGGCAAAGAAAAAGCGAAATAGTTCTTGACATGGCGAACAAAAAGCGAAATACTGCCTGCGATCTTCGAGGTGGGCCATGTCTCCGGCATTCTCCGCAGTACCCCCCGCAACAACTCCTACGCTGTCTCTCTTTCCTGAATGCCCTGAACATAGCCCAAACGACGGGGCCACAGAGCTTGCCCAGCTTTGCGATGGCCCGCGTGGCGAATTGCAGGGGCGCGTTCCGGCGGATTGCCCTCCGCGGGAACATCAAGCGCCTCGCGTGAACGCCACGAAGCTGGTTGGCATCGCCCGCCTCGCTGCATCATCGCCGCCGGCGGATTCGCGGCGGGCTTCTCCAGCGCGGCCGGAGTATTTTGTGCTGCCGGTGCGCTCGATATTGAACCGGTGCGATTCGAACCGCGTGCCGTTTGAATGGACGATTAATCCTTATAGAGGGTGCGAGTTTGGTTGCAAGTATTGTTTTGCGCGGTATACGCACGAATATATGGAGCTTGATGCGACGGAATTTGAAAAACGGATTTATGTGAAGCAGGGCGCCGAAGCGTATCTGCCGCAGGAAATTGCGCGGAAGTACTCGTATGAGTCAGCGGCGTCGGGTGGAGTGGCGCCGGAGCACATTGCGATTGGAACGGCGACAGACCCGTATCAGCCGGCGGAGAAGGAATATGGAGTGACGCGAGCGTGCCTGGAGGAACTGGCGAAGCGCGAAGGTTTGAGTGTTTCGATTACGACAAAGTCGAACCAGATTGTGCGGGATTTGGAATTGTTGAAGCGTATTGCGGAGAAGTCGGCGTTGTTTATTAATATGACGGTTTCGACGACGCGGAGCCGGTTGGCGCGATTGCTGGAGCCGCGGGCGCCGCAGCCGGCGTTGCGACTGGCGGCGCTGAAACAATTGCGGGATGCGGGGATTTCGGGTGGCGTGTTTGCGTCGCCGCTTTTGCCCGGGATTACGGATGGAGAAGGCGATTTGGAGGCGGTGGGAGCGGCGGCGCACGAAGCCGGGGCGCAGTGGTTTACCTCGGGCGTGCTGTTTTTGACGCCGTCGTCTTCGAAAGTGTTCATGCCTTTTCTGCAGGAGAAATTTCCGCGACTGGCCGAAAAGTACCGGCAGTGGTATGCGAAGAATACGTATGCGCCGGAAGAATATCGGAAGAAAGTCGCGGAACGCGTTCGACGGCTGCGAGAGAAGTACGGGTTCGATGTGCGGCCATGGGACGAGATGAAGCGGCCGGTAGGGCGGGTGTCGCAATTGAAGCTGGAATTGGGCGGTGTGGAGGAAGGCGGCGGACCTCTGGCGACTCTAGCCTGCACAGCAGGCTGAATGGAGGTTTTCGTCCGCCGACCGCTCTAAGGCATGATGATGCGGGGCTCTTCGCGCTTTAGTTCTTCGGCTTGGGGAAATTGGCCGCGGAGGAATTCGATGAAACGGCGGGAACGTGGACGACCGTTGCCGCGCAAGAGACCCATGCGGAAGAGAAAGATGGCGACGTAGAAAATGTCCTGGTTTTTGAGCGTGTCGGATGTGCCGGTGGCGGCTTGTTTTTGTTTCAGATCGTCGAGTAGCGCGGTGAGCGCTGTGTAGATTTCACGCTGGACGGGGCTGTCCGGAATTTTTTCGTAGTAAATCCCTGAGATGAGAGTTTTGTAGGTTTCGGCGAGGGCGCGTAGAGCGGCGAGCGCGTCCGGATCGGTTGCGGATGGCTGTGTCGTACAAACTTTCGCAGTCGTAAAGGCAAGAGCGGCCATCAACGGTTGATGCGTGTGCAGCGTTCCGGGTGGAAGGCGTTCCTCGAGGAATGGTGTGTCAGCCGGGACTTCGCGTTTGTGCTGGTCTTCGTAACGGTGAGCGCTGGCGAGATAGGCGCAATCGGGCGAGCAAGCGATCGTGACTTCACGCTCCGTGCCGCAGCAGACGGCGCAAATTTGTTCGCCCTTGGCGGGACAGAAACGCCCAACTTTCCTTTTTTCGCAAATTGGACAAGACAAAAGAATTTCCCCCGAGCCGAGCCGCAGGGAAGAATACCGTGCGCAACCAGAAATGCAAAATCGACGCGAGCGCTTACGCCATGATCACTTTGTTGTGGAAGCGGCGAGCCGCGATGGTTAAGAGCAGGGTGCCAAGGATGCAGAGGGCGAGGCCATCCTTCCAAAGATGAGTAATGCCAGCGCCGCGAAGAATGATTCCGCGCGTGATGTTGATGTAATACGTGGCGGGAATCAGGTAGCTGAGCGGATACAAAAGGGTCGGGATGGTTTCGCGCGGGAAGATGTAGCCCGAGAAAAAAACGCTGGGGAGAATGGGGAGAAACGCGAGCTGCATTGCTTCGGCCTGGGACGATGCTTTGCTGGAAATGAGAATGCCAAGCGAGAGCGCGGCAAAGAGATACGGCAGCGAAAGAAGCGCGAGCAAAAAGAGATTGCCGTGAATGGGCACGAGAAAAACGAAGCGCATGAACGTGAGAATGAGGCACAGTTCGAAGAAACCAATGAAGAGATACGGAAGCAATTTGCCGAGGAGCAGACCGAATGGGCGAACTGGAGTCACGAAAAGCTGCTCGAGAGTTCCGCGTTCTTTTTCGCGGACGATGGAAAATGCCGTGAGGAACGTGGTGACGTTGAGGAGCATGATCGCGGTGAGTCCCGGCAGGAAAAAATTGGGCGAGCGCGAATCGGGATTGAAAAGAAGCTTGGGGCGCATGTCGACGGCAAATGCGGCGCGGTCCTGTACAACGCGGCGAAGGGATTCGTCGAGGCCGATCGCGGTGCTAACGTTGATGGCCTGGCCCGCGACGGAAGAGTCCGAGCCGTCGATGAGCACCAGAACTTGCGCGCTCATCTGGTGCAGAAGGCGGTCGGAATAGTCGACTGGGATTTTGATTCCGACTCGCGCTTTGCCGGCGATGATCAGATCGTTCAGGTCATGATCGTTATCGACGTACTGGATGACGTGAAAGGTGTCGGAGTTCCGGAAACGGTCCAGGAGCTCGCGGCTTTCGCGGCGGCCATCGACGTTGTACACGACGGTGTTGATCTGGCGGATGTTGGTGTCAATGGCGAAGCCGAGAAGAAACATTTGCAACAGCGGCATGGTGAGCGAAAAAAACAAGGTGCCCGCGTCGCGTCGCACGTGCAGCGCCTCTTTGTAAAAAACCGCGCCGAAGCCTCGAAAGATGTTATTCACGTTTGGCCTCCAACGCTGCTTGATGCTTGTACGTCAGCTCGACAAAAACGTCTTCCAGGCTGGGCGCGAGCGGACGAATTTCCGCGACGGAAACACTTTTGTCTTCAAGACGCTTGCGAAGATTGTCGAGCGAAAGATTGTCGTCAATCAGGGCGTGAATCGATTGGCCAAAAATTGTCGCGCTGCGAATGCCGGGGAGTTCGCGAGCGGAGCGCAAAGCGCGGGTGACTTCCGGCGTGGTGATTTCGACGCGCATCGTGCCCGGCGGCTGGACTTCGGGAAGTTCACGAAGCGAATTGGGCGTGCCGTCGGCGATCAGTTTGCCGTAATAAATGTAAGCAACGTGGCTGCAGCGTTCGGCTTCGTCCATGTAGTGCGTTGTGACGAAAAAAGTGATGCCTTGCGCGGAAAGTTCGAAAAGGAGATCCCACAACTGGCGACGCGCAACGGGGTCGATGCCCGCGGTCGGCTCATCGAGAAAAAGTAACTTCGGTTCGTGAAGCATGGCGCAGCCGAGGGCGAGGCGCTGCTTCCATCCTCCGGAGAGTTTTCCTGCATGGCGAGTGATGTAAGGACCGAGGCCGTTCACTTCCACAATTTCGTTGATACGGCGCTTTAGCTGATCGGCGGGAAGACTATAAATACGGCCGTAAAACGTGAGGTTTTCGATCACGGTTAAATCGTTATACAAACTGAAGTTCTGCGACATGTAGCCGATTCGTTCGCGCACCTCTTCAGCGCCGGTTCGCACGTCGAGACCTTCCACGTGAGCGATTCCGCCGCTCAGAGGAAGCAGGCCGGTCAACATTTTGATGACGGTGGTTTTGCCGCTGCCGTTCGGGCCGAGAAAGCCAAAGATTTCGCCTTTCTCGACGCGGAAGCTGACGTCATTTACGGCGACAAAAGCTCCAAACTTGCGTGAGAGATTTTCCGCGACGATGGCTGAACCGTTCGCCGGGAATGGCGGTCCGCTCATGGCAACAGCCTGACGTCGGCGGACATGCCTGGCAGAACGAGGTGCGAGGGATCATCGATGCGAACTTTTACGCCGAACACCTGGTGAACGCGCTCCTCGCGCGTCTGTACGTTGCGTGGAAGAAATTCGGCCTGCTGATTGATCTGCTCGACAACGCCATTGAAGGATTGCTTCTGAAATGGGTCAACGTGAATTTCCGCTTTCTGGCCGACGGAAACTCTATTCAGTTCCGTTTCTGGAACATAGATGCGGACGTAAATCTGATCGCTCTCGAGCAAAGTCGCGACAGGCGTGTTCGGCGCGATGAGGTCACCCGGACGAACATCGAGCACCTCGACCGTTGCCGCCGTCGGCGCCAGCACCTGCCGTTCACGAAAGCGCGCTTCTTCGTACGCGAGTTCCGCGCTCGTCGCCTGCACATCTTCCCGCCGGTTTCCGTGCTGCATTTTTTCCAGCGTCGCCTGCGCCTGCTGATATCGCGCTTGCGCCATCGCAACTTCTTCCGGGCGGAAGCCGCGCTGCAGTTCGTCCAGCTTGTGTTGGGCGTTTTCTTTGGCTGCAAGCGCTATCTTCCAATTTGCTTCGGCGGTGTCGCGCTGCTGCTTGGAGACGAGGTCTTTTTGAGCGAGCGCGTCATAGCGCTGAAAATCCAGATGCGCGCGCGTCTCGTCGGCCGTCGCACGGTCGACGTCGGCTTTTGCGGCGTCGATGTCTTCTTTGCGATAACCCGCCACATGCATGTCGTAATCCGCCTTGGCCTGCTTGGCGGCAGCTGCCGCTTCCTGAATTTCCTCCGAGCGGAAACCGCGCGCGGACTTTTGTGCATTGGCGCGCGCTTGCGCCAGGGATGCTTCCAATTCCTTGTCGTCAAACGTGATCAACGTCTGACCGGGCTGGACGTGATCGCCTTCGCGGACGCGCACTTCAAGGATGCGGCCGCCCACTTTCGAACCCACGCGAATGTTCCGCGCTTCGACGGTGCCGGAACCTTGCAGGCCGGAGTCTTTGCGAAACCAGCCTCCATATACAGCCGCAACAGCGAGAGCTGCGATCACGACTACGACGAGGATAAGGATTCTGCGTGTCATTTCGCTTCACTTCTTCCTTCGGAGGGCGGAACTCCGGAATTGATTGCGGCATCTTTCGGCGCGATGCCGGTCCAGATCATTTGCAACGCGGAGTCGATGCGGTCGCGGAGCGACGCGTCACCCGTCACGGACCAGATCAGCAGTGTGCCCAAAATCGTCTGGCGAAAAACGTGGGCGATTTCCGCGGCCGACAAGTCCTTGCGAACTTCACCGCGCTCTTGTCCGATCTCAACCATCTGTTTGTGCAGTGCGTGCGCGCGATTTTGCTTGTTGATCATCTCTTCACGGACCGGATTGGAGGACAGGTAGCCCAGCAGAAGCGCGCGAATCATTCCAGGATTACGCAGCGGCTCCTCGGTCATGCGCAGGACCAGGCTGCGCATAAATTCACGGAGCGGCTGTTGCGACGCGGCGAGGCCGTTGATGGATTGCTCGAGCTTTGCCAATTGCATGTCGGAGAAGGCGAGGAGGATGTGGTCCTTGCTGGGAAAATAGTTGAAGAAGGTACCTTTGCCGACGTCTGCGGCTTCGGTGATGTCTTCGACCGTTGTTTCGGCAAAGCCCTTTTGCGCGAAAAGATGGAGGGCGGACTGGAAGAGCCGTTCGCGGATGTCGGCGCGGCGGCGCTCGCGGCGGGAGGAACCAAGCGGAATGAAGGAGGCGGTCACGATGGCCTACAGTCACTTATGACTATAGGTCATCTTATGAAAAATGTCAAGTGATAAGGAAAGGGCCCTCGGACCGACTCCGAGGGCCCTTCAAGAGCTTATGAAAATAAAATCTACTTGAGCGATTCGGGATCCGAGAGGTTTTTTGGCGTTTTTTGATTGAGATAAGCTACCAGCTTTTGCGCGGGCCCCGGAACGGCGACTTTGCCCTTGAAGATGATGTCCGTCGCCTCGACTTTTTTGCCATAGACTTTTTCGTTGGCGCCGTTGTCTGGACGCACGGTGGAGCCGGCGAGCGAAATACCTGCAAAGAGGCCGCGGGCGCGCGAGTACGTGAGAACTTCAGCGCGCAGGGTGACGTCAGTCGATGCTTCCGCATTGCGGCCCTTGGGACCTGCTGCTGCGGAAGCGTCCGCGCCCAGTTTCACTTTGTTGTTTAGAATCGCTCGTGCGCCGCGCGGATTCATCACGAGAAGAACGAAGTCAGTCGCCTGGCCGCCAAGCTGGAAGCCAACGCTAGCGCCTTCGAGGGCCATCATCGTCGGTGCGCTCCACGGACCTGTGAAATGTTCACCGGTTCTGCAGACCATCGCGCCACGGCCGTAACTGGCGCCCACGATAAATGCTCCCTTCACGACTGACGGATAAATAATGACGCATTCGGCCTTGTCAATCAGGTCCTGGGGAATGTCGTCCGGAATATCCATAATTTCCTTGAGGACGATGCCGCAATTTTCCAGGCGATCGGTTTCCTTATCGTCTTTACTTGCAGCGGCCAGCGGACCCGCCAGGATGACGAACGCGGCCAAAAGTGCTGCGAATTTCTTCATGATGCTCTCCTCCATGGGATTAATTCCCGATTGAATGGGCCTGGGCTGGGCGCCTGCAAACCTTCGAATCCAGTCTCCGCCGCTCGGCGCCTGATTGCCGGCGCCTGTCTGGAGGAAGTGTTGCGCAACGTATCGACTATACTTGTCGCTGTGGCGATTTTCCAGAGGGGGCGGATAGTGGGGAAAAAGCGGTTGTGGCGGTGGACTTCCGAGTTCGCGTTGGCGCTGGCTGTCTTCGGAGTCTCCCTCGCGCCATTGCATGCCCAAAATCATGCGAAACACGCGGCCAAAAACGTAGAACCGTCGCCGTCCTTATTGGAAGAAGAGAAGCTGAAATTCACGACACGGGCTGCGGCGATACTCTCGGCGGAACAACCCGCAAAGGGCGAATGGGGAGTCCTGATCGTTGACACGAAGAGCGGACAGGTTCTGTTCGAACAGAACGCGGATCGTTATTTTGTGCCGGCTTCGAACATGAAATTGCTTACGACGGCGCTGGCGCTTGCGACGCTGGGACCCGACTATCGGTTTCGCACAACATTGGAGGCGCAAACAGGTGCTTCTCCGGAAGGCAAAATCAACGGCCCTTTATATTTTGTTGGACGCGGCGATCCGAACCTTTCCAACCGAAAATTTCCATTTGATACGAAAGAGGAATTTGACGGGCCGCCGGAAAAAGCGGTCATCGAGTTAGCGGACCAGTTTGTTGCGGCTGGAGTGAAAGAAATCACCGGCGACATTGTCGGCGATGATTCTTATTTTCCGCGCGAACGCTACCCGAACGGCTGGGAGATTGACGATATGGTCTGGGAGTACGGCGCGGCGGTCTCCGCGATCATCATTGATGACAATACTGTGGCGCTAACACTGACACCCGGTGAGGTGAGCGGGGAAGCGGTTCGGGCGGAAATTGCTCCGGCAACGACGGATTTTAGCGTCACCAATCTGGTGATGACTTCGGCGAGCGGAGTGAAATCGGATTTGACGCTGAAACGCGAGCCAGGTTCGAACGCGGTGACGGTGAGCGGGACTTTGCCGGCACAAAGCAAGCCGCGGAAACTTGTGCTTGCGGTGCAGGAGCCGGCGCTGCACGCAGCGGCGATGTTGAAGCGTTTACTGGAAGAGCGCGGCGTAAAGGTCGATGGCGTTGCGCGCGCGCAGTCGGCTTCGCCAGATGCCAAGACCGCTCCGGAACGGGTAGTGCTTGCGTCGCACAATTCCGTGCCGCTCGCAGAGGCCGTGAAGCTGGTGAACAAAATCAGCCAGAATCTGCACACCGAAAGTTTGTTGCGGACCTCGGCGAAGCAGGTTTGCATGCAAACGAAGTCGGACGCAGAACCGAGGGACTGTTCGACGCTCACAAGCGAGGACTACGCAGCAATTGCGGCGAAGTTTTATGCGGATGCAGGCATCACCGTGGGCGACGTCGTGCAAACCGACGGGTCGGGCTTATCGCGGCACGATCTTGTAACACCGCGTGCGTTTGTGGCGCTATTGCAATACGCCGCGAAGCAGAGCTGGTTTGCCGCGTTCTATGATTCTCTGCCGGTCGCAGGTCTCGATGGAACGCTCGAAGACCGTTTGAAGAATTCGAGCGCGACGATGCGCGTTCACGCGAAGTCGGGATCGGTCGAGCATGTGCGGACGCGGTCGGGTTATGCGGAGCTTCCGAATGGCCAGCGGCTGATTTTCTCTTTCATGAGCAACAATATGGGCAGCAAGGGGCACGAAGCCACCGATGCGCTGGATGCACTTAGCTCGGCGATGGTGGAGGAATTTGGCGGCGAGCCGGTGGGATGCTGCAGACGCAAGCAGTAGATTGCAAGAAAATTGAAGACAGAAAAAATCATCACCGTGTTTGGAAGTTCGCGACCGCAGCAGGGCGATGCGGACTATTCAGACGCGCGCTCGTTGGGCGGAGAATTGGCTCGAGCGGGATTCGCGGTGTGCAGCGGCGGGTACGGCGGCGTAATGGAAGCGGTTTCGCGTGGCGCGAAAGAAGGCGGCGGGAAAACCTACGGCGTAACGGCGGAATTTTTTAAACCGAAGGCGAACGCGTGGATCGACGTCGAAGTGCAGATGAAGACGTGGCACGAGCGGTTGTTTGAATTGATTCGGTTGGGCGATGGTTTTGTCGCATGCAAAGGCGGCACGGGAACGCTCGTGGAGCTGGCGGTCGTATGGGAGATGGTGAACAAAGCCGTGATAGAAGCGAAACCGTTTTCGGTGCTCGGTGATTTCTGGATGCCGGTGCTGGATCGCGTGCGGGAAGTAGAGTTGGGGCATCCCGCGGCGTGGGGCGAAGCGAACGAACGAATAGTACACGTCGCTGCCTCGAGCGCGGACGCAGTGTCGCATTTGGTGGAAAGACTCGGAAGATAGAATTATGTCGCGGACGGCGGAAGAGATTCTGGAATTCGAAAAGCTGCGCGAATTACTACGCGGGCGGTCGACATGTGCGCCGGGCAAGCGCGCGCTTGATGCGCTGCAGTTTTCGCGGGACCGAGCGCACTTGGAAAAAGCATTTGCGCTGATCGACGAAGCGCGAGAATGGCTGCGCGCGGGAAAAGAGTTGGGGTTTGGAGCGCTAGCCGATCCGGAGAGCTGGCTGGCAAAGATCGAGGGACCCGGCGCCGTTTTGGAAGCAGGGGAATTTCTTGAGGCAGCGTCGCTGCTGGAGACGGCGTCGTGGTTACGCCAACAATTTGGAGACGGCGAGGACAAATTTCCGTTGCTGGCGGCGCGCGCGGAATCGGTAATCGATTTTCGCGACGTGCTTGGGCTGATTCGCCGAGCGATTCTGCCGACGGGCGAAATCAGCGACGATGCTTCGCCCGAGCTGCGCAAGATTCGCACGAACATTTTGCAGACTCGCGATTCGATCCAGAAATCGCTAAAGCAGGTTTTGCGAGCGAGAAACGCAGGAGCGGGAGAAGACTATGTAACGCTACGGAATGAGCGTTTCGTGATTCCGGTGCGGGCGGAGCAGCGGCGGGGCGTGCAGGGGATCGTGCACGGCGCGAGCGGCACGGGGCAGACCGTGTTCGTCGAGCCATTTGAAACGGTTGACGCGAACAATCAGCTCGTGCAGTTTTCAGAAGAGGAAGCGGCGGAAATTGTCCGCATTTTGCGCGGACTGACCGAGCGATTGCGGATGGTACGCGGGCCACTGGTTTCCGCCGTGGAAACGATTGCGGAATTAGACGGCGCTTTTGCGCGGGCGCGATTCGCGCGGGATTTCGATGCGGCGATTCCAAACTTTTCCGATGGCGGCGAATTGAATTTTACGGCGTTGCGGCATCCGGTCCTGGAAGACAAGCTTCGCAAGGAGAATCGTCCGATCGTTCCGATGACGCTGGCGCTCGGGGGCGACCAGAAATTGCTGGTAATCAGCGGCCCAAACACAGGCGGAAAGACGGTTGCGCTCAAATCGACGGGTATCGCCGCGTTGTCTGCACAATGTGGGATACCTGTGGCGGCACAGAAGGCGGTGCTGCCGCTGTTTGATCACGTGTTGGTCGATATCGGCGACGAGCAATCGATCGCGGCGGACCTTTCCACGTTCTCTTCACACATGCTGAATTTGAAATCGATTCTGGAATCGGCGACGCAGAATTCGCTGGTTCTGGTGGACGAGATGGGGACGGGTACTGCGCCAGAAGAGGGTGCGGCGCTTGCCGTGGCGTTGCTGGACGAATTGAAGACGAAGAATTGCTTCGTACTGGCGACGACTCATCACGATCGGTTGAAGACGTATGCGGCGGCTTCGCCTGGGGTAGTGAATGCGGCGGTGGAATTCGATGAAGTGAATCTGCGGCCGACCTATCGGCTAACGGTTGGCGTTCCCGGCGGGTCGAGCGGAATCGCCATTGCTCGGCGATTGGGATTGACGCAGCGCATCATCGAGCGGGCGCGAGAATTGATGGCGCCGGAATCGCTGGAGGCCGCGGATTTGATCGCGTATCTGCATCGCACACGCGATGAATTGGACCGCTTGCAGGCGCAAATGACGCAAGAGCGGCACACGCTTGAAGAGGAGCGAAAAAAGCTGAGAACGGAGTGGCTCGAGCGGCAGCAGAAGCGAATCGCGGAACTTGAAGGACAATTTGCGGAAATGCAAAGGCGGTTCGAGCAGAATGTCGCGAGCGTGGTGGAAGCAGTAAAAGACCGTGAGCTACGCGCGCAGATGGAGAAAACGTCACGGCGGAAACTGCAAGAGGTTCGCAGCGGCGCGAAGGAAGATTTGAACGTCGCGATTGTACAGACGATTTCGGAATCACAGTCGGATCTCGGCGTGACGCAATCGGAATTCCAGCCGATCGCGGCGGAAACCCTTCAGGCCGGGGCAAAAATTCGCGTGCGCGGCTTTACGAAACCGCTTATTTTTCGCCGAATCGATGGCAATTCCGCGGAAGTCGAAGCTGGGCCGCTGCGGATGAAGGTCGCGCTGGATGAAATTACCGGGGTTGAGCAGCCTGCAGCCAGCAAGCTGCGCGTCACGCCGAGTGTATACGTCACGTCGGCGCCGCGAGAGATAGCTGCACCGAGCGAAATCAACGTAATCGGTATGACGGTCGAACAGGCGACGGAACTGGTGGACAAGTTCCTCGACGACGCGGCGTTGGCGCATCTGCCGCAAATCCGCATCATTCATGGGCACGGAACCGGCGCGCTTCGTAAGGGCTTGGCGGAATATTTGAAGACGCAACCGCTGGTGGCCAAGGCGTCGTTTGAGAGTGAAGAACACGGCGGGAAAGCGATCACCGTCGTAGAATTGCGGAATTAAGTATGGCGGAAGCGGGATCATTCGCGGACAGAGTCAAGCAGCAAGCCGACATTGTGCGGGTTGTCGGCGAATACGTGCGTTTGAAGAAGAGCGGCGCGAATTTTACGGGGCTGTGCCCGTTTCACGCGGAGAAGTCGCCTTCGTTTGCCGTGCACCCGACGAAGCAGATTTATCACTGTTTTGGTTGCGGTGTGGGCGGCGACGTTTTCAAATTTGTGATGGAGATGGAAAAGTGCGCATTTCCGGAAGCGATTCGCGTCGTCGCGGAAAAGTGCGGCATCGCTATTCCACGGCCGAAAGAACGTTCGCCAGAAGAGCGAAAAGAGAATCAGCAGCGTGCTGTGCTTGTGGAAATGCATCGCGAGGCGCAGTCGTATTTTGTGAA
>Ga0179587_10000779_pt1 | contig 13686 bp, 9 predicted proteins | sample CZODoug2_1_08_16_FD_185932 | JGI IMG/M metagenome (GOLD analysis project Ga0179587, IMG submission 185932) | Vadose zone soil fungal communities from Angelo Coast Range Reserve, California, USA - CZODoug2_1_08_16fungal | ecosystem: Environmental > Terrestrial > Soil > Vadose zone | place: USA...
CGCCGTCTCTGCCTTGCATTTCGCGTTCTGCCGGGTCAGCCAGAGTAGCTCGGCGATGCTGTCGCACAGCGGCCTGATGAGTGCCAGCCAGGTATTGAATTCGGCGCTGCGCACCTCCGCGGGCCGCGTGAGCCAAAAGCAGTAGTCCGGCAAATCGAAATCGCACGTGCCGCCTGGAATAGCGCTGCGATGCTTGATGGCGCTCAAGAATTCAGAATCGCGCAAGGGTCCCATGAAGTTGCCGCCGACCATCGACAGCTCTTCCCGCATCTTCACGAGGTTCGACATCAGGGACTTCAATCGAGCCGGGTCCACCCCGGTTTTCGTCTGAAACTCCTTGAGGACGTTGACGTGGCGCTCGAGTTCCTTGAGAACTTCGCTGCGCGAGTCGCCGCGCGCGGTAATGGCAAGAATTTCAAGCAGGCTCGCCACGGCCGACCGGGTACTCCAGGGGTTGGGAAAATCAGCGTGGTATGAGGCCTGGGTGTAGAGAAATTCCAGCCGCAGGAACGTGCGCATGCGCTCGTTAAGCGGCTGCTCGTAGGTGACCGGCGCCAATTCAGGCTCTGCATCGGGTCGTGGATCGAGGTAAGAGTTCATGATCCTATTGTGAGCCAACCGGAGGCCCAGGGTAAACCCTGGTTTCAAGCTAAGTCACATTTGGCGGACGGGACGTTGCCGCAAGCCCTAAATAGCGCTCGTGCAGACCATCGACCGCCCGGCGCAAATCGGAAATGGTCCCCGAATTCACGATCACGTCGTCCGCGGCTTTTAGGCGGGCGGCCCGCGAGGCCTGTGCTTCGAGAATAGCGCGCGCCTGCTTCAGCGTGGTGGAATCACGCGCGATCACTCGGCTTAGCTGCACATCCTCATCGATGTCCACGACCAATATGCGGTCGACTCGACCCGGGTTACCGCCTTCTACCAGTAGCGGAATCGCCATAACGAGATAGGGCCCAGCCGCGGCGCCCGCGCGGCGTTCCATGTCCATGCGAATGAGCGGATGAAGGATGGCTTCCAGGTCGCGGCGAAGCTGCGGGTCGGCGAATACCAGATTTCGCAAGGTTCGTCGATCGAGTTCACCGTCGGCAGTCAGAATGCCGGCACCGAACCTTTTGGTCAGCTCCGTAAGTCCCGGTTGCCCCGGCGCGACCACAAACCGAGAAGATTCATCGGCATCGATGACGGGAATCCCCAATTCGATGAATCGCTGAGCGACGGTACTCTTGCCGCTCGCGATGCCTCCGGTCAACCCGATGCGCATCCGGTGCGACATGGATCAGCGCTGAAGACCCGACATACGCAGATAACCGTTCAACAGCGAATCACCGTACATCATGGCGAGCCACCCCGCCATGGCCAGGTAGGGTCCAAAGGGCATGGGAGCTGCTCGATCGCGACCGCGCAGCAATATCATCGAGATCCCGAGCACGGCCCCGGTGCCGGCGGCCAACAGGATGACCAACGGCAGCATTTTCCAACCCAACCAGGCACCCAGGGCCGCAAATAATTTGAAGTCCCCGTAGCCCATCCCCTCTTTTCCCGTCGCGAGCCGAAAGGCATGGAACACCAGCCACAGGCTGAGATACCCAGCCATGGCACCGATGATGGCATCGCGCGGCGAGACGGGTAGGGCCTCTCCCGACATCGGCCCTATGACCACGGCCGCCGCCAATCCGGCCCACATCAACGGCAAGGTGATATTGTCGGGCAGGAGTTGGTGGTCGATGTCGATGCCGGTGAGGGCAATCAACGCCCAGGTGACTAGAATGGCGCAACCCGCATTGATACCAAAGCCGAAGTGCCAGGCGACCCAGCCCGACAGCAATGCGGTGACCAGCTCCACCAGGGGATAGCGCGCTGAGATCTTGGCTTTGCAGGCCACGCAACGACCTCGCAGCAACAACCAACTCACGACGGGTATGTTGTGCCAGGCGGCAATCGGCGCCTTGCAGACCGGGCAGGCCGAGCGGGGAACACTCAGGGTGTAGCTGGCGCCAATCGGGGATTCGCTAACCATCGTTTGGGCGTGTGCATCCGGGAGCAATTCAGCGGCTTGCGCCCGCCACTCGCGCTCCAGGATTATCGGCAGCCGGTAAATGACCACGTTGAGGAAACTACCGACGATGAGTCCCAGTACGAATGCCGACCCGGCAAAAACGACAACGTGCTCCGAATAGAGCGCAGCAAGATCGTTCAGCACGGGCTAACCGCTTGAGCCGGGCCGGCAGGCTGCCTTCAGCCGACAACCTGACCGAGCTTGAAGATCGGTAGATACATGGCAATGACCATGCCGCCGACCAATATACCGAGAATCGCCATGATCAATGGCTCGAGCAGGCTCGACATGCTGTCGACTGCATTGTCGACTTCGGCCTCATAGAATTCGGCCACTTTGCTCGACATGGTGTCGAGGGAACCGGATTCTTCTCCCACGGCGATCATTTGAATCACCATGTTGGGGAAGAGCCCGGTGTTTTCCATGGCGCGCTGCAGCCGTTGCCCCGTCGCAACCTCGTCTTTCATGCGCAGAACGGCCTCCTCATACACGATGTTGCCGGTGGCGCCGGCTACCGACTGCATTGCCTCGACCAGGGGCACGCCAGCCGCAAACATGGTGGACAGCGTGCGAGAGAATCGAGCGATCGCAGCCTTGACCAGAATTGGGCCGATAATGGGAAACTTAAGAAGAATTCGATCAAATGCGAGTTGCATTTTTCTGGAACGTTTTAGGACGTGGAAGAAGGCGTAAATCGACCCGATAATCAGGATTGCTAGCCACCACCCCTGGTGCTGAACAAACCGAGACAAATTGACCACCATCTGCGTGAATGCGGGCAGATCAGCGCCGAAGCCCTTGAAAAGCTCTTCGAATTGCGGGATCACGAAAATCAGCAGGATGACGGAGACGATCACGGCTACGCAAAGCACCGCGATGGGGTAGAAAAGAGCCTTCTTGATCTTTTTCTTAAGGGCCTCGGTTTTTTCCTTATAAGTCGCGATTTTGTCGAGCAGCGATTCCAGCGCTCCTGCCTGCTCGCCGGCCTCGACCAGATTGACGAACAGCGCGTCGAAATACAATGGGAATTTAGCGAGCGATTCGTGCAGCGTGCTGCCACCCTCGATATTGGCCTTGACATCCAGGACCAACTTCTGCATCGCCGGCTTTTCGTGGCCGTTGCCGATGATTTCAAAGGCTTGCACCATCGGAATACCGGCGGACATCATCGTCGCGAGCTGGCGGCTGAATATAGCGATATCCTCGTTAGAGACCTTGCCACCGGATCTGAAGATATTGCTCTGCGTCTTCACGCGCGTTGCGGCGACGCCTTGGCGCCGCAAATCGGCACGCAGCGAGGCTTCGTTGGCGGCAAGGGATTTACCGCGCACTTTATTGCCGCGCTTATCCTTGCCTTCCCACAGAAATTGGGTCTCTTTCTTGGATGCGGTAACCGATATCGCCATAAATCGATCCTTGCGTTAGCTATCTATTCTATTCGATAGTCACGTTGTTGACTTCTTCCAGGCTGGTCACTCCGTCTTTCACCTTCTGCAATCCCGAGCGCCGGAGATTCCAAATACCATCCTTCGCTGCTTGATCGCTGATATCAAGCGCGCCACCGCCTTCCATGATGATGCGGCCAATGGTCTCCGTGACCGGCATGACCTGATAGATGCCCACACGGCCCTTGTAACCGTCGGTGCATTGGCTGCAGCCGACGGCTTTGTATACTCGAACGCCGGCATCGATGTCCGCCTGTTCAAATCCTTCCTTCTTCAGCGCTTCGGCGGGAATGTCCATTGCCTGCTTGCAGTTGATGCATAACTTCCGCGCCAAGCGTTGCGCAATGATGAGGCTCACGGAGGTCGCGATCGCATAAGGCTTGACGCCCATGTCGACCAAACGCGTCAAGGTCTGCGGTGCATCGTTGGTATGTAGCGTGGATAACACCAAGTGGCCCGTCTGTGCGGCCTTGATTGCAATTTCAGCGGTTTCCAGGTCGCGAATTTCGCCGACCATGATGACGTCGGGATCCTGTCGAAGAAAGGCGCGAAGCGCGGCGGCGAACGTCAAACCTACCTTGTTGTTCACGTTCACTTGATTGATGCCGGGGAGGTTGATTTCCGCCGGATCTTCCGCGGTCGAGATGTTGCAGTCCTCGGTGTTGAGAATATTCAACCCAGTGTAGAGAGACACGGTTTTACCGCTACCCGTGGGCCCCGTGACCAGAATCATGCCTTGCGGCTTGGCGAGATACCGCAGATAGATCTCGCGTTGCACCACTTCATATCCGAGCGCGTCAATTCCCAACATCGCGCTCGATGGATCGAGAATACGGGTGACCACCTTCTCGCCGAACAGGGTGGGGCACGTGCTGACGCGGAAATCGATGGCCCGATTTTTTGAGAGCCGCATTTTTATCCGGCCGTCCTGTGGGACGCGGCGCTCGGCAATATCGAGTCTCGCCATGACTTTCAGCCGGGCGACGATCTTTACGGCGAGTTGCACCGGCGGCAGGGCGACTTCCTTGAGAACTCCGTCCAGGCGGGTGCGAATACGGAATATCTTTTCATAAGGCTCGAAATGAACGTCCGATGCACCTTTTTTGATCGCATCGAGCAGTATTTTATTGACGAACCGCACGATCGGGGCATCTTCGACATCATCCCGACCCAGCGATTCGGCACTTGGGGCGTCATCCCCCCCAGTGACTTCCAAGTTTTCGAGGTCGAAGTCATCGTCGGTCAAGCTGGGCATGACCGCTTCGGCTTGATCGATGGCCTTGTTGACCGCTATCTGCAGCTTATCGTCTTCAACGACGACGAATTCGATGCTCATCGAGGTCTGGAATCGAATCTCATCCAGAGCATGCAGGTTTGTCGGGTCGGCGACCGCCAGGAAAAGGCGCTTTCCGCGCTTCATCAGCGGTAATACACGGTGCTTCTGCATCAGCTTTTCGCTGACCGACCGAATGACGTCCATGTCGGTCGTCACCGCGTCCAAATCCAGTAGGGGCACGCCGAACTCGTTCGATGCGGAGATGGCGATATCGCGCGCGGTGGCCAAATTCGACCCGACCAGATGGGTGACCAGACTGATGCGCTTTTCCTTGGATTTGGAAATAGCGTCCTGCATGGCGGGTTCATCCATCAGCCCATCCTGGACAAGTCGCTGGGCAAGCCCTCCCAGGGCCACACGGCCCGAGCCACCAGCTACAGCTAATACGTTGTCATTCATGGACTTACGGGATATCCCAGGATTCTGAAGACCAATAGTTTACAGCCTGGCGCCAGGCCATCAATTGTCAAATACCCGGAAGATAGTCGCACACTGCCGGCCGAAGACGGCGTGATTTCGTTCCCAGTATCCGAGTCGCAAGGATACCCCTGAGAGTACGCCCGGTCGCCGCCGCCGGACATCGCCCAGGGCTGCCCCGGAGGGGGCCCCCCTTACGAGTGGCAAGAGGTCGGCAGGTACTGGGGCGGGACGGTCGTGCCCGTGCTGGCGGCACCGGTCGCGATCAATTCGATGAGCGTGAATCCACGTTGAATTCTATTGCGCTTCATTGGGCAAATCCTCAGTAACCGGGCCGTCGATCAGCAATTGGGGCATTCAAAAAAAGAAGCCTCTCCGAGGAGAGGCTTCTTGTGTACCTGTAATCCAGAGTGCACCACCCTGGATTCGGTCCTCAAGCCGTTACGAGTGGCAAGAGGTCGGCAGGTACTGGGGCGGGACGGTCGTGCCCGTGCTGGCGGCACCGGTCGCGATCGTTCCGGACGGCTGCGCAGACAGACCGCACTGCCACAAAATGTCGTTGTTGGCATTGGTATACGGGGTCAAGTTGAGAAGACAGCCGCTGACCTTCGCGTTGGCTTGGCCGCCGTAAGTAATCTGGATCACACCACCGGTGGTGACGGTTACGCCGGATTCATACTTGCCGACCGAGACGCAGGTACCCGTCAAGTTCGTCACGACAGGCCAGTTGCCCGTGTTCGCGTAGTACTCGGAAATGGCCGTCTTCCAGCCATCGGCCAGCGTCAAGCCTTCAGTCACCTGGGCGCGGATGGTGTAGTTCTGATAAGCAGGAATGGCGATTGCCGCCAAGATCCCGATGATCGCGACCACGATCATCAATTCGATGAGCGTGAAACCCTTTTGAACTTGCTTAAGCATTGAAAACTCCTGAGAAGTGAAAGCGAGAATGCCTTATTTCGAACAACGGCCCGCGCCGGTGAATGAGATAAAGCAAGCGTTGTGCCAACTTCCGTAGAGTTATATAGATCTTTGAAAGATATGGGATTTTATTGGAGTCCATCTCTGGATTTGACATAGATGTGTCGTCGAACTGCGCCTTGCCCGGACAGTCTTGGTCAGGCACTGACAATTTTTGTCAATACCATGTACGTAGGATCAGGCAACCTCCTTGATTTCCTCGTGATATTCCTCATCGACGTTGATCTGCCAGATGGCCGACTTGCCCTCGCCGGAGTTGACCATGGCGGTCACCGCGCCGTTTGCCGCCAGCATGGAATGGTCCTGGTTATTGTAGCGATGCATGCCGTTACGTCCGACGGGGTAGAGGTTGGAAAACCTCTCTAGATACTCACGGACGGCGGCAAATTTGTGGTATTCCCCGAAATAGGCCGGATACGCTTTAGGTACGCGGACCACCGTTCCGTCTAGTACGTCTTTGCGGTCGATCATCCCGATCTTCTCGAGTTCTCCGGCGGCGAAATCGATGAATTTGGCATTGTGCATCGACCAAAGTCCGTCTCCCTCCTTGCAGAAGTACTCCAGGCCCAACCAGATCGTATTGGGGTCCGATACCAAAGCGGGACTCCAATTGTTGAATACTTGAAGGCGCCCAATCTTCACATCCGGCTCCTGGATGTAGATCCAGTTGTCCGGGGGCATGCCATTAGCCGCGCCTCGATCGACGTGATTGCTCTTCAAATTCATTCTTCGCAGCAACAATCCCGCCGTCATGAAGTCGCGATACGGCAGCCCATCCGCAATTTGTAGCACTCTGGTGTCTTCGGGCTTCAGCATGACGGTAAGATCGCGGACCGGCATCGTGGACACGAAAAAATCGCAGGGCACCCGTCGGACCGATCCGGTAACTTCATCTCGCACCGTTACGGCGGTGATTTCCAGGTTTTCCCGTTCTATGCCGACTATGCGATGGCTTAGATGAATCTCTCCGCCTCGTACGCCAATTTGACGCGCCACCTCTTCCCACATTTGCCCGGGACCCAATTTTGGATACAGGAAGCGCTCGATGAGGCTGGTTTCCGTCCGTTTCTGGGAAGTGTCCACGGAGGAGCGAAAGGGACTCAAAACGGCATGAGCGAGCGCTTTCGTCACCGAAAGTCCCTTGATGCGCTGTGCACCCCATTCGGCGGAAATTTCCCGGCAGGGTACGCCCCACACTTTTTCGGTGTAGTCCTTGAAGAAGGTCCGATATAGGCGGTCTCCAAAGCGATTGACGAGGAAGTCTTCCAGGGACACCTCCGGAACCCTGCGCAGGAGCTGCGCCTGGCCGTAACTGAGGCCGATGCGCAACGTCTCGAAAATGCCCATATTCTTGAGCGTGCGGGCATTGAGCTTCAGCGGATAGTCGAAGAATCGGCGGCGGTGGAAAATGCGCGAAAGGCGCTGACGAACCAGCATCACCGCATCGGATGATGAACTTCCGAGAATCGCCGGCAGGAAATCGCGGGATTGCCGCTGATAGTTGATTCGAAGCGCCTCGTCCGCATCGACTTGCCCTTGGGCCACCGGAAGTATTTCCTGCCACCAGCGCATCACCCAATCGGATTTTGAAAAGAAGCGGTGGCCGCCCAAATCCATGCGGTTGCCGCGATAAGTGACCGTCTTCGAGATCCCACCCACCTGGCTGTCCGCCTCGAACACAAGGGGCGTGATGTCGGAACGTCGCAGCAATTCGAGCGCGGTGGTCAAACCTGCCGGTCCCGCTCCCGCGATCACGGCGACCCTTCCGCTCCGATTTGGGACGGACATATTAAGTGTCTCTCAAGCTACCGAGCGACGGACAAAAAGCATCTGACGACGAGCGACGAAGTTGCATGTAAACGTAAATCCCGCTGCGACGCATTTGGCTATTATGTAGTGAAGCCCAAAATATCGCACCGCCAGGCTCATGACGCCGGCATTGACCGCAATTCCGATCGTTCCGATCCCGACAAAGCTTGCGAACTCGGCTCGCCGATCCCGCAGCCGATGCTCCTTGAACGCAATCCTTACCGACAGTAGATATGCAACCACCGCTCCCGCCAGGAACGATGCGGTCGCCGCCGCCAAGTACTCCCAGGAAAAGAAATGCACGAGTGTCCACAGCATCGCCATATCCACGGCAAGCGCGCAAAGTGATGCGGCTCCGTAGCCCGCGGCCTCTCGTAAAAACGCGTTCATGCGGCAGGAACCTCCGAGCGCACCCGACGGCAATCATAGAGATTCCAATTCTTGAAGCCGCCAGGGTGAGTGTGCCGCAGGGGATCGAATCCGACATCTTCCTTGGCAATGACAAAATCCAACTCGGGATCGCCACACACACCGACAAGCGCCTTGGCGGTGAGAGGCTTGGGTTCCGGAATTGAAGACGCTCCAGAGTCACCCTTGGATCGCCTGGATCTCTCTTCCAGGATCATCGTGAGTATTTTCCAGTCGGGATACACCAATGGCAGCAATACCTCAGAGCGTCTTCGCACCTCAAGCGACGTTGCGCGCGAGAACACCACCCCTGCGGATTGGCCCCCAGAAATGTAACTTGGCCGCTCCAAGGTGAACCACGCGAAAGATGCCGACTTCCGTGTGGGAAGCAGCAGCACGGTACTCGAAGGTGGAATGGCTGCGCGCCAATCCGCGAAATCGTGAATTTCCGCCGCAGTGCCAACTGTTTGCAATTGCTTCACGGATCCCGGGAGAATCCACGCCGCAGCCGCAAGCAATAGCGTGCAAACGAGAGAAATTGCCCAAGGCGAACGTGACTTCCGAATCCCCCGCCAAATAAGCCCCGTAAGCAACACGCCGGGTACGCCCAAACCGAAAACCTCTCTTAGCCGTCCAATCACAATGGATTCACGACCGGACTCCGGAATGGGTGCCGAGGCGAACGTCCAACAATTTGCCAGTATCCACAGCAAAACAAGGGCGCCGATCGCACCCGCGGCCCCTTTCAAGTACTTCCCAGCCGTCACGGAAATGTATGGCCGCAGCAACCAAAGACCCAGCGCTGCGCTTACGGAGACCAAGCCGTCAAGTACCGGATACGTCCAGCCCAAGAGAAGAAAAGTTGCACACAAAGGGCCGCACCGGTCGTCCCGCCAAACTCGCCCCAGGGTCGGTGCGAGGAGCAGCACGCTCACGAAGGCCGTAACCCACATCCATCGCCAAGCTTGGCCCTGCAGCAGCAATGCGACCGGCCCGACCGTACACGCGATCCCCCCGACAGCCATTCCGCATGCGCCAACGAGCATTGCGCAGAGACAAAGCTTTCTCGTTCGTGGATCGGAGGTGACCATCGCGGTTAGAGTCAGACAGACGAATGGTCGTGCGGCAATCTCCCAGTCGGTCGTGGTCCAATACTTAAAGAATAGAAACTGTGACCGCTCGCGAACCACTTCAAGCCACTCGGCATCCATCACCGCAGCGATCTGTGCTGAAAGCGGCACCACGGTCGCCGTAAGCGCAAAAGCCAAAGTTGCGAACACCCCTGTCGCGGCGCAAACCGGGGCTAGACGACTTGGAAGCCATAGGCAGATCAAGAGTAGTACGCCGGGAAGAGCCATCAGTGGATGAACGAACAGGGCCAGAACCCCGATCAACAGCGCGAGTGGACGTCTTCCGGAAAAATGAATCGCAAGGGCAGTCACCGTCAAGGCCTCGCCCAGTGAGCGAGCCGTCAGGTAATTCTCGGTATAGCTGAAGATTCCATAGGCTCCGTAATGGCCCACCGTAACAATGAGAAGTGCCACCGACAGCCACGCCTCGTCCGTCGTCGAGAGCTTTCGAGCCAGTTTCCACGCGGCCGCCAGGAACCACACCGCACACAGCGAGAACAGCGCAAGTTCTCCCTTCTGCAGCCCCAAAGCCTTGATGCATGCGGCGTAGATAGGCGAGAAAATCGTGTACCGGTCCTGCGACGTGTACTTTAGATACAGGTCCGCGCCGAGCGAAGGCTCTACTCGTGCCAAGGCTTGAACCGCATAAAGTTCCCCGTCGCGCGAGAAACCTTGGTATCGATGCGTGAGCGCCCAAAGCGTCAATAGTGTGAGGGCGAAAGCGATCGCAAGGGCGATTCGTCGAGCCATATGGCCGTCGCCTTCTCTCATGCCGGCTTGATCCGTGAGTCTCTGGGCAGGCGGGGGGGTCATCAAGTATGGAACCTAAGTTTGATCGCTGGTGCCCGTCGGCAAATGGCTCGCATTATGTCGCCTGAGACAGCGGCGATGTGTGACAGAACCCGCATTAGCTTTTAGATTAGCGCCGAGCGTGAGCGGAATTTACGCCGGCACCCTGCGCTCCCGCTACAGCTATTCAATACCAAGCTTTTTGATACGGTACCGCAGCGCGCGAAAGCTCATTCCCAGCGCCTTCGCAGCCGCCGTCTTGTTGTGCTTCGATTGTTCCAGAGCCCTCAGGATTGCGTCTCGCTCGATCTCCTCCAGATGGTCCCCCAGCGGTCCCCCATGCGGCGAGGCGGGGACTGCGGCAGTCGCACCCGGGGTCGGGCGCAATTGAATATCATCGGCACTTACCTCGCCGTTTGTGTTCAGCGTGATCGCGCGCTCCAAAATATTCTCGAGCTCACGCACGTTGCCGGGATAAGGATATGACAGCAGGGCCGCGAGCGCGTCTTCGCCCAGCGCAGGCGGGGTGATCTTCATCCGCCGTCCAAGTCGCCGCAACACGGCCTCAGCCAATTCCGGCACGTCCTCGGGCCGCTCGCGGAGCGAAGGCACCCTGAGTTCGATGACGTTCACGCGGTAAAACAGATCTTCTCGAAACTTACCCTCGGCAACCAGTTGTGACAGGTTCTTATGTGTGGCCGACAAAATGCGCACATCAACGCCCACTTCATGTTGTTCACCAACCGGTCGAACCGCCTTTTCCTGGATCACTCGAAGGAGTTTGACCTGCATGTGCAGGGGCAGGTCGGCTATTTCATCGAGGAACAAAGTCCCGCCCTCGGCGGATTGGATGAGGCCCTTCTTGTCGCTCACGGCACCCGTGAAACTGCCCCGCTTGTGGCCGAAAAGCTCGCTTTCCATGAGTTCGGTGGGGATGGCGCCGCAATTCACCGGAATGAAGGGGCCGTCGCGGCGCGGGCCGGATTCGTGGATCAATTTGGCGACCAACTCCTTGCCGGTGCCCGACTCGCCGGAGATGTGCACCGGTGCTTGGCTGCGCGCCACCCTTCCAATCATTTCGCGCAGGTGCTGCATCGCGTTCGACCTGCCGAGAAGACGAGGTTCGGAGACGGTGGTTTCGCCGTCACGATCGCCCGACATCTTGATGGCGGTCGAAACCAGCTTGCGCAGACCGGCCAAGTCCAGGGGTTTGGAGACGAAGTCGAACGCTCCCAATTTGAGCGCCCGCACCGCCGTTTCCATATTGCCGTGCGCGGTGATGACCGCCACCGGGACATTGGGGGAATATTGCTGCATCCATTCCACGAGTTCGAGGCCATCGCCGTCCGGCAACTGCATGTCGGTCAGGCACAGGTCATATGGCTCGGTTTTGAGCAACCGCTGGGCCGAGGCTACGGTGCCGGTGGTCCGCGGGTTTAGGTCCATCCGCTGGAGGGTGATGGACAGCAACTCACAGAGATCCGGCTCATCATCGACGACCAATACGGCGGGTTTCGACATGGACGTATTGTAGCGAAGTGGCCGATTCCGTGCGGCACCTCCGCATTTGTTAGAATCGTGCGATGTCGCCCTGGATCTTCAAGCTTCTCAAGCCAAAGGCGGCGAATAATTCGGGATTGATCGATCTGGGCACGAAATTCGAGCAAGCGCGCGCGCTCGATCAACAAGGACAGTTGGCCGAAGCAGCAGCGATTTGCAGGGGAATCCTCGAACTGCAGCCCGACCATTGCGAGTCGCTCGTTCTCTTGGCGGATATCGCGACAAGGAGCGCAGATCCGGAACAGGCGATGGAATGGTACGCAAAAGTTATCGATCTTAAGCCCGGCTATGCCCCGGCTTACTACAAGCGCGCCAATCTACTCAGGGATCGCGGCCAAATGGAGGCGGCGCTCGCCGGTTACGATCAAGCCATTGCACTTGATCCGGGCTATGCCAATGCATTTTGCAATCGTGGTGTGGTGCTGGGGCGCCTCAATCGATTGGATGAGGCGTGGGTCAGCTACAACCAGGCGATTGCGCTCAATCCTAATGATGCCCTGGCTTACTACAACCGCGGCGTCGTGCTCCGGGAACTCGAGCGAACGGAGGAGGCGCTCGCCAGCTACAACCAAGCCATTGCGGTTAGGCCCGACTACGCCGAGGCTTACTGTAACCGCGGCATTTTGCTCCAGGAGCTCAAGCTATGGGATGCGGCATTGGCCAGTTACAACCAAAGCATCCGGATCAATGCTGGTTTTTCCCAGGCCTACTTAAGCCGCGGCACTCTGCTCCGCGAAAGAAAGCAACGGGATGCGGCGCTGGCTAGTTACGACCAGGCAATCGAGATCAATCCCGACTACGCCGATGCCCACTGCAACCGCGGCGTTTTGCTCACGGAACTGAGACAATGGGATGCCGCCCTCACCAGTCTCGACCGGGCCATCAGCCTCAAGCCCGACTTCGCTGAAGCTTTTTGCAACCGTGGGGTGTTGTTTGCGCAACTAATGCGGAAAGACGCTGCACTCGTGAACTTTGACCGGGCGGTTGCACTCAAGCCGGACTACGCGGATGCGTTTTACAGCCGCGCCGATGCGCTCCTCCTCATGAAGCAGTACGTAGCCGCCATCGCGAGCTACGATGAGGCGCTGATTCTCAAACCGGAATTCCGGTTCCTGTTGGGCATGCGGCGGCACGCGAAAATGCATATCTGCGATTGGAGCGATCTGGAATCGGATGTCGAGCGGCTCACCGCCGGTCTCGAGGCCGACGCAATGGTATCGCCGCCGTTTCCGATTCTGGCGCTGCTGGATTCCGCGCCACTGCATCACAAGAGCGCTCAGATTTGGGCGCGGGAGGAGCACCCTGTCGATCATGCGCTTCCGGCCCTCCTCAAGCATCCATCGCGAGACAAGATTCGCATCGGGTACTTCTCCGCCGACTTCTACGATCATCCCGTGGCTGCGCTTATGGCTGAAACCTTTGAGGCCCACGATCGATCAAGATACGAGGTGACTGCCTTTTCATTCGGACTCGATGCGCAAGACGACATGAGAAGGCGCATGGAGCGGGCGTTCGATCGTTTTATCGACGTGCGCGGGAAGTCGGATCAGGATATCGCGCTGCTTGCGAGGAGCCTCCGTATCGACATCGCGGTCGACCTAGGGGGATATACGGGCAGCAGCCGCACGCGGATATTTGCTCTGCGGGCCGCGCCGATACAGGTCAACTATCTGGGCTACCCCGGTACGATGGGTGCCGAATACGTGGACTATCTGATCGGCGACCGGACGGTCGTACCGGAGGCGCAGCAGCGTC